>WNFZ01004656.1_pt1 | contig 15852 bp, 16 predicted proteins | sample 5400081 | NCBI WGS metagenome assembly WNFZ01 (sample SAMN13153365, study PRJNA577476) | soil metagenome | isolation source: 80 cm soil or saprolite under grassland replicate 1 | place: USA:California | collected 2016-06-15 | reverse complement strand
ACTGCAACAACGGCGGGGCTCCCGGTTCGAGGCTGTCTTGGAGTGACAAACCTCTATACCGAAGCCCCGCCCCCTTTCATCCGTGCGACACGCTTGACACCGGGACCGAAACCTTAACTACCCGGCATTGCGGCTAGCCGGCGACCGGCGGCCAACGCCCTCCCGTTTCCCGTGTTCGCGCTGCCCTACGACCCGGCATTGGCCGGCGCCCGGCGCCTGGAATGGCGCGAGCTCGCACCACGTACCAGACAGACGGTCTGCTCGCTGGCCGCGTACCTCGTCCGAGGTCTGGGCGTGGGGGGCCCGGGATGAGAGAGTGGTGTTTGCATGCTTGAATAGACATGGTCCCGCAAGTTCTCAGGTGAACGCCAGCGCAACCGTCGCCCGGCACGTAGGGAGGGATCCGGTGGGCACGAAGTTCTCGATCACCGACAACGCGGTCAACCAGCACTCGTCAAACCTCGACACCTCGGTGTCCGCGCTCAACAGTCAGGCCAATGCATTCCTCGCCGCGATCGAGCCGTTGCCGGCGGTGTGGAAGGGTGCGGCCTTCCAGAGCTGGGACCAGCTCACCCAGCGGTGGAACCAGGCGATGGCCGACCTGAACAAGGCGCTGTCCGACATCCGGAGCCGGGTCGGCAGCGCCGGCCAGCTCTACGACAGCTACCACGCCGAACAGACCAGCCAGCTACAGTCGACGACCGGCTCGGCCAACTGGGACGGCGCGAAGTTCCGCGGCTAGCGGGGAAGGAGCGGCACGATGAGCGACATTTTCAGCTACGACGAGTCGACCGCGGGCTCCGCACATGGCGACATCGGCGGCGTGGCCAACGGCATCGAGGCAAGCCTGGATGATCTGACCAACTTCGTCTCCCGGGTGAAGGCCAACTGGGAAGGCGACGAGATGGAGATCTACAACGGGATCCAGCAGCAATGGAACAGCGCTGCGGACACCGTCAAGCAGATTCTTGACTCGGTCCGTCAGGCGCTCGGTCAGACCACAAGCTCGGTACAGGAGATGCGCGGCCAGGTGCGCGGCGCCCTCCAGGGCTGACCCGCCGAGAGGGTCTGAACCGACAGCGATCGCAGCCATCGCGGGATGACAGACGCGAGGAGAGTCGCAAGCGATGTCGGAGTTTCCAGCACACGTCTTCCGGATGGAGGGTGATTCCTCCGCCATCCGTTCCTCGGCGACGAAGTGGACGAGCTTCGGGGCGGCCGCGACCGAGGCGAGCGCGCAGATCACGCAGCTGGACACCGCCGAGTTCGTCGGACCCGAGGGGGACCAGTTCCGCGACGGCCTCAACAAGGACATGCCGGAGCACCTGCGGATCACGGGCGACGCGTTCAGCAAGGTGTCCACTGCGCTCAACAGGTTCGCCGGGACGCTCGACTCACTGCAGGACCAGATGCGCCCGCTCGCGCAACGCGCGCCCGCCTTATGGCAGGCGGTCCAGGCCGCACAGGGCCGCGCCGACCGAGCGCACCAGGACGACCAGCGGCACGAGCGGGAGATGGCCGCCCGCCCGCCCGACTCCACCGAGCCGGACACCTATCGATCCGACACCGGATCGGCCACGGCGGCGCTCTCGCAGGCCCAGCGGGAGTGGGAGGACTGCCTCAACCAGGCCAACGGACTGCGCGCGTCGTTGACGGGGGCGGTACGCGACTGCGTCGGGCAGATCCGCCAGGCCAAGGACATGCGGTTCAAGGAGAACCCGAAGTGGTGGGATATCAAGGGCCAGTTCACCAACTTCGTTAGGGACAACAAGGACCTGCTGCAGAAGCTGTCCGGCGCCTTGAAGGTCGTCTCACTCGTCTCCGGCCTGCTGTCCTTCATTCCGGTCCTGGCCCCGATCTGCGGACCGATCGCTCTCGGCACGGCCCTGGCGGCATCGGCGATAGACCTGTCGGTCTACGCGGCCACCGGCGAGGGCAACCTCAAGATGATCCTCATCGATGCCGGTCTGACCCTGCTGCCCGGCGTCGGCAAGCTAGCCAACCGAATGCGGATGCTCTCCCAGACCGGCCGGGTCGGGTACGCGACCACCGACCTCGGAGTCGCGGTCAAGACCGCGAGAGGGGGGTTGACCAACCCGCAGACATTGCGAAACGCCGCGGTTTTCGAGTACGAGTCGGGTGGCAGCCGAGTGTTGAGCGAGGTCGGGTGGAGCCGGCCCGGGTACCACGCCGAGCGAGCGATCTGGCAGGATCTCGAGCGGGCGGGCGTCAAGCCTGAGCAGGTGAGGCGAATCTTCTCCGAGCTCGAACCGTGCATCACCCCGACACCACAAGCCGGGTGCAGGACTTTCATCAACAACACCTTTCCCGACGCGAAGGTCACCTGGGCCATCGACTACGGAGACCAAGCGTCGCGGGACGCCGCGAACCTGGCGCGGACAGAGCTGTTCGAAAGGCTCTTTCCCAAGGTCGGAGGAACTCGTTGACCGTCACACATGCCGATCTCGTCCGGCTCTGGGGCGAGTCGCAGATCCGCACGTTCCCGCTGGAGCATCTGGAGGGCCTCGGCCTGCCGGAGTCCGCCCGGGTGGGCCTCGGCGAGATCGGCGTGCCGGACCACACCGATGTGCTGTTCATCGCCACCGCCCTGGAGCCGGTGAAGCTTCGCGGCGTCGGTGACGCCATCTGCTTCGGGCGTGCCTGGCACGAGGAGTTCGACCTGTGTGTCGCGACGTCCGACGGCCGGGTCTACGCCTCGCACCGCAAGGCGCCCGAGGTGACCTTCGTCAACACGGACCTGCTGCGTTACCTGGAGTTCCTGGTGCGCGCGGCGACCATGTACCGGCTGTGGGACGAGGCGGCCCAGGGAGGACCTGCCGAGTCGGAAGGTTACCTCGACGAGCTCGAACGGTGGCGTCGCGAGCTGACCGAGGTCGACCCGGCGGCGCTGGTCGAAGGTGCATGGTGGACCGGCGTATGGGATGACCTCAAGCTCATCTGACCGGAGCATCGCCGGTGACGAGCGGCGACCTCAGCAACCGGCGAGCTGCGGGATCCGGTCCGGTGGTGTCGGTCGAGCGAAGTAGAAGCCCTGGCCGGTGTCGCAGCCGATGGCGCGTACCCGATCGGCCTGCGTCGCGGTTTCAATGCCCTCCGCGGTGACGGTGAGGCCCAACGTGTGGCCCAGGCCGACGAGCGCGGAGAGGATGGACTCATCGGCCGGGTCGGTGGTGGCCGACGAGCGAAGCCCTTGCGTGAACGCCTTGGCGAACTTCAGCTCGTGAACCGGCAACGCCCGTAGGTAGGCGAGGTTGCTGTACCCGGTGCCGAAGTCGTCGATGGCGATGCGCACGCCGAGGCTCGCCAGTGTACGCAGAGGTCCGAGCGTCGCGTCGTCGGTGGCCACGACGGCGCTTTCGATGATCTCGAGCTGGAGCTGGTGCGCCGGCAGCCCGGTCCGATCGAGCACATCGGTGACCTGGTCGACCAGCGTCGGCTGGCGGATCTGCTGGACGGCCAGGTTGACGCTGACGAACGGCGGGCTCGGCATCAGGTTGTGCCATCGGGCGGCCTGCAGGCACGCGTCTTCCAACAGCCTGCCACCCAGCGCGACGATGAGGCCGGTCTCCTCGGCCAGGCCGATGAACCGGTCGGGGTACAGCAGCCCGAGCGTCGGATGCTGCCATCGCGCGAGCGCCTCGACACCGCGCAGCGTGTTGTCCGCCAGGTTGACCAACGGCTGGTAGTGCAGGACGAACTCGCCGCGGTCGAGTGCGGCCGGCATCGACGCCGACAGTGCGTACCGGGCCACCTCGCGCGTGTCGCGGCAGACGTCAAACACCGCCCAGCGACCTTTGCCGTCGGCCTTGGCCCAGTGCATGGTGATGTCGGCGGCCCGCATGACGTCTGTCGGGTCGGTGCCGGCCACCGGGCGCTCGACGACGCCGATGCTGGCCGACACGGGCAGCAGGTAGCTGTCGGTTGTGAACGGCTTGGCGAGGGTCGCGAGCACCCAGTCGGCAATCTTGGTCGCCTCGTCGACGCTCATCGTGTCCTCGATGAGGACACCGAACTCGTCGCCACCAAGGCGGGCCAGGAAGTATCCGGACTCGGCGATGCCGGCCTGCAGCCGTTCGGCGACGGCGACCAGCAGCTGGTCGCCGATCTGGTGGCCGAGCGTGTCGTTGACCGCCTTGAACCCGTCGAGGTCGATGAAGCACACGCCCAGCCGCTTCCCGGCCGGGGCGTCGAGGAACATCTTGGTGAGGCGGTCGGTGAAGAGCGTCCGGTTCGGCAGGCCGGTCAGCGAGTCATGGGTTGCCGCGTGCCGGAACCGCGCCTCGCTCGCCCGCAGCGCCTGCTCGGTCCGGTCCCGTGCGACGAGCACCGCGTGGCGGATCGACTCCTGCTGGTCGAGTGTGCGATCCCGCAGCGCCCAGGAGAAGCCGATTGCCAGCGCCCCGAGCAGCGCGGCGACCCGCCGCCGGTGCTCCGCGCCGGCCAGACCGGCGTCGGAGAGCAGACGGTTGGCGATGACCTCGATCGTGCGGCCGAGCACCTCCGGTACGGCGAAGTCGCTCGCGACGAGATCGGCGGCGATCTCGTAGCCCGGGTTGGCGCTGAACGGCTCGGCGAGCACGGCGTCGACCAGCCGGATGGCGAGTCCGTGCAACAGCTGCTCGATGTCGGCGCGCCGTAGTGGCACGTAGCTCGTACCGGCCAAGGCACCGGCCCAACCGCGTGCGAACTCGGCTAAGCCAGGTGGCACATCGGTGGCTGGCGAATAGCCGTCGACCGCCGCGCTCACGGTTTTCGCCCCATGCCTACGTACAGACAGGATCGCGCCGGGTCGGAGTCGACGTCGTCGGGCGAGTCCGGATGCCACTGGGGTGCCCAGACGACGCCGGGTTCGACCAGCTCCCACCCGTCGAAAAGGCGCTCGAACGTGGCGCGCGTGGCGTACTTGAAGGGGGTCGGCAGCCGCTCGACAATCTGCCCGACCACCGTGGCGTCTTCGAACTGGCCGTCGTTGGTCGGCTGGGAGATCACCACGTAGCTGCCGGGAGCGAGCGCGTCACGAAGTCGGGCGACGATGCTTGCGGGCTTGTCCTCATCGGGGATGAACTGCATGACGGCCACGAGCAGCAGGCCGATCGGCTGGTCGAAGTCCAACAGGTCCCGGACCTGCTGGTGGGCGAGGATATGGTCGGGTCGCCGGAGGTCCTCCTGGATCGCCCTGGCCAGCTTGTTGTCCACCAGGATCGCGCGGCTGTGCGCGACGGCCACCGGGTCGATGTCGACGTACATCACCCGCGTGTCGGGTGCCACCGGCTGGGCGATCTCGTGCACGTTGCCCACAGTCGGGATGCCGGAGCCGATGTCCAGGAACTGGTGGGTCCCGGCACCCAGCAGATACTGGACAGCCCTGCGAAGGAACGCCCGGTTCGCCTGCATCATCAGCGGGAGATCCGGCATCGCGGCGAACATGTGCCGGGCCACCTCGCGGTCGACCGCGAAGTTGTGCAGGCCGCCCAGGGCATAGTCGTAGATCCGAGCCGCGCTCGGCTGGCTCACGTCGATCCCGTTGGGTGCCCAGTCCGGCCGTTCCATCCGCACTCCTCCGTCGCAGCTCGTGCGCGGCCCCCCGCTGGCCGTTCCATTATTGTTCCGTCCTGGTCCAGGAAGATAGGTAGCAACCCGCACCACCACCCATCCACTTCGGACGGTCCACACCAAACGCTGCCAGGAGAGCGCTTCAGGAACCGCCGAAGTGCGGTTGCAGGTGCTGCACGAAGCAGATGCATGTGCAGCGGAAGGTTATGGTTTCCAGTGCATCGCCGCTGGGAACACCTGCCGTGTGGAGCCGAACGGCGATCACGCTTCCGAGGGCGCACCGGCCATCGGGAGCGACCGTCCGACGCCTGCTCAGCCACGCCCGGTGACCCGCCCTGCGGGGCCCCCAGCCGGCCCCCGGGTGGGCCGTCCACTGGATCGTCCACTTGGCCCTCCAGTGGGCCGTCCGGTGGGCCGCCCGGTGGGCCGTCCAGTGGGCCCGAGGAAGGCCAGCCGGGTCGGCCGGATCATCGCGGTTGTCGCGGTCGTGGCCATGCTGTCTAGCGTCCTCGTCGCCGTTGGACTGTACTATGTGGACAGTGTCCCGACGCCGGAGCAGCTTGAGCTTCCGGAGTCCACGACCGTCTTCTATGCCGACGGCAAGACGCCCATGGCGAAGCTGGGCGTGGAGAACCGGACGATCCTGCGGTTCGACGAGATGAACGACGCGGTCAAGCAGGCCATCGTGGCGGCCGAGGACCATACGTTCTGGACCAACAAAGGCGTGGACTTCCGCAGCGTGCTGCGGGCCGCGTGGAACAACCTGACCGGCGGCAAGACGCAGGGAGCGTCGACGATTACGCAGCAGTACGCGCGGATCGCCGCCGACCTGAAGGGCGTGACCTACTCGCGGAAGGTCCGCGAGGCGGTGATGGCATGGAAGCTCGACGACAAGTACTCCAAGGCGGAGATCCTGGAGTTTTACCTGAACACGGTTCCGTTCGGCCGCGGCGCCTACGGCATCGAGGCCGCAGCACAGGCCTTCTTCGGCAAGAGCGCCAACAAGAACGTGCCCCAGGCGGGCCAGGTCACGGTCGCCGAAGCGATGGTCCTGGCCTCGATGGTCAAGCAGCCCGAAGCCGACCCAGCCGATCCAGAAGGGCACCCCGGCTACGACCCCAAGCGCAGCGCGACCGCGCTGGCGAACTCCAAGTCCCGCTGGGAGTACGTCCGCGAAAGCATGGTGTTGTTGGGCTACCTGAGCCGGGCGCAGGCGGACGCGCTGCGGTACCCCGACACGGTCAAGGACTTCGACGCCAGCGTCCGGCAGTCCGGCCTGGACCAGCCAACGGGGCTGGCCGTGAACCATGTCCTGAGTGAGCTCCGGCAGACGGACGCCTTCCGAGGCAAGCCCAAGGACTTCATCCAGAACGGCGGCTTCCGGATCGTCACCACGATCGACAAGCGGGTCCAGGACGCGGCCGAGGCGGCCGCCGACATCAGGCGGACGACGGCGCCGGCGATCGTGCGTGGGCAGCCGGCCGACTGGCAAGCGGCGCTCGTGGCCGTCGAGCCGGGCACCGGACGGATCCTTGCGTACTACGGCGGGAACAACGGTGCCGGTGCCGACTATGCGGGCTGGTACTACGACGAGGCCGGTGTCGCTCACGGCTTCGGGCAACACTCGCCTGGCTCGTCGTTCAAGGTCTACGACCTTGCCGAGGCGATCCGCCAAAAGGTGTCCGTGAAGTCGCACTGGGACACCCCACCGGTCAAGGAGTTTCCGGCCAGCGGCCGGACGAACGGCTCGCCGGCTGGGCCGATCCGCAACGCCGGCAGCGCGAAGTGCCAGCCCGACTGCATGCTCTGGGAGGCCACCGTCGCCTCGCTCAACGTCACCTTCTTCGACCTCACCGAGCACCTCGGTCCGGCCAACGTCATCGACATGGCGAGCAAGGCCGGTGTAGACGCGATGTGGACGACGGTGCCGGGCCGTCCCGACCCGGTGCGGGTCGACCTGCGCGGCAGGGCGGGCACGGACGTCATGTCGAGCTTTTCCACGGAGGTGGGCATCGGCCAGTACGGGATCACCGTCCTGGACCACGCGAACGGCATGGCGACGTTCGCCGCGAGCGGAAAGCGGGCCGAGGCCCATTTCGTCAAGTCCGTGACCAAGGGCGGCGAGCAGGTGTACGCCGAGAAGCTCAGCCAGACCAGCGTCGGGCTCGACCAGGAACAGATCAACCAGCTGAGCTGGACCCTGCGCCAGGTCGAAGCGGCCAAGCTCGACAACGGCTGGGACAGCGCCGGCAAGACCGGTACCTGGCAGTGGGGCACGAGCACCACGCTGAACGCGCACACCTGGATGGTCGGCTACACCGGGGCGCTCGCCGCCGCGACCTGGCTCGGCACCACCGACGGCAAGCCACTGGTCACGACGAAGGGCGCGCAGAACATCTTCGGCGCCAACTATCCGGGGGCGATCTGGCGGCAGTTCATGGTCCAGGCGACCGCGGCCATGAAGCTGGACAAGAACAAGTACCGCTTCGGTACGCCGAAGTTTCCCAACGAGGCGGCGCCGAGCCGTTCGGCAGCGCCCGCGTCTGCGCAAGCCACGCCCACGACCAAGCCGACGTCTGGATCCGGCTGCCCGCCGACCTGCCCGACACGCTCACCCACCGCAGGTCCGTCCCCTACCCGGCCCGCCCCGAGCGCCCCGCCCAGTGCGCCGGCCATCACCGTCTCCCCGGCTCCGGTCGTCCGCCGGCGCCGGGCGAGTGGCCGACGCCGGGCGGGTGGCCGGCCGGCCCGGTAGCGCGGAGCTTGGCTGTCGCGCCCGCCCCGGGCGCGTGGAGGTTGTCGAGCATCCGCTGCAACATCGCCATGAGCTGGCTGATCTCGTCGGTGGAGAAGCCGGTCAGCAGCTGCCTGGTGACGCGCCCGAAGATCGGGGGCAGGCGGGGGACGAGCGCCCGCCCCTGGTCGGTGAGCTCGATGATGATGGCCCGGCGGTCGTCCGGGTGCCTGCGGCGCCGGAGGAGGCCCTTGTCCTCCAGACGGTCCAGCAGCTTGGTCATGCCGGCGGTGTCCGTGCCGAGCTGCGTCATCAGCTGGCTCGGACCGGTCTCCTGCCGGCCCGCGTGCAGCAGCAGGGCCGCCTGTTGCGCGGTGATCCCGTACGGGGCCAGCTGGCGTTCCAGCGCGGTGCCCAGCTCCCGCCCGACCTGGTGGATAAGCGAGCCACCGCCCAGGACAAGCCCGATGGGTACGTTCGACCGTGCCGCCATCCACCGATAGTACCGGGCGCGTCCTTTACTGTCGCGACAGTTAAATGGTAGCGTGTGCCGGTGACCGACCACCGCTCGACGGATGTCGTCATCGTCGGTGGCGGCATCGGGGGTCTGTGCCTCGCGCAGGGCCTGAAGAAGTCCGGGATCAGTGTCGCGGTGTACGAACGCGACAGCTCCGCTCAGATCAGGAGCCAGGGGTACCGGATCGGCCTGAAGGAGGCCGGCGCCCGTGCCCTGCACGACTGCCTCCCCGAGCACCTGTTCGACCTGTGCGTGGCGACCTCCATCCGGCAGGCCACCCGGATGGTGTTCACCGACGAGCAGCTCAACCCCAAGTTTTCCAAGCCGGTTTCGCGGGCCGAGCCCGGCGTGTCCGGCTTTGGCGTCAACCGGCTCACCCTGCGCGAGATCCTCCTTGCTGGCCTGGACGGCGTGGTGCACTTCGGGAAGACCTTCCAGCGTTACGAGCAAGCTGATGACGGTCGAGTCTGTGGGTACTTCGCCGACGGCACCTCGGCCGCGGCCAACCTGCTGGTCGGCGCCGACGGCACCAGCTCGGCGGTCCGCCGGCTGCTCGTGCCCGACGCGGTCATCGACGAGCTGCACTGGGCCATCTACGGCAGGACCCCCATCACCGCCGGCACCCTCGACTGGGTCCCCGGCGTGCTGGTCGACACGTTCAACCGGGTCATCGGACCGGGAGACGCCGCGTTGGCCGTGGCCACCTGCCGCCCGCTCGAACCGGTCGCCGATGCCACCGCCCGGCTCGCGTCACGGCTGCACCTCACCGACGTGCCGGGCTACTTCTCGTGGACCATGCCGCTGGTCGACGAGCGGCTGCGCACCGCCGACGCCGCCACGCTGCACCAGGCGGCGTGCGGCATGGTCGACGGGTGGCATCCGGCGGTGCGGCGCATGGTCGCCGAGGCCGACATCGCAGCCACGTTCGCTGTCTGCATCACCTCGGCGCGACCGGTCGGGCCGTGGGAGACCACCAACGTGACGCTGCTGGGCGACGCGATCCACACCATGTCTCCGGGTCGTGGCGACGGTGCCAACATCGCGCTGAAGGACGCGCAGCTCCTGCGGCGCGCCCTGGTTGAGACGGCGGCCGGCCGGGTCGCGCTCGGGCCGGCGAAGGCGCACTACGAGGCCGAGATGTTGAGCTATGGGTTCCAGGCGGTCGCCGACTCGCTGCACAAGCCCTTCGCGCCGGCAGCCTGGGCACGGCGCTCACCAGCGGGACTACCCTGGAGCCCGGCGGGCTGATGGGAAGGCGTAGCGCGGGTGGAGCCGATCGAGTCACTCGTTCGCACCGGCGTGGCCAGCGATGTCGACGCGGCGACCGGGCCGATGCGTGAGACGGCTGATCGAGCTTTCCCGGGCGGAGCTGGGGCCGCCGCCGTGCCCGTACGCCTGGCTCGCGATCGGTTCCGGCGGACGGATGGAACAGTCGCTGTATACCGACCAGGACCACGCGATCGTGTACGCCGACCAGCTTGCCGCCGCGGACTACTTCGGCGCGCTGGCCGGCCGGGTGACCGCCGGGCTTGCCGCCGCGGGGCTGCACCGCTGTCCGGGCGGGTACATGGCCGACCGATGGCACCTGCCCCTGACCCGTTGCCGAGAGCTGTTCCGGAGCTGGGTGGACCTGCCCGAGCCACCGGCGCTGGTCGAGGCCGAGCTGTTCATGGACTTTCGGCGGGTGGACGGCGAGCTGGACCCTGCGCCATTGGACGCGGTACTGCGCAAGGGCTCTCGCGTGCCGCAGTTCCTGGTGGGTATGGCCCGCGCGGCGGTGCGGTTCCCGCCGCCGCTGCGGTTCACCGGCCGGATCCGCGACGAGCACGGGGAGGTGGACCTCAAGCGCGCCGGGTTGGCCGGCGTGGTCCTGCTGGCTCGGCTCTACGCGTTGTCGGCCGGGTCGATGGCCCGGTCCACGCCCGATCGGCTGGCCGCGGCGTGCTCGGCGGGCACGCTCAGCGACGAGGGCGCGGCCGCGTTGGCCGAGGCTTACCGCTTCCTCGCCGAGGTGCGCATGCGAGCGCAGCTGCGCGAGGTGGCTGCCGGCAACGAGCCGACCAACCGGGTACGGCTGGCCGACCTGACCCCCGAGGAGCGGAACCGGTTGCGGTGCGCGCTGAAGACCGTACGGCAGCTGCAGCGCGCGACCGAGCAGCGTTTCCACACGAACACGGTGCTGTGAGGGAGGGCGAACGGATGGGTTTTCAGCGCACTGGGCCGGGGAGCCGCATTCTCCTTTACACTGCCGCTGTCCGGGTGAAGAGCCTGCCGGCCGGCGCACGCCGGCAACCCACATGCGCAGCGGATCCGGGGCGGAGAGCTGATGGCCCGTAAGGTCCTCATCGTCGACGACGAACCCAACATCGTGGCCTCGCTCGAGTTCCTCATGACGCGGCAAGGCTACGAGACGCTCGTGGTCGGCGACGGCGACGAGGTGCTCGCGGCGGTCGAGAAGTTCCGGCCGGACCTGATCCTGCTCGACGTCATGCTGCCCCACCGCGACGGGTTCGAGGTGTGCCAGCAGCTGCGGGCTGGTGGCCACAACACGGTGAAGATCGTGATGTTGACGGCCAAGGGCCGCGACGCCGAGGCGGCCAAGGGGATGGCCGTGGGCGCGGACGCGTACGTAACCAAGCCGTTCTCCACTCGCGACCTGGTCGCCCAAGTCGCCGGAATGATGCCGGACGAGCCAGGAGCGCAATGATCAAGGGCCGGGTCCGCCTCGTCGTTGCGGTTGCCTTGCTGTCGATTCTGGTCATCGCCGGCCTGGTGCTGCTCGGCATGGGCCTGTTGGCAGAAGCGCCGGCTGCCGAACGCGTCGCCATCACCCGACTCGTACAGTCCCAGGCGGTCTTCCTCATCAGCGGGATGGTGTTGCTGATCGTCCTCGTGGGGCTGACCGTCGTGTGGCTGTTCGGTAAACACGTCCAGCTGCCCCGGCGGCTCGCCGCGGATACCCGGCTGATCGCGACGGCCAACGCCGGACACCGGCTCAGCGCCGGCCACCCGGCCGAGCTCGCCGAGCTCGCCGTCGCCGTCAACGAGCTGGCCGACCGGTACGAGGCCGCCGAGCGGGACGTGGCTGACCGGATCCGGGCCGGCCGCGCCGATGTCGCCCAGGAACGCAACCGGCTGGCCGCGCTGATGTCCGAGCTGGTCCCGGCCGTGTTGGTATGCAATGCCGAGGGCCGCATCCTGCTGTACAACAGCGCCGCGCGTCGACTGCTGGAGGACCGGCCCGACCGGCCGGGGGTCGTGGGCCTGGGAAGGTCGGTCTTCGGCGTGGTGGACCGCGACCTGGTCGCCCACGTGCTCGATCGCGCTCAGGCCGGGGCTCCCGTCCACGCGACCACCGCCTGGGGCGAGCGCCTCTTACGGGTGCGGGTCGCACCCGTGGCGCCGGTGGACGCACAGGCCATGGGGTTCGTCGTACTCGTGGACGACGTGACCCGGCGCTTCGAGGCCACCCGGCACCGCGACGCGCTGCTGCGCGACCTCACCGAGGGCGCACGCGGCTCGGCGGGCGCCATCAGGGGCGCGATCGAGAGCCTGCTGGAGTATCCGGACATGCCCGCCGATCAACGGGGACGCTTCGCGCTGATCGTCCGCGATGAGGCGGTGGCGCTCGGCGAACGGGTGGAAGCCGCCGACCTCCTCGGGGCGGTGGCAGCCGTGATCGCGGGGGAGCACGGCCCGCAGATCACGGTGGACGACGCCGGTGAAGGCCTGTGGTTGTCGCTCGACGGTTACGCCGCGGTGCGCGCCATCGCCGCGCTGTTGGCCCGGCTGCGTACCGGTCACGAAGTCGACCAGGTGACGCTCGGGCTGCGGGCGGCGGGCCGGTACGCCGAGCTCACCGCCGCCTGGCGCGGCCGCCCGGTCGACGCCGAGACGCTGCGGCAATGGACCGGCGAACCAACCACCGGCACCGGAAACGACACCGTCGGCGAGATCCTCGCCCGCCACGAGGCCGAGCTGTGGTCGCGGCGCGAGGAGGACGGTTCGGCGTACCTGCGGCTGCTGCTGCCCCTGGCCGAGTATCCGGCTGGCGAGCAGGCGAAGCCTACTCCGCAAGCGTTTCCCGAGACCAGATCCGACGAGGCGGCGCAGGAGCGGCCGGAGTTCTACGACTTCGACCTCTTCCAGGTGGCCGGTACCGATGTCGCCTGGGAGGACCGACCGCTCGACGAGGTGGCGTACACCGTGTTCGACACCGAGACGACCGGCCTGCAGCCCGCCGAGGGCGACGAGATCATCGCGATCGGCGCGGTACGCGTGGTCAACGGACGCCTCCTTCGTCAGGAGACCTTCGACCGGCTGATCGACCCGCATCGACCCGTATCCAGCATGGCTCAACGCATCCATGGGATCAGCGGCGACGTGCTCCGCGGGCAGCCCCCCATCGAGGAGGTGCTCCCGGCTTTCGCGCGGTTTGCCGAGGACACCGTCCTCGTCGGTCACAACGTCTCGTTCGACCTGGCGTTCCTGCGGCTCAAGGAGGCCGCGACGGGCGTCGTGTTCACTCAGCCGGTGCTCGACACCCTGCTGCTGTCCGCGGCGGTGCACCCCGACCACGACGAGCACACCATGGAGGCGATCGCCGGCCGGCTCGGCATCGACGTCGTGGGTCGGCACAGCGCGCTGGGCGACGCCCTGCTCACCGGGGACATCTTCGTCAGGCTGCTGCCTGTGCTCCGCGACCGGGGTATCCGCACGCTCGGACAGGCGCGGGAGGCCGCTCGGCGCACGTACCACGCGCGTATCGACGAGGCGCGGTACGCGGGCGGGCCGGCCCGCTCGGCGGCGAGGAGCTGACGGCCGTCACAGCAGGCGATGTTCCCGGGCGATCGTGAGCGCCTGCACCCGGTTGTGCGCCTGCAGCTTGGTCAGGATGATCTGCGAGTAGCTGCGCACGGTGTTGATGGTCAGGTACAGCCGAGCGGCGATCTCCCGGCCGGTCAGGCCCTGCGCCATGAGCCGGAGCACCTCGCGCCCGCCGCAAGGCAGGCGCGTAACAGCGCGACATCGTGGAACGCGGTGAACACCACCACCTTGACCGCGTCGTTGGCGGCGAGCAGGTCGGCGCAGACATCCGGGGCGAGCGACTCGCCGAGGCGCAGGTCGAGCAGCACAAGGTCGACATCGCCGGCCCGCACCCGCGCCAGGGCCTGGTCAGCGGAGGTCGCCTCGCCGACCAGCTTGATGCTGGACGAGCGCGCCAGCAGGTGGGCCACGCCCGCGCGGACCACCGGATGATCGTCAACCACCAGCAGGCGGCTGACCATGACAGACCTCACGCCGACCTCCGTCCGGGATCCGACACCGGGATCCGTACCCGCACGGTTGTGCCGCCGTCGTCATTGGCGAAGATCTCAAGCGTTCCGCGCAGCCGTTCAACCTGCTGGCGCAGCGCCGCGAGGCCCAGCCCCGATCCGCCGAGAGGAACCGTGGCTGGCGGCTGCAGACCCGGCGGCGGGCCGACGCCGTCATCCTGGACGGTCACCACGACCGCCTCAGCCTGCCGCCACGCGCTGACCACGACCGACGACGCGTCGGCGTGCCGGCAGATGTTGTCCAGGGCGACCCGGACCGTCCGTACCAGCGCGGCGGTGATATCGGCGGACAGCTCGGCGAGACCGCCGACGGTGATCAAGCTGGCTGCGATGCCGGTCCGACGTTCGAAGTCGTCCACATCTCCGCGTGCCGCGGCGAGGAAGGCGTCTGTCTGCGTGTGCGGGCTGAGCGCCGCGAGGGCGGTGCGCAGCAGCGAGGCGGCCTGCGACGCCTGCCGCTCCACCTCGACCCAACGGTCGCGGGTAGCCGACTCGGCCGCCAGCAACACGGCGCGCGCCGAGGCGCCGATGCCGAACAACAGCTGGCCGATGGTGTCGTGCAGCTCGACGGCGAGGCGCTGCCGTTCGGCCAGTACGGACTGGCGCAGCAGGTCTTGCGTCTGCAGCGCCGGCAGGAGCACCTGGGCCAGATCGGCGGCGCGGCTCTCCATGGTCAGCAGGCGTCGGTCGCCGAGGTCACCAGGGCGGCGCAACGCCGTGTAGAGCACGCCCAGCGTCCGGCCCTGCAGCATCACCGGGACGCCGGCCAGTGCGCCGATACCCTCGCCGCCGGACACCACCTGCACCAGCTCGTGGGAGATCGAGTCGTCGGTCGCGTAGTCCCACACGTGCAACGGACGGCCACTGACCAGCACCCGACCGCCCAGCCCAACCCCACGGGGAATCTCCAGCACACGCAGGCTCGCGGTGTGCACCCCGAAGGTGCCGCGCACATGCAGCTGGCCTGGCGCGTCATGCACCGCCAGGAATGCGATGTCCGTACCGCAGGCGTGGGCGAGCTCCTGGGACGCTCGGGCGCCGATCGCGGCCACGTCCAGCGCCTCCGGAAGTACCGCAAGCTCCGCAAGCAAGCTCGTCGGCCAGGCTTCGTCCTCGCTCATCACCCACCTCTCTCGCCGGGCCAGGAGTGCGGGCTCGGTCAGAAAAACCCTGCATCTGCAGGTGATGCGGCAGTGATCTGTCTCTCTATGGTCGCGCTAACCACTCGTACCGCCAGATGCCGAACGGCCGGCCGTGGAGTGCCGAACGGCCCGGCTCGCCCGGTGGCACGGCGTACCTGAGACAGAACAGGAGGGCCCCAGTGAACGCGCATCTACCTACTGATGAGTCTGGGCTGGGCGCCGTTGACCAGCATGAGCTGGACACGCTGGTCTTCCGGCGGCTTCGCGCCGGGCTCACCTTCACCGCGGCCACGCTGGCGATCTACTTTACGTTCATCCTGCTGATCGCCTTCAACAAGCCGCTGACGGGACGCATCCTCGCCGACGGGCTCAGCTTGGGGATCTTGTTGGGGACGATCGTCATCGTCTCGACCTGGGTGCTCGTCTGGACGTACGTCTTCTGGGCGAACCGCGTGTACGACCCGGCCGTGCGCCGGCTGCAGAAGTGAGGCGGCCATGCCATTAGCGAAGTTCGGCGAACCGCAACCGGTCGCCATCACGTTCTTCATC
>WNFZ01003289.1_pt1 | contig 15858 bp, 18 predicted proteins | sample 5400081 | NCBI WGS metagenome assembly WNFZ01 (sample SAMN13153365, study PRJNA577476) | soil metagenome | isolation source: 80 cm soil or saprolite under grassland replicate 1 | place: USA:California | collected 2016-06-15 | reverse complement strand
GGGCCTGTGGATTTCCTGTTGCGCATGCTGCACCGCGTGCTCGACGCGCCGCGCGCCAAGGACGTCAAGGCGGTCCTGTTCGATCCGGTCACCTCGCTACCCACCCTCTCGGTACTCCTGCCGCACATCCGCAAGGTCCTGGCGCAGCGCCGGAGCCTCGGACTGCTGGCGGTCAGCATCGCCCGGTTCTCCAAGCTGGAGGAGATCTACGGGTGGGAGAGCTTCGACGAGATCGTGCGCGGCGTCGCGGCCTGCCTAAAAGCCACCAAAGACCAGGCGCTGCGCAAGGAAGACGCGCTCGCGGAGCTCACCGTCAATGGGAACATCTTCGTCCTGATTCTCGCGCCACCGCGCGAGCGCCGACGCATCACCGACCGCGACCTCGAGGCGCTCACGCGGCGCGTGTCCAAGCGCCTGGCGACCTACCTGGGCGATGCCATGAACCCGGAGCTGCTCCGGCGCTTCGGCTACTTCATCGGCGCCGCCGTCATGAAGCCGGACGCGGCGGTGCGGGTGGAGCGGCTGGTGTACCGCACGATCGACGAAGCGCTCGCCGCCGCGGCCACGGCGCAGGAGAAGACGCTGCGGCACCGCGCCCGGCAGCTGAAGGCCATCATCGACCGGAAGCGCATCGCCACGCTCTATCAACCCATCTTCGACCTCACCTCCCGAACGGTGGTCGGATACGAGGCATTCAGTCGCGGTCCCAAAGGCGACCTCGAGTCCCCCGAGACCTTGTTTCAGGTCGCGTATGAAGCGGACTTGATCTGGAACCTGGAGCGCGTCTGCTGGGAGCGGGCGCTGCGCCGGCTGGCGCGCCTGAAACGTCCGCAGTTCATGTTCATCAACCTGGAGCCGGCGAGCGTCTTCGACCCGAAGTTGGTGAGCGCGGGTTTCGTCCGCCGGTTCTCCCGCCGGGTAGTGTTCGAGATCACCGAGCGCGCCGCCATCACCGATTTCCCCACGTTCCGGCAGGCGGTGCAGCTGCTGAAACGCTCCGGCTTCAAGGTCGCCGTCGACGATGTGGGGTCGGCCTACGCCGGGCTCCGCGTCGTCTCCGAGATCGAGCCGGACTTCATCAAGCTGGACATGCAGCTGACCCGAGGAGCCGACAGCGATCAGCTCAAACGGCAGCTGATCGGGGCGGTCGCCAAGTTCTCCACCGACGCCGGTGTGCCGCTGATCGTGGAGGGGATCGAGACACCGGCGGAGCTGGAGACGGTGCGCGCGTTGGGGATCGGCTTCGCGCAAGGCTTCCTGTTCGGACCCCTGGTCGAGATGCCGGGGAAAGCACGGCTGGCGTTACCGCGCGTCAGCCCCGACGGCCCCTCACCCCACGGGCCGGCGAACGATGCCAATTGAGAATACCTGGAGGGTCGCCGGTTGGCCCGCCGCATCGCGGCGCGTCACCCGGACGCGGTACAGGCCGCCCGCGACGGGCTCCCCCCGTTCTGTCAGGAAATCCCACGTCAGAGTCGACTGGTTGCCCGCCGGCAACGCCCGGACGACCGTGCCGTCGGGCTCGAGAATCTCGACGCTCGCCCGGCGCGGGACGTTGAAGAAGACCGCCGCCGGTCCCCCCCGCGCGATCGTCGCGACCAGGTTGACGGCGCCCGGAGACCGGGCGCGAACCGGCAGTGTCTCGAGCGGCGCGCCCAGGGTCCGCACCGTCAGGACCGCATGCGGCGTCGTGCCGATTTCGACCAGATCGGACAGCGCCTCCGCGAGGTAGGGATTCAGCTGGACGGCGTTCCGGTACGCGTCGCTCGCCTCGGGGAGCCGGCCTTCCTCCGTGAGCAGCACCCCCAGGTTGAACCACGGCACGTCGAGACCTGGCTGCTCCGCGAGCGCCATGCGGTAAGCCTGTTCCGCGTCCGCGCGGCGCTCCCACCCATGCGCGTGCAGGAAGTCCGCGTAGTTGGCCCGGATCCAGGCGAGGGCCGGCTGCAGCTCCAGCGCGCGTCGATAGAGCGCCGTGATCGCGGCGGGGTTGCGACCGGCGACCTCGTACACCCGCGCCAGGGCCTGCAGCCGATCGGGACGGTTGGAGTCGATGCGCACGGCGCGCTCCAACGCGCGCAGCGCCGCGTCGGTCTTCCCCATCTGCCGGTACGCCAGCCCCAACAGGAAGAACGCCTCGCCGCGTGTGGTGTCGTCTCCCAGGGCCCGTTGCAAGGTCGCCGCCGCGTTGGCCAACACGCGCCCGTCATTGGCGAGCGATCCATAGACCACCGCGCCCATGCCCTGATAGATCGCGGCCTCCGGCCCCGTCCGGTCCCGCTCGAAGTAGGCCTCGATGGGGGCCGCTCCGCGGCGTGGCGGCCGGGGCGCAGGGGGGGGCGCGGTGGCGAGGCGGATCCAGTGATCCGTGAACACGCTGTGCGGCACCTGCTCTTTGACCCGGGGCATGTGACAGCCGACGCAATCGGCCGAGGGGATGTGATCGGGGCGAGCGGCGGGCGCGACGCGCTGCGCGAGCGCCGCCGTGACGTGGCAGGTGAGGCACGGCCGGCTGCGCTCCGCGGGCGACGGCGGCGGCCGGTGGGGGTCGTGACACGTCGCGCACTCGAGCGGCCGCGACGTCGCCCTGGTGGCGATAAAGCAGGCACTCTGCCGCAAGCGGTCGGCGTGCGACACGATATCGATGCTGCCGGCGATCTTGAAGAACGCCACCTGATCGCTGAGGGGCTGCGAGGGGAGGTAGCTGAAGGCGTCGCGGCCCTCGCGGAGTACGGTGACCGCCGTGTGCACGTGGCACTGCTCGCAGACGTCGAGTCGCCGCTCCAACGGCAGGCGCGCGGGGTTCACGATGCTGTTGTCGTACGCCGGGCCGGCCGCGGCGCGCCGCCCCCCCGCCTGGCGCTCGGCGACGTGCAGCGCCCCGGGGCCGTGGCAGCGTTCGCATCCGATGCCGGGAGGCAGCGCGGCGTATTTGCCTTCGAGGAAGGGGAAGGGCCGAGGGTAGCTGCCGTGACAGGCAAGACAGCGGTCGGGCAGCACGCGATCGAAGCGGGCGTTGTTGATCTCATAGCCCGGGCTGAAGTCCCAGCCGTGCTGCCGGTACCAGGTGAGAGGCAGCTGGAAGAGGCGGCCGTTCTGCGCCGTGAAGTAGGTCCGCCCGACGTGGCCGCTGCCCATCACGAAGTCCATGCGCCGGCGCAGGTCGTGGAGCCGCTTCCCCGCGGGGGGGGGGCCCTCGAGGTACTCCTCCTGGAAAAACTGGTTGCCGACCCGGAGGACGGTATAGGAGAATCCGGTCGCCGCGTTGTAGAGCGGGCTGTCGAGCGGTGCGACCGGGGGCGTGAGCTGATGAAACGATTGGGCCATGGGATGCTGCCGATAGGCCGCCGTCGCGTTGGCGTGGCAGCCGGTGCAGGCGGCATCGCCGACGTACGCGGTCGGCGTCGCGACGTTGCGGAATGTCGGGGACGGAGGCTCGGGCGGGGCGTGCCGGCCCTCGCCTCCACAGGCCGCCAGGGAGAGCGCAGCGGCGCACAGCCAACGCGGGCGCATGACGTGGCCAGGTTACGCCAAGCCGTGCGCGCCGGCAACTCCCCGCTTTATTGCGCCGCTGGGTCTGGTGGGTGACCATCTACGGCGGGAAGGCCGTAGATCCAGCCCACCGACACGCCGTACACGAGATGGCCCAGCAGGCTGCCGGCGATCAGCTGGAGATCGCCGTGGGAGAATACGCCGCCCCCCACTGCTGGCATGAAGACCAGCTGCGCCAGCACGAACACGATGATGCCGTAGAGCGCCCCCCGGGCGAGGGCTCGACCGGGAAGGCGACGCTCGAACACGCCCGCATAGACGAGCGCGAACGCGACCCCCACCAGGAAACTGATGCCCCAGCCCACGGCCGGTCCAATCGCGAGGAACGCCGGCGCGAGCCCCAGCGCAGTGCTCAGGATCTGTCCGATGGCGATCTGGGGCAGACCCACCGAAGGCTCGACGAGCAGCAAGGCGGTCATGGCGGCGGTCCCGAGGACCCCGGCGGCAACAGCACGAGTGGCGTGTATATCGCCCCCTTTGGAAACTGGTCCTACGGCTCCGCGCGCCCGTGGCTGACCGCGTACACGTACGTCGCGACCATGAAGACCTGCAACTCGGTAATACGGCCCGGGCGCGGCATCATCACGGTTCCGGCCTGCCCCTTCTCGATGCGATCGACGATGCTGGCGAAGCTCCCGTCGATGTGGCGCCAGGTCGGGCCCAGGAGTGCAGGCGCAATCGGACCACCCTGCAACTTGTCACCGTGACAGGCATGACACGATCCCCGGCCGTGAAAGATCTTCCGCCCCGCATCAACGAGGGCCGGCGTCAGGGACGCCGAATCGGGCGCGGCTCGCTGAGCCTGTGCCCGGCCGACCCCCAGGACCAGGGATATCCCTGCCACCGCGACGACCGGTCCCCAGATTCCTGTCATCCGTACCAGCTTATCCTCGGTCGTAAGCCTGCTGCAAGCCTTGGATGTCGAGCTTCTTCATCTTCAGCATGGCTTGCATGGCCGCGTTGGCCTTCTTGGCGTCCTTGTCCCCCAGCAGTTTGCCCAGGACCGTAGGAACGATCTGCCACGACAGGCCGAACTTGTCCTGCAGCCAACCACACTGGTCCTCTCTCCCCCCAGCGGACAGCTTCGTCCACAACTCGTCGACTTCCTGCTGCGTCTCACAGTTCACGAACAAGGAGATCGCCTGCGTGAACTTGAAATGGGGGCCGCCGTTCAGCGCGTGGAACTCCTGTCCCTCGAGCGTAAACGTGCACCACATCACCGAGCCCTTGGGCCCGGGCCCCGCGTCGCCGTAGCGCGTCACGCGCCCGACCTTCGAGTTCTTGAAGATCGACACGTAGAAGTTCATCGCCTCTTCGGCGTTGTCGTTGAACCACAGGAACGGCACGATCTTTTGCATGTTACCTCCGTAGGGACGTGATCAGGTCGGCGAGGCGGTCGTAGCTCTGCTCCACGCCGCTCGTCATCCCGGACTTGAGGACGGCATCGCGCGTCGCTTTGGACGCGTAGCGAACCGTCGCGGTGAGGGTAGTCTTGCCGCCCCGCTCCGTGAGGACGAGCGTGTCCACGGCTTCGCCTTCATACCAGGGGTCGTCGAACTTCTCGGTACTGACGATCCGCTCCGGCGCTACGATCTCCTGGTAGACGCCACCCATCGCCATGGTGGAGCCGTCCTTCTCGCTGCGCCATTCGTAGCGATAGCTGCCGCCCACGCGCAGGTCGATCTTGCAGACGGGCATCGACCACCCGGGCGGGCCCAGGAGCCAGCGCTTGACCAGCTCGGGTTTGGTGTGTGCGTCCCAGACGAGTTGGCGCGGCGCCTCGAACGTGCGCGACATCGCGATCTCGCGGTCCGAGGGGGTGGTGACCTTCAGGTTGCTCATGACCTCTCCTTGGCTTTCAGCTCCTCGAGCAGGGCGTCGAGGCGTTGGTAGTTCCCTTCCCACAGGCGGCGGTAGCGCTCGAGCCATTTGGTGGCTGCAGCGAGGGGTTTGGGCTCGAGCTTCCTGGGTCGGCGCTGGCGGTCGCGGCCACCGGAGATCAGGCCGGCGCGCTCCAGGACCTTGAGATGTTTGGAGACCGCCGGCTGGCTCATGTCGAAGGGCCGGGCCAGCTCCATCACCGACCGCTCGCCCGAGGCGAGCCGAGCGAGGATCGCGCGGCGGGTGGGGTCCGCGAGGGCGGCGAAGACGGCGTCGAGCCGGGCGGTGGATTGCATAACTGATTGGTTATATGATGCGGCCGACGGTGCTTGTCAAGGGCCAGATCGGCGTGGGGGTCTAGCAATCAGGTATTTACAAGGCTGCTCGAAGCCCAGTAAAGAAGCACACGCGACATGAAAGTGGGATTCATAACCACGAGCTCTTTTCTCGTACCCAGTGAACGCGTCCTCGCCTAATGAAGAAATGACAGCGCCGACCTAAGCTGCGAGAGTCCACGCTGGGGAAAAGGCTTAGAGCGTTCCCTGGACCGATGCGCCAGTAGGGCCGTCGAGTCACAGCGAGGTTAAGCAGAATTCGGTGGCCCTTACCGCACGGACAATCAAACGCGAGCCACTTTGGTGCGTCCCTCGAACCGACAAGAATGACGCCCTTCCGCGGCAGCTCCCGAGGAACATCGTCAGCTTCGCTCACGATGCCAACGAGACGCCACCGATGCCAAGGCAGCCATCCCCAAAACGAATCCTGGTTCAATAGGGCCAAGTCTGGTCAAGGAATGGTTTAGTCACTCCGAGCCCCAGCTTCCCCGTAGCTGGGTCACAATAATGACCTTCTCGCGGAGGAGCAGCGTTCGTAGATATCTCTCGCTCGTGGAATCTCAGAAGGACCTCGCTCGGACGTGGCTCGGGACCGTACGCAATCAATCTCTCCAACAGCTCTGCCACCGCAAACGCTGCAACGGCGGTGGTGAACGTCACAACCGCTGGCTCGATAGCTCCCAACGCAGGCGCGTAGCCCTCGTCTACACGTTGCACGCGCTCCGTTGGGCTCAGCAGCTCCGTCGCAGCTCGCGCCAAATCGATTCGGTTGCGACAAATCAGGCACCCCTGCCCCGGCACCATAATCGTTATCCGGCCATCAACTCCGAGCAGCCTTCCATCAGACCCGCTACTGATCAGAACTCCGCAATCAAACACAGGGACCATCAGATAAGTCGCTGCCCGTGACAGAACCAGCCGGCCTGCATTGTCGTCTGTGCACCCAAAGAGGACGTCACAAGGGACCAAACTGTGCGCAACGTGCTCTTGAGTTATCGCGCCGTTCAACCTTTCCACTACCACGTCAGGGTCAATCCGGGTCAAATGGGCGCCCAGAACGTCCACCTTGGGCATCCCCACATCAGCGAGCGTTGAGCCATATACCCTCGAGACGTTGCTACTCGAGAGCCTGTCTGGATCCAGAAGGCAAATATGTCGGACGCCTAGGCGAACCAGCTGCTCAGCGACGGCAGATCCCGTTCCCCCACAGCCTACGACTCCAATCTGCAATCTGCTAAGCGTTTCCTGTACGGCAGGGCCAAACGCGCGAACGTTTCTGTCAAAGACTGTAGAGAGACCGAGGCTTGGCGAGTGGATCGATGAAACCAATTTGAGACGATCGCCCACGACCCAGAGATGAGCGATGGGAATGTTGGTTCCATCTTGAGCCTCAAGATGACCAGTGAATGCAAAGCCCCCATGATCCGCGCTTATGATCAGCGCCCCGTAGTATGGGCTCCCCGTGCGCAGTCTAAACAAGTCCGCGATCTGGCCATCAACTGCATTGTCACGCGTGCTTGCGATTGGAATTGACCCGAAACCGGGGTGGGTGTGCAACCAGATTGCAGTCGCGCCCATTCGCTCCGCGCGGGCGAGGGCCTGCATGTAACCGCCTGACTTGACGGAGAGGCCGGTCGATTCGCGCTCTGCATATTCGCTGTCCTCGACCCAACGAATCTCGCGAGCGAAGAGTCTCAACCCCCGAGTGGTAGTTGCAATGCTTGCAAGCAGCACCCCAGCCGTTTCGACTGAAAGCATTGCGGCCGATTGCAGTTCTGTCGCGATACTCATCGGAAGCACCACTGTGACGGTCATCGGGCCACCACCATCGCGCACTTCTCAAGTTCCCTGCGAATCAACGCCAAGAAGGTCTCCAAACAGTCGACGCCAGACTTCCACTGGCCCTGCGTTAGGTGTCGTGACCACCGCTGCCAAGAGCGGCCCAGGTACTGCTCCAAGCGACTGAGTGCATGGAGCAGTACCTGGGCCGAGCGGTTGTCAACAAGTCGCACGGGGGGGTCAAACCACCACATGTCGGGCGCTACGTCAGGATACCCGGGACTCAGACGGATGAGGAGGTCCGAGTGCGTCCGCTCGTAGCCCGCGGGAAGTGGAAAGCCCGGCAGCACCACACATGTCATGTTGCCCTCGACGGTGACCGTGTGAGCTGTCTTTCGGCTAGCGAGGTAGCCCTCGTCGATGCCCGGCAGACCCATACTAGCGCGCGCACCCTTCGCACCCGCGACAGCCGGGATTGATGTGTGCGGGGGCAGTAATGAATCGTTGCCCGTTGTTGATCTTGACTACGTCGGCGTCTTCAATCTTGCGATCTTGACCACCGGGGATGACCTCAAACACGTCGCGATCCGAGGCGATTGGAGGCGTCGGCACTAGCCGCAGCTCAGCCCCGCTCATCTCGCTACTCTCGACGGTGTAGTGGATCCGGTCAATCTGGATCTGAAACTTCCTCACTTCCTTCCCTTCCTTCTCATGAGAGCCAATCATAGCTGCCTCCTCGACAATGACCGATCACTATGCCTTTAGGCGTGGACTCTTTCGCGTAGTGCCGCGCCTGCACAGATTTCCTAACCGATGATCCACCTACCAAGGATTGGGGCATTGACAGTTATAAGTTACTATTATAAGTTATACATAACATTTGTCAAGTGTTATTTACATTCGCATGCGACGGACTGTTAGGCCACAGAGTGCGCTGCGCGCACCACTCAATACCATCCTTGGTACTGAGGCCAACGTTCGTTTGCTCCGAGTTCTGGAGCGGACACACGAGCCGATGAGCGGCGCGGAGTTAGCCCGAGAGACGGCACTTACGCCTCCAGCCGTCTACGCCGCGCTTGATCGACTCAGTGAAACGGGGATGGTCGAACGGCTGGGACTAAAGTCACGCGGGCAGTTTCGGTGGAACGAGAAGCACCCTATCGCTTCAGCCCTTCGATCTCTCTTCGCGTTCGAGCGGGGTCGAGTCGAACGACTGGTGGAGGGCTTGAAACAGGCTGCTTCGAGTCTCTCTCCACCCCCCCGTTCTGTTTGGTGGTACGGTCCTTCTGCCCGATCGGAGGATCGCCTCGGCGATCCCTTGCAGGTGGCGATCGTCGCGGACGCGCGAATGATAGGGGAAGCGTTAGACCGGTTTCGGGAGGCGGTTGCATCTCTCGATCTAGAACAACGCCACGATGTCACGATCGAAGTACGTGGGCTCACCCAAGCTGACCTCCTCACCCTCGCTAATACGGAACGAATCGAGCTCGGCCAGGCACAAACCATCCTTGGGCTTCCAGCGGAGCACTTCTTCCAGCCCAAAGGCAGAGCGCTTGGAATGGGGAAAACTGAGCCACGATCTCATGCTGACCTTGACCGGAGGCTCCTGGACATGGCGGCACACATCGCTCCTCGGCTCGATCAGCGGCTGATCGAGGAAGCAAGGGAGCGTATACGACGGCGCCTCCGACAAGGACCCGGCCAAGCATCGGCTGCGGAGCGAAAGTCCCTGCACGAATGGGAAATGATCTTGCGATCGATGTCATTGCGGCGCCTACGGCGCTTCCTTGTGGACGAGGGCCCCCGAGCGACTCGCTTGCGACAAACTTTTCCCTTCCTCGATGCGTCCCGGATTACAGGGCGCGGGGCGCGGCTCGACCGCGACAGCGAGTGACCCGCTCTGAACTGGAGCATGCGATCCGGGCAGCGTGCGACATTGCGGAGGACACAGAGATCTACATCATTGGCTCGCAAGCCATTCTCGGAGAGTATCCCGAAGCCCCCGAGGGTCTCCGGCAGTCCTCCGAAGCCGACATCCTCCCTAAGAACCATCCAGAGCGGATGGACGAAGTCGAGGGGGTTATGGGGGAGCTATCTCAGTTCCACGAGACTCACGGCTTTTATGTCCACGGCGTGTCACCAGAGAGTGCAGCACTGCCCGACGGCTGGGAGAACCGCCTAGTGAAGGTCCAGAACGCGAACACAAGAGACTGCATCGGATGGTGCCTAGAGGGCCATGATCTCGCTGCGAGCAAATTGGCCGCATTCCGCGAGAAGGATCGAGACTTCGTGCGAATCTTACTGGCTGAGGGTCTAGTTCGCGCTAACCTGTTGATTCGTAGGATCCAGCTCATTCCCAGATCGGAGCAGGAGAGGGAGCGACTCGTCCTATGGGTCAAGAAAACCGATCAAGAGCTTAAACCTTGATACGGCGCTGGCGAGGCTAGCAGGGCGATCAAGCGAGCAAGTCGGTGCCCGCCGCTCGATCATCCGGCAGGACGGCTCGGTGCCTCACCCAGACAAGCGATTCGCGCCGATCACCTGCATCTACTCGCGGCCCGACCGCCATCTGACGATCGGGCCGTTTAGTACCTACCTGGGTCTCCTCCCCGCCTCAGTGCCCCGCCGCCACCCCCGCATCGAGGAACGGAATCACTACCGCCGCCAGCGCCGGCGCGCTGAAGAGCGTGTAGTGCGTCTGCCCCGGCAGAATGGCGAGCCGCGACTTCCCGACCCCCGACCCATCCCACCCCCCATCCCGCTGGCCCCCACCGAGTAGGCCAAACAGCTCGACGGCGTGCGCCGGCGGGAAAGTGTCGGCATCCCCCGCCACGACCAGCGTCGGGGCGGTGATCCCGCGGACCTGCTCAGAGTAGTCGTAATCCTTCGCCATAAGGTCGCCCATCTTCCCGAGCAATCGCGGGAATTCCTCCGGCCGCGGCGCGAGGCTCGCGTTCGGGCGACGAACGAAGACTCGCAAAATCAACATGCCGGGTTAAAATCTCGCATGCCCTTCTCGACGGCCACCCTGACGTTCCTGCGCGGCCTGAAGCGCCACAACACCCGGCCGTGGTTCGAGGCCCACCGCGCCGAGTACGAAACGGACGTGAAGCAGCCGATGCACGCGCTCATCGAGGAGATGGACGTGCGGCTGGCGCGCTTCGCCCCCGAGATCGTCGGCGAGCCCAAGCGCTCGATGTTCCGCATTTACCGCGACATCCGCTTCTCGGCCGACAAGTCGCCCTACAAGACCCACGCCTCGTGCTGGTTCTATCACCGCGACGGCTCGCGCGCGGTGGGGCGCGAGGCGGCGGGCGGCGGCGCCGGCTTCTATTTCCAGATCGCCCCGGGCGACGCGTTCCTGGGCGGCGGGATGTGGATGCCGCCGCGGGGGGCGCTGCTGGCGCTGCGCGAGGCCATCGCCGAGCACCCGGCGCGCTTCACGAAGATCGTGACCGACCGGCGCGTGACGCGACGGTTCGGCGGCCTGTCCGACGAGGCCGTGCTGCGCCGCGTCCCGCGCGGCTTCGCGTCCGAGCACCCGGCGGCGAAGTGGCTCAAGTTCCAGTCCTTCGTGATGGGTCGGCCGCTCAGCGACGCCCAGGCGGTGAGCGCGCGGCTGCCGGCGCTGCTCGAGGCCGATTTCCGGTTGATGCTACTCCTGGTGCGCTGGATCAACGGCGTGCTGGGGTTTCGGGAAGCGGAGGGTCGATGACGGCGGCCGGTTCGGCGGAGTACGTGTACCGGGACAAGAAGCTCGGGGACACGGAGGGGATCGTGGTCGCCACCGCCCCCGACGTCTTCATGCCGACTTCGACTACCACCCTGCTACTCCGGGCGGCGCGACGCGACCTCCCTTCGCCCCCGCGCTCCGTGCTGGACCTCGGGTGCGGCTGCGGCATTGTGGCCGTGGTCCTGGCGAAGTATCTCGCGCCGGGCACCGCCATCCACGCCTCGGATATCAGCCCCGCGGCGGTCCGGCTGACGCACGACAACGCGCAACGCCACGCGGTGGCGATCGAGTGCCGCGACGGAAGTCTGTTCGAGCCCTGGGGCGACGAGCGCTTCGACCTCATCGCGGACGACGTCGCCGGAGTCGCCGAGCCACTCGACCGCCTGTCGGGGTGGTACCCGGAGGCGGTCCCGAGCGGCGCCGGCCCGGACGGCACGCGCTGGATCCTTGAAGTGCTCGACCAGGCGGTGGACCACCTCACGTCGGGCGGCCAGCTGCTGTTCCCCGTGATCTCGCTGTCTCGGGAGGCCGAGATCCTCGAGCGGGCGGCGCGCCGCTTCGCCACGGTGGTCCAGGCGGAGGAACAATGGTATCCGTTGAACGAGCAGCTGCTCGCGCACGGCCCGCTACTGGACGAGCTGTCGCGCGCGGGCAGGATCCGCCTCGAGCAGCGCGGCAGCCGGCTCTGCTGGGCGACACAGATCTATCGGGCGCAGGCGCGCTGAAGAGCCCCGATGACCTCGCGTCGCGAGTTCTTGGTGTCCAGCACGCTCTCCGCCGTTGGACTGTCGCTCCCCAGGTGGCGATTCACCGGCGCGCAGACGCCGCCGCACGGGTTCCTCGACCTGCGCCGGCCGCCCGACGCCATTCGCGTGCAGACCGCGACGGGCGAAGAGCGGCTGCGCCCCGTCGCGGGCGGGCGCTGGGAGGCCGGCGATCTCGCCGTGACCGTCAGCGACATCCTGGGCGCCCTGCACGTCGCGCTGGCGGCCCCGTCCTCCGCCGTGCAACGGCTGCAGCTGCGCTGGCGCGGCCGCCTCGATGACACGCGGCTGCTGCTCGGCGACGCGTGGGAGCGGGGCTACGGCGATCTGGAGTGGCGCGGCTTCGTTCCCGATCGCGTGATGCCCTGGTATGTCGCCGGATGGGACGGCCAGCGCACGCATGTGTACGGTGTGCGCACGGGCGCGAGCGCGTTCTGCTTCTGGCACGTCGACCCTCAGGGCATCAGCCTCTGGGCCGATGTGCGCAGCGGCGGTCTGGGCGTGCAGCTCGGCCAACGGGTGCTTTCGGTCTGTGACGTCGTGTGCCGCGCGGGCCGCGCCGGGGAGTCGGCGTTTCAGGCGATCCACACGTTCTGCAAAGAGCTGTGCCCCGCTCCCCGGCTCCCCGCGCAACCGGTCTACGGCAGCAACGACTGGTACTGGGTCTACGGGAAGAACAGCGCGGCGACCGTGCTGGCCGACGCGGGGCACATCGTGGAGCTCGCCCCGCCCGACGCCAACCGGCCGTTCGCCGTGATCGACGACGGCTGGCAGCCCGACCGCGGCGCGGACAAGACAGGCGTCGGGACGTGGGACCGCGGCAACGAAAAGTTTCCGGACATGGCCAGGCTCGCCGGGGCGATCCGGCAGGCTGGGGCGCGCCCGGGGATCTGGATCCGCCCGCTGCTGGCCCCCGCGGATGCACCGGACACGTGGCGTCTGCCGCGCGAGCGCAGCGTGCTCGATCCCACCGTCCCCGAAGTCCGGGCGAAGGTCGCTGAGGACATCGGCCGCCTGCGCCGCTGGGGGTTCGAGCTCATCAAACACGACTACACCACGTTCGATCTCTTCGGGCGTTGGGGATTCCAGATGGGCGCGGGGCTGACCCGCGACGGCTGGACCTTCGCGACAGGAGCAACGCGGACGACCGCGGAGGTGATCGACGAGCTGTACCGCACCATCCGGGAGGCGGCGGGCGACTCGGCGGTCATCGGGTGCAACACGGTGAGCCACCTCTCGGCGGGCCGCTTCGAGATCTGCCGGATCGGCGACGACACGAGCGGCCGGGAGTGGGCGCGCACCCGGAAGATGGGCGTGAACACCCTGGCGTTCCGCGGCGCGCAGCACGGCGCGTTCTACACGGCCGATGCGGACTGCGTTGGGGTGACGACCGAGATTCCGTGGGAGGAGAACCGGCAGTGGCTCAATCTCCTGGCGCGGAGCGGGACGATGCTCTTCGTCTCGCTCGCCCCCGACGCGCTCGGCGCCGAACAGCGGCGCGACCTCCGCGCCGCCCTCGCGATCGCCGCGCGACCGCAGCCGCTCGGCGAGCCGTTGGACTGGCAGCGCACGGCGTGGCCGACTCGCTGGCGGCTCATGGGAGAGGTGCGGACCTACGACTGGGTTGGCGGCGACGAGCCTTGAAGGATGGCCTCGATTGAGCACGTGAATCCGGGCAGGACGTCTTCACCGTCCAGTGCCTCGGCGCTCGTGACGTTGGCTTCCGTGCCATCGTGGCGATAGACGCGGGCCAGGCGACGCTGCGGATCAATAAAACCGGCGGGATCGTGAGCGGGGAGTCGCTCGCGCCGGATGAACGCGATGTCAGGAGCTCGGACGGTGTCGGGGGCCCCGAGCCAGCGTGAAGCCTGTCTCGGCGGCGAAGAGCTGCCCGACACCCTCGCGTTCCACGTGCGCGCCAAGCCGCATGGCGAGGTTCATCGTGACCCTGCCATGCCTGTAGCCGGCGGGTTCGCGGACGACCAGCACCCCTTTGACCAGCTCTACCCGCTTGTCCGGGATCCTGACGTGCAGCAGCTCCTCCGCCGTCATACACTTCCTCAGTCCGGCTGCCGCGGATGGCGGCGCAGCTGCGTTGTCGCCTCGTCGATGCGGGTGATGTACGCGCGCACGACCTCGCCGCGCGCGCGCTTCGGCACGACAAAGTGGCGGTCGTCGGGCCGCGAGCTCTTCAGGTCGTCGACCATCAGGTCGCCCCCGCGGCCTTCGACCGCCTTCTCGAAACGCTCCACGGCCGACAGCAGGTCCACGAGCTCTTCCGGACGCTCGGCACCGGTGACGGCGATGCCGCGGCCCTTGAGCCGCGTCGTCACCTCCGCCGCTGCTGCCGTCCGCGCCGTGAACTCTTCATCTTTGTCCATGCCGATCTTCCTCTCTCAATATTCCGCGAAGCCATCGTCGGGATAACAGTACAACCACCGCTCCCCCGGCTCCGACGAGGCCACCACCGGATGCCCGCTGGCGCGCGCGTGCTTGCTGGCGTGTTGGTTGGGGGAGCTGTCGCAACACAGCGTCGCGCCGCACTCCTGGCAGGTACGCAGGTGGACCCACCCCGCGCTCATCTTCACGCACTCGGCGCACTCCCGGCGCTTGGCTTGCCGCACGGTGGTGATCGCCGAGAGATGCGCGCAGGTGCCGTTGGACACGGGAGTCCTCTCCTACTCGTGCAGCACCCGGTGGACGGCGGCGATCGCGATCGATCCCTCCCCCACCGCCGAGGCCACGCGCTTCAAGCTCCCGGAGCGGACGTCGCCGATCGCAAAGACCCCGGGCAGACTCGTCTCGAGGAGATGGGGAGCGCGGGCGAGCGGTCAGCGCGCGGCGGCCAGGTCTTCCGGCAACAGGTCCGAGCCCGTCTTGATGAACCCATTGGCGTCGAGGGCGAGGCAATTGTCCAGCCAGCGGGTGCTGGGGACCGCGAGGCCCGCCGCGCGGATCACCATGTGGACCCGCCGGGCGGTCTCGGCCAGGAACACCGCCGCCTGGCCCGCTGAGTTGCCTCCGCCCACGACGACCACCTCTTCACCGGCGCACAGCTGCGCCTCCATGAACGTCGCGGCGTAATAGACCCCGGCCCCATCGAACCGCGACAGGTTGTCGATCGGCAGCCGCCGATACTCGGCGCCCGTGGCGATGATTACCGCGCGCGCCGGCAGCCGTTGCCCGTCGCCGATCTCGAGCGCGTAGGGCGTTTTGTCGCAGGCGAGGCGTCGGGCCGCGGGCCCGACCATCAACTGCGTCCCGAACTTCAGCGCCTGGTTGGTGGCGCGCGCCGCCAGCTCAATCCCTTTGATCCCCGTCGGAAAGCCGAGGTAGTTCTCGATCCGGGAGCTGGCACCGGCCTGGCCCCCGGGGGCGGTCGACTCGACGACCAGGACGTCCAGGCCTTCCGACGCCCCGTACACCGCCGCGGCCAACCCCGCGGGTCCCGCCCCAACGATGACGAGGTCGCGGACCTGGGTCTTATCGATCGCGGCGTTGAACCCCAGGGCGTCGGCGATCTCCTGATTGCTCGGGTTCTTGAGCGGGACAGGGCCGCACGTGATGACCACGGGGATTTCCGCGGCACTGACGTGGAAGCGATCGAGAAACTCTTGGGCACTGGGATCGCGGTCCAGGTCGAGCATGGTGTGGGGATGCCCGTTTCGTATCAGGAACTCCCGGACGCGGAGCGTCCCCTTGCAATGCGTCGAGCCGACGACCACGACGTCGCTGACGTTGCGGTTGATCAATTCCACACGCCGCAGGATGAACGCACGCATGAAGATGGCGCTCAGCTCGCCGTCGGTCTGGA
>WNFZ01003008.1_pt1 | contig 15872 bp, 11 predicted proteins | sample 5400081 | NCBI WGS metagenome assembly WNFZ01 (sample SAMN13153365, study PRJNA577476) | soil metagenome | isolation source: 80 cm soil or saprolite under grassland replicate 1 | place: USA:California | collected 2016-06-15 | reverse complement strand
TTCCAGCTCATCGTCGACACCGGCTACCCCAACTACGCCAACGTGCTGACGGTCCGCGCCGACCAGAAGGCCAAGCTGGCGCCGTGCCTGCAGCGGCTGGTGCCGATCATCCAGCAGGGGCAGGTCGACTTCATGCGCAGCCCCACCAAGACCCTCGACCTCATTGTCAAGCTCGATGACAACTACAAGGGCGGGTTCGTCTACTCGCGTGGGCTGGCCGATTTCGCGGTCGCGCAGATGCGCCGGCTCGGCATCGTCGACAACGGCCACGACACCACCCTCGGCAACTTCGACACCGAGCGCCTGCAGCGGCTGATCAACATCGTGGTGCCGATCTTCAACGGCGAGAAGAAGCCGATCAAGGCGAACCTTACGCCGGCGGACGTGGTCACCAACGAGTTCATCGACCCGTCGATCGGCCTGCGGTGACAGCTCCTCGGGGAGCCGCGCCGCTGGGGCAGGCCGGCGGCGCGCTCACCGGGGCGGGGCGGACAACAGCAGCACGAGCTGCGTGAGGTCGAACAGGCCGTGCGCGACGATGATCGGCCACAGCCGCCTGGTCTTGTGGAAGTACCAGGCGTAGAGCATGCCGAGGCAGAAGATCGTGAGGGCGGCGCTGGCGCCCTCGTAAAGGTGCAGGATGCCCCAGAGCGCGGTCGGCAGCGCGAGCACCACGCCCGTCGGCATCTTGAGCTGCTCCAGCCGGGTCTGGGCGTAGCCGCGGACGACGACCTCCTCGGTCACCCCGGCGGTGGTGGCGATCACCAGGGCGTCGATCCACCGGAACCACAGCGGCAACTGGGTCGGCAGGATGTCCACCTCCCGCTGGCCGAGCGGCGCGAAGACCCGCGCGAGGACCAGCACCAGCACGAAGCTGGCGACCCACAGCCCGAGCCCCCCGAGGCCGTCGGCGCGCCCCTGGAAGCGGCCAAGGCCGATGCCCTTGCGTCCCTCGCCGCTACGGACCAGCAGGTAGCCGATGAGCAGGACCGGCGACCAGGAGAGGAACGCGCTGAACAGGCCGCTCACGATGGCCGGGAGGAGCTGTTCGGAGGCGCTCGTGTCGGCGGAGTTGCCGAGCGCGATGATCAGCAGGCCGAGGACGCCCGGCGCGAAGGCCAGCAGCAGCACCAGCCCCAGCTCGAGCCAGAGAAGGTGCGGTGACGCGGGCGACGGGGGAACCGGCAGGCGCTCGCTCTGCCAGGGCCCGGCGGCGCCGGGGGGTCGCGGGGGACGCGACGGCTGGTCCTGGCCCTGAGTGGGGCCCTGGGTGGGGTCGGCTCGCCAGCCGTTCTCCTCACCTGCCGGCTGGGCGGGTTGGTCTGGCTGCGCGGGTCGCGGGACTGACCACGGTCCCGCCCAGGACGGCGTGCCCGGCTCGCCAGGTGGCGTCTGCCGGGCCCAGGGATCCGGCGGGGGAGTGGGCGGGTCGGGTCGGTCGCTCAAGAAAGCTCCTGCTGCAAACGAGGGCAGATCTCCAGACTACCCCAGGGTGTCGGAAATGCTCGGGTAGCTACGGCTGACCGCAACCTGCGCCAGACGGTCCGCCAAGCATCTCCGAGGCGTAACGAGCCGTGCAAGGTCCGGCCGCTTGTGCGTCACCTTTGGTATCGTGCCGGACCATCCAGCGCATCTGCGTCGCCGATGGCCCGGCCGGCAGGATCGCCTCCCGGGACACGGGTCGGCGAGGAAGGAGGCAGCTCGTCATGCTGGCCTATCTCGATGCAGCCTCTGGCAGCATGCTCGTGCAGGCGATCGTGGCGGGCGTAGCCGGTGCCGCGGTGTTCCTCAAGCTGTTCTGGCGCCGGCTGACCAGCCCACTGCGTCGCAAGACCTCCGGCACCGGCACCCCCCGGCGGACCCGCGAGCCGGCGAGGACTGCCACCAGGAGCGACAAGCGCTGAGCAGCCGCCACTGGTCGGCGAACCGGGGCCGCCTCACCGGGACCTTCCGGCCATCCGCTCGATCGAGACCCTGGCCTCTGGCTGCGCTCCGGCCCGCGGCCGCCGCAACACGGTGGCCGCGAGGACGATGGCGGCGGCCGTGAGGCCTGCCCCGGTGCCGAACGCGAGGTGATAGCCGCCGGTCAGTGCCGACGGAGTGCTCGCCCCGCCGGCGAGCAGGCGGTCCGTGCGCGACGTCGCCAGCGTTGCCAGCGTCGTCAGCGCCGGGATCGCCAGGCCGGCGCCGATGCCGAGCAGCAGCATCGCAGGCAGGACGTCCACGACGTAGCCGCCGTCCACCGGCGCGCGGGTCAGCACTGCTAGTCCCGCCACAATGAGCGCCAGGCCAGGCCCGACCCTCGGGTGTGAGGAAGGGCAGCGGGCGGAGACGGACTTGGGTGGGCTGAGGTTGCAGTCGGTCCCGGGCACGTGGAACCCGCCGCGCACTGGCTGTTGGCCTGAGACCGGGTCCACTGGCCCGGCGGGGACGTGGGAGGACTGCACCAGCCGCGCACCCGTGACGGGATGGCAGCCGGCGGCCAGCCGCTCGAACGCCGCCCGGTCCAGCGCGGTGACGCCGAGCCGCTCGAACAGCCGGCCGTGCAGCTCGAGGCGGCTGTGGGTGGGGGTGCCGTCCGTGCCGAGGTAGTAGTCGGCTTGCTGGCCGCCGTCCAGGTAGCCCACAGGTCCCCGCCGATGGCGGCGATCGCCGCAGCGCCCAGCTTCCTCGGCGAGAACATGCTGCCCGCGCCCCCTCGTGCCGACCGCCCACCCTGAGCGACGCACTCCGACACGCAGCAACCGGCCCCACGTCCCGGTCCCACCAGCGCCGCAACACCAGCGCCGCACCCAGGATCACCCGCAACAGCAACCGGGCACCGACCGCACGGATCCGCCGGCTCCTGCCCGGCCCTCGCCCGTCGTCCCCTCTCACGCCACGTCCCGGCGGTCTCCGCCCCCCTCACCCCGCGGCGCATGGCCGCGCTCCTCGTCGGCGGCACGGCGCGCCGCCGCAAAGAACTCCGCGTTCATGGCCGCCTGGTAGCGCCTGACCGGGTCCTTGCTGCACGAGGCCCGGTGTTGATCCGCCACTGCGGCCTGCTCCAGCAGCCGCGTCAGCGTCGCGTAGTCGTTGTCGGTCATTGTTGGTCCTCGTCGGTGCGTGTCCTTGCCGTGCGAGTGGGAAGGGCGACGCGAGGCGGACCGGCCAGCCTCGCGCCTTCCCCCTTTGGCCCGGTTCCCGACCGGACGGCCGGTCTGTGACCTGAAGGGTAGGCGGGGGCAAGTCACCGGAATGACACGGCTGGTGTCACTCGGACCGTTTCACCAGTCGAGCAGGCTCAGTCGCCGCGCCAACCCGCGCAGTCCGGGAGTGACCCCACGGCGCTCGCGACGCAGCATCCCGCGGATGAAGTCGTGCGCGAGCATGTTGTAGCGGAGCCCCTCGGGATTCAGCCGCTCCGCGACCAGCAGCTCCCGAACCGCCTCTGAGTCCTTGCGCTGCAACGTCTGCGCGTGGGCGAGCTGCACATGATGGGTGGCCTGGCGCTCCAGCGACATCAGCCCCGAGGGGTCCACCGCCATCCCTCGACGCAGCGCGCCCTTGGGGTCGCCCGACTCGATCAGGACGGCGACATCGTGCATCGCCACGTTGGTCGGCCCAAAGCTCATCCAGTAGTCATTGCGATCGCTGCCGAGCCGCGCCGCCGTCGCCCTCGCCTCGCCGAGCAGGTCCCGCGCGACGGCCCCATCCCCGGCCCGCGCCGAGGCGACCGCGCCGACCAGGTGCAGCCCGCCGTAGACCGACAGCAGCGCCGCGGACGGCTCGTCCCGCAACGCCGGGCGCAGCGCACGCGCGGCGGACGTTGCCACGGCGTACACCTCGCCAACGTCGTCGACCCGAAGCGCCGCATGGCACACCCGCCAGGCACTCGCGCCCACCAGCGCCGGATCCCCGACCTGATCGGCGGCATCCGCACTCTGGTTGGCCACGATCCACGACAGGTCCGGCTCGCCGAGCCGCGCCAGCACCTCTTGGCCAAGGTGGCCGAGCAGCGCACGGACGCGGCACGCCCGCCGATGGTCCTCACCGGTCGTGGCCTCGACCAGCAACCGCGTCTTGGCGATCAGGTCGGGCAGCAACGGCACGACCACCGAGAAGCAGTTCGGCTCTCGCTGCCACAGCCGCCCCGCCGTCAGCACGTCCCGTTCGAGCGCCGGCAGGTCTCCAGGCCCGAGCGGCTCGCCGTCGTCGCTGTCGGTGCCCAGCGGCGGCCGGAGCGCCATCAGCGCGCGGCGGACGGCCGGCACGGACTCGTGTCCAGGCCCGCCCGGCTCCGGGAACCACGGTTGCCCGGTCAGCTCGCGGACCTCGACCCCGAGCGCGCGGGCGACCTCCAGCAGGGTCCGCACCGAATCGAGCTGACGTTCGCCCCGCTCGACCTTGGTGAGCCAGCTCTTGGACCGGTGCAGGCGCATCGCCAAGCCGTCCTGGGTGAGGCCCAGGCGACGCCGATGCATGACGATCCGCCGGCCGATCGACAGATCACGTCCGTCGGGCTGCGGCATGTCGCGGTCCCTTCTGCACCTGCACACGCTCAGATCCGGCGTCGATGCCGGACGAACTGTCACGCTATCACCGCGTGTCGAGCCCAAGTACCTCTACGGCAGGACACGCGCCGAGGTCGCCGACAAGCTCGCCAAGGCGCACTCCGATCACCAGGCTGGCCAGCTCATCGCCGACGAGCGGGTCACCGTGCAGCAGTTCCTGGACACCTGGCTCGAGACCGTCCGGCCCTCGGTCGTGCCCTCCACCTGGACCCGCTACGAGACGCTCCTTCGACTGCACGCCGTGCCGTCCTTCGGGAAGCTCCGGCTCACCCGGCTCGGCCCGGTCCACCTGGAGCAGCTCTACGGTGAACGGCCGGGTCGTCGCCCACGACGGTCCTGCAGCTCCACCGAGTCCTGCACCATGCGGTCCGCGACGCGGTGCGATGGAACCTCGTCCCCGCAACGTCTCCGAGCTGGTCACGCCGCCGCGGAAGGCGCGCTTCGACTTCCGGGTCCTGTCAGCCGACCAGGCCCGCGCCTTCCTCCAGGCCGTCAAGGGCGACCGGCTCGAAGCGCTCTACGTCCTGGTGATCGCCACCGGGATGCGCGAGGGCGAGCTGTTCGGGCTGCGCTGGGCCGACGTCAACCTTCGCAGAGGCTCCCTCCACCTGGTCAAGCGGCTCAAGGCCGAGTCCTCCCGCCGCCAGGTGCTCCTCCCGCGCATCGCGGTCGAGGCCCTCGCCCTCCACCGCGGCCGGCAGGCGGGGGAGCGCCAGTCGGCAGGCTCGGAGTGGGAGGACAACGACCTGGTGTTCCCCAACGCCATGGGCAGGCCGCTGCACCAGTCGAACTTCCTGTACCGCGACTTCTACCCGCTGCTGAAGCGGGCGGGGCTGCCACGCGTGCGCTTCCACGACCTCCGCCACAGCGCGGCAACGCTGCTGCTGGAGATGGACGTCCATCCCAAGGTGGTCAGCGAGATGCTCGGCCACAGCCAGATCGGCATCACGCTCGACCTCTACTCGCACGTAACCGTTACCATGCAGCAGCAGGCGGTGACAGCCCTCGACACCCTCTTTGGTGGTCAGTCAGGTGGTCAACCCGAGGTCGTCGAGGACGAAACCCCAGCTAGGGCGCGTAGCTCAGTCGGTCAGAGCAGCGGACTCATAATCCGTCGGTCGCAGGTTCGAGGCCTGCCGCGCCCACCACGATGAGCCCTCATCCTCGCTGGTCATTACCCTCAGTGCAAGGTGGGTGACCGAACCTGGCGGCGCTCGGGTTACGCTCTTGACGGACTCCCTGCCGAAGAGTTACCACTAGCGTAACCGGCGGAGTTACCTTGCGGCAGGGAGCGGCCAGCGTGGACGACCAGGAGCGGGCACGGGTCGCGGCGCGGTTCGCGGCCAAGACCCAGGTGGACGGCGACCACCAGGTGTGGACCGGCGCGACCAGTAAGGGCCTCGGCGTCTTCAAGCTCGCCGGCCGGCCGGAGAAGGCCCCCCGGGTCGCGTGGCTGCTCGCCCACGGCAGCCTCCCGGCCGGGGCGCTGCGGCGCACCTGCGACCGGGCCGGCTGCGTCGCCCCCGCCCACCACCAGGAACGGAAGCCGACCGGCAAGGCCGCCGCGCAGCGCCGCCCGCTGCCCCGGGGCAGCGGGCACATCCGCCAGCGCAGCCCCGGCAGCCACACCGTCGAGCTGGTCGCCGGCGTGGACCCGCTCGACCGCCGTCGCCGGCACAAGGTGACGTTCACGGTCCCCGGCGGCTACGAGGACGCGGTCGCGGCGGCGGAGGAGTACCGGGCCCGGGCGCGGGTCGGCGACCGGATCAACCTGGCCGCCAAAGGCACCTTCGGCGAGCTGCTGGACCTGTGGCTGGAGCACGCCCGCATCGCCCGCTCCACCCGCCGCACCTACCAGGGCTACGTCGACAACCACATCAAGCCCGCGCTCGACGCCATCCCGCTGCGGGAGCTCGGCACCTTCGACCTCGACCCGTTCTACCAGGCGCTGGCCGCCCGCGGCGGCAAGTGCCGGCGCTGCTGGTGGCTCATCCACCATGGCAAGCCGCCGATGGGGCCGGGCGAGACCTACCGGCCAAGGCCCGGCGCCGCCGAGCGGGTGCACGAGCCCGACTGCGTGCGTGGGCTGCCGCTGGAGCCGGCCACCGAGCGGCAGGTCCACGCGATCATCCACCGCGCGCTCGCCCAGGCCAAGAAGTGGAAGCTCCTCAGCGCCAACCCAGCCGACGGCACCACCCGCTCGCCGGTGCCGCTGGCGGAGGTCGCCCCGCCCAAGGCCGCCGACGTCGCCCGGGTGCTCAACGCCGCGTTCGCCGCTGACCGCCAGCTGGGGGTGTTCGGCTGGATGAGCATGATCACCCAGGGCCGCCGCGGGGAGGCCGCCGGGATCCGCTGGCCGGCACTGGACCTGGAAGGCGGCGAGCTGCGCATCACCGGCACGCTGGAAGGCGACCGCACCTGGAAGCCGCCCACGAACCGCAAGGGCCGCACCATCCGGCTGGACCCGCTCACCGTGGCGATGCTGGCGGAGGAGCACGCGGAACAGGCGGCCACCGCCGCCCAGCTCGGCCTCGCCCTCCGTGACGATGCCTGGCTGTTCGCCGATCCGCGTACCCCCGACGGGTCCGAGCCGGTCCGCCCCGACCTGCTCGCCAAGCGGTTCCGTCGTGTCTGCGACCGGCTCGGCGTGGTCATCGACCGCAACCTGTACGGGCTGCGCCACTTCGGCGCGACCGACCTGGTCAAGGCCGGCGTCGACATCCGCACCGTCGCCGGCCGGCTCGGCAACGACCCCGCAGTGACCCTGCGCCGCTACGCCCACTTCGCCGCCGACGCCGACTGTGCCGCGGTCGTCGGCTTGGCCGAGCGGATGGCCGCGCACATGGCAGAGCTGGAGCCGCTGGTCGAGCAGGTCGCCACCTGCCCCCACGGCCACCCCTGGACCGACGACAACACCTACCGCAACCCCGCCACCGGCGGCCGCGTCTGCCGCGAATGCGACCGCGCCCGCCACCGCCGCCCCCTCCGCGCCGCCGGCGATACCTAGCCAGTCACTTCACCGCCAAGGCCTTTGGCCTCAGCCTCGATGAGCAGCGTGGTGCCCTTCTCTATGGCGCGAGAACCGCAGTCCAGGGCCTCCTGCGCCTCGCGGACGCGGGTGCTTGAGGCAATGATCGGAGCGGCGGCGGCAAAGCACGCCGCTCCCTTGTCGAATTCCTGGCAGGACTGCTTGACGAGCGCGTAGACCGGCTGCAGGCGGGCGCTGGGGGACCCGATCCGGGCCAGCGTGCGACTGCAGCCGCGCATCGCGTTCTCCCACCGGGCCAGCTCCTCACGGGTGAGATCGGTGCTGGAACTCGGCGAGATCGTCTCGGAGATGGCGTGGCGCAGTTTCGTAATCTGGTTGACCCAGACGACCTCCTTGTCGGTCATGGGTCCCGACGCCGTCGCGGTCGCTGCCGGAGTGGTGCTGGTGGTGGGTGCAGACTGGGCGGTCGGCTCGGCTGTCCTGCTGACGCTGACGCATCCGCTGACCAGCAGGGCGGCAATCACGAGGGTGACGGTCAGCCTGGCGGCGCGCCGGTCGGTGATGGCTGGCATGGGAAGACCTCCTCCACGGGTGCGACGCGGAGTGGGTCGCGCGCTACGCAGCATGGTGCGATCGGTCGAGTTGGTGTGCGCCAGCTCGGGGACCGGCCGCAGCGATAGCGATCTCCCCAGACGACGTGTCCATTTCTTACCGGTTTAGACTCCGGCTCCGTCACGTCGCGATCCGTAATCCTGCTCCGAACGCTACAGCTTGGTTTTACTTCGAGCAAAGGAGTAGGAGAGGTCGTTATCGGAAAATGATCTGCGTCATCCGATAGGGTGGCGCCCGGTTCGCTGTCCGTCTCAGGCGCGGGCGGCGCTCCCTGGCGAAGGATCGCGGCGTCAAGGTGGGGGCCATTGTGCCTACCTCCCACCACTGTCAGGGCGCCCGACCCCGGACACCGACCAGATGAAGCTGCGCCGCCAGCCGCTCGGGCAGGGCGTGGCGGCTCTGCTCGGTGACCTGCACCACGCGCACGTCGGGGCGCTGCTTGAGGGCGTCGGTGAACGGGTGCCCGTGCACCTGCACCGTGGCCACCACCGCCACCTCCCGGTCCAGCAGCACCAACACCGCCGCCCGGAAAGCCGCGGAGGCAAGCTCCATCCTGCCGAGCTCGTCCACCACGACCACCCCGCCGGGCGCGGCCGCGGCCAGCGCCGGCAGCGCGACCAGCCGCCGCGCGACCGTGGTCTTGCCGATCCCCGGGCGACCTTCCAGCAGCAGTCTGCGCGGCCTCTCCTGGTCCATGCGCGCCTCCTCGCCCCCGCCACGATACCGCCCCAAGCGCGATCGGTCGTCCCCAAAGTCGAAGGAGTCGGCGCGCCTGGCTGGACCCGGGCTCATGCTGGACCGTGGACCCACCGCAACCTGCCACTGGCGACCGCGCCACCGCCGCCCCTTCGTGCAGTCCCTGACATGGAGCACGCGGATGGCCGAGTCATCACACCGCCTTCAGGGGGACGGGTGGGTGTCTCCGGTGTCCGTGGGCTCCTCTTTGACGTTGATGGGCAGGCCGAGCTCGCGCAGGGCGGTTCGCACCGCCTCGACGCGGTCCTTCAGTAGCCCGTCCCGTGGGTGGGACTCGAACCGGACGGTGAGCTTGAGGTCGCTCTTGGCCAGGTCGGAGAGCACCCAGTGGTAGAACGTCGTCCACTTCTGCCAGGGGATCTCACCCTCCCAGGCAATCCCGGCCACCTTCTCGCCCGCTGGCAGCGGCGGTCGCTCGGTCACGGTCCCGGTGGCGTTGGCGGCAGGCTGGGGTCGGGTGGCCTCCGCTGAGGGCGCGGGTGCGTTGATGCTGGGCTTGGCGGCCTTGACCTGCTGAGCGAGGTCCGAGGTAAGGAGCACCAGGTCGTCGGAGAACTCGACCTCCCCAGAAGCGAGCTGCTCGCTGAACGACACGCTCACATAGGCCGCGCCAGTCTTGGCGGCGTAGCCGAACAGCCCCCGCTCGACCCCCTTGGCGATCGTCTCCTTCAGCGCCGCCGGGTCGAGCAGCCGAGTGAACGCCGGTGAGGCGTAGACCGCGTCGCGAAGCGCCTTGGTCGACCACTCCTCGGTTTGCTGCTCGGCGACCCGGGGCCAGTTCTGCCCGATCTTCTGCGGCCCCAGGGACTCGGTGAGCTCGTCGGCTTGGCGCAGCCGCGCCTGGACCAGACCTTGGAGGGAGGGCGCGGCGCTGGAGTGCACCAGACCGAGGTCCTCAGCGGCGAGCGACCCGTCGTGGCCATGGAAGGCGAGCCAGCGGTAGGCCCGCCATACCGCCTCGGCGAGGTCAGCCCGCGCGCGGCGGCGCCGCTCGCCGAGTTCGGTCCGCTGCGCCTCGTCGAGCCCGCGGGCGTCGGCCTCGTCCGCCAGTGTCTGCCAGGCCAGATCGCGGCGGGCGGCGTCGGCGAGATCGCTTGCGGCGTCGGGCGCCGACCAGATCAGGGCGTTGCGGAACCGTCGCGGGGAGGCGCCGTGCTCACTCATCCAGCGCTCGACGTGCGCCCTGGTGGACTCGCCCCACGGCTGGTCTGGGCCGAGGACGACCAGGCGCAGCGCGGGCGCGTCGGGGACCTGCCGGGATTCCTCGGGGAAGAAGACCAGGTCGAAGGACTTGACCAGGCCCTTCCTGCTGGTGAAGACCTCCCGGACCGCCGCGCGGGCGTGCTCCTCGACCGCGGCGGCATCCAGCGCGGCCCGGCGGTCGGCGAGCAACCGGTTGAGGTTCGGCTTGGTCGAGAAGCGGTACTCGCCGCCGTCGGCGGCCAGGAAGTAGCAGGCGTCGCGGAGGCCTTCCAGGGCCGTCTCGACGTTGCCAAGCTCGATGGTCGGATCGCCGACGGCAAGCCGCATCTCGGGCAGGGTGGCCCGGTCGCGCACCTGGCCGCCGCTGGACTCAAAGAAGATCGCCGTGGCGACCTTGCGGTGGATGCGGGCACGCCGCAGCGTCTCAGGCGCCTCTGCGTCCAGGCGCTCGGCATGGGCCTGCCCGCCGGCGATGTCGGAGATGATGGCCGCTTGGAGGGCGTCGTTGCCGAGTTGATCGAGCACGGCCGCCCGGAAGAACTGGTCGTCCAGCGGCGCGGTGCCGAGCGTGACGAGCGGGTCGGCGTGGGCGCCCTGGAAGCCTTGCTCGTAGGTGATCGACACCCACTGCGCGAGCAGGCGCAGGATGCCACGGGTCCGCTGGAAGCCGGGCAGGGCCTGCCACTTCCGCTCGAAGACCGACAGCACGGTCGGGTGGAACGGATAGGTCGCGCCGAAGACCGCCTCGGCGTTGTCGACCGGGAACCAGGCCGGCAGCAGGTCGCGGTGGTCCGACAGCCAGCGCGCGTAGGCCCGCGCGGTGGCCCGGATCTCCGCAGCGCTGCCAGGATTGTCGAACAGCCGCCGCCGCACAATCTCGGGGATCTCAAGGTCCCTCGCCAGAGGGTAGGGCTCGGCCACCCGAGTGGTGACCTTGGCGAGGCGCCGGTAGTCGCCCTCGTCCTCGGCTGACATCTCCTCCTCGGACTTTGGCAGCGAGACGACCACGCACAGGCCGTCGCGGGCGTCGGCCTCGTCGGTGAGGTTGTGGACGAACTCGTAGAACTGGGAGGCGAGCGTGGAGGCGCCGACGCTCACTGCGCGCGCCGCGGTCATGAAGTTCATGACCTCGTCCATGAGGATGAGCACCGGCTGGTCGGCCGGGAGGCAGCGACGGATGGTCTCTTTGCTGGGCCGGACCTGGGCTTCGTCCTGCGCCCGGATCGTCTCGAAGAGCGCGTCGTGGCCGGTCTGCCGAGCGAGCTGCCAGGCGATCTCGCCCCAAGGGGTGCGCCGCCGCGGCTCGCCCGGATCAGCCCGCCCCTCCAGAGCGTTCCAGTCGGTGCCGACGAAGGTGGCCACCGCAGCGCCCGGGACGGCGGTAAGGCGGGCGGCGTCGAGCAGCTCCCACACGCCGGGAAGCGTTCGCGCGTCCGGACCGAGGCGGGTCAGGTGGTACAGCAGGGTGAGCGCGTGGGTCTTGCCACCGCCGAACCCGGTGACGAGGTTGAGCACGGCGTTGGCGCCCTCGCGCTCGCCGGCCAGTCGCCGCAGCACTTCGCCGGCGAAGCGCTTGAGACCCTCGGTGATGTAGGTGCGAGCGAGCAGGGGCTCGGGGTCCTGGTACTCGTGGGGCGCCGTGCCGGCGGTGACGCGATCCAGGTGCACGGCGAACTGCGCGGCGTCAAGCGGCTTGCGTCGGCGCAGGTCCTCGCGGGGACGGCAACCCGGTGCCATGGGGTCAAGGACATATCTGTGTCCCCCCTTCCTGTGTCAGTTTCCCGTCTGGCGGACGGCGCCCAGCACGCCGTCCACCCATCGCTTCTCTAGCCCCCCCGACGGGTACAGGGAGTAGAGCGCCCGCGCGAGCTGGCGGAACCGGCTGTCGGCCCCGTACGCCGGGTCGGCGAGCAAGCGCCGCAGCGCATCCCTCCGGCCGTCGGCGAGCAACAGCATCGCCTGCTGGACTCGGCCCAAGGTCGTGGCGGCCGGAACGACATGCGCGACCGACTCGGGTTCAACCGAGTCGAAGAGCGTGCCGGCGAGCTTGCGCGCAGTGCCCACCTGCCCGAGCAGAGCGCGGCGGCGCTCGGCGACGCCCAGAAGTCGGGCGACGCCCTTCCTGACCTCGAGGATGCCGCCCGGGCGCCCGAGCTCGTCGAGGTGTGCCCCCAGCGCCTGAGCGAGCTTACGCGCGGTGTCGTAGTCCAAGGCCAGGCCGTTGACAGTCTTCGGTACCTCCTCCTGCTCGTCTTCCTCCGTCGGCCTTGAGCCGGTGGCCTCGCCGTCTTGCACGGCTCGGAGCGTCCACAGCCACAATGCGGTCAAGCGCGCATCCTCCTCGAAGCCCTCGGCCTCAGGAGTCGCGAAGATCATTCGCATCGGCCACCGCTGTCCACACTGATGGAAGAAACGCTGCCACCTCGGGCGCATCCAGAGGTTGGACGAGCGGTACCGGGTCACCCGAGGCGGTCTCCACCCGCTCGTACCGCGAATACACCTCCAGCGCGGGTCCCAGGCAGGCAAAGATCGCGTCGGCACCTTCGACACCCTCAGCCGCAAGGCGCGGCAGCCACTCGGCCACCCGCCGCTCCAGCTCACCCCGAACTTGCCGCCAGTCGCCGACCCCGGCACGCTCGGTCCGCGGCCGGCAAACGATGTGGACTGAGGACTGGAGCGATGCGGCGTTACGGGCCCGTGTTCGCGCCGCACGTTCCGTTTCGATTGGCCATGAGCCAGTGACCATCCAACCCGCACTGATGAGGGCATCCAATAGTGCTTCCCACCCCTCAGTCTCCTTATGTGCAAAAACGAACACCGCCAGTCCATCAGGCATGAGTACGCGACGAGCCTCGTGCAGGGCCTTCTGCATCTCGCGACGGAAGAAATCCCGGTTCTTGACACTGTGGTCTATCTTGTGACCCGCGTTTACGACGATCTCGCCTTGCTTGCGATTACTGTTTGCCCCGAACGAACTGGGGTAGAGGTATCCGATGGTTCGACAAAGCCATTCGGCGAAGAACTCAGAGAGATCTCCATATGGAATCTGATCGTAATACGGTGGATCACTAAAGAGGAATGGAACCGACTCATCTGGAAGGGGAACAGTTCGGGCATCGTTCGTGGTCGCCCGGCCTGGTCGAAGGCGAGACCGGCCTTCTACTTCACAGACTCTGATAATCCACTCAATTGCCCTATCCCACGAGCCAGCAAACGGGTTACCTTCAGCAAAATCCCAGATCATGGCCAAAGCCTGGCGGCTGAATGTGCTCGCGATGAACTCACCGGAAGCGACCCAACGACTGAGCGATGAAAGAAGATCGGCTTGACGATCCACTGCAATACCCAGACAAGTGCATACCGCTCGGACCAATCGCAAATCGTTGATCTCGGATCTTATCGCTTCGTAGCAGTTGCCCACCTCGGAGGCAAGTGCCGTGAGGGCGAGGAGCTGCCTTGGAAGGAACAGGTCTCCCCAAGACAGCATGCCGTAACGGGTAACGGCGGAAACTCCGCGGGCGGCAGGCGAAGGACGAACTGGGTTGAGCAATCCATCTGGAATCAGAGGGATAGACGGTTGCCTCATGCTTTTGACGAGCCTCTTGAGTTCCTCTTCGGCCCCACCGACGGCGGCCATATCCTCCGCCAAAGCAATCCTGTAGAACCGGCCCTGGGTGCCCGAGCGCCGGATGACTACCGCAACGAGGCGAGCGTCCGATGTCCCTCCCTTACATTCAGCCAGTTGCTTTTGCACTTGAGTCCGGGGTGTAACTACATGGCAGACCGGACACACGGCAGATCCGTTCTGTACGGTTGCTCTTCCTGCTTGGGCAGCCTTGTCATCGACCTCGAAGCCCACGTGCTTGCGTGCCCGGTCCACGACGAGCCGCAGGGCAACCTGGCGCTTTCCCTTATGGGCGAGCCAGAGTTGGCGAAGCAAGGGGATCTCCGCTCCGCAGCCGGGACCCTCACAGGTCACCGTGCGGGCCCACAGGTAGGCGATGGGGATCGCGCCGTCAGGATCGGGCGGGTAGAAGCGGGTGAGGTCCGCTTCTACGCGGTCCTTGACCCAGGCACCCCAGTAGCGCACGGCATCAGCGAGTCGCTCGCCGTAACGGGGAATATCTTCCAGCACCACCTTGAGCAGCAGCGCCGCCACCGGGTTGTAGTCGGCGGCCCAGGCGTCGGTGCCGACCCGAAGAGCCTCCAAGGGGATAGCGCCGCCGCCAGCGAAGGGGTCTACCACCAGCGGTCGTTCGTCAGGGTGGGCGGCGGCCACGAGCGCGCGGGCGCAGTCCAGAAACGTGCTCTCCGTGGAGGCTTCCCAGGCCGCAAAGCGTGAGATGAACTGAAGCAGGGCGGCGCGCAACTCTTCCGGGTTGTCGTTAATTGGGCTGCCGCCGGCCGTGTCTCGAAACTTGCGCAGCGCGTCTGCGGCTATGTTGCGGAACGACTCCGGGCAGGCTGTGTCGCCCGGGTCCGGGAGCAGGGCGGCGAGTACCACCGCCCGGCAGGCGGCAAGCGGTCGTCGTGCCCACCAGATGTGCAGCGTGGAAATGTGGCCGTGCCGAATGGACTTCTCTCGCCGGGCGTGCCGGGAAATCTCCCGGATCGGCAGGTCCACCTCGATCAGCCGTCGAGGCCCAGTCACGTCCATGCTGACTCCCTTCCTCCCCTACCGTCCGGTCATGGCTCGCAGGGCGGCCTGCCGTGGCTCGCAGCGGAACAGACGGAAGTAGCCGTCCGGGAAGCTGCCCGCGGTGCTGCGGGTGCTACACGACGAACGTCTTGGCCTGGACGCACAGGGTCACAGGACCGAGTCCTGGACCCGTGACGACCAGATAGCGAAGGCCAGGATGTCAATCCGTGGATACGCCGCGCGCCTGAACAGAGGGTGGGAGGTCTGGGAGGACCCCTTGGTCGCGCACACCCGAGCCGTCCGCACGCCGGCACGACCGTGGCCGCGATCATCTCGGTCCATGAGCGAATGCGCTTGCTGTCTGCGGTCGCTTTGAGACCGGGAGCCAGCACCGGATCGTGCATCGCAGAGGCAACCCGCCGGATGCTGGCAGGCCCATCGCCCGCGCTACCCATACCCGCCTGCCTCCTCAATCGCCCCAGCCGTTGCCTCGTAGTGGGCTACCTGGACGACCGGCTCCCAGGCGAGCCGAGCCGGATCGTGGACCAGCACCAAGCGGGGCGTGCGGGCGCAGTCGAACACCACGTACAGCCAGTAGTCCTCGCGGAGGCGCTCCGCGGTGCGGAATTCATTGGCGGTCAGTGCCACCGCGTCGGTCCCGGCCCGACCCTTGACTTCGATGAAGCGGACCAGGCTGGTCGTGGGGTCACGGGACAACAGATCGAAACCGCGGTTCTCGGCCTCCACGCTCTCGGGCTCCCGGCCGTGCTCGCGCTCGTGGCGCATCGCCACCTCGATGGCCATCCGCTCGACCTGCGGGTCGGCGACCATGCGCCCCAGGGCCGTGTCTCGCTCCGGGTGAGGCAGCACCCAGGCGCTGCCCAGGTGCGTTACGTCGGCGAGCGTGTACTGCCGCTGGCGGCCGAGTTCCTCGCGGCGGCGCTCCAGCCGGTCGTTGAGATCGTCCAGCCGCCGGCTGGCCTCCTGCAGCGCCAGGCTGACCTCCTCGCCTGCGTGCTGGCGCTGGACGAGGCTGTCAGTCTGGATCTGCTGGCGGTCGATGAGGGTGTTCAGCGACAACTCCACGTGGCCAGCGATGATCTCGACCTCCCGCGCCCGC
>WNFZ01007159.1_pt1 | contig 15873 bp, 10 predicted proteins | sample 5400081 | NCBI WGS metagenome assembly WNFZ01 (sample SAMN13153365, study PRJNA577476) | soil metagenome | isolation source: 80 cm soil or saprolite under grassland replicate 1 | place: USA:California | collected 2016-06-15 | reverse complement strand
CTGACGGCTTATGGGCGTCGGGAAGCCCGCCGGCGCGCCCTCTCCGTCGGCTACGAGTACCATGTTCCCCAAGCCGGTTGAGCCGGAGGAACTGCTGGCCGTAGTGGCGAGTCTGACCAATCGAATCAGAAAGAACGAGGAATTCACTGGAGATCCCTCCTGAGGGAGGCAAAGCTCCAACGGCACGCAAGTGCGATAACCTGCAACATCGTCATCTCCGCGCCAATTGAACCGTTCAGCGCCGGTCGTCGGTGGTTTCAATTTGAATCGTCATCTCGCGTTCAGAGATTTCCGCATTCAGGACTCGTACGCCAGGAAGATTCGGCTGCTTGCCGGTCAGTTGCGGGAGGCGATCCCTCGTGATAGCTTTACCTTAATTCCCCTCTTTTACAACGCGTAACTCTGAATGGATGAACAGCGCGACTGAGCGTAAGCTGAGTTTGGTTGTCTGTCCGTCCGGAAGTCTCCCCAATCACTATTGTTTATTTCAAGTAAGGAGACTGATAATGGCGAAACACAAAGGCGCGGAGCATCACGAGCGCGCAGCCGAGCATCACCAACTTGCCGCGCATCATCATCGTGAAGCGGCCAAACATTACGAAGCCGGTAATCCCGAAAAGGCTGGACATCACGCCCACATTGCGCACGGGCACCATCTGCACGCCACGTATCATGCCGAGGAAGCGGGCAAGCGCCACGCGACGGAATATGGCGGCCAAAGCAAAACAGGCAAAGCCTAACCAACCACACGAGCCGGGTAGGCCAGGGCGACGACTCACCCGGCTTTCGTGTTTGTGGCCGACACCCGCACAGGCGCGACGCCGCATTTCATAGAGGTTGCGGCTGAAAAAAAGTGGTAGCAAGTCTCGACGCATCGGGTGGATCGTCGCACAATGCGCGCAACTGGCGGCTTTGAGACACGGCTGTTTGACTGAACAAGTCGCAGACGGGCCGAGGAAACGAAGCTCAAAGGCTGTAAGCAAGCCGGGCATCTCGCTGCCTGTGACGTCCGGCTTTGCTGTTTGATGGCCACCACCGCGCATAGGCATCAAGCGCCTGTCTTTGATACTTGATGGGAACGTTTGGGAGCGCACGCGACTCGCGTGCGGAGCCTCGACAAGTCAGCATCTGAACTCCTGGGTTCTTCGGAGGAAACGCAAGATTGCGCCAAATCCCAGCATGAGCGTCATATCTCTGAACTCCTGGGTTCTTCGGAGGAGCCCCCGCACGCGAGCCGCGTGCGCTCCCGGATTTTTCGGAGGAAAGTAAAAATTGTGAAGATGTACATTTGTGTCAATGGACGATTGCTGAAGGGATACGGTAGTTTTGATGCGACTCTCCCTCGATTTTTTTCACTCTCGCAAGAAGATGATGGCGCAATGGCTCATCCTGTCCAAGTGAATCTGCAAGGCGATTGAGAATTGTTAGACTATTTGCCCACTCTCGGTCGGCCTCCATATGCCGCACATTTGCTGTGTGAAGCCGCGCCGCTGTCTGCCTGACCCTCCACTCGGCCAGCGGAATTTCGCATTGATGTACGGCGCCAAATGCAAGCTCGAGTTCCCTTTCAGCCTGTTCGTAGTTCTGCTCCGCCAGGGCGATCTCGGCCAGAGTTCGCCTTCCGAGTGCGACGCCAACTCCGCTGCAATTTCGCCCGCGCGCGGCGCATAAACCGACTCCTTGCACTCACCTATGCGCTGATGCAACCGGCTGCGACGAGAGAGAGTCACACGCTGATAGAAGACGTTTTGATAAAGAGCGTGAATGAAGCCGAAGCTGGCTGCGGCTGTGCCGGCCTGCCGTTGGTCGATCAGGACGGTATTCAGGAATTGACCGTGGCGTGTCAGTCGCTCGCAATGCTCCTCAATCTGCACAACATCCTCGGCGAGCGCTGCGGCCACATCGGCGGAAGAAAACACCGCTCCCGCTACGCTCGCTGCTTCGAGCAATCGCTGTTCCTCCCCGCTCAGCCTGTCAATCTGCCGCTCGATCATCTGCCGGATACTTTCAGGCACGCCGACTTCGATCTCCCTCAGTTTAGCTTTTAGCCACCATCGTCCATCGTTTTTGATGATCAGACCTTGCGCCAACAGATAATCGACCACGTTGATCATAAAGAGCGGATTTCCGTCGGTGCGTCGATGAATCAGGTGCGCCAAATCATCTGGAAAGCAATTCTGCGGGAATCGCGCCGCCAGGTATTCGCCCACAGAGGCTACGGTCAACAATTCCAGCGGCATTTCCGCGCAGCGACGACGCATCTGCAATTCCTGCTTGACGGCTTTGAGCGGATGACCGCTTAGGTTCACTTCTACTGGCCGCCAGGTTCCAATGAGCAGCAGGCGCGCCGGCTCATGCCTTTGCGCCAGGGCCGAGATAAGATCGAGCGTTGAATAATCGCTCCAGTGAAGGTCTTCAATTACGAGCACGAGTGGAGTGTCTGCGGTCAGCGCTTCGATAGTCTCAGCCATCTCGCGCAGCATCCGTTCGCGAGTCGCTCCGAAAATCTCGCGGCGTAGCGCCGCGCGTTCTGCGACATTGATGAGCGCGGGCATCTGCGCGAGCCATGTCGGCGCGCGTCGGGCAAGCAGCTCAATCAACTGTTCGCGCCCCGGTTCGCTACACAGGCGGTTGAGCGCTTCGAGCATCGGCAAGTAAGCTTCGCCCGTGCCATGATGTTCCAGGCATTGTCCGTGCGCGATCAAGGCGCGAAGATTCGCGGCGACACAGTGGAGAAAAGTTTTGACCAGGGCGGTCTTGCCAATACCCGGTTCGCCAGTCACAAAGGCGACCTGCCGCTCGCCGCGGAGGGCCGATTCCAACCAGTATTGCAACCTGGCCAGCTCGACTTCACGCCCGATCAGCTCACCAGGCATCGCCGGGCTCTCTGCCGCCCTCGCCTCACCGTCCGTGAAAGTGATCCTCGAGCCTTCTGTCGCATCCCATCTTTCCCAAGACTGTTCGACAGGGGCAATAAAACGGTAGCCGCGCCTGGGCACGGTCACTATGAACTGCTTCCCGTCCTCACTGAGTATCTTCCTCAGGATCGAGATGTTGTTGGCGAGATTACCCTCCTGGACAATCGTATCGGGCCAGACTGCGCTCATCAGCTCGTTTTTCTCCAGCAACTGACCACGACGCTCGACCAGCACCAGCAGCAGGTCAAAGACTTTAGGCTGAAGTGGGATCGCTTCCATGTCGCGCAGCAGGAGGCGCTCAACGGTATCGAGCCGGAAGGAACCGAATTGATATATTTGCTTTGGCTGACGGCCCATAACTACTCCAAATAGAGTTGAGCGTCCCTAGAAATTCCCTAGAAATTCCCTAGCGTAACCAGAAGACTTCGCGGCGGCGCTGAGCGCATAGTCCGCAACCGAATGAGCGAACAAAACTGGATGGTCTATCCGCCTCGGTTTGATTTACTAGGCGAAACCACAATCCACAACAGCTCTTTGATACTCCAGACGTCTTCGGTCTATCCCGCTGCCATAGTCGGAGCGCGTGTCTGAAATACTTTTCACCACAGAGCGCATTCCTGAAGCGGCTGGTGGAATCAAGACACACCAGTCCTGAGCGAGTGCGGTCGGCTCATTGCTCATGATTTGGTGATTGCATAGCGTGGTGAGGAGGCAAGTTATGAATGACCACATAAATCGAAGAGATCTCCTGAAAAGTTTTGCTGCTGCATCGGCAGTCAGCGCAAGCCTTTCAAACGCGGAAGCGCAGGAGATCCCATCAGGTCAGATAGTACTCAATCGAGAATTACTAAAGGCCGAGACTGATCGGATTAGGGGTAGTGCTCAAGCCGAAGAAGGCTGAGAAAGAGATGGTCGAACCGAAACCAAAGAGGATCAAGAGATCTATGGCTGAGCCGAAGCCAAAGAAGGCCAAGGAAGCCACAACATAAGCTCTGATCAGATCACCGCCAATTGAATTTTTATCCAAGAGGTCCGCTTTTTGGCGGTCTTGGGTGAGCTTTACTTTGTCTCGCCCCGGAAGCAGGGGAGGCTTCGGAGGAGGATCTAATGGAACGACGAACATTCATGGCGGGACTAGCGGGACTCGTGAGTGCGGGAGTTGTCGACTTCGTGCCTACACCACACCAGGTGGGGTATTTCCCAACAAAGGAACCAAAAGCGTCATTATGCTTAAGGAAACTCAATCCTATCAGCTATTTAAATCAATTTAACATCTCCCAAAAACAGGGCCTTGAGGGGGGGCAAAAAGTGGGAAGAGCAAAGTCGGCTAAACATATCATACTCAGCAGTTACGAAAATCCCCATGACGCTTTTGGTTCTTTTGTTGGGAGATACCCATCTTCTCCGCGACTCCCCGGGCCTGCTTCAGCATCTCCATTGCTTGCTGCTTTGCTCCGGTCTCGGCCATCGCCTTCGCAATCTCTACCAAGGCAATTACTTTGTGACGCTCATCGCTGATCTTCTCCGCGACTCCCCGGGCTTGCTTCAGCATCTCCATCGCTTGCTGCTTTGCTCCGATCTCGGCCATCGCCTTCGCAATCTCTACCAGGGCAGATGCTTTGTAATCTTCCATGCCGATCTTCTCCGCGAGTCCCTGGGCTTGCTTCAGCAGCTCTTCGTCTCGCTGCTTCGCTCCGATCTCGGCCATCGCCTTCGCAATCTCTACCAGGGCAGATGCTTTGTAATACCCATAGCTGATCTTCTCCGCGACTCCTCGGGCTTGCTTCAGCAGCTCTTCGTCTCGCTGCTTCGCTCCGATCTCGGCCATCGCCTTCGCAATCTCTCCCAGGACAGATGCTTTGGAACCCTCATCGCTGTTCGTCTCTGCGAGTCCCCGCGCTTGCTTCAGCAGCTCCATCGTTTGCTTCTTTGCTCCGATCTCGGCCATCGCCTTCGCAATCTCTACCAGGGAAGATGCTTTGTAATCTTCCATGCTGATCTTCTCCGCGACTCCCCGCGCTTGCTTCAGCATCTCCATCGCTTGCTGCTTTGCCCCGGTCTCGGCCATCGCCTTCGCAATCTCTACCAGGGAATCTCTACCAAGGCAATTACTTTGTGACGCTCATCGCTGATCTTCTCCGCGACTCCTTGGGCTTGCTTCAGCAGCTCTTCGTCTCGCTGCTTCGCCCCGATCTCGGCCATCGCCTTCGCAATCTCTACCAGGGCAGATGCTTTGTAGCGCTCTTCGCTGATCTTCTCCGCGACTCCCTGTGCCATGGAAAACTCTTCTATTGCTAGATATGCTTTTGCTACCTGTCTCAAGGCTTCGTCGTTTGCCATGCTTTCACTCGATCTCGCCACCTCCCATTTGATAAGCTGCAACTGCCCCCATTGGCTGTTCCAAATGATTACCGCGCTAATGGCAAGTAAAAACGGCAATGTAGCCAAAACACAGCGAAAACGTAGCTGTCGTTTGCTCGCCCTAAGCAGCGCCTGTTTAACACTATGGTTTTGCCCCCATTGCAAAAAGGGAGTCTGCTTACCAATGGACCGCAGCTCGCGCCAGGAGAAAAGATAACGTTTGTCGCGATTATTGCCTTGCCACTCGTTGGCGCGGCGGTCGAGCAGTAGATTGGCGCGGTCGGCTTCGGTAAGCTCCTTATTGGCGATGCGTCGCAGAGCGGGGATCAGGCGTTCGTGCGCAAGCTCATAGACCATTCGGTAGAATTTTGGAAAAAACGCAGGGTTGAACACCCGCTTAGCGTACAACTTGTTCTCAGTATGTGAAATCTTCCGGCGATGGTAAACCCTCCAAAATATCTGGGCTGAACTGGTAGCGGCCATAAATCCCCAGGTGTCGGTGCATCAGTGGCGAGAGAAATCGCAGGTCATCCTCGCTGTATTCATACCCATCGGCTCTCAATTTCTTCAGGCAACCCTGCAGATGAATGGTGTTCGGTATATGCATGGTTACGGCGTAAAGATGTACGGATCGAGAGAGTGTCACTGGTTCTGCGGGTTGGGAGTGTCCCCCTAAGCCGTTGATTTTTATAGCCTAAATCCCTTAAGCGTATTCTCTGTTCCGTTGCTCCCCAATACCGGGCATCTACAAAGATTCTCCGCAAGGACAACCGCCCGTTGAGCCTGCGATGTTGGCCGTGGCGCTGATCCTGCAGGCCTACACCGGGGTCTCGGACGACGAGGTGATCGAGGCGACGCTGATGGATCGGCGCTGGCAATTGGCGCTCGATTGTTTGGAGGCGCAAGAGCCGCCATTCAGCAAAGGCACGTTTGTCGCCTTTCGCACGCGGCTGATCGAGCATCAGATGGATCGGCGCTTGCTCGAGCGGACCGTCGAGATCGCGGCGGCGAGCAAGGCTTTCGGCGCGCGAAATTTGCGCGCCGCGCTCGACTCTTCGCCGTTGTGGGGCGCAGGTCGCGTGGAAGACACCTACAATTTGTTGGGGCACGCCCTGCGAAAGGCTTTGGGCGTGATCGCGCGCGAGCAGGGGTGGGCACTCGCGGCAATGGCGCAGGAAGCGGATGCGGAGTTGGTCGCCGGATCGAGTTTGAAGGCGGCGCTTGACCTCGACTGGGACGACCCGGAGGCGCGGGAGCAAGCCTTGCGGCAAGTGCTCCAAACCTTGGAGCGGGTCGAGCAGTGGCTGGCGACCAATCCGGAACTGATCACGGAAGAATCGGTCGTGCCTGCTTGCCTGGAGGCGGCGCGGCGGGTGCGAACTCAAGATGTGACGACCAACGAGGCCGGAAAGCCTGTGCTCGTGAAAGGCGTGGCCAAGGACCGCCGGATCAGCATTGAAGACGCCGAGATGCGTCACGGGCGCAAGAGCCGCAGCGTGCGAGTGGACGGCTACAAACGCCACGTGATGCGCGATCTTGACTCGGAACTGGTGGTGGCGGTCGGCATCACGCCGGCCAACGCCCCGGAGGCGAGCGTCGCGGAAGGGATCAAGAGTGATCTCAAGCGGCAGCAAATCACCCTCAAGGAGTTGCACATTGACCGGGCTTACTTGTCGAGCACATTGGTCAGCGAGCGCAGTGCGGAGTTGGAGATCTTCTGCAAGGCCTGGCCGGTACGAGCAGGCGTCTTCTTTCCCAAGACGGCCTTCATCGTGGACTGGGAACGCAAGGTGTTGCGTTGCCCGCAAGGAATCGAGATGAGTTGCCAGCCCGGGAAGACTGTACGTTTCCCGGCGGGGAGTTGCGCGGTGTGTCCGCAACGATCTCGTTGTACAGGCAGCCAGAGTGGGCGTAGCGTCAAGCTGCACGCTGACGAGAAGTTGTTGCAAGAATTGCGGGTTCGTCAGGGCACGAGTGAAGGACGCGCCACGTTGCGTGAACGAGCCGGAGTCGAGCACGATTTGTCGCACATCGGGCATTGGCAAGGCGACCGTGCCAGGTACTGCGGAGAGCGCAAGAACCTGCTTGATCTGCGACGATGTGCGGTGGTGAACAATCTGCATCTCTTTGCGCGGCGACCGGAGATCATGGCTCAAGCCGCCTGAATACTTGACCGGCGCTCTAGGGTCCGTTCCCCTCGCCGCGCATCGATCAAATCAACCGGCCGGCCGGCCCCAAGTCTGGGGCTTTTCAATCGCCTCCGCGAGCCTCAAGTTCATCCGCCTCATCCTCACGGCTCATCTTCCGAAGCAGAGCCGCATAATTCTTCAACACTCTGACAGTGGACGGATGCTCGTGGCCGAGCGCCTTCTCGTAGATGCCAAGAGCGCGCCGATAGAGCGGCTCGGCCTCGGCGGGTCTCCCTTGCGCTTTGTAGAGTTCCGCCAGGTTATTGAGGATGGTTGCCGTGTGTGGGTGCTCGGGGCCGAGAGCCTTCTGGTAAATGTCGAGGGCGCGCTGATAGAGCGGCTCGGCCTCGGCGGGTCTCCCTTGCGCTTTGTAGAGTCCCGCCAGGTTGTTGAGGCTCGTCGCAGTGGATGTGTGCTCGGGGCCGAGAGCCTTCTGGTAAATGTCGAGGGCGCGCTGATAGAGCGGCTCGGCCTCGGCGTATCTCCCTTGCGAATCGTAGAAGCCCGCTAGGTTGTTGAGGCTGTTCGCAGTAGACGGATGCTCGTGGCCGAGCGCCTTCTCTCTGATGTCGAGGGCACGCTGATAGAGCGGCTCGGCCTCGGCGTATCTCCCTTGCGCTCGATAGAGTCCCGCCAGGCTGTTGAGGCTGTTCGCCGTGCGTGGGTGCTCGGGGCCGAGCGCCTTCTCATAGATGTTGAGGGCGCGCCGAAAGAGCGGCTCGGCCTCGGCGTACCTCCCTTGCGCTTTGTAGAGTTCTGCCAGATTGTTGAGGAAGGTCGCCGTGTTCGGATGTCCAGGGCCGAGAGCCGTCTCGAAGATGTCGAGAGCGCGCTGAAAGAGCGGCTCGGCCTCGGCGTGTCTTCCTTGCGAATTGTAGAATAATGCCAGATTGTTGAGGCTGGTCGCGGTGTCTGGATGCTCGGGGCCGAGAGCCTTCTCTGCGATGTCGAGGGCGAGCTGATAGAGCGGCTCGGCCTCGGCATATCTCCCTTGCACTCGGTAGAGTTCTGCCAGATTGTTGAGGCTCATCGCAGTGTACGGGTGATCGAGCCCGAGAGCCTGCTGATAGATGTCGAGGGCACGCTGATAGAGCGGCTCGGCCTCGGCATACTGCGCGCGCTCGTTCAAGTAATAGCCTGCTCGATTCATCAATCGGGCAGCTTCCGGGAAATCGACGCCGTACTCATCAATGAGCGACGCAAGTAACTGCGCGTGCGGAATCAGACGGCCACACAAGGGCCAGGTGGAATATTCGACATTTGGGAAGACTCCATTCAGTGCGCGGACGGCGCGCTCCGCCCACACCCGCCTGGTATCGCCGTCCATCTCATCTCTAAGGACTGCTTGTGCTAAGCGATGAAGGCTCAACGTGCGAGCCTCCGGATTGCGCCGGAGCAATGAAAAGCGGGCAGCCTCACCGATGGCGTCAGTCAGGGCGAGCGAGCTTTCAGCGGCGGAGCCTAACGCCTCTCCTAACTCTTTTGCTCCATCACTGAATATCTCTTCCGGAATTGAGTCGGCTTCGAGGAAGGCGCACACTCTCAGCAAATCGGCGGCGGCCGGATTGGCATCCGCCACTTTCTTGAATGCGAGCGAGAAGGTCACAGTGACCGATGGATGGTCTTCGGCGAGTTTGCCCCGGCGCTTCAACAGTTCTTTGCGCTCGCTTTGATAAAGAGTTTGGTACTCCTCCAAGGTCGAAGGCGTTTCTTCGATGAAGGCCGCCGCCTGATCGAGCGCCAGCGGCAGACCGTCTAGGGCCATCGATAAAGCTTCCGCCTGTTTGCGCAATCCTTCAGGCGCTGATTCGAGCTGTTCGTCCTTCTTTATCTTCTCCAGCCGACGCAAGAGAAACAGCGCGCCCTCTTGCGGCTGCATCTTTTCGACCACTTGCCGCAACGCAATCGGCCTCGTGTTCTGTGCGCGCGTCGTTAGCAATACGCGCCCTGTCTCCTGCGACGGGATGAAATCGCGCGCCAGAGCGAGTTCGTCAGCGTTGTCCAATACCAAGAGCCACCCGTCATTGTTCCCGAGCCAGCGATTCAAGGCTTTGACAGTTTCGCTCTGGTCTTGAGCATTCTTCTCGGGCAGGTCGAGTAGCCCAGCCATAGACACGAAGTCTGTAACCAGAGTCTCGCGCGAGGCCGCGTTGCCCCATAACACAATCCGATAGTCCTGTTGATATTGATAGGCGTACTGCAACGCTGCCTGAGTCTTGCCGACGCCTGGCATCCCGCTGAGCGCCTGCGCCCTCTCACCCGCGTTGAAGTTCTCATGAATGCCTTTCAGGATGTCATCGCGACCGGTGAAGAATTTATTGCGAGGGAAGGGAAGACTGAATATCCGTGGATCCTCTTGTTGACTAGAGGCAGGTTGTCTACCTGGTGGAAGCCCGCGAATTCCGGCCACCAAACGCCGAAATGTCTCCGGGTCGTCGAGCCCCCCGCGGAAGTCAACCCAGGTGAGCCGGCTCAGAAAGCGCGGCAATGTCTTTTTATCTTTCGGCTCCGCCCCGGGTAATAAGACAGGAATAACGCGGAATGATTTATTGCGCACTCGCTCATCGAGAGCCGCGCGCATCTCCTCGTTCTCCCAAGGCCCTAACCCGCCGGGTCCGAGAAACACCGCGCAAGTTCCGCTTCGGTCAAGGGCCTCTTCGAGCGCTTCCTGCCACGGCTCACCAGGTATGAGATGCCACTTGTCGAGAAAAGGCTTCAACCCCTCTTCATCCTCAAGCCTCGCGGCGAGGGCTTCGACCTGCGGCTTATCGCCACTCTGGTGGCTCAGAAAAACGTCGTAGATGTGTTGCTGGACTGATGAATCCGCACCACTCGATTGAGGGGTAGGCATTGCCACTCTCTTTCCGACACCCGGGCAGAGGCGTCATTGAATTTCGGAATGTCCCAGCTATTCGTGGGGTAATAATGCTGAAGCCGGGCGGGAGCGATTATCAGGGATGGCATGTAGATTCACCAAGCGCGGGCGGCATTGTCATCTATAAATAAGACTAGGGAGCATTGAAAGGATCGAATGAGACTTAAGGAGGAGGTAGGTTCTTCGACGAACGTGGTTAATGCTCGAGGGAGAGGGAAGGGCTGCGGGCGATGAGTCCTTCGCCAATGCCGTTGAACTCCGGGCCAACGCCCCGCCCGACCACGAGCAAAGGCGCTGTCAGGTCTTGAGCGTAACTTGAGTCGATAAGGGGCAAGATGTCTTCGGGGGTCTTTATCCGCCCGTCCCGATAAGTGTCCAGGAAGCGATCGATCGTCTCCGTGGCGTCCGCTTCGTCCTGATATGCGCCCAAACAAACCATATGTCCCTTGTCCAAACTGACCCAGGCTCGATACAGCCCTGCGTCGTATTGCCTGATGACGCAGGCGACGAGTTGATTACGAGGGGGCATGCGATCTTTCCTTTCTTCCATCGTTCGATGGACGGTCGAGTCGGACACACTTCGCCGGGCTTGCGTGATTGAGCGCTTCCCGGAATCGGCCTTCGTCAGTTTCTGAGTTTGGGTGTTAGAGGTCCGCTCTCTCCATTACGCCGTCCAGTCATCGGGGTTGCAAAAAAATCTTCGAGGAGAGAAGACTGAGGCGTCAGCGAAGACTCGCGCCACATCTTGGGTACGCCGGGCCGCGCACATCACAAGATATTGTGTGCTCGCTACTCACGCGATAGAGGGAGGGGAAGGGAAGTCAGCCTAGTGGCCTCGACACTTCGGGCGGTGCAGACGTCGGCGCTTAAGAGTCTTCATCCTTCAACCGTCTCTCCGACCGCCTGATCGATGTCTGCGAGAAACGACTCGGCTATCGCCACACGCTCACGATGCAATGGGGAGGCGAGGTAGTGGTCTTCAAATCGTTCCCGGTCGGCGCGAGACATCTCGCCACGCACGTAACTGTCAATCAGCTCATTCTCGACGGCCCACACTCTATCGAATTTGCCCAGGTCGATCAGAAGTTCCTGTTCAAGGGCGGCCTGGTCCGCCTCCGTCAACTCGCCGAGTAGGTATCTCCGGATCAAATTTTCGCTCTGATCAATTTTCATGACGCCGATCTTTGGTAGGTCAATAACTCGCAGGCTTCGCCGCGTATTCCTCGGCCAATCGATAAACCTGCCCGACATTGGTGTCTTCTGCGACCAGCGCCCCTATTCTGCACAGCGCGCCGAGCGCCGCCAGAGCAAGGCTGCGGTCACCTTTGGCGATACGGTCAATCATGAAGGAGAGCGAAAAAAACCGGGGGAGATTTACGTCAGAACAGCCCGTCTTGGCAGCGGCTATAGTGAGATTGCCAAAGCGCCATCGATGTCCCAAGTCGTAGACGGGGGAGGATATGGCACAGGACATTCGTATCTTATTGATCTGACGTAGCTTCGGCTATCTCCCCCGGTTTTTTTTCGCTCTCCGGAGAGGTGTGGCGTGGATCGTCGCGACAGGGGCCAATCACGAAGGAGGGAAAGATTTTTTTTAATAATGGGCAAACTTCTCTCCGTTTTGCGTCTTTTACATATGTTAGGGGAAATTTCGACATTTTCCTCCACTCGCGCCGAGTTGAACGTTTCGAGTTCGCACGAAGAAATTGAAAAGCCCGGGGTTGGATCATGAGAACGATTCTTACTTATGTGCACTATATTGCATAAGGGCGAATCGTTCTCATAGTCCGGAGAGTATTGCAATAACTGCGGTGACCAAGCCGTGTGGTCAGAAAAAGTCTGACTAAGGTATGTCGTAAACTGTTCCACTCACCCTGGGATGTCGTTTACTAACAGACGCAGCGCCTGGCGTTCGTGATCTTGATGTTAAAGAACGTTGCGGAACTGCTCGCTTAAAATTAATAACTCTCTCTAGGGGGCTTGCGTATGATTGACAATCTACACAACTTTTCCTTGCGCGTTTTTCAGAATTTTTCACAGAAATTTCAATTCCGGCAATTCCGGCTGGCCTATCTATCTTTAGGAGCGCTGGTCGCAATCTGTGTCGCGATCGGCGTCTTGAGCGTAAGCGCCCGTATCTGGAATGCCAGGCAAAACACCAATGGGGTTTCGACTTCATCACCGACACAGGAGCCTTCCAGATCAAAGAGAATAGCTGTGAGGACAACGATCTATCCGACAGGTTTTGAGCCTGAGGAGTTCAATTGCCCCGCGGGGCGCGTCCATTTGTATATCCGTAATCGCACCGGGCTTGAAGACGTTTCGGTCATACTCGAAAAGGTGTCGGGTGAGCGCGTGCATGACGTGCGGATGAAAGACGGGGAGTTAGATTCGAGCCAAATAGTCAATCTTGCTCCCGGTCAGTACAGGCTCAGGGAAGCCAATAATTCCACTTGGGTTTGCAACATCAATATCACCCCACCTCGCCAATGATATTGCGCGGAATATGCGCCTATATATTCAGAGCTGTGGGGAGAGCTCACAACTACCACAATTTCTTGTTGCTTTCATCTGAAAGGTAATCTCTATGACTGATACCACCATCGCCACGCAATGTTCATTCGTAATTACGATCAACCGTCTGGTGAAAGCCATTATGCTGTTGCTCCTGTCGGCGATCAGCAGTAATGCGCAAGAGATACCTAACATCACCTACGGCTCGATGCCTCCGGCGATCGCCCCCGGCTCACCGGCCGGCTCATACGCGCTGAGCGGGCTTGACAATATCAGTCTCTACAGCGGTCAGATCAACCTTCGTCTTCCGCTCTTACAAGTGGGTGGACGCGGCGGCGCGGGATACACGATGACATTGAATTTCGACCAACGCTGGAGGGTCTACACTTTCAAGAACACCGATCCGACTGAGTATTATCTTTCGCCTGAAGCGGATTGGTTTGACGGTTACAAACCCGGCTACGGCCCCGGCGTCTTGCAGGGAAGACGGGTCGGTGACGGTGTATTCTGTCAGAAAGCGATGCCAACACTCACGCGCCTGACGTTCACTACTCCTGACGGAACACAACACGAACTGCGCGATACACTCAATAACGGGAAACCTCTGGACGTTGCGTGCAGTCAATCAATTCCCCATTCGCGGGGAACGGTTTTCACTTCTGCCGATGGCGAGGCGATGACGTTTATTTCCGACTCCCCAATCGTCGATGCCTTGTCCCCGCAGTGGGTGGTCTATTCCTTTCCACGGGGCATGTTGTATTTTCGCGACGGAACTCGGTATCGTATTGATACCGGGGCTGTGACCTGGATGCAGGATCGGAACGGCAATAGGGTAAGCTTCACCTATGACGCTTTTTGGCGAGTGACTCAGATTACCGATTCCGTTAATCGTGTTATAACGGTCAGTTATGCGAATATGACTACCGTATTCTATGATCAAATCACCTTCAAAGGGGCGAGCGGCGCGCCGCGCACAATTCGGGTATGGTATGCCAATTTAGATCAAGTGCTCCGCCCGGGCTATACCTTGGGAACTGAGGTAACCTTATTTCCGGAACTGAACGATGGTCAGGCTATCGCTTATAATCCGACTAAGGTCTCGATGGTGGAGTTGCCCGATGGAAGATCATACAAATTATATTATAATCCCTACGGAGAACCTGCGCGCGTCGAGCTTCCGACCGGCGGGGCGTATGAGTATGATTATAATCAGGGATCAGGTTGTATAAATCCCGCAGGCTCCATTAGTAATGCGATTCTCCGTAGAGTGAAAAAGCGCCGCGTCTATCCTGACGGTGTAACCGCTAAAGAGGAGACTGTTTATAATGAAACTATCGATCCGGCGGCGCAGGCTGTGTATGTTGAAGTGGCTAGATACGATCAGCCGGGCGGAACACTGCTGGAACGTGAGAAGCATTATTTCTACGGAGACCCGATCGACTCGTTTTTCATGAAAGCTACCGACTATCCATCTTGGAAAGAAGGTCTAGAATATCAATCCGAAAAATATGCGGTAATAAATGGAACGGTCGGCTCAGTATTACAGAGAACTGTTAATACATGGGCGCAACGCGCTCAGGTAAACTGGTATCCACTTCAGTTCTGTTATGGTAGGTTATGCACGCCTGACTATGAGCCCCGCGTCGACCCTCGCGTCGTTGAGACGGTGACGACACTGGCGGACGCCAATCTGGTTTCAAAACAGACCATCGGCTATGATCAATACAACAACCAAACCGATGTTTACGAGTATGACTTCGGCGCAGGCGCCCCCGGGCCTTTGGTCCGGCGCACACACACCGACTATGTGACCCTCAACAACGGCGTCGATTATGCGGCTGACACCAACATTCACATCCGCAACCTGCCGCTCCAGCAGCAGGTCTTCGACGCCGGCGGAACCAAGCGCGCCGAGACGTTCTACGAATACGACCTTTACGACACCAGCCCGAATCACGCGCCGCTCATCGATCGCCCGGGCATCAGCGGGCTGGACAGCGGCTTCACCACCGGTTACACAACGCGCGGCAACGTCACCAGGACCTCCAGCGCATTGCTCAATAATAGCGGCGGCGTTACCGGCTGGGCCAACGGTCACGCGCAATACGACATCGCGGGGAACGTCGTGAAGGCGATAGACGCGAACGGCAACGCCACAACGCTCGATTTCAGCGACCGCTTCGGTTCGCCGGGTGACGACGCGAGGCAGAACACGCCGCCCGCCGAACTGAATGGGCAGACGAGCTACGCGTTCGCCACTAAAGTCACCAACGCGCTCGGTCACACGGCATACACCAAGTACGATTATTACCTCGGCAAGCCAGTCAATATTGAAGACGCAAATGGGATCGTCAGCAGCGTCGCTTACAACGACGCCCTCGACCGGCCGACCCAGGGCATTCAGGCGAGGTATAAGGTAACCACGCCCCCCTGCGCCCCCCCCTCCGTCTGCGTGCCCGCCGAGAGAAGGCAAACGACCATTACCTATGACGACGCGAATCACGTGATCACGACGTCCAGCGACCGTGACGCGTTCGGCGACAACAAACTGACCGCAAAATCTTATTACGACGGCCTCGGCAGGACGTGGCGCGGCGCGGCGTATGAAGGCGCCACATGGTCAATCAAGGATACGCAGTTCGACGCGCTCGGCAGAGTCTCGCAAATATCCAACCCGTACCGCGCCGCCGATCCCGGCTCCGCTTCGCCCCCTGCTGGCTTGTGGACGACGTCTGAATATGACGCGCTCGGCAGGGTTATCAAGGTGACCACTCCAGACAGCGCACACGTTGACACGGCCTACAACGGCAATCAGGTGACGGTCACCGATCAGGCGGGCAAGAAGCGTAGCAGTCAAACCGACGCCCTCGGCAGATTGGTCAAGGTGACTGAAGACCCGGGCGCGGGCGGGCTGAACTATGATACGACTTACCTCTACGACGCGTTGGGTAACCTGCGCAAAGTGACACAAGGCGCACAGACCCGCTGGTTCGCCTATGATTCACTCTCACGCCTG
>WNFZ01003006.1_pt1 | contig 15876 bp, 13 predicted proteins | sample 5400081 | NCBI WGS metagenome assembly WNFZ01 (sample SAMN13153365, study PRJNA577476) | soil metagenome | isolation source: 80 cm soil or saprolite under grassland replicate 1 | place: USA:California | collected 2016-06-15 | reverse complement strand
GCCTTACGTGAGTTCATTGCGTTACTGGAACATCTCGGTCAACCCGTTGAGGAATATTGCGCAGCCTATGAGGAGATGAAAGCACGCGTCGAAGGACACGGTTGGGATGGCAAATGGTATGTCCGCTATTTCGATGACGCAGGAGAACCGCTTGGTTCCAGTAAAAACACCTACGGTCAGATTTATCTAAACGGGCAATCATGGGCTGTGATCTCCAGTTTTGCTTCCAGTGAACGCGCAGAGAAAGCCATGCAATCGGTCTATGAAAAGTTGAACACGAAATATGGCATCAAATTATCCGCGCCCGGCTTCAATGGCTTTGACCCGAAATATGGCGGCGTGACAACGTATCCGCCCGGGGCAAAAGAGAACGGTGGCATCTTCCTGCATCCGAACCCGTGGGCGATGATAGCAGAGACCATGCTTGGCAACGGCGACCGCGCCTACGAATATTATTCGCAGATCAATCCCGCAGGCAAGAACGACAGTATCGACCTGTATGAGATCGAACCGTATGTTTATGCCCAGAACATCCTCGGCGACGAACATCCACAATTCGGGCTGGGGCGCAACTCCTGGCTCTCGGGTACGGCATCATGGTGTTATCAGGCTGCCACGCAATGGATTCTTGGAATCCGCGCAGAGTACGAAGGTTTGCGCATCGACCCGTGCATCCCGTCGAAATGGGATGGCTTCAAAGCGAGGCGCAAATATCGCGGCGTGACGTATCACATTAAAGTGACCAATCCAAAGCACGTCTGCAAAGGCGTGGAAAAAGTTTTGGTCAACGGCGAACAGGTTGAGGGTAGTTTGATCCGAGTGGACGCGTACGCGGGCTCGAGCGAAGTGAACGTCGAAGTGGTGATGGGTTCGTGATGTCCGAGTCAAAACTTCCATCCGCAACAATTGAAAACGAATCTCTGCGGCTTGAATATCTAACGACAACCGGACCACGCATTATTGGGTTGCACGCAAAGGCTGCGGGAGGCAATCTACTCGCCGAAACACCAGATGTACATTGGGGAACGCCGCACGGAGAATTTTATCTACGCGGCGGACATCGCTTGTGGACTGCACCGGAGAATCCCTTTTACACCTGCCCGGAAGACGGGTTGAGAGTTGTTGAAGAAGGCAACTCTGTGACATTGAAGAGTCCAGTCGATGCTTCGGGGCTTCAAAAGGAAATCACAATTCAATTGGATGAGAACTGCGTGCATCTTTCGCATCGAGTCACATGGTGCGGAGAAGGTTCGATCGAACTCGCACCATGGAGCATCACGCAGCTGCGCCTCGGTGGCATCGCGATCCTTCCACTATCACAGAGAGCCGGATTACTGCCTGATCGCAACATCGTGCTATGGCCCTATTCGCAGGTCAGGGATGTCCGTTTCGATTTGCTAGATGACATGGTCCTGCTTTACGGTCGTGCCCTCGAGCATGCCTTCAAGATTGGCAATTACAACTCTCACGGCTGGATCGCGTATGCGCTTGGCAATGTATTATTCGTAAAAAGGTTCGCAATGGAACAGGCAGGAAAGTATCCTGATTTGGGCTGTAATGTAGAAGCATATGTAAAAGATGTATGCGTCGAGCTTGAAACGCTCGGAACGCTGGCAACGCTGAACACGAATGAGTCTGTTGCCTTTGAAGAGACTTGGGAGATCTTCACAGGTGAATATTCTACAACGCTGGAAAGCGCACGAAAGATCAGCAGGCAATTATCTCAATCATAAAAAACGGAGCATAGACAAAGAATGGCAAACAAAATTATTTTTCCCGAAAATTTCCTATGGGGTGCAGCGACCGCTTCCTACCAGATAGAAGGCGGATGGAATAAACACGGCAAAGGCGAATCCACCTGGGACCGCTTCACACATACGCCTGGGCATATTAAGAATAATGATACCGGTGATGTGGCGGACGATCATTATCGTCTCTGGAAAAAAGACATCGGTCTGATGAAGAAGCTTGGCTTAAAGGCGTATCGGTTTTCGATCTCGTGGCCGCGCGTGTTGTCAACAGGACGTGGCAAAGTCAATCAGAAGGGACTCGACTTCTACAGCAAACTCGTGGACGGATTGCTTGCAGCGGGAATCATCCCATTCATTACACTTAATCATTGGGATCTGCCTCAGGCGCTGGAGGATGAAGGTGGATGGGTGCTGCGGTCAACGGCGGAAGCATTTGTTGATTATTCAAATACCATCTCCCGCACACTTGGCGATCGCGTCACAAACTGGATCACACATAATGAGCCAGCCGTTGTGGCGTGGATGGGATACGGTTCAGGTATTCACGCACCTGGTTTGAAGGATTATTCGCTCTCCATGCCTGTGGCACATCATCTGCTGCTTTCGCATGGATGGTCTGTGCCAGTCATCCGCCGCAATAGTCCGAATGCAGAAGTGGGGATCACACTCAATATTGCCTGGGGAACGGCAGCCTCCAATAGCCGCGCCGATCTGAATGCGGTCCGCTCCAATGACGGTCAGTGGTTCCGCTGGTTTGCCGACCCGGTCTATGGACGCGGATATCCAGCTGATGTCCTCCTTGATTTCGAGAAAATGGGTGCATTGCCTAACGGTATGAACTTCGTCCAGGCGGGTGACATGGATACAATCGCCACCCCGACTGATTTCCTTGGGCTCAATTATTATTCCCGCCATGTTCATCGGGTGAATTCGCCGGATAATGATCCGCAGATCGTTTTCTCCAAGCCGAACGCTCCTGAAAACTGGACAGAGATGGGTTGGGAGATTCATTCTGACGGTCTCACTGGTATTCTGGGAAGAGCTTACTTCAACTATCAACCGCGCAAAGTATATATCACTGAGAACGGTGCCAGTTATTCCACGCCGCCCGATGATAAAGGAAACGTGCCCGACGAGCACCGTGTGAATTATCTGCGGACCCATTTCGCTGCCGCGCATCGCGCAATTCAAGCAGGCGTTCCACTGGCAGGATATTTCGTCTGGTCCTTGTTGGATAACTTTGAGTGGAGTCATGGCTACAGTCAGCGCTTTGGCATCGTCTGGGTGGATTACGAAACACAGAAACGTTACTTGAAAGACAGCGCCAAATGGTATAAAGGCGTGATCAAGAAAAACGGTTTTTAAGTCATTTCGATGGAGCCACTCCCCAATTGAGGCAGTAGCTCCATTACATTTTCCATGAGAACACGGGGATGCAGATCACAGCACAGGAGTCATCTTCATCATGAACCAGAAATCACATCCGATCTTCATCGGTGAAACATTACAACAACAATCAAAAGCGGACGTCAAAGGGGAATTTGTCAGTATGCTCGGCGAAAAATTTTATAAGATCCAAAATTACGATCAGTTGTCGCCGTTCTTTATGAGCATCGTCAGCAGTTCGAATCATTGGCTTTTTATCTCATCAACTGGCGGTCTCTCGGCTGGAAGAGTGTGCGCTGAACAATCCTTGTTCCCTTACTATACGGATGACAAGCTCACAGAAAACAACGAGAACACAGGCAGCAAATCCATACTGTTGGTCAGGCGCGACGAACGGACGAGCCTGTGGGAACCGTTCTCCGAACGATACCAAGGGAACTATCATATTGAGCGGAACTTATATAAAAATGTGCTAGGCACCGCGCTTATCTTTGAAGAGAACAATTTCAGCCTGGGGCTTTCCTACCGTTACGCCTGGCGAACAAGCGATACCTTTGGTTTTGTCAAATCATCCTGGCTGTTAAATTCTGGCGACTCATCTTGTCAAGTTGAATTGATTGACGGGATTCAGAATATCCTGCCTGCCAATATCACCTCATTGACTCAGAACACATTCAGTCCTCTTTTGGATGCCTACAAACGCAGCGAAGTGGACCCTAAAACGGGTCTCGCGATCTTTGCCTTGAACTCAACTCTGACCGATCTCGCCGAACCCAGCGAGTCTCTTTTGGCGACTACAGTAACGCAGTTGGGGCTTGAACAAGCTGACTATCTTCTCTCGACCGTACAGCTCGAAAATTTTTGCACTGGAAATGGCGTTACCATGGAAACAGAAATGCGCGGTCGGCGTTGCGCATATTTTGTGCACTCCACTCTGAGGTTGGCCCCGAGGGAAGAGCGCGGTTGGCATTTGGTGGCAGATGTTAATCGGGATAGCGTTGCAATTGTCAGCTTGAATAAAAAGCTAAACAGGGATCGATCCAGACTTGTTAGTGCTCTTGAACAAGACATCCAATTAAACAACTTGAACCTTGAGAAGATCGTCGCCAGCGCTGATGGCTTGCAGGTATCAAGCGATCAACTTTGCACTGCCCACCATTTTGCGAATGTGATGTTCAATGTCATGCGCGGTGGGATTTTTTCCAATGGCTACAGAATCCAAACACAGGATTTCATTGATTTCGTCTCTGTTCGCAATCGTATAATCCTTACAGAAAATAAAACATTCTTTTCTGAGTTGCCCGCAGAATTGAATATTCTTGATCTCCATGCCCACGCACAAGCGAGTGGACAGCAGGATCTGATCCGCTTGAGTTATTCCTATCTGCCTCTCACCTTCAGTCGGCGCCACGGCGATCCCAGCCGTCCCTGGAATCGTTTTGTGATTGATATCAAAAAACCGGATGGTTCTCTAAAATTAGGCTATGAAGGGAACTGGCGCGATATTTTCCAAAATTGGGAAGCACTTGCCTATTCCTACCCGGAATATACCGAAAGTATGATCTGCACATTCCTGAACGCTACAAGTGCCGATGGGTACAATCCTTATCGAATCACTCGTGAGGGGATCAATTGGGAGTTGCCTGAACCCAATAACCCCTGGGCAAATATCGGCTATTGGAGCGACCATCAGATCATCTACCTCCAAAAACTGATGGAGATCAGCACAAAGATACACCCCGGCAAACTTCAAGCGTTTCTTTCGCAACCTATATTCAGTTACGCCAACGTACCTTATCGTATCAAACATTATGCTGACTTGCTGGAGAACCCATTCAATACAATTGACTTCAACTGGGACTTGGAGCGCGCCATCGATGCGCGGGTGAAGGAACGCGGCACCGATGGCAAACTGGTGTATGACCAGAACGGGAACATCCTCCACGTCACGCTGGCAGAGAAAATGCTCACACTGCTGCTCGCCAAATTGGTGAACTTTGTTCCCGAAGGCGGCATCTGGATGAATACCCAGCGTCCGGAGTGGAATGATGCCAACAATGCCCTAGTTGGTAAAGGCTTGTCAGTTGTGACGCTGTGCTATTTGCGTCGCACGATTGTTTTCTACAAAGAATTGCTGGGACAGAGTGATCTTGATTCCGTTCAAGTGCATACAGATATTCAGAAACTTTTCTTACAAATATTCCAAACCCTGAACAACTTTGCAGCAAACCTGACCGGTACTTTCAATGACGAGCAAAGACGCCTCATGATGGATGAGCTAGGTCAGGCAGGCAGTGACTATCGCTGGAATTATTATTCGAATAGTTTATCCAGTGAATATGCTCAATTGCGGATTTCAGAGATCGTTGCATTTCTCGATCTGGCACAAAGCTATGTCGAACATTCATTGCGTGCCAACAAACGCACCGACAACCTGTATCATGCCTACAACATCCTGCATCTCGATCACGGATGTGCATCTATCAGCCACCTTTATGAGATGCTCGAAGGACAGGTTGCCATTCTTTCCTCGGGAATGCTGTCAGGCGAAGAGTCACTTTTGCTTCTGGAAAACTTGAGACAAAGCAAACTATACCGACCCGACCAGCACAGCTTCATTCTCTATCCGGATCGAGATCTCCCAGGTTTCCTTGAAAAGAACTGCATGACAACAGATCAAGTGAGCGAGCTGACTCTGGTCTCAGAACTTGTGAAAGCAAACGACAAATCCCTGCTCGTAAAAGATGAGGAAGGAAACTACCACTTCGCCGGAACTATCCGCAATATGAAAAATGTAGTCAGCGCGCTCGAGGCGCTTCCAAACCAATATACTGAGTTAGTACAGTGCGAGACTGAAAAAATCAAGCTTCTGTTTGAAAACATATTCCATCATAATGAATTCACCGGGCGTTCCGGAACATTTTTTGCGTATGAGGGCTTGGGGAGTATTTACTGGCACATGGTTTCCAAACTCTTGCTTGCGGTACAGGAAACGATCCTGCACACCAGAGACGACTCATCCATACAGGCTTTGACGGAAAAATATACCGATATTCGCAAAGGACTAAGTTTCAATAAGTCACCTGACGTCTACGGCGCCTTCCCCACTGATCCGTATTCCCACACCCCCAAAGGACAGGGCGCCAAACAGCCGGGCATGACCGGTATGGTCAAGGAAGAGATCCTGACCCGCCAAATGGAACTTGGTTTCTCGATTGAAAACGGAAATATCAAATTCGATTTTCTGCTATTCGATAAGCAGGAATTTCTGGCGGCCCCAGCAATATTTGATTATTGGAATGTAGATGGGAAACAGGAACAACTCGAATGTCCAACAGGTTCAATCACGTATTCGGTCTGTCAGGTTCCGGTTATCCTACAAACTTCCAATGAGCCATACATCAAAGTATATCTGTCCAACGGCAGCATCCAGCAGATCAATGGTCATGTTCTGGATTCTACCAACAGCAGGCACATCTTTCAGCGGGATAGCATTGTACATCACTTGGCTGTATCCATTCCATCCAACGAATGATCAGAAAAACGGATCTTAGACAAAAGCGAGCGACCTCTTTTGGTCGCTCGCTTTTTATGCATCGATTATTTCACATTTGACGCTGAGGCAGATCTCGTTTCCAAAACATTGGAAACACAAACAGTAGAATCACCGCCAACATGTTGCTCATATTCCTGTCACAAAGGGATTATTCTGTTTCTCTTCCGCTACTGTTGTCTCAGGCCCGTGACCTGATAACAAACGCGTATAGTCAGGCAGAGTATAAATCTGCGTCTTGATACTCGCTTCCAATTGTTCCCAACTTCCGCCAGGAAAATCCGTCCGCCCAACGGAGCCTGCAAAGATGAGGTCGCCGCAGAAACAGATGCCAGCCGAAGGAACATATAAGATGCAGTGACCGGTTGTATGTCCCGGCGTGAAGCGGACTTCGAATTCGACATTTCCCAATTTCAAAATTTGCCCGTGGGTAAAATCGATCGTCGGCTCGGGACCCGGATCGATGTCAAATCCAAATAATGCACCACCACCACCGGCTCTCCACAACACATGATCGTTCGGATGCAGCGCCACAAGCGGTAAGGGATTTAGCGCGTCCGCAATGGCAGCCGCGCCGCCAATATGATCGAAGTGTGCGTGTGTGTACCAGAGATGGGCAATGCGCCAGCCGCGTTTTTGTGCGGCTTCGAGGATCAAATGCCCATCCCAGGCGGGATCAATCACCGCCGCGTCTTTAGTCTCTGAATCAGCAACGAGGTATGCGTTCGTCTGCGCAGGTCCCAGTGTAAATGAAACAATTTCAAGCATGACTCTCCTTTCGAGGAGAAAATTGATAGGTCACAAAAATCGAGATGATAATCAATCCGATCGCCAATGGATAAACGATAATCGGATCATACTCAAATAGGACTCCTGCCAGAGGCGGTGTGAGAATGAAGATCACGGAACTGATCGTTTCCATAATGCCATAGGTGAGTCCCATCTGCGAATCGTGGACAAGCTCACGCGCTTGTGCCTGCGCCAGGGGACGTCCGGCGCGAAAACCACCCAACACGAAATACCCGAGTGCAAAGACAGGCAGGCTTGCACCTTTCCAGATAAACATGGCGAAGAGAATCACAAGCATTTGTGCGAACAGAAATCCGCGCCGTGGTTTCACACGGCTAAAAAAAATCGCCATCAATGAATTTCCGAAAGCGCCTGCAGTAAAGATAATTCCTGTTTTGCTCAGAGAAAGTCCGCGCACACCCGTCAGAAAATTCGGAGTGAGAGGTTGCGCCAAATACATCGCGAAAATGGCAAATGTGATGACACCCATCAAAATAATGAACTGTTTATTCTGTATCAAGTTTGGCGGTGGTGATTCCGGGTCGTGATGATCTAAAGGTTGAGCTTCAACAAGAAACATCGCGATATTCGAAAACAGGAAGACAACGGCAGCAACGAAAAAACTCATTCGCATTCCATAGTGATCACCGATCCAGCCACCCGTTACGGGTCCAAGTACCATACCCAGGCCAAAGGTTGCTGTGGTCAGCGATAACGCAGTGCTCACCTCCCAATTGCCACGCGCCGCAGTTACATAACTACTCAAGGGTGATGCAACAAACGCGGTCAGCCCATAAGCGAATAACCCGAGCAAATACAAAGGCAATGACAACGCAAATCCCATGACGAGCGTTGCCGCCAAACCAAGCAACCATGCAATGATCAATAAGGGTCTTCGTCCAAAGCGATCTGCAAGCCGGCCGGCGGGGATATGTGTGATAGCCATGGAAAGGCCAAATGCACCCAATACAACTCCGATCTGATACTCGCTCAAAATGAATTGCTTAGCTAAATAGATTGGGATGAAATTAAAGAACAACCCCTCACCAAATCCCCAAAGCAACAATGCTGAGGCGACGAATGGCAGATTACGATTCAAACGGATTCCTTTGTCGATTCAATTCTTTGGATGAATTCCAGGGCATATTGAAACGCCTGTTGCCGAGCCGCATCACGCGGGACGACGTGACCAGATCCAGCTACATACAATTTTGTCTTATCTGACGCGTTCAGCAGGTCTGCATAAATTAGTTCCATATTATTTGGTAAAACATAAGCGTCATCGCTGGAATGGATTAAAAGCGCAGGAACGCGGACTTGAGGCAACGCGAGGCGCATCTCGGCAAGCAATCTGTTCAATTGACCAATAGAGCGAATCGGATTCTGCGGATACGAAATATGATCTTTCCAGGCTTCCTTGTCAAACCAGCCTGAACCCGGTTCTTCATTATTCTTTGGCATGTACGCGACAATTCTGCTGATCCAATCGACATGCCTCAAACGCGGGTCATCAGGAAGCATATAGGGTGTGGACATTACTACAATGCCGCTCACATCCAGACGCGTGGACATAAGCAATGAAAGTACCCCGCCCATAGACAGCCCAACGAGGAAAATGTTATCGGTCACTCCGCGCAGGAGGTGATAACCATCTTCCACGGAAGCAGTCCAATCGGTCCAGTTGGAGCGGATCATATCCTCTGAATCCGTCGCATGACCTGCAAGTCGAATCCCGAGGCAGGTGTATCCCTGCTGATTTAAGAACTCCCCCATCCAACGCATCTCTTTGGGTGTGCCGGTAAATCCGTGGATGAGCAGGCACGCAGATTTGGACGGTTCGCCTAAAAAGAGAAAAGGCTCCGCAGTAGGAATGATTTGAGTCATGTGTGAAATTATAGACTATCTGCGACGCATCCACGCGGGACGTAGCGATGCCACCCTTTTATAAGTGTGACAGCCCTCCTCATGCGCTCCCGGCAAATACCCTGTTGACATGAGGAACTCGTTGACGATCTCTCCACCCGTGAAAACAAATGTCTTTTTGAACAGTTTGGTCCATTCTTCTTTTGTAAGTGGATGACTGGAATCGAGCCAGTCGCGGAACGAGCCATATTCCTTTTGCAACTGGAGAATCTTTTGGGCGTTGACGATGGCGGCATTGACCTTAAGGCGATTGCGAATAATACCCGCATCATTAAGCAAACGCGTCACATCTTTTTCACCATACCTGGCCACTTTAGCAATATTGAAATCGTGATACGCCTTGCGAAAATTATCCGCTTTTCTCAAAATAGTGATCCAGGAAAGTCCCGCTTGATTGATCTCAAGAATAAGACGTTCGAAAAGAAGGTTATCATCCTTCAAGGGAAAACCATATTGGGTATCGTGATAAAGCTTATTAAAAAGATCTTCCGCATGAGTGTTGCAGTATTCGCAGTAGGTGCTCACAGGTTCATCTCCATGATTGGCAGAATGCGCGGCTGACCATCCACTTCGGAATGTCGTTCGCGGATTTTATGCATTCCCATTTTCTCATAAAAGCCAACCGCGTTGGGATCGGCTTCGAGTTGAATGGTTTTGTAACCACGCTCGCGGGCTGTTTCGCAAGCGTGGCGAAATAACTGTTTACCAATGCCAAGCCCAATAAATTCTGGCATGACCCATAAGTTTTCGATCCAGGCAGCGGCATTATGATCCAGCAATGTATAAAAAGCAACAGGACCTTCATCGTCAGTTACAACCCAACTTTCATTTGCTTCGAAATAGTCGGCGTTGAACGTTAATTGTGGAGTCCAAATTTCCATCCAATGCTGAGGATAACCCCAGTGACGTTTTGCTGCCAAAGCAATTTGAGTCAGCGTATTAGCTTCTTTTGGGTTTACAGGTCGAATCAGTATCATAGTTGAATTACGCAACTTCAAGTGTTGTTTCCTTCGCACGCACAGCACCGAACGCTTTCTGTAAATCCTGCTTCAGCCACACTGGGAAGGACGCGGCTAGCAGATAGGAAAAACCCGGAACGAGGAGCCAATGAATCATGTCATCCAAAACAATAGTCCTGTCTTTTTGATTCTTGAAGGTGAGAATCGGCAAATCGATCAGGAACACGAAATGCCAGCAGACTAGAACCACTCCAATCAAAAATTAACTTGCCGTAATGTTCCTTTTCAATTTTCAATTGCATAATCTGATCGTTTAACTTTACCTGGCAAAAACAATTTCGTGTTTGGAATCCGGGTATTAAGAAAGTGACGTTGAGGGTGCAAAGATTCGTTTTGGCAATAAAATCCTAAATTGATTTTTCAACCAATCTGGCGTCGAAGCAAATAACAAATAGGCAAGACTTGCGAAGAGCATCCAGTTAGCTGCTTCATCAACAATGATCCAAAACTTTTGCGAATCTGCCACAGAATGGAAAATTGCTTCCAAGGGTATCTCGATGATCCATAAATGCCAGCACGATAGGAGAACAAGAACTATGCTTAGCCACGCAAGAACATGATATGCCTTGTTTGTGGAATACATCCATTCGACAAGTTGCGGCATAATAAAAATCAGAAAGGCGAGGCGGTAATCAAAGTTGTTACCAAGGAGGAATGTACCCACATAGACCGCGGCACCCATACGGAATGCGGCAAGGTTGCGCTCGGACTGAGCCTCGAATTGCTGTGTATTTATGAAAGCCAGAATGGCAACTCCCAAGAGCAACACCAGACCTACTACGAGCGGTCCATATTTTAACAAAAAGCCAGTATGTCGGGGCGTGAACCATTGTTGGAAAACTTTTGAAATAGCTTGTCCATATCTGGTTACAAAAACATTCGTACCATAAGATAATTCGTTACCACGCATGGTCGTGTTCCATGAAGCCTTGACACTATCCCAGGTAAAAAATATATAAACCAGGAAAACCGCCAGGCAGCTAATGAATAAGGTCCAAAACTTGTTTTTTGATTCTTTCAGTAAAATAGCGATCCCAAAAAATGGATACATTTTCACGATCGCACCAAATGTAATGAGAAGTGCAGTTAGATTTGCGGAATAACTTTCCATAAGTACAACCATGGCGCAAATAAAGAATACGATCAAGTCCACGTTCCCACGCTCATACAGGAGCATGGACGCAGGGGAAAAAATGACCAACAGCATTCCTATGGCACCAGAAACAGAAAGTTTTTCGGGAAAAAGAAATACACCCACAAAAAATAGAATGATCATCGAGATACCGATCCAGATGGCGTCTGCCTGCATGATTCCTGTATAGAAGAATAAACGCCAAAAGGCCGGATAATTAAAGATTCTCTGCGTTGGATCGAATGGGTTTTCGATGGAAGGCTCATATCCATTTCGGAACGATTCTGCGCTGCCAGGAATAAGGCGGAAATCTAAAAAGGGTAATCTCCATGCCGGGATGTTCCATAATCCCCATGTTGCCTGGTAGCCATGCACTTTGAACAAAACAAGGATTAACAGCCACATCCAAGTGGCTGTGCCAATCAAAACAAGCCTACCGTAATGTTCTTGGTCTACTTTTAGCCGTATCATGCGATTACTCTACTACCTCGCAGGCTATTCGATGAAACATCTGCGCTTACAAGGCTCATTGTATTCATGCCATATCTTTTTTAAAAACACTAAACGTCTTTTGCAAAGGCTGCTTCAACCAATCTGGGGACGATGTGACTAGTAAATACGCAAACCCCGGAACAAGCAGCCAATTGATGACCTCATCCAAAACAAAAACCCTATTTGACGGGTCTTTGAAAGGGATCAAAGGTAGATCAATCTTTAGGAATAAATACCAGCAAGACAGCACAACGCCGATCATCATAGCAACCACAACTCTTTGATATCTTTTCGTAGTCTCTTGGAACCAATCCGAGAGTTGCGGAATGACTAAAACCAAAAAAGCGAGGCGATAGTCCCAATTATTGCCAAGTATAAATGTGCCAATATAAATGGAAGCGCCCATTCGAAAAGCCGTTAAATTCCGCTCATGAGATGCCAGTAAAGGCTGTTCCTCACGGATCGCAAGAATCACTGCCAATAAGATTAAGACAAGCACGCCCAACTCAAATATCAGCCGCCATTGGTTAAACGAAAAAAGATTTGAGGAAAACGTTTGAAAATAAGAGTTGAATCTGGAAATAAAAACAAATGCACCATAGGATTTATCTCCACCTCGCGCAGTTGTACTCCAAGCTGCACGTTGACTCTCGAAGGTTGCAGAACTATACGCCACCATAAATAATATACTAGCCAATAGAATGAGAATGGATCTTCGCTTTGGTTCACGCAGGAAAATGGTAAGGCCAAAGAGCGGGAACATTTTAACCACTGCGCCAAACACGAGTATAGCGGCTGCCATAGAAGTGGAATAATCCAAGGCAAGGATTGTTAGAACGCAAATTAAGAAAACGATCAGATCAACGTTGCCTCTTTCATACAAAAGCATGGAAGCTGGAGAGAAAACGATCAACAACATCCACAACGCGCTAGCGATAGAAATATTCTGGGGAAATAAAATTACGCCACAAAAGAATAGAATGATCATCAGGATAACAATCCAGGTTGTGTCATCCTGGGTAATGCCTGTATAAAAGAATAAACGCCAAAACGCCGGGTAATTGAAGATTCGTTTCGTTGGATCATAAGGGTTTTCAATGGAGGGTTCATATCCATGGGCGAACGATTCAGCGCTTCCAGGGATCAAGCGAAAATCCAAAAAGATTGGCGCTCTGGCTGGCACTTTCCAGAGCGCCAATGTCTTGTTATACCCATACCATTGGAATAATGCCAGCAGCAATAGCCACATGAAAACAATTCCTACAATCAGCAGGAACTTACCTTTATTTTCACGAGCATAGTTCAGCATTATCAACCGACTACCCTAATCTCCCGCGGCATATCGGATAAAACATCCGCGCCGGTTTCGGTGATGACCACATTGTCTTCAATCCGGACGCCGTTGCGGTTTGGCAGATAAATTCCCGGTTCAACAGTAAACGCCATGCCAGGTTCAAGCAACTGCATATTATCGCCGCGCATATAGGGATCTTCGTGTCCCTCCATGCCGATGCCGTGACCCGTGCGATGGGTAAAGTACACGCCATAGCCCGCATTCTCAATTACGTCGCGTGCAGCCTTGTCCACAGCTGCGCAAGGAACGCCGGGCTTGCCCGCCGCGCGGCCGGCAGCATTGGCATCCTGAACAATTTGGTGGATCTTCTTATATTCATCCTCTACGTCACCGACTGCAAACGTGCGCGTCAGGTCCGAAATATAACCATCGTATGCCGCGCCCCAATCTACTACGAGCAGGTCGCCCGCCTGCAATCTTCGTTCGCTTGGAGAAGCATGAGGGTTGGCAGCATTCGGTCCGCCAGAGACAATGGGAGCGAACGGCATTTCTGGTTCAGAGCCAGATTTGAGCAATTGTGTCACCAACTCAGACGATAGTTCCTTTTCGGTCATCCCAATTTTGATCAATGGGATGGTCGCTTCGAGCGCGTCCTGAGCGATTTTTACCGCGCCGCGCATCGCTTCCACTTCTGATTTGTCCTTGCGCAGACGAAGCCCGGTTAAGACATCGCTCGCATCGGGATAATCTGCTTCGGGCGCGCCTTCTTTGACATAACGGTATTCCAGTAAGCGGAGTTGACGTGGCTCGACGCCAATCCGCTTCCCATCCAGACCGAGAGTCTGTGTTGCTTTGCGAAACACATCCCCCCACTCGGATGGGTTTTCTGCGTATGCAAATACCTGAAGTTCATACGGCAGAGACGCAACCTTCTGCAATTCCAATTCAGGCAAAACAAGCGCAGGGACTTGATCTTTCGCGAACAATAAAACGACGGGCCGTTCCATCAAATGGAATCGCAAACCGGTGAGATGTGTCAGCGTGGGACCGGGATTCAGGATAATAGCGTCCAGGTCCGAGATCAGAAGAGAAACGTTCAGTTTGTCAAAGCGGGATTGGGTCATATTAATCTCCTTGTTTTGTTCCTCGAAGCGCCGCGGACGGCGGCTTGAGCTATAGCTAATCCAAAGTATGTGTCCTCTTTGCAAATGAGTACAAAATCCAATCGACAAGGATGGGAAAAAGTGTATCAAATGTTGTGATGACGCGGAACCACCACGGAATCACGAGGCTGCGGCGAGGATGCCTGGCAACATCCACAACACGCCGCGCAACATATGCAGATGTCATCCGCAGATCAATGAGGCGGTTGACCGTATCGCGCATTCGATTCTTTGTGAGGTGCGTGCCGAACTCTGTTTCGGCGGGACCAGGATAAATGCCAGAAACTTTAATGCCGAGCGGAGCAACTTCGCGGCGCAGTGAATCAGTGAAGGCGCGCACGCCATATTTACTGGCAGAGTATGTAGTGATTAATGGAGAAGCAATCAAGCCGGCAACAGACGACATATTGATGATATGACCGGAGCCGCGCTCGAGCATATCGGGAAGGACGGCGCGCGTGACAAGCATCGTGCCAATCAGATTCACGCGAATAAGGGTTTCGATATGGCGTTCTGGCTCGAGTTCCTCGAACCAATCCATCGCGCCAAAACCAGCGTTGTTGAAGAGGATATCAATCCGCTCATAAAGATCAAGGACAGTTTGCACCATAACATCAATCTCAGCAGGTTCGTTGAGGTCAACTGGAATCGCTATTGCTTCCCCGCCCGCGCTTTGCAGATCGGCGGCAAATTGTTGTAATTTTTCAAGTCGCCGCGCCGCAAGGATAACTTTGCAGCCTTCCTTTGCAAAGAGACGCGCGGCATCTTCGCCAAAACCCGAGGAGGCACCCGTGATGAGGATTACTTTTCCACGAAGTGTATTTGCCATGAATTCGTCGGAAGAATCGTATCATGAAAAACACAAAACGGATTGCGTTTTGCGCTTTCGGTTTTGTAACAGGTGACAGTCACTTCTAAAGTGACTGTCACCTCATTGTAACTTCTTCATATCCTCTTCATGATACGGCGCGAATGTTCTTGCTTGCGCGGCATCGGAGAGCGCAGCAAAGTGCGAATTCACGAAGACAGATAGACCCATAATTTTCGGCAAGAAAAGACTGCGTCGCGGATGCTTCGCCAGGCTGAGCACACCACGCGCTACCTGGTCAGATGTTACTCGCAACCATTCGGGCGTCGCAAAACGCTGTTTCGCCTTGTTCTCCCCGATGTGTTTCTGAAATTCTGTGGAGGCGCTGCCCGGGTATACCGCGGAAACCTTCACACCGAAGGGGATCGTTTCACGGCGCAATGCTTCAGTGAATCCACGAACGCCGAATTTCGCCGCCGAATAGACCGTATATAGAGGCGGCGCAGCCCACCCACCAATGGAACACATGTTGATAATATGTCCACTGTGCTGTTGGTACATTTGCG
>WNFZ01011649.1_pt1 | contig 15889 bp, 17 predicted proteins | sample 5400081 | NCBI WGS metagenome assembly WNFZ01 (sample SAMN13153365, study PRJNA577476) | soil metagenome | isolation source: 80 cm soil or saprolite under grassland replicate 1 | place: USA:California | collected 2016-06-15 | reverse complement strand
TCTTGGCGCGTGTCAGGTAGTTCGTCGACACTCCCGGTACCACGAGCACCTCGTAGTCGCCCTTCGTCAGCGCCCCGGCGTTGATCGCCGAGCCCGACAGGAGGCCGAATGGCACGCCCCACTGCTTCCCGAGCGTGAATCGGAGGTGGCGAGAGGACTCGCCGCCGCCCGAGTACATGGCGATCTTGGGCTGCGTGAACGTGACCCCGGCTGGTGGTGTGCCCGAGGCGGCGGTCACGTTCAGCTGGAACTTCGCCGCCACGTCGCTCACGTGGGTGGCCGCCGAGGACGGCGCCACGAAGGCACCCGCGGGCAGACCGCCCGATGCCTCCGTCAAGCGCGTCACCTGCGTGCCCCCCCGCGCGAGCTCGAGGGCACCTGCGACGGCCCACTCGCTGTCACCTGGGAACCACAGGTACCCCGCGCCCGAGCCGCCGATCCCTCCGCCGGGCGGGGTCGTGACGAGCGTGGCCGAGGGCGAGAGCACATCACCCGTCCACCACGCGTCCACGTCGCCGAGGAGCGGGTTCGACCACGCCGTGACGTCGTAGAAATAGGGGAACGGGACGTAGGTGTCCTCGCCCAGCATGGCCTGGATCCAATGCTTCTGGGGCTGATCCATGGGGACCCAGTAGGTACCGCTCGGAAGCGTCGCGGCCGTCGCGTCGCGCCCATACTCGTGCGCGTGCGGGACCGTGAGCGGCGCGTCCAGCCGGTAGACCTCGACTCCCGCCTTCATGAGCCGGCCAACGATCCGGGCAACCTCGGCGTAGGCGCGGCCGGCGCCGAGGAAGTAGCTGCGGATCTGGATGTCGGGGACCTCACGCTGCACCGTGCTGCCGGGCTGATTGACCGAGTTCGGCTCGAGCTCGCCGTTCGCGCCCTCGTGGATCGCCGTCACGTACGACCCGTAGAGCTCGTTCAGGATCTGTTCCTTGTGGTCCGAGGCGGCCTCGATCGACGCCCATCCTGCCACGAAGTGCTCCAGGACCCGTTGCGAGTACTGGTCCTGCGTCCCCTTCTCGAACGTCATCCCGGCCCCGGTGAACATGGTGTCGGGGACGGTGTCGCCGTACACGATGGCGAAGAAGTCGTAGGGCGAGTAGTTGAAGAACGTGAAGTCGCCACCTTGCTGCCGCTCGTTGAACGCACCGGCCATGGCTGGACCGTAGAAGTCGTTGATCCAGTGCATCGTGGTATCGCTGATCTCGTGGTACGTGGGGTCGGCCGTCGGGGGGAAGAAGAAGGAGTTGTAGAACATCTCGTGGGCGTCGATGTACAGGACGCCCGGGTACCGGGTCAGCAGGTCGATCTTGCCGATGGTCTCCGGCTGGCTCCACTCGAACCAGTCTCGGTTCATGTCGAAGCCGTTGGCGTTCTGGCGCGTGTTCGCGTCGCGGCCGTCCGGGTTCTGGGTGGGGATGATGCCGACCACGAGGTTCTGGAGCATCGTCTCGACCTCGCAGTCGGTCCGGGCCGCGAGCTCGTAGAGGATCTTGATCGCAGCGTCGCCCGGCGATGGCTCGTTCCCGTGGACGTTCGCGTTGTACCAGACGATGGCGGGGGAGTCCTGAGCGAGCGCGGCCGCCTCAGCCTCGCTCGTCACGCGCGGATCCCGCAGCGCCCGGTTGTCCCCGACGATCGCGTCGATATTTCCGAGGTTCTCCGGCGCGCTCACCAGGGCGTAGGAGAGCGGCCTCCCCAACACCGACGTGGTGAAGGTGGCCGAGGTGACCCGGTCGCTCTCGGCGTCGACGGTTGCGGTGTAGTCGAACAGCTGCTGCGAGCTGGCCTTTTGGCTGCCGAACCCGGGTATGGCCTGCTCGGGCGAGGTGATGGCCTGGTTGTAGACCGGCGATTCCGGGCTGTTGCACTGGGCGACCGCCGCCTGGGGAACGGCGACGACCGCCAGGCCGACGATCAGGACCAGGGACGCGAGGAACCGGGTCTGCCTCATGACCACCCTCCCGATGTGGGCTCAGGCCTCGTGTCTATTGCTTCCCACGCGACCGTGTCAAACCGGCGCTAGGCGGGGAGGGCGCAGATCCGCTTCTGGCCCCGGAAAGGTGACGATCAGACGTGGCCCGTGGTCTTGCCGATGGCCCGGTTCATCTTCCCCCTGGCCCGGTTCATGCGGCTGGACATCGTACGGCGGTGGACCCGCCACCAGGCGAACACGGCGATGGCCAGGAGAACGACGAGGCCCACGACCACCCAGATCAGCCAGCTGTAGTCCCCACCACTACTTCCGTACAAAGCGAGCATCGGCGACACCTCCGTCTGGGACCTGTTCCCGATCCTGGAGCGGCCGAAACCAGGTACTTGAAGGGGGGCGGTGCGCCTGTAGTCTCCGGCTCCAATGGCGCGGCTGAGGCGCGTGGGGTTGTGAGCCGGCGGAAGGCAGGCTGGTTCGGAATCGGTGCCCTCGCCGTGGTCCTTGGCCTGGTGGTCGGCGTGCTGTGGGCGCTCCGGTCTCCGATCGTTGGTGCCGGCGCCCCGAACGGGCGGCCCGGATCCCCTTCGACGCCGCGGTACGAGCTTGCGGTGAACCTGCGCGCCGTCCAGGGCAAGGGGCCTGCCGGCGTCGTGGCGAAGGCCGCCACGTTGGCCGCGCCGGCCGCCGCCGTCGAGCGGACCATCGCCGAGCTCTACGACATCGGCTTCGTGGATCCCACCCTTTGGGCAGGCGGCCGGTTCCCTTCGCTCTCTGCTCCGTTCGCCCCCGAGGCGAGGCAACGGGTTCGGGCCCATGTTGCCGACCTGACGCTGGGTAGGGCCGCCGCGAGGCTCGAGGCCGTGCGGCCCACCCGAGCCCGGCTCGACGTCCGATTCATGCTCGACCGGGGCAGACATCCGATCATGGCCTTCGCCCACATGGACTTCGCCGGGGTCGGCCTGGCCGCCTCGGCCGAGCTTCGCATCAGCCACCAGGGCGACTACGTCCTTCGCCGCACCGACGCGGGATGGCGGATCGTGTCGTTCCGGGTGAAGAGCCGCGTTCCCTCACCGCAGCAGGTCCGCCGGCAGGTGCGCGAGGCCTCGCTCTCGCCTACGCTCCCTTCGGACGGCCCGCTGTTCGTCCTCGTGATCGGCAGCGACGCGCGCCCCGGCCAGTCGGTTACCTCAGGGACACGAGGGGACGCCATCCACATCGTGGCCGTGAACCCGAAGCGGGGGATCGTCTCGATCCTGGGGATCCCGCGGGACTCGTACGTATCGATCCCAGGGGCGGGGACGGGCAAGATCAACGGAGCTCTGGCCGTGGGTGGGCCCGAGCTCATGGTGCGGACCGTCGAGGACCTTACCGGGATCCACATCGACGCCTATGTCCTTACGGGGTTCGCCGGGTTCGAGCACATGGTGAAGGCGGTCGGCGGGTTCTCCATCGATATCCCATACGCGATGGACGACTCGTACTCGAACGCCCACTTCCGTCGTGGGCCGACGCACCTCTCGGGCCGCCAGGCCCTGGCTCTGGCCCGCAATCGCCACGATGCTCCGGGCGGAGACTTCGGCCGGTCGATGAACCAGGGACGGATCATCGTCGCGGCCATGCGGGAGTTCCTGTCGGACCTACGAAAGGACCCCTTCACCGCGCTCCGGTGGGGCCTGGCTGCGGCCCGATTCATGCAGACGAACCTCAGCCTGACCCAGATGATGGAGCTCCTGCTGGCCGTTCCGTCGATCGCCCGCAACCCGGTTCGCGACGAGGTCGTCTACGGGAGCGGGGCCATGGTGGGGAGCTCGAGCGTGATCCGTCTGGGCGACTTCGCGCGCGCGAAGTTCCGGGACCTTCGAAGGGACGGGGTCTTGGGGCAATAGCCGCCCTGCCTCGAAGCCGACGTTAGAGAGGGCTAGCCGGTCTCGGCGGCGGAATCGCGGGAGGGCGCGGGCTTCTCGGCGACCGGCCTAGGGGCTCGGCCATCGCGGGGCGTGGCCGGCGGCAGTCCCGCCGTCCTGCTGATGTACTCCTCGTCGGCCAGCCACTCGGTGGGCCCGGCCGTGGGGTCGTTCTTGCGAGCCTTGCGGTCGTCGCGCCGATCTTCCCTGGCCTGGCGCTTCTTGGCCTTCACCTCGCGGCGTTGTCTTTTTCCAGGGGTGTCAGGCATGAGCACATGCTAGCGGAACGGGCAAGAACGCGACTTGGTGACCATCTGTGCAACGGGAGAGGCCTCGACCGGTGACCCTCGGGGAAATGAGGATCACCGATCGGGGAGCGGGGGGATGAAACGCCGTTCGACCCCCCGCGCGTTCTCGGCGTGGCTTCGCCTGCTAGGAAACGCTGAAGTGCACGAACACATCGGCGCTGCCGTCGTCGGGAGTGATGAAGCCGTAGCCCTTCTCGGGGCTGAACCACTTCACGGTCCCAGTCGCCATACGCAATCCCCTCCTTTCCTCGCCTCGGGGCGTTACGTCTGCCCCTCAGGCACCCGGTGGGAGCCGGGGAGGGAACTGCTCGAAGCGAACTGCGATCGGTACCCTCGCGAGCACCATACCAGGGGCGGACCCCCCGTCAACAGGGCCGACGGGCCTACAGCCGACGGCCGTGGAGGGACTCCGCGCAGCCGACGGAGGCAGGCTCACGACGCGGGGGGCATGACAAGCGGAGCAATGTCGGATAGGATTCGGAGTGTGACAAAACTCCAAATCCGCTCCGTTCAGGATCCAGTCGCTACACCGGGCGCGGCTCGGGCCGCCGTGGAGGCCCTCAAGCTCATGGACGCCATGGGGCTGATGGAGGCCGGGGAGGACATCGAGGTCCTCGATCTGGAGACGGTCCGTGCCATGGCTCAGCGGGCGGCCGGGGCAGGGATCGGGGAGACCGCCGCGGTGGCCCTCCGAACCCGGACGAAGCCCGAGTCCAAGGACGTCGAGGCCGTCCTCGAAACCCTGCGCAGCGCCCTGGAGGCCTCCCCCGTCCCCGAGTTCGAATGGCCGTCGCTCATCGAGCTGTTTGGGACGGAGCAGCTGGCCGGACTGGTGGGGGTGTCGGTGGCCAGCCTTCGGCGATACGCGGGTGGCGGACGTCCGACGCCCGATGCCGTCGCGGCCCGGCTCCACCTCCTGGCTCAGCTCACGGCGGACCTTCGGGGGGCGTACTCGGAGGTCGGGGTGCGCCGATGGTTCGAGCGCAAGCGAACGCAGCTGGACGGGCTGGCTCCGCGGGACATCCTGAAGGGCGATTGGGATCCCGACGCCGCCGGACCCCAGGAAGTCCGGGCACTGGCCCGGTCCCTCGCGGGGGCCTCGGCCACGTGATCGGCGTTCGGGCGGCGGCCACGTGATCGGCTTTCGCCACTCGGATCCCCGGTTTCCGTTCCTGTGGGAGGACGCCTCCCAGCCACCCGGCCGATGGCACGGGGAAGGCGAGGGGCCGGTGCACTACTTCGCGGACACCCCCGACGGGGCGTGGGCCGAGTTCCTCCGGCATGAGGACATCACGGATCCCGCCGATGTGGCCGAGATTCGGCGGGCAGTGTGGGCCGTGGAGCTCGGCCGTCCACCCCGGGAGGAGCCCGAACTCGGGGGCCGGACGCTGACCGGTGGGTTGCGTTCGTATCGGGCATGCCAGGGTGAGGCCCGCCGGTTCCGGGCCCGGGGGGCGAAGGGACTCGTCGCTCCCTCCGCCGCGTTGATGCCCGGCGCCGCCCACGGGTGGCGGGTGGAGGGTGGCTTGAGAAGAGGAGCGCCGCGCGACGGCAGGGTGATCGCCCTGTTCCGCCGGCGACCCGACCTGGTCGGCTGGGAGGCGGTCCACGAGGGACGCCCATCGGCCGGGCTGCTCGGCCGGGTCCGCCACTTCCCCGGCGTCGGCGCCCGCTAACTCGGGGAAGCCAGTTCGACGCGAACGCCGAGGAGCCGGACCGGCCGGTCCAGGTCGAACTTCGCCAGGGCCGCCAGGGCCCCGGCTTCCAGCGCATCGGACTCGAGCGTCGGCTCGGGAAGCGGCACACCGTGGGTCGAGGTGAAGAACGGCTTGAACCGGACCTTGACCACCACGCGCTCGGCCAGGCGGCCATCGTCCTTCAGGTCCTCGGCCAGCTGCCGGGCCAAGGAGGTCACCTCACTCCTGACCTCCTCCGGATCAGTGATGTCCTGCTGGAACGTCCGTTCTCGGCCTCGGCCCCTCGGCACATAGGGCTCCGAACTGACCGGCGAGTCGTCCTCGCCCGTCCCCAGCCTCCGGAGCCACGGGCCCGTGCTCGGCCCGAACCGCGCCGCCAGCATCTCCTCGTTCGCGTTGGCCAGCTCCTCCACGGTTCGAATACCGAGGCCCTCAAGCTTCGGCGCGGTCTTCTTCCCGATTCCCCACAGCTCGGACGTGGGGAGCGGCCCCATGACCTCGAACCAGTTCTCACGGGTCAGCCGGAACACCCCGGCCGGCTTGGCGAATCCCGACGCGATCTTGGCCCGGAGCTTGTTGTCGCCGACCCCGATCGAGCACCACAGCTCCGTTCGTTCGAGCACGGCCTTCTGGACTCCGCGAGCTAAGCCCTCGGGGTCGTCGCTCTCCACGTCCATGAACGCCTCGTCCCACCCGGCCACCTCGACTACGGCGGGGAAGGTCCGAAGCGTGTCCATCACCCGCCGCGACGCCTCGAGGTAGGCGTCGGCGTCCACCGGGAGAAACACGGCCTCGGGGGCCCGCTTGTACGCCGTCCGAAGGGGCATGGCCGAGCGGATCCCGAACCGCCGGGCCTCATAGTTGGCCGTGGAGACCACGCCGCGTTTGGTGGGATCCCCGTCGCCTCCTACGACGACCGGCCGGTCCCTGATCTCGGGGCGCCGGAGCATCTCGACCGCCGCGATGAACTGGTCGAGGTCCATGTGCAGCACGTACCTGGCCACCGATCAAGCATGACCGACAATGGGCGTGATCAGGCGGAGGTAGTGAGAGTCCTCGAGATTCCAAGTCGTGGTTCCCGTCGACGTCCCGTCTCGTCTCGCGTCTATCCTCTGCCGGACGCCGACGCGAAGGGGTGAGAGGCTCGCCACGTGGGCGCCGCTGCGCACCCAGTGGTGCCTCGGGCCGCCGATCGAGCTGCAGCCCGGGCTTGATCTTCATCTTGGCTCGCCAGGGGAAAGGTGAGCACGATCTGCCACCCGCACCCAGCTCCAGCACCCCCACGACTTTGAACCTCCGGCCGGCGGAATATGATCAACATGCCCGCCTAGGCTGAGAGGCACCTGATGACCGACGAGGCGGTCCCCACCGACCGGGCGGAGGGCTTTGACCGCGCCACCATCGGGGTCCGCGTGGACCAGGAGCGTCGCCGGGCCAGCTTCCTTGGCGACATCCGGGAGGCGATCTTCGGGGCCCAGGACGGCCTGGTGAGCACCCTGGCCGTGGTGAGCACGGTGAGCGGGGCCACCGACAGACGCCTGGCCATCCTCATCGCCGGCATCGCCACCGCGCTTGCCGGGATCTTCAGCATGGCCGCCGGGGAGTACCTTTCCAGCAAGAGCCACCGGCAGATCGCCCTGGCCCAGATCGCCGAGGAGCGGGAGAAGGTGGCGGGACGGCGCGGAGAGGTCCAGGCCGAGTTGGCCTACCTCCTGGAAGAGGATGGGCTCCCCGACCACGAGGCCGGGGCGGTGGCCGAGATGGTCTCCCGCAATCCCGAGGTCCTTCTCACCGTGAAGGTAGAAAAGGAGTTCGGGATCGCCATCGAGGAAGCCCAGGGCTCCCCCCTCCAAGGGGCCGCGGTGATGGGGGTGGCCTTTGGGCTGGGGGCCCTGGCCCCTATCCTCCCATATCTCCTGCTCCCCGTGCGCCTGGCCGTGTACCTGTCCATCCTGGTCACGGCGGGGGTGCTGTTCGGGATCGGGGTGGTGAAGGCTCGGTGGACCCACGCCCACCCGGTCGCATCGGGGCTGGAGATCCTCCTTATCGGCGCGTTCGCCGGGATCGCCGGGTACCTCTTCGGGACCGTCCTTCCCACCCTCCTCGGCGCCCCGGCGGCCGGCGGCTAGAGCCTGGTGGAGTGACCGATGCGCATGGAATCGAGCGTGGTGGTCAATCGCCCGATCGACGAGGTCTGGGCGTACATGACGAACCTCTTCAACCTCCCGCGCGGCGGCGGCGGCGGCCGTTTCCTCCGAGTTCGTCAGACCTCGCCCGGCCCCGTGGCAGTCGGCTCGACCTTCCAGGGCCGGCTGGTGCTTCTCGGATTCGAGAGACGGTTCGAGGGCACGTTGACGGAATCTGACCCGCCCCATGCCGGCGCGATCGCGCTTTCCGTGGTGGGCATGGGGTTGCGGTCGGCTTCACTTCGCCTTGTGCTGGAGGCCACCACTGATGGGACCAGGGTCACGAGAGTGAGCGAATTCGAGCCGCGCCCGAACCTGAAGCCGCTGTGGTGGATCCTCGTTCTCTACCTCAGGCGCTCGTCGAAGGCCAGGAATCATGAAATCAAGCTTGACCAAGGTCCGCGAGGAATCGGTCAAGAGCAGGGCGGCATGATCCAGTCGGTCGAGGAGTTCGAGTTCATCGCCCAGGTCTGACGATGCACGTCTCTCACCCAACAGACGGTGGCTAGAAGCCTTCGCCCTTTGTCCGCAAGCCGCTCCGTCCACACGGGGAGCGGGACGCCAGGGCGCGGGTACCGTCCCTCTTCACCCTCTCCCCGGCCGGGTTGACTCCTATGTAAGCCAAGGCTTAAATTCGGGCTCCTGGCATCGTTCCGCAACGGGCATGCCCGTGCGCGGCCGAGAGGAGGGCACGATGGCGTTGCGATTCCGCATCAAGGCAGAAGGGGTGAGCCCGGAGCAAGCGTTCGACTACGTCTCGGACGTCTCCCGGCATCCCGAGTGGGCCAACCCGAGCGCGAAGATGCGCATGGACCCGGTCTCCGGCGGAGCGCCCCACCTCGGCGCGAAATACCGCTCCCAGGCGGTGTTCGTCCGCAAGCCGGTGTCGGCCGACCTAGAGATCACGACGTTCGACCGGCCGGGGACGTTCGCATACTCGGTGTCCCACCACCAGCAGGGCAAGAAGGACGTGCGATACGACAACACGTTCGCGTTCACGGGCGTGGACGGAGGCACCCAGATCGAGAAGTCCCTGTCGAGCGACGGGAACCCGATGGTCTTTCTCATCGCCTACCCGGCCATCCGGGGCGACGCCATGAAGTCGCTCAGGAACCTGAAGGCCAAGCTGGAGGGCATGCCGCGCTGAAGGCTCGGAGTCCGGCCGCAGCGATGGCGATCAGTTCCTCGGCTCGGGAGGCGTGGACGCGCGTTTGTTCGTGAGCCCTCGCAGGCGGGCGGCCACGAAGGCGATCGCGAGGAGGACGACGCCGGCGACGAGCAGGACGAGGGGTGTGCCAATCGTCTCGCCGAAGTAGTAGGCGATGGCCCACACCGAGAAGGCGAACATGCCCGCGACCCCCAACCCGAGCATCGGTGTGTGCCGGAGCGAAACGCTCGCCGCGACGAGGGCAACCGAGATGGCGATGCCCAGCCACACGCCCACGTTCGCCTTGTCCCCGCTTGCGACCACTGCACCCGTCAATCCCGCCAGCGGGCCGAGGGTGAGTGAGACGCGCCGGGGCTCGGCCCGTCCCATCCACCCCAACGCCGTCCAGGCGAGCCCGATCACGGCGTAGCCGAGCCCGACGGACATCGCCGAGCCGTAGAAGGTGCCGGCGGCGAGGATCATGAGACCCGCGATCACCGCGAGCTGTTGAAGCGTGCGCCGACGCAAGAGATAGAGCGGGACGGCCGTCACGGTGACCCCGATCCCGACCCCGAGCACGACGCCTCGATCGGACGCGTCGAAGCCGTCGAAGGCAAGCTGCCCACCGAACCAGCCGGACAGGCCGGCAGCGAGCAGCCAGAGCACGCTTGCCAGCCGGGCAATGGCTGCATCCTCCGTGCGGCGAAGCGTCCAGCCGGCTGCCATCATCACGAGCGAAGCCGCGCCCGGAAGGAGGATGCGAAGGCCCGAGGAAGCATCGTTCCACGACCGACCGACGAGGACGGCTGCTGCGGCCGCCGCAAGGGCCGCACCGAGGTAGCCGAGGGCCTCGGTGATCAGCGCGACGGAAGCCCGGGGAGCCTTACGGTCCTCGAAGGCCCGGATCGCGTCCGCCTGCGCCTCCGTGATCAGCGAGGCCCGAACCCACTCGTCGAGGTGACGCGGAAGACCGTTCCCCGGCCGCACGGCGCAATGGTCGTCCCCCGCGGGGCGCCGAATCAAGCCTGAACACGACGAGGCCCCGAGTGCCGCGCCCGCACGACACTCGAGGCCTCGACAGCCTTTCGTCCCCATCGGCGCTGCCCCGGGGTGGGGCCCCCCAGGCCCGGGGCCTCGGCCGCCTTGCCGCCTGGCACCGGTGAGCGACTTCGGCGTCTGGATTACCCCGGCCCCGCGGCCCCAAACGCCGTTGGTTCAAACCTCTGACCTTCCGATGAGATTCCCGGGGCCGCCGGTGGCCGGGTGTACCGTTGCGCCCGGTGGGACGAGCGTGACGAACCGCCTGGAGGAGCTGGCCAGGTCGACGCCCGCCACCCGGGACCGCTATGTGGACTTCCTGCGGGCGGCCTCGATCCTGGCGGTCGTGTTCGGCCACTGGTTCATCTCGATCATCCACTGGCCGGACGCCCTGATCTACCAGACCAGCGCGGTGGGCGTGACCTCGTACCTGTGGCTCGGCACGTGGGCGTTCCAAGTGATGCCGATCTTCTTCTTCGTGGGCGGGTTCTCCAACATGGTCACGTTCCAGGCGCACGAGCGTCGTGAGGGATCCGCGTGGTCGTTCGTGAAGGACCGGGAGATTCGGCTGCTGAAGCCGTCGCTGGTGTTCCTGGGCGTGTGGACCGTGATCCAGATGTTCCTGCACGTCGCCGACATCGGGAAGCCCGCCGGCCCGACGCTGTGGGGTGGCACGAGGCTCCTTCGAGGCATGAGGCCGCCGGGCGCCACGATCCCGTTCGGGCCGCTGTGGTTCCTCGGCGTGTACATGGTCGTGGTGGCCATCGCCCCGGCATTGATCCGGCTGCACCGCCGGTTCGGTCTGTGGGTCCCAGCGGCCATGGTCGCCGGGACCACCGCTGCGGACGTGATCGGCTTCGGGTTCGCCCATCCCGGGGTGCGGTGGTTCAACGTCGCCTTCGTCCTGCTGCTCCCGCACCAGCTGGGGTTCTTCTACGCCGACGGGCGCCTGCCGGCCCAGCCGAGGTGGGCCTTCTGGACCATGGTGGCCGTGGGCCTGGGGGGCCTCGTGCTGCTGACAAACCCCTGGCTGTTCCGGCTGTTCGGCGAGGCTCGGTTCGACTGGTTCCCGTCAATCGGCTATTACCCGAAGAGCTTGCTGGGCACCGACATCGAGCCTATCTCCAACGCGTATCCGCCTACGGTGTGCTTCATGCTCGGCGGGATCTGGTCGATCGGCGCGGCGATGCTGCTCCGGGCGCGGCTGTCACGGTGGTTGGAGCGGCCGGGGTCGTGGAAGTCCACGATCTTCGTGAACAGCATGATCATGACGCTGTTCCTGTGGCACATGACCGCGTACCTGATCGCCATCCTCCTGCTCTGGCCGCTCGGGTTCGGGCACCAGGTCGACAGCACGGCGAGTTGGTGGATGGAACGGGTCGTGTGGGAGCTGGTGCCGGCGGTGATCCTGGCCGGACTGGTGGCCGTGTTCGGACGGTTCGAGCGGGCGCACGCGCCGAGGCTCGAGGCCCGGCCCGTCGGGGGTACCTGATCGGTCAGGCCGGTCGGGTGATGCGATCGGTCAGGCCGGCTTGTTCACGCTAATGGTGGTGCCGTTGCTGTCGCCGTCCGGGTCGTGGTTGGCCGAGGGCTGGTACGTGTAGCCGGCCTTGGACAGGTTGGTCACCGTGAGCGACACGCTCGTCCTGGAGTTCTGGAACTGCCTGCTGACCGAGCAGTCACCACTCGCACCGGTGGTGCACGTTGCGGAGGCGCCGCCTTGCCAGGTGGCGGTGACGACCACGCCGGGAAGGACCGCGTGATCGCCGTCGTGGATCACGATGGTCATGGTCGCCGTCCACCGCCTGGTCGCGCTACGCGCCGAGTTCCCGTCGAGGTCCCCCACATGCATAGTCGTGGCGGGAGGCGGCGGGGGAGGCGGCGGCGGCGGAGGCGGAGGCGCGCCACCCACCGGCCCGGTCGACAGGTCGATGCCGAAAGAGCCACCGCGGCCGAAGAACGGGTCGCCCTCGAACGGGGACACTCGGATGGTGTACGTGCCCGCCGCCGTGGGCATGGCGTGCAGCGTCTCCTGGCGGCCGATCCCGCACTCGGCACCCGCTGCACACGTGCTCGAGGCGATGACGGCCCCATTCGGGTCCAGGAGCTCGGCGTCGAGGTCGGGCCCCCAGTTGTACTCGAAGCAGAAGCCGCCGAATCCGAGGACGCACTCGGGGGCTCCGTCGATGATGATCGTGGCGCCGATGGGGACGGCGAGCTCACCCGCTCCCACGGTGAAGTCGCGGGTCCACGTCCCGTGGTCGGCCACGGTGCCCTGGATCCTCGTGTTGGCGGGGAACGCCGTCTGGCCCGTCGTCCCCTCGGCTTGGGCCACGAACCCGTAGCCGTCCAGGAGCCCGGCTCCCCAGTCGTTGTCCTTGCCGGCCGGTCCGCGATCCTGCGCCGTTCCCTCGACGGCGCTCCGCACCTCCTCCGGCGTCCACGTCGGATGACCCTGGAGGCCGAGGGCCACCGTGCCGGAGACGAACGGGGTGGCCATCGACGTGCCGCTGAAGGTGACGTAGCCGGCGGCCGTTCCGGCCTGGGCGGCGGTGATCGTGAGCCCCGGCGCCGCGACGTCGGGCTTGACCCGCCCGTCGAGCGTCGGGCCGCGGCTGGAGAAGTACGGGAGGTACACGCCGTCCGAATGGTTCGGCGCCCCGGATGGCGCGGACCACTCGGCCACGGCGCCCACCGTGATGGCCTGGGCGGCCGCACCGGGCGAGCCGACGGTGCTCGGGCCGTCGCCGGAGTTGCCCGCGGCAACCACGACGACCTTCCCCTTCTCCTCCACGGCCCGGTTGACCGACAGGCTGATGGAGTCCTGGCCGTCGGAGGCCACGGAGCTTCCGAGGCTCATGGAGATCACGTTGACGTTCGGCCGGTCGGCGCACCAGTCGATACCCGCGATCACCTGGCTGGCCGTGCCGGACCCCAGGGAGTTCAGGACCTTGGCCACCGACAGGCTGGCACGCGGGGCCACGCCGCCGAAAGTTGCCGCCTGGGGGCCGCCGGTGCCATCGCCAACCGCGATCGATGCGACGTGCGTCCCGTGGCCGTGGTCGTCGTAGGGAGTCGTTCGAGCGTTCACCGCGTCGAAGAAGTCGACCGAGGGGGAACCGAGCGAGGTCTTGGAGTCGAGCTGCTCGTGGGCGGGATCGACGCCGGTGTCGACGATGCACACCTCGATGCCCTGGCCGGTGACGTTGAAGTCCTGGCGGGCCGCCTCGGTGCCGAAGTCCCGGTCGGCCGCGTCAATGGTGGCCTGGACGCTGAAGTCCGGCTCCACCCGGCGGACGCCGGGCGTCGCGGCGAGCGCCCGGGCCTGATCGGCCGTCATGATGGCCGCGAAGCCTCGGATCAGGTCGAAGCGTTCCGTCACCCGGAACGCTCCGGCCGTGTCGTGGGCAGAACCGACGCCGCCCGGGCCGGAGAACGTGACGAGGACTGGGAACCGCGCTCCCGTGGCAGCGCCGCGGAGCTCGGCCTGCAGGTCATCGGAGAGGTGGTTGTGATCGCGGTCCGCGAGCTGCGCTGGCGGTCGCGAAGGGGCGGCCGCGGCCGGTGTACCGAACGACGCGAGGACGATCGCCGCGACGGCCAGGATGCCGAGCGCCGATCGCCGCCGGAGCTTCTCCACGGGCCAGATCCTCTCCCTGAGGCGTTGCAGGGTCCCCAGGGTAGGAGCGGCGGGGCCGCGAGGGAATCAGCCGAAGGTCGTAACTGGCGCCCGAAAGGCCGCTCGGCGGCTCGGTGGACGGGCCTGTCAGCCCATCAGTGGGAGCGCGAGGTCGGCCGATCGGCAGGAGGTCAAGTCCTAGACGGATGGCGGGAGGGCCGGTCTCCGGCGGGAGAGGGTAGGGGCGCCCTGAGGGAGCCCGGCCCCCACGCTCGTTCGGGCTGTGCCGCGATCTGGCCTCCCGGATTTGCCCGTGATCATCCGAGGCAAGCTCGAGGCTGCGCGCTTACATGCGTGGGGTCTCGAGGCTGGGCGTTTGAGGACCCCGCCTTCGGGGAAAACCCCTGCGTGACCGGCCTGAAGGGGCCGGCGGTGCGTGCACGCCACGTGCACCAAGGGGGTGAAGACATGTGGCGGAATCGAACGGCAGACACGGAGGACGAGCCGGTCGTAGTCGAGCATAACGATCCGGTGGTCGTCGAAAGGACCAACGACCCGACCTACGTGCACGAGCGGACGACGCCCGAGCGCGTGGGCGAACGGCGCGAGGAAGTGGCGAGCTTCATGCCGGTCGGCTCGGTGCTCGGTCGGGTGATCCTCACCCTGATCGGCGCGGCCCTGCTGATCGTGGGTGCCATGTTGGATTGGGTGAACGGGGTCGCCGGCACCGCGATGAGCTGGAAGGCCTATTACCGAGCCAACCTGTCCGGTGGATCCGAGTTCATCACCTCGGCAGGCGCGATCGTGATCGGCATCGCCATCCTCGGCCTGATCGGCCTGGCGACCAGGGGTGGTTGGCTGATCCGGCTGGCCGGGGCGCTAGGAATCGTGGCCTTCGCGCTGTTCCTGATCGAGGCCATTCGTGCGGACGTGGTGAACGCCGTCGACGATCTGCAGGTTGGGATGTGGCTGGTCCTGGCCGGTGGGATCGTCACCGTGATCGGCGGCTTCTTCGGCGGATGGAGGACCGTCGCGGCCAAGCGGGAGCGCGACGTCGCTGTGAGGAGCTAGCCATGCCGCAGAGAGCCTGGAACCAGAAGCGCGAGCGGCAGTACGAGCACATCAAGGAAGGGCTCCGCGAGCGAGGCGAGCCCGAGAACCTCGCCGAGGAGATCGCGGCCCGCACGGTGAACAAGGAGCGGGCGCGGGCTGGCGAGGCCGATGAGGCCAGCCGGACGTCCATCGAGGACATCTCCTCGGGGCGACGCGGGGGGCTCCACTCGCACAAAGGGCCCGGCGGACGGACCTACGACCAGCTGTACGAAGAGGCGAAGGATCGCGGGATCCAGGGCCGTTCACGGATGACCAAGGCACAGTTGGAACGGGCTCTGGACCGGCGAGCGAGCTGACCGGCCGGTCCGGGGTGAGCGCCCGCGGAACGAGAGGAGGTGACGGGATGAGCTCCCAACTGGATGAGCACGTGCACGAGCCACCGACGATCCACGAGCCCGAGTCGAACTCGCTCGTGGGGTACGCGGCGATCAAGTACTCGGCGATCGTGATCATCGTCCTGGCGATCCTCGCGTTCCTCGCGTGGTACGTGCTCCCTCGAGTGACCGGGTAACCGAGCCCGTCGGTAGCTACGAGGGCGCGATGTCGCGGTGCGCGTTCGCACCGCGACATCGCGCCATCTTCATGTGACGGGCGCCGTATGGTGTCCCCAATGCCCTCCACCGCTCCCGTCGAGACGGCTCCCGTCGAGACCCAGCCCGTCGAGATCGACGAGCCCATCGACGAGAAGGTCGTCGAGCCCGAGGTCCCGTGGGTCGTGATCGTGTGGAACGACCCCATCAACCTGATGTCGTACGTCGTCTTCGTCTTCCAGAAGTTGTTTGGCTACAGCCGGGACAAGGCAACGAAGCTCATGCTCGACGTCCATCACAAGGGGAAGGCCGCGGTGTCGCACGGCACGCGGGAGAAGTGCGAGTTCGACGTGTCCCGGCTCCACGCCCATGGGTTGTGGGCCACCATGCAGAAGGATCGCTGAGTGCCGC
>WNFZ01009774.1_pt1 | contig 15890 bp, 12 predicted proteins | sample 5400081 | NCBI WGS metagenome assembly WNFZ01 (sample SAMN13153365, study PRJNA577476) | soil metagenome | isolation source: 80 cm soil or saprolite under grassland replicate 1 | place: USA:California | collected 2016-06-15 | reverse complement strand
CTCCTCGGGGTCGCCGCCGAGCACCGCGGCCATGCCGGTCTCCGCCTCGCCGCAGGCGCGGGCCATCTCCCGGCCGCGCAGCGCTGCCAGCGCGACGGCGCTCTCGGCCGGCAGCACCCCGGCCACCGCGGCGGCGGTCAGCTCGCCGACGCTGTGCCCGGCGGTCACCGCGACATCGCCGGTGGGCAGCTCGGCGGCGGCCAGCAGGCCGAGCGCCACGATCAGCGGCTGGGTGACGGCGGTGTCCCGGATCTCCTCGGCGTCGGCGGTGGTGCCGAGCCGGATGAGGTCCAGGCCGGCCAGCGCGGAGAACCAGCGCAGCCGTGCCTCGGCCCCCGGCAGGTCGAGCCAGGGGGTGAGCATTCCGGGAGCTTGGGATCCCTGTCCGGGAGCGAGTAGTGCGAGCACGTCCTCGACTCTGCCTTGAGTTCCGGTCGGGCCGCGATGACGTCGGGCACGAACTCTCCGCCCAGACATTGTGGGATGTCTACAACGATGTGGCTCCGAACACGCTTGGCTACCCCCTGCTTCGGTGTGATTCCTACGGCGACGTTGCCCCAGGTTAATTCGACGTCAGACCTCGAGCCGGCCCAGCGCGAGGGCGATCTGCAGGGTGAACAGCCCGCGCGGGTCGGTGGGGGAGCGGCCGCAGGTCTCGGTGACCCGGCGCAGCCGGTAGCGGACCGTGTTGGGGTGTACGAACAGCGCGCGGGCGGTGCCCTCCAGCGAGCCGCCGGCCGCCACGTACGCGGTGACCGTGTCGAGCAGCGCGTGGCCGGCGGTGCGCAGCGGCAGGAAGACCTCGTCGATGAGCTGGCGCCGGGCGTCCTCGTCGCCGCACAGCGCCCGCTCCGGCAGCAACTCCACGGCCGGCACCGGACGCGGCGCGGCCGGCCAGGCCGGCACCGCACGCAGCGCCGCAAGGGCTGCCCGGGCCGAGCCCCCGGCCGTGCCGAGGTCCGGCGCCGGCGGGCCGACCACCACCGGGCCGGGGCCGAACTCGGGCAGCAGCGGGCGCAGCGCCTCCTCGTCGGTCACCCCGCCGAGCACCAGCACCAGCCGGTCGCCGTGCACGCCGGCCAGCACCCCGACGCCGGCGTGCCGGGCGGCCCGCTGCACCGCGTCCAGGACCAACTGCGGGTCGCCGTCCGGCGGGCTGCCGATGGCCACCGCGACCGGGCTCATCGACGCCCAGCCCAGCGCCGCGGCCCGGGACGGCAGCGTCTCGTCCTCGTCCCCACGCAGCAGCGCGTCCACCACCTGAGCCTCCAGCCGGGCATCCCAGGCGCCGCGGCTCTCGGCCACCTCGGCGTACGCCTGCGCCGCCGCGAAGGCGATCTCCCGGCTGTAGCGCAGCAGCGCCTCGCGCAGCGCCGGCTCCTCGCCCGGGGCGGCCAGCCGGGCGGTCTGCGACTCGATGGTCTCGATGGTGATCCGCACCATCTCGACGGTCTGCTGCAGGTTGACCGCGCGGGCCAGGTCCCGCGGCGCGGTGCCGAACACCTCGGCGCTCACCGCGGTGGGGGTGGGCAGCTCGCCCGGCTTGCGCAGCCACTCCACGAACGAGGCGATGCCGGCCTGCGCGACCAGGGTGATCCACGAGCGCTGGTCCGGCGGCAGCGCGCGGAACCACAGCAGTTGCTCGTCCATCCGCGCCACGCTCTGGGTGGCCAGCGCCCCGGAGGCGCGCTCCACCCGGCGTACCGTCTCGGTGAGCGTCACAGCCGCAAGCCTGCCACCCACCCGCTCCCTCGCCAGATGTGCCGCCTCGTGGTCGAGAGGTCGAGTGGCCGAGTCGTCGAGTGGCCCCGACGTGGCACAGCTCGGGATGATGGAACCAGGGGTGGCCCGAGGGACGGAGGGTGGCATGCCGCGGGACCCGGTGGCGGACCTGCGCCGGATCGCGTTCCTGCTGGAGCGGGCGCACGAGCCGACCTACCGGGTACGGGCGTTCCGCAGCGCGGCCGCGACGCTGGACCGGCTGGGCCCGCAGGAGGTGGCGCGGCGCAGCGCCGCCGGTGGGCTGACCGACCTGCCGGGCATCGGCACGGTCACCGCCCGTTGCGTGGCCGAGTCGCTGGCCGGCGAGGAGCCGGTGTACCTGCGCCGGCTGGTCGCCACCGGCGACACCCCGGTGGCCGAGGGCGGCGAGGCGCTGCGGCGGGCGCTGCGCGGCGACCTGCACGCCCACTCCGACTGGTCCGACGGCGGCTCGCCGATCCCGGAGATGGCGGCCGCCGCCCGGCAGCTCGGCCACGAGTACGTGGCGCTGACCGACCACTCGCCGCGGCTGACCGTGGCGCGCGGGCTGTCCGCGGAACGCCTGGTCGAGCAGCTCGACGTGGTGGCGGAGCTGAACGCCTCGACCGCGGACGGGTTCCGGATCCTCACCGGGATCGAGGTGGACATCCTGGACGACGGCTCGCTGGACCAGACCGATGAGCTGCTGGACCGGCTGGACGTGGTGGTGGCGAGTGTCCACAGTGGACTCCGGCAGCCGTCGGAGGCGATGACCCGGCGGATGGTGAACGCGATCGCCAACCCGCACGTGGACGTGCTCGGGCACTGCACCGGCCGGCTGCTGCGCGGCACCCCGGGCGAGAGCCGCCGCCCGTCCCGCCGGCCGGAGTCGCAGTTCGAGGCGGACCTGGTCTTCGAGGCGTGCCGGCGCTTCGGCGTCGCCGTGGAGGTCAACTCCCGGCCGGAGCGGCTGGACCCGCCCAAGCGCCTGCTGCGGCTGGCCGTCGAGGCCGGCTGCCTGGTCAGCGTGGACACCGACGCGCACGCCCCGGGGCAGCTCGACTGGCAGCCGTACGGGTGCTCGCGCGCCGCCGCCTGCGCCGTACCACCCGCATCCGTGGTCAACACCTGGCCGCTGACCGACCTGCTCTCCTGGACCGCCGACCACTCCCACCGCCCCGCCTAGGCCCCTGCGCGCCGGGCGTGGTGGGTCAGCCTTTCACCGGGCCAGCCTGGCCAGGAGCCGTCGATCTTCGGCGACGATCCGGCGGAGCATTTCCTCCCGGGCGGCCTGCCGGGTGGCGCGCGCCTGGACAGCCGCATCCCGGTCAGCCGCCTCGACGGACCGCTCCGGCTGCGGCTCGCCATCCCCGTCGGCGGGCTGCGAACTCATCGCCATCGGGCGAGCCCGTCGGCGCCGTTCGGTGTCAGCCCGGCCGCGGGCGATACTGCGGGGGTGACCGACACTCTCACCTCGCTGCTGGATGAGGCACGCGACCTGTACGACGACGCGGTGGGCCTGCGCCGTACCCTCCACCGCGCGCCGGAGATCGGCCTGCACCTGCCGCGTACGCAGGCGACCGTCCTGGACGCGATCGGGGGCCTCGGCCTGGATGTGCGCACCGGGGAGAGCCTCTCCTCGGTGGTGGCCGTGCTGGACGGTGCCCGGCCGGGGCCGACCGTGCTGCTGCGCGGCGACATGGACGCGCTGCCGCTGCACGAGGACACCGACCTGGAGTTCGCCTCCGGCACCGAGGACGCCATGCACGCCTGCGGCCACGACACCCACGTGGCCATGCTGGCCGGCGCGGCCAGGCTGCTGGCCCGGCGGCGGGAGGAGATCGCCGGCCGGGTGCTGTTCATGTTCCAGCCGGGGGAGGAGGGCTGCCACGGGGCGAAGCACATGCTGGAGGAGGGGCTGCTCGAGGCGGCCGGCGAGCCGCCCACCGGGGCGTTCGCGCTGCACATCTCACCGATGTTCGCCTCCGGCACCATCAACCTGCGCGGTGGCCCGCAACTCGCCTCCTCCGACCTGCTGCGGATCACGGTGCGCGGCCGCGGCGGGCACGCCTCGATGCCGCACGGGGCGAACGACCCGATCCCGGTGGCCTGCCAGATCGTCAACGCGCTGCAGACGCTGGTGACCCGGCGGACCAGCGTGTTCGAGCCGGTGGTCATCACCATCGCGCACATCAGCGCGGGCACCACGAGCAACATCATCCCGGAGACGGCGTTCCTGGAGGGCACCCTGCGGACGCTGTCCGGGCAGGTGCGATCCGCCGTGCGCGGCCACATCCGGCGGCTCGCCGAGGGCATCGCGGCGGCGCACGAGATGACCGCGGACGTGGACATGGAGGTCGGCTACCCGGTGACCATGAACGACGGGCAGTTCGCCGGGTTCGCCCACGACGTGGCGGCCGAACTGCTCGGCGACGCGGGCGTGGCGGAGATGGACACGCCGATCATGGGCGCCGAGGACTTCTCCTACGTGCTGGAGCGGGTGCCCGGGGCGATGGCGTTCCTGGGCGCCTGCCCGCCGGGCGTCGCCCCGGAGGAGGCCGCCCCGAACCACTCAAACCGGGCGATCTTCGACGAGCCGGCGATGGTCAACGGCGTGGCCACCTACGCCGCCGTAGCCCTCCGGCACCTCGCGGGCGACTCTGTGGACGCGACACGCCGCTGAGCAGCGTGTCGCGTCCACACGTTGCCGGGCTACGCCTCGCCCCCGGCGGGGCCGGCGCCGGCCGCGCGCACATCGAGAAGCTGGTACTTCTCCACCGCCAGCTTCGGCGCCTCCGCCTTGACCTCGCCGCGCCGGGCCAGCTCGGCCAGCACCGCGGTGGCCACCGACTGGGCGTCCACGTGGAAGTACCGCCGGGTGGCGCCGCGGGTGTCGGACAGCCCGAACCCGTCGGTGCCCAGCGAGGTGTAGTCACCGGGCACCCAGCGCGAGATCTGGTCCGGCACCGACTTCATCCAGTCCGAGACCGCCACGAACGGGCCGGCCGCGCCGGACAGCGCCTGCACCAGGTACGGCGTGCCGGCCTCCTCCTCCGGGTACAGCAGCGCCCGCTCCTCGCAGGCCACCGCGTCCCGGCGCAGTTCGGTCCAGGACGTCACCGACCACACGTCCGCGGCCACGCCCCAGTCCTCGGCGAGCAGCTTCTGCGCGGCCAGCGCCCACAGCATGCCCACGCCGGAGGCCATGATCTGCGCCCGCGGCCGGTTGTCCTCCGGGCCGTTGCCGCCGGGCGGCGCCTCGGCGTACCGGTAGATGCCGCGCCGGATGCCCTCGGGGTCCACGTGCTCGGGCATCGCCGGCTGCTGGTACGGCTCGTTGTAGACGGTCAGGTAGTAGAAGACGTCCTCGCCGTGCGGGTGCGCCTGCGTGCCGCCGTACATCCGGCGCAGCCCGTCCTCCACGATCACCGCGATCTCGTACGCCCAGGCCGGGTCGTAGGAGAGCACGGCCGGGTTGGTGGAGGCCAGCAGCAGCGAGTGGCCGTCGTTGTGCTGCAGCCCCTCGCCGGCCAGCGTGGTGCGGCCGGCGGTCGCGCCGAGCATGAAGCCGCGGGCCATCTGGTCGGCCGCCGCCCAGATCGCGTCGCCGGTGCGCTGGAACCCGAACATCGAGTAGAAGATGTAGATCGGGATCATCGGCTCGGCGTGCGCCGCGTAGGAGGTGCCGGCCGCGGTGAACGACCCCATGGCGCCGGCCTCGCTGATGCCCTCGTGCAGGATCTGGCCCTGCTTGGACTCGCGGTAGGACAGCAGCAGGTCGCGGTCCACCGGGTCGTACTGCTGCCCGTTCGGGTTGTAGATCTTGGCGGTCGGGAACAGCGAGTCCATCCCGAAGGTGCGCGCCTCGTCCGGGATGATCGGCACGAAGCGCCTGCCGAACTCGCGGTCCTTCATCAGGTCCTTGAGCAGCCGCACGAACGCCATGGTGGTGGCCACCGCCTGCTTGCCGGAGCCCTTCTTCATGTCGTCGTAGGCGCTAGCCGGCGGAAGTGCCAGCGGCCGCGAGCGCACCACCCGGCGCGGCAGGTACCCGCCGAGCGCGCCCCGGCGCTCCTTCATGTACTGGATCTCATCCGAGTCCGGGCCGGGGTGGTAGTACGGCGGCAGCTCGGCCTCCAGCGCGGAGTCCGGGATCGGCAGGTACAGCCGGTCGCGGAACTCCTTCAGCTCCGTCTTGGTGAGCTTCTTCATCTGGTGGGTGGCGTTGCGGGCCTCGAAGTCCTTGCCCAGCGTCCAGCCCTTGATGGTGTGCGCGAGGATCACCGTCGGCTGGCCGACGTGCTCGACCGCGGCCTTGAACGCCGCGTACACCTTGTGGTAGTCGTGCCCGCCGCGGGACAGCTTGCGCAGGTCGTCGTCGCTCAGGTCGGCCACCATCCGGCGCAGCCGCGGGTCGCCGCCGAAGAAGTCCTCCCGGATGAACGCGCCGTCGGCGGTGGAGTAGGTCTGGAACTGCCCGTCCGGGGTGGTGTTCATCTTGTTGACCAGCACGCCGTCGACGTCCTTGGCCAGCAGCGGGTCCCAGTCGCGGCCCCAGACCACCTTGATGACGTTCCAGCCGGCGCCGCGGAAGAACGACTCCAGCTCCTGCATGATCTTGCCGTTGCCGCGCACCGGGCCGTCCAGCCGCTGCAGGTTGCAGTTGATCACGAAGATCAGGTTGTCCAGCTCCTCGCGGGCGGCCAGCCCGATGGCGCCCAGCGACTCCGGCTCGTCGGTCTCGCCGTCGCCGAGGAACGCCCACACCCGGGACCGGCTGGTGTCCTTGATCTCCCGGTTGAGCAGATACCGGTTGAACCGCGCCTGGTAGATCGCGTTCAGCGGGCCCAGCCCCATGGACACCGTGGGGTACTCCCAGAAGTCGGGCAGCAGCCGCGGGTGCGGGTAGCTGGGCAGGCCGCGGCCGGGCCCGGACAGCTCCTGGCGGAAGCTGTTCAGGTCGTCCTCGGCCAGCCGCCCCTCCAGGAACGCCCGCGCGTACACGCCCGGGGAGGCGTGCCCCTGGAAGAAGATCTGGTCGCCGGACTCGCCGTGGTCCTTGCCGTGGAAGAAGTGGTTGAACCCGACCTCGTACAGGCTCGCCGCGCTGGCGTAGGTGGCGATGTGGCCGCCGACGCCCATGCCGGGCCGGTTCGCCCGGGACACCATCATCGCGGCGTTCCACCGGATGTAGGCGCGGATCCGGCGCTCGGCGTGCTCGTCGCCGGGGAACCACGGCTCCTGCTCGGAGCTGATGGTGTTGATGTAGTCGGTGCTGCGCAGCGCCGGGACGCCGACCGACCGTTCCCGGGCGCGCTCGAGCAGCTTGAGCATCAGGTAACGGGCCCGGGTACGCCCGGACACGTTGATGACCGTGTCCAGCGACTCCAGCCACTCCCGGGTCTCGTCCGGGTCGATGTCCGGAAGCTGACTCGGGATGCCGTCGGTGATGACACTGAAGCGTTCGGGGGTCATACGTCCTCCTCGCTGCGCTCGTCGGCCGAATGACACCCAGGGCGTGCCGCGTTGGATTGTTCGCTCGCAGGCTCGGTCACCTGGGACAGCTCCTCGTCTGGCGCGTCGGTGCTTTCATGTGATCCGCCGGCAAGCGGCCACCGGACAGCTCCATCGTGGTACGTCGGGGCGGCTGAGTCATCTCTACCCCCCGGTAGCCGCGGATCGGTGGAGCCCCGGTCGGAGGCTGCGGCCGCCCGCGGCGGGCGGGTCGGGCCGCGGCCGGCAGGTTTTGGTGGGGTGGCGGCCCCCTGCCAGACTTGTGTGGCCCGCCGCGACCGGGCACGACCGGGACGCAGGATCGCGGTCGTGTCCCAGGATCGCGGTCGTGTCCCAGGATCGCGGCCGGGGCCGAGGATCGCGGCCGGGACGCAGGATCAGGAGGCAGACTCGATGCGTGCACCCCGCTCCGTGAGCGTGCTGACCGCGGTCGCGCTGCTCGGGTTCGCCGGGGCCGGCTGCGCGAGGCAGGTGCGCGCGCACGGCGAGATCGACCCGTCCGCCACCCTCAGCCCGAGCACCAGCCCGAGCGGCTCCGCCACCCCCACCCCCGACCCGAGCACCGGCACCCCGACGCCGACCCCGACGCGCACCCTGGACACGCAGGCCGAGCGCCGGATCACCTGCCTGCTGATCACGCCGTCGGTGTCCAAGGCGATCACCGACTGGAACAACTACGTGGACAAGAAGAGCGGCACCAAGGCCACCGTGGCCGCGTCGCTGACCGCCAGCGCCGTCCTGATCGACAGCGTGCTGCGTTCGGCGCACCTGGCCGCCAACGACCCGATCCGGACCTGGGGCACCCGGCTGTCCGCCGAGATGAAGGCGATGGCCGCGACGCTGCGCCGCGGGGCGACTCCCGGAGTGGAGCGGTTCAACGACTACAAGCGCCGGTTGCAGGCTTCCTGCCCGAAGTCGTGACCCTGCCGACCGCACCCGCCGACCGCACCCCCGCCGACCGCACCCCCTGGGCCGGCCCCCCGCCGACCGCACCCCTGCCCGACCGCACCCCTGCCGACCGGGACTTCTGCAGCCGTTCGGCGAGCGCACTTGCGCGATTGCCGGGGAGTGTGTGGACTACCGCCACACACCTACGGCGGCCGGGGGGCGGATCGTCGTGTTGCAAACTGCAAGGAGGCAGGCAGCGGTGAGCGCGACGGCGGACCAGGCAGGTGCCCGAGGCCTTGCCGAGCGCCTCGGCATCCAGCCCGGGCAGGTCGTTCAGGAGCTCGGGTACGACGAGGACGCCGACGAGGAGCTGCGCAGCGCCGTCGTGGCGCGCAGCGGCAGCGACCTGCTGGACGAGGAGTCCGACGAGGTCGTGGATGTCGTCCTGCTCTGGTGGCGCGAGGACGACGGCGACCTGGTCGATGCGCTGATGGACGCGATCGGCCCGCTGGCCGAGTCCGGCGTGGTCTGGCTGCTGACACCCAAGAACGGCCGGGACGGGTACGTGGAGCCCAGCGAGATCAGCGAGGCGGCGCCCACCGCGGGCCTGGCCCAGACCAGCACCCTGTCGGCCGCCAAGGACTGGACCGGGTCCCGCCTGGTGTCGCCGAAGGCGTCCCGCTCGCGACGGTAGGCCGCGGGGTGGCAAGCTCGGTGACACACCGACACCCAGCGAGGAGAGACGTCACCGATGGCCGTTGAGGTTGATTCGCAGGCCCCCGACTTCACCACCAACAACGCCGACGGCGAGGAGGTCACGCTCTCCTCCTTCCGCGGCGACAAGGCCGTGCTGCTGGTCTTCTACCCGTTTGCGTTCAGCAACATCTGCACCGGCGAGCTGTGCCAGGTCCGCGAGGACCTGCCCCGGTACCAGAACGACGACGTGCAGATCCTGGCGATCAGCACCGACCCGAAGTACACCCTCAAGGCCTGGTCCAAGGCGGAGAACTTCGACTTCCCGCTGCTGTCCGACTTCTGGCCGCACGGCGCCGTCGCGCAGGCGTACGGCGTGTTCAACGACAAGGCCGGGTTCGCCGTGCGCGGCACGTTCCTCATCGACACCGCGGGCGTGGTCCGCTTCGCCGAGGTGAACGGCCCAGGGGAGGCCCGGGACCAGGCCGGCTGGCAGAAGGCGATCGCCGCGCTGGACTCCTGACGGCGGCGGCCGCGACGGGTAGGCCGGGCGGTGCCGGCGGTGAAGCCCTGGGAGCCGACCGGCTGGCGGACCCGCGCGGACGACGCGTACGGCGCGCTCATCGAGGCGTTCTGGGACCGCCGCCGCGGGCTGTTCCGGATCTCCACCCGGCGCGGCACCTGGCCGCTTGGCCAGTGGCACTATTGGTGGCAGGCGCACGCGCTGGACTGCGTTGTCGACGCGGTGGCCCGCGGGCGCGACGCCGAGGCGGAGCGGGCCGAGCGGCTGGTGCACGGGGTGCTGCGCCGCAACGGCGGCGGCCTGCACAACGACTACTACGACGACATGGCGTGGATGGCGCTCGCCCTGGGCCGGGCCGAGGCGGTGGCCCGGGTGCCGACCGGTGCGCTGGTGGCGCAGCTGTGGGGCGAGATCCAGGGCGGCTGGGACACCGTGCACGGCGGCATCGTCTGGCGGCGCGGCACCACGTACACCAACGCGCCCTCCAACGGCCCGTCCGCGATCCTGGCCGCGCGCCGGTACCGCGCCACCGGGGACCCCGCGGACCTGGTCTGGGCGCGCCGGATCACCGACTGGCTGGACACCACCCTGGTCGAGCCGGGCAGCGGCATCGTCTGGGACGGCGTCCACCCCGAGCGCAGCCCGGTGCCCAACCACGAGCGGTACAGCTACAACCAGGGCACCGCGGCGGGCGCCAACGCCGAGTTGGCCGGGCTGACCGGGGAGGCGGCGTACCGGGACCTGGCGCTGCTGGTCGCCCGCGCCGGCCTGCCCGGGGGCGGCTCGCCGGGCGGCGGCGTGCTGCCGGACGAGGGCGGCGGGGACCGGGCGCTGTTCAAGGGCATCTACGCCCGGTACGCCGCCGCGCTGGGCGCCCCGGACCTGGTCGCCGCGCTGGCCGCCAACGGGGGCGCGGCCTGGGCGGCGCGCAGCCCGGACGGGCTGTACGGGCCGGCCTGGACCCGGCCGCCGGATGAGGAGGTGGAGCTGTCCGCGCACCTGTCCGGCGTGATGCTGCTGGGCGCGTTGGCCGTGACCCACCTGGCGGGGGATTGACCCGCCGCGGGCGGTCGGCGAGGGTTCGGCTGTGCGCGACATGTGGCAGCTCACCGGTCGGCTGCACGTAGACCTGCAGCGCGTGTGCAGCGCGGGCTGTCGCTCCCGCGGCTGACCGCCCGCGGCGCCGTCCTCCCGCGAACCCACGAACCCTCGAACTCCTCAGACCCTCGATCCCTCGACCGCTCGATCCCGGGAGCCAGCCAGCGGCGCTGGACTCGACCCTGTTGCATCGCCGAGCCGGCAGGAGCAACCATGCCCGGAACCGAACCGTCCACCACCGGACAGCCCGTCCGGCGGCCGTCCTGGCTGTCGTCCCGCACCATCCGGGCCCGCTCGAACGGGCTGCCCACCACCGTGGACCGGCCGCCCCGGCCGCGGACGCAGACCGTCACCGTCACCGTGCAGGTGACCATCACCGGCGAGGACGCGCTCGCCGAGGCGGTCGCGCTGGCCGAGCGGCTGCGCCCGCTGGCCGCCAGCGTGGTGGCCCGACCGGCGGAGGAGGTCGGGCCCGCCGCGGAGGTCGGGCCGCCGGCGTCCGCGGCGTTGCGTATCCACCCGAGCCGGCACCTGGCCGAGCTGGACGGCGTGCCGCTGGTGCTGACCCGGCGGGAGTACGGCCTGCTGCTGTTCCTGGCCGAGCACCCCGGTCGGGTCTACACCCGCCCGCAACTGCTGCGTGCGGTGTGGGAGCAGGAGGTGGTCAGCGGGGTGCGCACGGTGGACGTGCACGTCCGCCGGATCCGGGCCAAGCTCGGCGACGCCGGCCCGACGATCGGCACCGTGCACGGCGTGGGGTACCGCCTGGACCGGCCGGACCGGGTGGCGGTGATCCGCGAACCGGCCTGATCCGCACCCACCGGACCTACGCCCGGGCCTGCGCCCGGCCCGTGTCAGGCGACGCGGCGGCTGTCTGCCGCGCCTCGCCTGACATGTGGCACACCAACAACGGTATCGGCTCCTCCTCCGCCTTGCCGGATCGCCGCCTGGATCACCGCCCGCATCCACCAAGATCTACAGGACACACCCTAGCCGGCCCCCACATGTGCCACCTGGGGGCCATGCGGGTCCTCGGGGCCGTGCCGGCCCTCGGGGTGCTCCGCGCCGTGGGGACCGGCACCATCGGGTTCGGCACCGTGGGGACCGGCACCGTGGGGACGGGCGCCGTGGGGACCGGCACCGTGGGGACCGGCACCGTCGGGGTCGGCGCCGTCGGGTTCGGCGCCGTCGGGTTCGGCGGCGTGGGGTTCGGCGGCGTGGGGGTGGGCGCCGTCGGGTTCGGCGGCGTGGGGTTCGGTGCCGTCGAGGTCGGCGGCGGTCGCGAGCCGGGGCGTGGCGTCGCGGCGTTCGAGTACGGCGAGCAGGAACGGCGCGGCCAGGGCCAGTGCCGCGAGGCAGAACCACTGGGCGACGTACGCCAGGTGCTGCCACTCGTCGGCGCCGCCCGCGGGGTTGGTCAGGTCCGGCGCGGGCAGCACCGCGAGGTTGCCCGGGTCCGGCTGCTGGTCGGCCAGCTCGACGTACCCGTCGTACACCGTGACGCCCAGCCGGCTGCCGATCGCCGCGGTGTCGATCCGCTGGATCTGCCGGTCCGGCAGGTTGGCGCCGATGCCGCCGTGCTCGCTCGGGTAGGCCCGCCCGACCAGCGCGACCTCGCCGGGCGGTGGAGCCGGGGTGGCCGGTCGCTGGGTGGCGCTGCCGGTAGGCCAGCGCGGAGTTGACCTGCCGCTGCCGCACGTACAGCTCGCCGGCCGCGTCCCAGGTGCCGCGCGCGGTCACCATGCGGAACCGGTCCGCGGGCGGCAGCGGGCGGTCGGTGCGCAGCAGGTCGCCCACCGGCACCGGCGCCGTGGCCGCGCTGGCCCGCAGTTCGGCGTTGGTGGCGTGCTTGCCGTGCCAGCGGTGGTACTGCCAGACACCGGCCATGACGCACACGGCGGCGGCGAGCAGGCACAGCGCGGCGAGCCGCAGGTACCGGCCCTGGCGCAGCGTGCGCAGCAGCGGCGGGCGGTCGGACACGTACCCGACCCTACGGCGGCCACCGCCCCGGCGTGGTGCAGGGTGCGGACCTCTGCCACGATTCCGCGGGCGGGTATGGATGCTGGCCGCCGCCTACACCATGACGGACCGTGGGGAGTGGGTCTCGTGGCTGTGACCCTGATCGGGTACGACGGGGGACCGCTGCCGGATGGCGCGGTGGAGCGGATGAAGGCGGCGACGCTGATCGCCGGCGGCGTCCGGCACCTGGCCCACCCGGACATCCCGCCCGGGGTGGACACCGCCCTGATGGGCGAGATGTCCTCCACGATGGACCGGATCGCCGACGTGCGGGGCGACGTGGTGGTGCTGACCGGCGGCGACCCGGGGTACTTCGGGATGCTGCGCGCGCTGCGTGCCCGCGGCATCCGCCCCGAGGTGTGGCCGGCCCGCTCCCCGGTGGCGCTGCTGTCCGCCCGTACCGGCCTGCCCTGGGACGACGCCGCGGTGGTGAGCACCCTGGGCCGCGACCTGCGGTTAGCGGCCAACGCATGCCGGGCGCTGCCGAAGGTGGCGGTGCTGACCGGGCCGGGTGCCGGGCCGGCGCAGCTCGCGGCGGCGCTGGAGGGCTGGCAGCGCACCCTGGTGATCGGCGAGCGGGTGGGCGAGCCGGACGAGCAGGTCTTCCGCTGCGAGCAGCCCGGCGAGGCGGCCGGCCGGACCTGGCGCGACCCGAGCGTGGTGCTCTGCCTGGACCCGACGCGGATCGGCCAGGGCCCGGGCTGGACCAACCAGGTGGCCACCGCGGCGCCCGGCTGGGCGTGGCCGGAGGACCGGTACGTGCGCGGCGAGCAGTCGGTGACCAGGCGGGAGGTGCGGGCGCTGGCGCTGGCGATGCTGCGGCCGACGCTCGGCACCCTGGTGTGGGACGTCGGCGCGGGCAGTGGCTCGGTGGCGGTGGAGTGCGCGACGCAGCACGCGGCCGCGATCGCGATCGAGCCGGACCCGGAATTGTGCTCCATGATCCGGCGGAACGCGGCGTCCTTCCGGGCGGACGTCCGGGTGGTGGAGGGCCGCGCCCCCGAGGCGTACGCCGGGCTGCCGGACCCGGACGCGGTGTTCCTGGGCGGCGGCGGCCTGCCCGCGCTGGAGGCCGTGGTGGCCCGCCGGCCGCCCACCGTGGTGGCCACGTTCGCGGCGGTGGACCGGATCGGCGCGGCCCGCTGGATGCTCGCCGCGGCCGGGTACGACGTGGACGGCGTGCAGTTGGCCGCGTCCCGGTTGGCCGAGCTGCCCGGGGGCTCCCTCCAGCTCGCCGCGCAGAACCCGGTCTTCGTGCTGACCGGCCGCCTGCACTGACCCGCCGTCGCCCGCCGACTCGCCGCCTGGGCCGGCCCGCCGCCTGCGCCGGCCCACCGCCCGCGCTGGCTCGCCGTCGCCCGCCGACTCGCCGCTGCGCCGGCCCGCCGCCTGCGCTGACTCGCCGCCGCCGCACCGGCCCGGATACCATCCGGCAGGACGGGGCGCATAGCTCAGCGGAAGAGCACTTCCCTTACAAGGAAGGGGTCGCTGGTTCGAGCCCAGCTGCGCCCACGGGCCGGTCTGCGCCGCTCGCCGGCCTGCCGGGCGGCTCCGCCCGGCCGCGGGCGGAGCGGCCCCGGTCGGTGACACATTCGTCTCGCGTGCGGTCGGCGGACACGGAAGAATGGGCGGTGGGGTCGCCGCGCTCTGCCAGTCCAGGAGGTGGGATGCAGAGCATCTGGAAGGGCTCGATCTCGTTCGGGCTCGTTTCCATCCCAGTCCAGTTGTTCACCGCTACCGAGGAACACGGCATCGCCTTCCACCAGGTGCACGAGGCCGACGGCGGCCGGATCCGCTACCGGCGGGTGTGCACGGTCGATGGCGAGGAGGTGACGTACGACGAGATCGCCAAGGGGTACGAGCTGGCCAGCGGCGAGGTCGTGGTGCTCACCGACGCGGACTTCGCCGAGCTGCCGTTGCCGACCGGCCGCGCCATCAACGTGCTGAGCTTCGTGGAGGCCGGCACCATCGACCCGGTGCGGATGTCGCGCTGCTACTACTGCGACCCGATCGGCCCCGACCCGAAGCCGTACCGGCTGCTGTGCGAGGCGTTGGACCGCACCGGCAAGGTGGCGGTGGTCAAGGTGGCGCTGCGTGGCCGCGAGTCGGTGGCGCTGCTGCGGCCGCACGACCAGGTGCTCCTGCTGCAGCTCCTGCTGTGGCCGGACGAGGTGCGCAAGCCGAGGTTCCCGTTCCTCGGGGACGACATGCCGCTGCCGCCGCAGGAGCTGCGCATGGTCGAGTCGTACATCGCGACGCTGACCGGCGCGGTGGACCCGGAGGAGCTGGTCGACCGGTACCGGGTGGCGCTCGAACAGCTCGTGCAGGCGAAGGCGGCCGGCCTGACGGTGCCGCAGCCGCCGGCGTCCGAGCCCGCCGCCGAGGCGGTGGACCTGATGGAGGCGCTGCGCCGCAGCGTGGAGGAGGCCAGGCGCAGCCGGGCCGCGACCGGCAAGGCCACCAAGCCGGGCAAGGCGGCGGCGGCCCAGCAGGCGACACCGAAGAAGACGGCGACCAAGCGGGTCGCCCGGATCCCCGGGCAGGACACGCCGGCAACGAAGGCGACACCTAAGCGCGCGGCGAAGCGACCTGTCAGATAATGCTGGCGATGGGAGCGCCGGACACGGTCGAACTCGTCGGCGAGCTGTACCTCGTGCCGCCGACCGGCTTCGTCGCCATCCGGGACGAGCTGGTGCGCAAGGCGCGCCGCGCCGGGTACGGGACGCTGGCAAGGGAGCTGCAGGGGCTGCGCCGGCCGGTCCAGAGCGCCTGGGTGGTCAACCTGCTGGCACGTCACGAGCGGGCCGCCATGGAGGAGCTGTCCGCGCTCGGCCGGCAGCTCCGGGACGCCCAGAAGCGGCTGGACGGGTCGGAGCTCCGCCGGCTCGGCGCGCAGCGGCAGCGGGTCGTTGCCGACCTGCTGGCCAGGGCGCGCCGGCGGGCCGCCGAAGCCGGTGCGCGGCCGGCCTACCGGGTGCTGTGCGAGGTCGAGGCCACCCTGAACGCGGCGCTGGTCGACCTGGCGGCCTCCTCGGCGGTGCTGTCCGGGCGCCTGGTCCGGCCGATGTCGCACCACGGCTTCGGCCCGAAGCCGCAGCTACCGGCCGACGGCTCGCCCGGCGACCTCGACGCGGTGCCCCAGCTCGCGGTGGTCCCCACGTCGCGGCTGCCGGTCGGCACCGGCCCCGAGGACGAGTGGGTGTTCTGGCCCGTTGCCGCGGCCGAGCACGACGCCGGGGCGCCCGGTCTGCCGCTGCCGGCCGGACCGCCGGAGGAGCTGGACGGGCAGCGTCCCCGCCGGCTCAGGCTGGTACGGAACGAGCCGCAGCCGCCCGCCGGTACGCAGCCGCCGGCAGCTCGGGAGGGCCCGCTCGACCCTGTTGCGGACGAGCTTGCGGCGGCGGAGTCGGCGCAC
>WNFZ01005373.1_pt1 | contig 15891 bp, 19 predicted proteins | sample 5400081 | NCBI WGS metagenome assembly WNFZ01 (sample SAMN13153365, study PRJNA577476) | soil metagenome | isolation source: 80 cm soil or saprolite under grassland replicate 1 | place: USA:California | collected 2016-06-15 | reverse complement strand
TATCAGAACTTTCATCCGCACACGGACGCGGCTATCTGCATTCCCAAGTGCCCATGCAGAACGCGTTGCCTTTTTGGCTTCCTCGCTCAAGTCAATAAAGTCAGCCCAATCATCGGCGATGAACTCTTCCATTTCACTGGGCGTATCCCACGAATAGTAAAACGGAAAAAACTCCTCCTGCTCACGCTTGAACCAGCCGCGCGCTTCTGCTTCCTTCATGGCTTGGTTTGCAGCAAGATCACCGTTGACCTGTTCGGGTAAATCCATTACACGGCCTGTCTCTTTGAATTCGTTCGCAGATACAACTTCGATCTGCCACTGTTCGGCGAGCGGACGCATGTCGATCAAAATCCCATCCGGAACGAGCACACGTTGAATTTCACTCAGAGCATGGACCATGCTCGCGGGGTCAATACATCAGAGCGACCACGCCAGGATCGCGATATCAAACTTCTCTTTTGAAAAAGGCAGATCTCTAGAATCAACGCATGCAAGATCAACCTTATCTTCCAGATCGTATGGTCGATCCACTTTTGCAACGCGAAGTGAATCGTGATCGAGGTCAATCGCAAATGTTGAGTCAGTCCACTTTGCGTATTGCCACGTCAGGCGTCCTTCGCCGCAACCTACTTCCAACGCGCGCTTGCCTGTGATGTCTGCGACTTTGCGCAAATATTTTATTTCGTTTCGTTCGGGATCTTTTTGAAGGGTCATGGTTTGGAGACTTAATCCTAGCGGTTCGCTGCGACACTGTTAGATTGAATCATGATTGGCGATGTTGTCGCCTAGAAAAGGAACCAGATGTGCCAAAACATCATCAACCGCCAGGAATGCTCCGATGTGGCTTAGCTGAGGAAGAACAATTGCTTTACCTTTTGGCATTAATTTCGCAGCCTCGCCAGCAAAACTCTCGGGATCTTCCTTCTCGCCAACGATAATCATGACCGGTACGCGGATTCCTGTCATCCTGCTCCAGGCACCTGGCCAACTTTCCCACGCAATTAGTTCAAGGGCAAACATCTCGCCGTCGGTTGTTAGAAATTGGTCACGCAGCCAAGCTGGAAATTGGATTCCTTCCGCTTCTTCGAAGTCACGAATGAGTGCTTGCACGCCATTTGCCCGGATAGACATGGCAAGAGATTCTCTTCCTTGTCTCTCTTCTTCATCCATCATACCCACAGAACTTAGTGAGATGAGTCGTGTTATTCGATCAGGATGACTTATGGCAAGTTCGAAGCCAACCCGGCCACCATCCGAGTATCCGATAAACGCAGCTTTATCAATATCGAGAGAATCCATTATAGCGAGAATGTCGCTCACATAATACTCCATCCGGTGCTGATTAAGCTGCGTAGGTCTGTCACTACTGCCGTGACCTCGATGATCAACAAGGATACTCGTGAAGCCATCCAAGCCCTTGAGATATCCAGCTTGTCTCCACATATTGGAATCGCCGGCTGCTCCCGTTTGGAGAATGACGAAAGGTCCCTTTCCCTCCATTTCATAATGGATCTTGACTCCGCCGTTGACCACGTTTGGCATAGCTCACCTTTGAGATGCTATCTCTCAATTCTTTACTCTCAACACCTTTGCGCCGCGAATCTTTCCTTGCTTCATTTCAAGGAGCGCCTGATTCGCATCTTCCAATTCAAATTCTTGATAATCGGGTTTGATGTTCGCCTCTGCTACTAGCTGCAAAAACTCGCGCACATCTGCGCGCGTCACGTTGGCAACCGACTTGATCTCCTTTTCCATCCACAACTGCGATGGATAATCCAGCTTCAACAGGACTTCTTTATCCACTTCCTCTTTGCGGATGGCATTGATGACGAGTCGTCCGCCAGGCTTGAGATGTTTCATTGCTTCACTAATGGGACCCCAAACGGGTGTGGTGTCAATGACCGCGTTCAACTCTTCAGGCGGATTCTGATCGATCGCGCCCGCCCAAACCGCCCCTAGTGATAGAGCGAAATCGCGTTCACTTGCATTTCTGCTGAATACAAAGATATTGGATTTCGGATACTTGTGTTTCGCAACTTTTAATACGAGATGATTCGATCCACCAAATCCCATCAATCCCAGGCTTTGACCGTCATGCAGATTACACAATTTCAGGGCGCGATAGCCAACTGCACCTGCACACAATAACGGCGCGGCTTCTGAGTCTGAAATCGAATCAGGGATAGGATGCACAAAGTCCGCGCGGACTTTCATATATTCGGCATAACCGCCGTTGATATCACGTCCTGTCGCTTTGAACTCGGGGCAGAGATTTTCCTGCCCCGATAAACAATACTGACAATGCCCGCATGCAGACGCGATCCATGCCACGCCAACACGTTGACCGGTATGGAGTGCAGGAGCTTGCTCCTGCAAATTCAGCGGCGAGCCGCTGGACTCCACAGTTCCGACCACCTGATGTCCCAACACAACTGGCAAATGGGGAGGCGGAGTCCGCCCTTCGATTTCATCTAACTCCGTGTGGCAGACTCCACATCTGCTGACAAGTAGTCGAATTTCGCCTTCGTCTATTTTGGGTTCTGAAATCTCTTCAAACGAAAGTGGCGTAGGATTTTGTTTGAGAGATACAATCTCTCGGAGAAGCATAGCTTTCATATTTCAAACCATTTATGAATTAATAAAAACATTTATGCGATTCTAAAATCGATCACTTACTTCAATCCATAAGCCAAGCCCTAAGAAAGACATTCAAAATGAAATTCACAAGGAAAACCAAAAAGGAGTAAATGATTGTGCTAAGGGCTCCGCCGAAGATACTCCAAACCCAATTTACTCTGGTTAACCTAAAAAATAAAGTTGCTAGGAAGAATACAATAGCCGCGCATACAATCCAAACTATATTGTTGTATTGAGAATAAGCCTCAAAAACAAAAACCGCATTCATTTTGGTGGGAGTGTCAATGCAAAGTCAACGCCTTCTTTGGTCCACACGCTGAGTTGCTTCTCGGTTTTGACTCCATCTGCATCAACGAGGAGCCAGCCTTTCATCGGCCTGCCCGTCATATCAAACGGACGCACGTGTGGTTTTTGGAGGAGCGCGCTGTGCTTTTCGGGGTCCACGCGCACGATCAAATCTTCCTTGTTGACTCCGCAAGCCAAATTGCCATTAAGAAGAAATCCGACACCGCCGAACATCTTCTTTTCCACGAATGGAATTCCATCGAGTTGTGAGCGAATCCGTTCGGCTAGTTTTTGGTTGTAAGCCATTTCTATTTTTCGATTGGACGCTTGAAATAATAATATGTCATTGGGGGATGCTGGATGACGCCGGTCATCTCCCAGCCATCTTCGCCGAGCGCCTTCAACTCTGTTTCGTCAAGTGGCTTTTCATTTTCAAGGTCTCGGACGATTTGTTTGTATTCCCATTTCAAGCGTTTCTCAACGTAAATCATGGGTGGACGAACGGGTTCGTGTTGTCCCGGTTCATGCGGTGGAATGAGCATGTGATTCATATTTCACTCCTTACACTAACTACTGAACACTGATTACTGAATGTTACTTACTGAATACTGTTTACTCACTATCCTGTCCCAAACTGACGATCTCCAGCATCGCCCAGTCCCGGCACGATGTAAGCGCGTTCATTGAGATGATCGTCAATGGCTCCGATGTAAATTGGAATATCTGGATGCTGCTCCTGCATGGCTCTAATCCCTTCGGGAGCCGCAATCAGACCTACGAACTTGATCTTCTTGACGCCCCAACGCTTCAGTACATCTGCCGTCGCGGTTGCGGAGCCGCCCGTTGCGAGCATGGGATCGAGAATGAGACACACAGAAACCGTGGGTTCGAGCGGGAGCTTGTTGTAATACTCAACGGGACGCAAGGTGTGTTCGTCGCGATACAATCCAATGTGCCACACTTCTGCGCTGGGCATCAATCCCCACACGCCTTCGACCATGCCAAGCCCCGCGCGCAGGATGGGGACGAGACCAATCTTCTCCTGCAGTTCAGCGCCGGTCATGTGGGCGAGCGGTGTTTCCAATTCACGCGGCATGACAGCCAGATCCGCTGTCGCTTCGTAAGCGAGCAGCGCAGCGATCTCACGTACCAATTCACGGAATTTTTTCGGCTCTGTCTTGATATCCCTCAAGCGGGAAAGTTTGTGTTGCACAAGTGGGTGGTTTGAAGCATGGACGTTTGACATGGCGTTCTCCAAGTAGGTTTATTTGAATCGATTATAGCCTTAATCTGAGGAGGACTATCACAAGGAATTGTGACAACCATCCATGCACAAATTGTTATCGTTGTTATAAAATGTTAACACCGTTAACTATTTATGGAACTGGACTATGAACCCCGACCGACGAGAAAAAAAGCGATCAACCACACTAGACGAGATCCGTGCTACTGCCTGGAAGCAAATTGGTGAAATGGGAGCAGCAGCGCTTTCCCTGCGTGGGATTGCCCGTGCAATGGGCGTGACTCCGCCAGCGCTGTATCGCTACTACAAAGACCGTGACGCTTTAGTCACTGCACTTTTGATGGATGCGTTCACGGCGTTTGGGGATGCTCTCGAAGCCGCGCGTGATACTCGTGCCGTTGCTGATCACACAGGTCGCTTTCGAGCCGTTGCCAAAGCTTATTTTAGATGGGCTGTTGAGAATCCACAACGATATGCGTTGTTATTCGGTACGCCTATTCAAGGTTATTTGCTTGCAGATGAATTGGGACCAGTTGCTCGGCGAAGTTTCCTCATTTTGCAGGGAGTCATTGGCGATGCATATAACGCCGGAAAAATTATCGGGGAGTCAACGACCATTCGATTGCCGATCAGTCTCAAGTCACAGTATGAAGCGTTGAAAAAGGCAGGGATGCCTTATGAACCCGTTGTCACGCATCTGGCGTTGTCTGTATGGAGCATGGTGCACGGGATAACATCGTTGTATTTATATAACTATTTTGCTGGCTTTTTACAAGAGGATGTTGAAGTATTCGTTGATTTTGAAATCGAAAAAATTGCCCGCACGATAGGGCTTGCCTACTAAAGAGAGTCAAATGAAAGCAGAAAAAAATTTTCACGTCAAGAATTTGATTGTTCCATTTGTAGTGATGCTCGCGTTTTGGAGCATTGCCATTTGGGGTTTTGTTGCATCGGGGTACATCCAGCCCATCATTATGTTCGGTTATATCGGCACATCGCTCAGTGTGGGACTTGGGCTGTATGAGACACTTCCCAAACAAAAGAAGCCGATTGGTCGCCGCCTCACATTATTTCTTGTTGGACTCTTTCTCATCGGCTTTGCCATTTTTATGGGTCATGAAAATGTTCAAATCGAAGGTGCGATCTTTGGGCTGCTTACCGGCGTGATCCAGATGGGCGTCATCCATTATATGATCGCCAAGATCGTCGGTCCGCTTCTGTTTGGACGGATGTGGTGTGGCTGGGCTTGTTGGACAGTGATGGTCCTGGATTTACTTCCTTTCAAGCGACCAAGCGGACGCCTCCCGCGGAAGTTTGGCTGGATCCGTTATCTTCACTTTGGACTGAGCCTTGGCATTGTTCTGTTGCTTATCTATGGCTTCAGTTTCCGCGCAGGCGCAACAGGGACTATCGCCGTGACGTGGTTCATCATTGGAAACCTGTCGTACTATGCAATTGGTATTACGCTGGCATATACATTGAAAGATAACCGCGCTTTCTGCAAATATGTCTGTCCTGTTAGTGTGCCGCTGAAAATTACATCGCGTTTCTCCGTGATCAAAATTGGGCAGGGAACAGGTCAATGTAATGACTGTGATGCTTGTGAGAAAGTATGTCCGATGGACATTCGCATTAGTGATTACATTTTGAACAACAAACGTGTGCTTTCCACAGAGTGCAGTCTTTGTCAAACGTGTATCACGGTCTGCGCGCAGGATGCGCTGAAACTGTCCTTTGGTTTCGATATGGGTGGCAAGGAACTGCTGCGCGAGCGCGTTCCGTGAATGTGACAAAAACATGATTTTCAACCCATGACTCCTTCACTCTCTTTGCGTACTCTGATAACAGACCAAGGAGACTGTCATGAAACTCGAAGGCTTGCACATCCTTCTCACATATCAATGCACCTATGAATGTGACCATTGCTTCGTATGGGGAAGTCCGCGCCAAACGGGAACGCTCACGTATGAACAGATAGAGCAGATTTTGCTTCAAGCAAAAGACGCTCACGTCACCTCCATCTACTTTGAAGGTGGTGAGCCATTTCTGTACTACGCGATTCTAGTAAAAGCCGTCCATAAAGCGGCAGATATGGGTTTCTCGGTAGGAATCGTTTCCAATGCCTATTGAGGAACGTCAATATCAGATGCGGAGGAATGGCTGCGTCCGTTTGTAGGGAGGCTGGCAGATTTCACGGTGAGTAGCGATCTCTTTCATTGCGGTGAGTTTTTAGGGGAAAAACCACAGAACGCGATTGTCGCGGCAAAGTGGCTCGGCATTCCAACAGGGATGATCAGCATCGCTCAACCTGAAACCGATGCGCAACAGACGCATGGTCAAATCGAAAATGAGGGCGCGATCATGTATCGCGGTCGGGCAGCGAGGAACCTCGTCGAAAAGGCGAGCCGCCATCCCTGGGAAGGATTCGATTCCTGTCCACATGAGGACGTACGCGAGCCAGGGCGGATCCATCTCGACCCCTTGGGAAATCTCCACCTTTGTCAGGGATTGGTAATTGGCAATTTGTTTGAGAAACCACTCAAACAGATTTGCGAAGAATATAATGCGGATATTCATCCAATTTGCGGACCGCTGCTTTCCGGTGGACCTGCCGCGCTAGTGAGCGAGTACAACCTTCCGCACGAATCACGCTACGCCGACGCCTGCCACCTGTGCTATGAAGCGCGGACTACTCTGAAGCGCCGCTTTCCAAACATCCTTTGCCCCGATCAAATGTATGGAGAGGCAGGCTGAAAATTAAGTGGGACATTAGAAAAAAATTTTTTATGACAAAAACTTATTGACTTCGAAATTTTTTTGCGCGAGAATGAAATTCCTCCGATAAAAAGCAAAACTGAGGAAACTCAGCGACGCAAAGTCATGGGTCTAAGGTTTCAGCATTTTTTCGAGACTAGGATCGCCAGACTACCGATAATAGCAAAGCCGCACAAAAGCGGTGGCGCAAAGCCAGATATCCGAAAACTAACTGATAGTAAGATAGAAGTTGGTCAGGATCGGTCGGCTAACCGAAAGGCAAACACAGGGAAACCTGTGGGCGCAAAGTTATGGGTCTAAAGTCGGACGACTAAGATTGCCAGACTGCCGAAGAGTATAATTTCTGGGATGCCCTTAAATGGTCATCCCAGAATAATTTAATGAAAAAGCTTGCGAAGGCTGCCCGTAGGGCGTGAACCTTCGCAAGCTTTACTTCTTCTATTCTGCCAGCACATGCGGAATTATCGCTGTACGAAATTTCATATCGAATGAACATCCTTCTGTTAGAACATGGATGGTCAATCCGCTAACTGCAATAGGACGCGAGTTCGTAATTTCAGCCACATTTGTGGCTTTTATATTTTTCCCATCTACAATGGTGATCGCGTTCTTCCCGCAAATTGTGATGTGCCTGTCATCTTCCACGATGGCAGCCGTATTCTCATCCACGCCAACGCCGAGCACGCCCGGGTGCATGGAAATGGCGTACATCAGCCGTCCCAGCCTATCGCGCTGACGGAAGTGCTGGTCGAAGATGATCTTGTCCGTGAAGCCGAAGCCTGAGGAAAATTGGGCAATCCGCTCGCGTGGAGTCGCTCCACTGCGGCCGTAAGCGATCATGATCTTTGATTGCACTGCTGTCCCGGCAGATGTCCCTGCGATGACCGCCTCACGCTGATAAGCAGCGAGCAACTCCTGTTCGAATTTTGTTCCGCCCATCAAGGAAGTGAGCCGCATTTGCGTTCCGCCTGTGATAAAGATTCCAGTGGCACGCCGAAGCACTTCAAGATGGCTTTTCTGATCGGCTTCTGTACGGGTACGGAATTCCAAAGAAATAGGTTTCTTCTTTGCCCCGAGTTTTTGGAAAATCTGGGAATATTCTTTTCCCGTTTGCGCCAGGCTGGAAGCTTGGGGAAGAACCACGATATTTGCCTTCGCCCCGCCTGCTCGTTTGATGAATTCTTCAAAGATGGCAGGTTCTTCAAGGTTCATTGCACCGCCAATTGCCATGAGAGTTGTCATGATGTCACCTGTGCTTTCTGAATCAGCCTTGCGAAGGTTGAAGTAAGTCAAAAACTTATCAAGACCAAAATCTTCGCAAGGGTTATTTTCAAGCATACCCGAAAACCCTACAAACGAAACTTTCTTTCCTCTTTCATCCTTTCATCCTTTATAATCCTCCTTATGTCAAACGAAAATCCTTCGCCTCGCTCTGGGCGAGCTCGTCCCGTTGATCCCGAATCCAAGCCCGATGATCGCGTGGACAACGCTCTGCGTCCACAAAAACTGAACGACTTGATCGGGCAAGATCAGGTTAAGGATAATTTGTCCATTCTAATTGCCGCGGCACGTCACCGCGGCGAAGCATTAGATCACGTTTTATTCTATGGACCTCCTGGGTTAGGTAAGACTACTCTTGCGCATGTCGTTGCAAATGAGATGGGCGTCAACGTCAAGGTGACAGCGGGTCCCGCCATTGAACGCGCCGGCGATCTTGCGGCGATTCTCACCAATCTCCGCGCCGGTGATGTTCTGTTCATTGATGAGATTCACCGATTGGGACGCGCTGTGGAAGAGGTACTCTATCCCGCCATGGAAGATTATGCGCTTGATATCGTGATCGGCAAGGGACCCTCGGCTCGCTCCATTCGATTGAAGTTACCGCGCTTTACAGTTGTTGGCGCGACGACGCGTTTGGCATTGGTCACCGCGCCGCTGCGCGCACGCTTCGGCGCGGTCTATCGTTTGGATTATTACGATCTCCCCGCCATGCGTTCCATTGTCTCTCGTGCTGCAGGTATGTTAAAGGTGGAAGTGGATGAAGGTGGCATCATAGAGATTGGTCGTCGCGCCCGTGGCACTCCACGCGTGGCATTGCGTCTCTTGCGGAGAGTCCGCGATTATGCCCAGGTCCGCGCGGATGGAAAAGTAACTCAAAACGTCGCGAAAGAAGCCTTGGATCTGTTGCAGGTCGACCCGCTAGGACTCGACGATGTTGACCGCCGCGTGCTCAGGACAATTATCGAAAAATATGGCGGCGGACCTGTGGGCTTGAACACGATCGCCGCGTCCATCAGCGAAGAACAGGATACGATCATGGATGTGGTCGAGCCCTATCTCCTGCAGCTCGGCTTTCTGGACCGCACGCCACAAGGACGGATCGCAACCAAATCCGCGTATGAACACCTCAAATTGCCGTATACGGAACAAGGACAGCAAAGGCTACTCTAAAAACCTGCTTAAGGAGTCGATATGATAATCACAATCCTTGAAGCACATGTGGACGCAAAAAACTGGTCTGATTTTCAGAATGACTTTAAAGCGAGAACGGCTCAACTGCCACCGCAAATGATTCAAACATTCCTATTGCAAGACACGGCTGATCAATCCCTTTGGCGTATCGTCTCCGTTTGGAAAAGCCGCGAAGCTCTGGAAGAGATGCGCAATTCAGGGGAAACTCCCACAGGTGTGCTCATGTTTCGGAATGCCGGAGTAGAACCAAAACTATCTATATTCAATGTGCCTGTTTCTGCTCCCTAGGCAAATTTACAATCTCATGAATAGATTATGGAAAATATTGCTCGTTTTTTAGTGATTGGCGGCATCATCTTGATCTTGTTGGGTGGGGGAGTGTATCTTGCCGCAAAGTTTGGAATCCCCTTTGGAAGATTGCCTGGCGATATTAATATTGAGGGGAAGAATGGATCATTTCATTTTCCAATCGTAACATCCATTATCTTATCTTTAGTTTTGACGATCCTCTTGAATATCATTATTCGTCTTTTTCGCAGATAGGAGTTCACCAATTTGACGACCGTTTTGGGTTATCTTATTTTGGCTGGTTTCTTTTTTACCGAAAGCCGAATTCGTACGGGTCAGGAAGCCAAAAGTTTTGAGCGTGGTCAGTTCGATCAGCGTAGTACCGCGTACATCGGCATTGCCTATGCAATATCCATGTTTGCTCTAGTAACTTCATGGCTCTTCAACAAATTCAATATTGGAACGCTCCCTGCATGGACAGGCTGGCTGGGACTCCTCGTCACTCTCTGCGGATTGCTATTGCGCTGGTGGGCGAATCGAGTTCTCGGCGCATTCTATACGCGCACGCTGAAAGTGACTGAGAATCAATCCATCGTTCGCGCGGGACCTTATCGCTTGATCCGCCATCTTGGCTACCTCGGCTCCATCTTACTATGGGCAGGCGCGGCTGCCGCAACGAGAAATTGGATTGTGTTATTAATTGTTTTGCTTGCGATGCTGATTGTTTATATTTATCGTATCGAGACCGAGGAGAAGATGCTGACAAGCACTCATGCAGATTATGCTGAGTATTGCAAGCGCACGTGGAGATTGATACCATTGGTTTATTGAATTCGATTTGGATACCCAAATTGCTGACCATATTCTTGAATTTGATTTCCAGATTTTCACGTTTGAACGTTCAAACGTGAAAACGTTATAACTCTGTGAAAACCTCCGACTTCGACTACCAGCTCCCCGAATCTTCCATCGCACAAACGCCCGCCGAGCCGCGTGATTCATCGCGTTTACTTGTACTTCATCGCGGTACTGGAAAACTCGAACATCGCATCTTTCGCGACATCAGAGATTATCTTCGCGCGGGAGATTTGCTTGTATTGAATCAAACGCGCGTCATCCCAGCACGGATTTACGCGCGCAAGGATACAGGCGGGCGCGTGGAATTACTTTTGCTCCGGCGCCGCGATGCCCTTGCTTGGGAAGTTTTGGTTGGAGGAAAGGGTCTGCGCGTAGGCAGATCGGTGAAAGTGGAAAACGGACCTGATGCCGAGATTATAGAAATTTTAGAAAGTTCAGAACGTGTGATCAAATTTGCTGAACCGATCGAACCATATTTCTCCAAAGTGGGGAATGTGCCTCTGCCACCGTATATTCACGAAAAGCTGAATGATCCTGAGCGCTATCAGACGGTCTATGCGCGTGAGCCAGGCTCCGCAGCGGCGCCCACGGCTGGACTCCATTTCACACCGCGTTTATTGGAAGAGTTGCAGGCAAAGGGAGTCAAGATTGCATACGTCACGTTGCACGTTGGTTTGGATACTTTCGCCCCTGTGACGGAGGATAACCCTGAAGAACACAAGATCCATACGGAATGGTGTGAGCTTCCCCAACAGACTGCGGATTTGATCCATCAAACGCGCAAAGAGGGTGGAAGAATTATTGCAGTTGGGACAACATCAGTGCGAACTTTGGAATCAGCGGCTCGATATTCGATACCAGATAGTTCGAATAGTAGTGAACGAATATCGAATATCGAATATCAGACCTCACCATTCATCGGACCAACTGACCTCTTTATCCTTCCTGGCTATCGATTCAAAGTTGTAGATGTAATGATCACAAATACGAAACAGCGATCAAGGCAGGCTATCGCTTTTATTCATTTGGGGACGCAATGTTAATCGTTTGAACCCTTCGACACGCTCAGGACAGGCGTTCAAACCTGTAAACGTGCTAACATTAAACCATGTCAAATCAATCCAAGCTTGAACAATTGAATGAAGAGATCATTGCCTGCCGAAAATGTCCGCGGCTAGTTGCTTGGCGCGAGGAAGTGGCGCGCGTTAAACGTAAGGCGTATATCGATCAGGAATATTGGGGCAAACCCGTGCCGGGGTTTGGTGACCCGAACGCGCGCGTTGTGGTTGTGGGACTTGCTCCCGGCGCGCATGGTTCGAATCGAACGGGACGCAATTTCACGGGCGATGCATCGGGAGCGTTCTTGTATCCAGCGTTGTACCGCGCCGGATTTGCGAATCAACCGTCAGCTTTGTCAAGAGACGATGGTCTTGTCCTCAAAGATTTATATTTGACGGCGTCCGGTCGTTGCGCGCCTCCCGCAAACAAGCCGAGTCCGGAAGAACTAAATAATTGTCAGCCATTCCTCGAGCGCGATCTGGAAATCTTGAAACCCAAAGTAATTGTATGCTTAGGAAAAATAGCTTTTGAGAGAATCTTGAAAATATATTCCCTCACCCCAGCCCTTCGCGAAGCACCCCCGCGGGGCTCCCAAAATGGGAGAGGGAGAACAGCTTGGAAGTTTGCGCATGGCGCGCTTTTCCAACTGCCGACGGATGAACTGAGCACTGATCGCTGGCTTCTATGTTCCTATCATCCGAGTCAGCAGAACACATTGACGGGCAAGTTGACCGTGAAAATGTTTGACGATATTTGGGAGAAAGCGAAATTGTTGAGGAAATAATTTTTGGGTTATGATTCAATAGAATATGAAGTATTGTGGGAAGGGCGCATAAACGAATGAGCAATTTAATTACACCGGGGGACCTGGCACCTGATTTCGAGTTGGACGATGTGCAGGGGGATCATGTCCGTTTATCTGATTATCGTGGCAAGCCCGTCCTCTTAGCATTCTTGCGCGGCTTTATGTGACCGTATTGTCGCGCGCAGTTGGCGCGCTGGCGTGATGAATATGATCGGTTTACCAAGCGCGGTGCAGATGTTCTCGCGGTAGGACCAAACCCGCCGGCGATCTTTGAGCAATATTGGCAGAAGGAGAAGATTCCTTTCGTTGGGTTGCCAGACCCTAAACATCGAGTTGCACTGCAATATCGGCAGGAAGTCAACCTCTTCAAGCTGGGACGCATGCCTTTGAGTTGTATTGTGGATGCAAAAGGTTATATCCGCTTTGCACATTATGGCGCTTCGATGAGAGATATTCCATCGAATGAGGAATTATTTCAAGTAATAGACGAACTGAACAAGTCATCAAACTGACATGGCACTCGGCAAAATTGCATTTCTAGGTTCAGGCGAAACCTCCCTTGCGGGAGGTCGCATTTTTGAGTCGTTGGTTCACGATTTACACGATCCGCTGCGCATTGCGTTGATGGAAACGCCGGCAGGCTTTGAGCTGAACTCTACGCAAGTCGTAGGACGTGTCGGTGAATTCATGGCAACTCGTTTGCAAAACTACAAGCCTGAAGTAGACGTGATCGCCGCGCGCAAAAAAGATTCTCCGTTCAGCCCCGATGATCCTGAGATCGTCAAACCTTTGCTCCATGCGAACATGATTTTTATGGGACCCGGTAGCCCTACATACGCGATTCGTCAGTTGAAGGATACCCTTGCCTGGGATGTCATCCGTGCCAGACATCGGCTCGGTGCGACGCTCATATTTGCATCCGCTGCGACGATCTCCGTGGGTGCTCACGCTTTACCCGTTTACGAGATCTACAAGGTTGGACAGGATGTGCACGTGGTAGATGGTCTGAACTTCTTTGCCGATTTCGGTTTGCATCTTTCCTTTATGCCACATTGGAATAACGCCGATGGTGGTGTGGATCTGGATACCAGCCGTTGTTTTGTGGGTATGGATCGTTTTGCTGAATGGTGCAAGCTCGTTCCTGACGAGAATACGACCCTTGGCTTGGACGAACACACAGGAATCATTCTCGATTTTGAAAATGGAAAATGTGAAGTTAGCGGCGTCAGTTCAATCTCGCTTGTACGTGAATGTGACCCGGAACCGGAGATGCATACCTCAGGTACAACCTTTGATCTAAGAAAGTTGGGCGACATTCAGATTCCGAATCCCGTTGAAAAGAATATTCCACCTCATGTTTGGGAAATGGTCTGCAACGCGCCGCCACTGGAGGATGTGCCTCCAGACGAAGTTATTGCGCTGGCAGAGAAACGTCAGCAGGCGCGTACGAACAAACAATGGGATCAATCCGATCAACTCCGCACGGAGATCGCTTCCTTGGGATGGATGGTGCAAGACTCGAAAGATAGATATAAACTGGTGAAGATCTCGTAGGTCACGTTTCTAACGTGACATATTCATTACACATCAAAGGTCACGCTTTTAGCGTGACCTACTTTTTTATCACATCAAAGAGGGATAAAATAAACTCAATTCTTCAGGTTAAAACCTTGTGAAGGCTTTAGGCCTTCGCAAGACTGTCCTACTAAACAAGGAGATTTCATGCGTGCAGTAGATATCATCATCAAGAAACGCGATAAACACGAATTGACTCTTGAAGAGATCGAGTTCTTTGTGCGCGGTTTTACGAACGGCGATATTCCCGATTATCAAACCTCTGCATTCGCGATGGCAATCCTGCTCAACGGTATGACTCCGCGTGAAACCACAGACCTGACTTTGGCGATGGCGCACTCAGGATCCATGCTGGATCTTAGTGACGTTGTTGACCTCGCGGTGGACAAACACTCCTCCGGCGGAGTGGGGGATAAGACGAGTCTCTCAGTGCTTCCGATCGTCGCGGCGTGTGGACTGCCTGTCGGCAAAATGTCTGGGCGTGGACTCGGTTTCAGTGGTGGAACACTCGACAAGCTGGAATCGATTCCTGGCTACCGCGTGAATTTGTCTACGGAGGAATTCAAGCAGCAACTCAAAGAAAAGGGAATTGTGCTCACCGGTCAATCGCTCGACCTTGCTCCGGCGGATGGAAAACTGTACTCATTGCGCGATGTCACCGGGACAGTACAATCTATTCCATTAATTGCGTCCTCAATTATGTGTAAAAAACTTGCCGCGGGCGCGCAGGCAATTTTGCTCGACGTCAAAACAGGACTCGGCGCGTTCATGGAAACTCTCGACGAGGCGCGCGAACTCGCAGACTTAATGACAGATATTGGCAAGTTAGCGAATCGTGAAGTGGTTGCATTACTCTCTGATATGAACCAGCCTCTGGGGAATGCAGTGGGCAATTCGCTGGAAGTTGTCGAGGCGATTGATATGCTCAAGGGACGCGGACCAGAGGATTATGCCGAACATTGTTTGTACGTCAGCGCTCATATGCTTGTATTAGGCAAACGCGCGGGTGACTTGAGCGAAGGTCGCCTCAAGGCCGAAAAATCCATTGCGGATGGGAGTGCGTTCGAGAAACTGCGCATCCTCGTCCAGGCACAGGGCGGCGATGTCTCCTATGTCGATGATCCGTCCAATTTCCCGAAAGCGGAATTCGTTGAGGTGGTGATGTCGCCGCGAAACGGATACCTGTCCGAGGTCCAGGCGCGAAGCGTAGGGGAAGCGGCAGTCAGACTTGGTGCTGGACGCGCCAAAAAGTCTGATTCCGTGGATCACGCGGTGGGCTTCATCGTCCATCACAAAGTTGGGGATAAACTTGAGGCGGGCGAGCCGCTATTCACGATCCAAGCGAATGATGAAACCAAGCTGACAGAAGCTCGCGAAGCCGTGCTTGCCGCGCACATGTTTAGCAATACGCCGGTAGAAAAATTACCTCTGTTTTATAATTAGCGCCAATTAAGTACATTTTCGTCCCAATACTTGCAATATTCAAGAGAATGGGGCATACTTGTCATAGGAGTATAAAGTTTCATGGCGAAAGTTTCCTTGCGCGCTTACAACCGAGAAATTGAAACAATGATAGACCGCGGGCAGTTGGATGAAGCTGTCGCGCATTGTCATCATATTCTGAAAACATTCCCAAAACACCTGGAAACCTATCGATTACTCGGGAAAACGTATCTCGAATCGAAACGGCATGGCGACGCGGCAGATATTTTCCTACGCATCCTTGCTTCTGTGTCGGACGACTTTGTCGCGCAAGTGGGCATGAGTATCATTCGTGATGAAGAGAACAAACTCGATGATGCCATCTGGCATATGGAACGCGCCTTTGAGACCCAGCCTTCCAATCCTGCGATTCAAAGCGAACTGCAGCGTTTGTATGGACGCCGCGATGGAG
>WNFZ01005103.1_pt1 | contig 15891 bp, 14 predicted proteins | sample 5400081 | NCBI WGS metagenome assembly WNFZ01 (sample SAMN13153365, study PRJNA577476) | soil metagenome | isolation source: 80 cm soil or saprolite under grassland replicate 1 | place: USA:California | collected 2016-06-15 | reverse complement strand
TGCTGCGCCCAAACTGCCAACAATAGCGGCGGAAGATCGCCCGGTTGCGCCTGCAGGAAGCATCGTCAGTCAGATCGATTCGATCCTGCAGGCACGTCTCGGCGGAACGCCACTGGAAGACCGCGGTGTCTTCCTCGCTCAATCGCCCGAAGGCGGAGTCATGGTCTATGTTGGTCTGACAAAATATATGGGTGTTGAGGAGGTTCCCGACCCGGAGATCAAAGCAGCGATTCGCGATGCCATCTCGGAATGGGAAAATAAATACACACCTGGCTTAGGAAGATAATTCGATAAACGGCGGTTTGACACCGCCGTTTTGTTTTAAGCTCTTCGTTGATAGCGCGCTGTCAGCATCGGGCAGTGAGCGGATTCGGCAATTTCCGCCGTCACCTGGGGAGCATAGTATTGTCGAAGTGTATTGGCGCTGTATGATGACCCCATGCAAACCATATCGTAATTCCCCTCGTGAAGTTCAGACAATATCTCTTCCACCACAATTCCCTGCCGAGCAATCGCTCTGGCGTTAAGCCCGGCATTTTGCGCAATCTCCAACGCGTGACGTAAACTTCGTCCCGGTAAAGTGTTTGTTTCGGCAAGGTCCTGTGTATGTCCTCGTAAACCACGCGTGGTTGGATAATCCAGATCGGTCGGAGGCACGACGTGCAAAATCGTCACATCTGCCTGATTCGTGGCAGCCACTTGAAGGGCAAGGTTTTCTGCGTTCGCCTCATATCCAAGCCCGCCCGCGCTGATCAAGATCTTTTTCAATGGCAATCGCATTTCCGGGACATAAAGGATCGGTCCTTGAATCCGTTCCATCAGCGGGCGGATCGATCTGCCAACGATCAAACGCCTGAATTGGGTCCGTCCTAACGGACTTACGACAGTGATGTAATTTCCGGTATTCGCTTTTTTGGGAATCACTTGCTCCGCTTCTCCATTACGGACCTCGAGGCGATAATCCACTCCCCTCTCATTGAACAAGCTGACCGCGCGTACGAAGACATCCTCCAACGGGTGACGATCGTCTATGGCCGCGGGATTCGGGATCTCGGTCACACCAAGAAGCGTAACTTTCATATGCAGAATCTCTGCAAGCCAGACGCCATATTCAACAGCGAACCATGTCCCCTGGAATCCATTTGTCGTGATCAATAATTCTGAGTCCATTAGAATCTCCGTGGACTATATAGGATAACACCGAGGACACCGGCACCAATCAGTACATATTGAGGAGCAATACCAAAATAGAAAGCCACAAACGATAAAGCGGTAAGCAACAGGGGTCGCCATCTGATCGATCGAGGGTTTGCCACTCTGAACAATTGCCAGGCGATCAGCGCCATCAAGACCGCAATGGCGGGAGTCATTCCTTTAATGAAATGCTTCATCCAATCCTGTCCTTGAAAGCGCAGAAGAATGGATGCAACTGTTAACATAATCACAGTAGGAGGAATGATCGCACCCAGTAATGCTGCCAATATGCCAGACATGCCGCCTGAGGAATACCCAATAAACATGGCTAGTTTCAGCGCTTCACTGCCGGGTACAAGGTTGGAAAACCCGACGGCTTCCACAAATTGAGACTCGCTCATGAGCTTCCCCACGCATTCCTTATATAAGAGACCCGTGGAAGTTGGTCCCGCTGTAGTAAGCAGGTTGACCTTAAGAAAAATCCAAAATAAACGTGACCAGATTTGAAGCTTGGAAGGCTCATTCATCTGAAAGCAAATGCCCCGACTAAGCCAGCCACCAGAATCACAAAAGGAGCAGGAATCTCAAGAAGATAAGCAAGCAAGCTTGCTCCCCCAACGGCGATGATGATCCAATCGAAATCTCCGCCCGTGCCGCTTTTTAATACCTTCCATGACACAGTGAGGATCAGAACTGCAACGGCCGGCGTGAGACCTTCCACGAAACGACTCAGCCATGCCTCGCGTTGAATACGATGCAAAACAGAAACTAGGGCAAACATCAAAACGGTCGGCGGAAGAATCGCCGCAAACAACGAGACGAGTCCCCCTGCAACGCCGGCAACGGTATAGCCGACGAACATTGCCAACTGTAAAGCGTCGCTTCCGGGGAGTAATGTTGCAAGTCCCACTGCCTGGACGAATTGATCTTCCGTTAAAAAATGCCCCACTGCTTCATTGTAGAGGAGACCTGTCGAAGCCGCTCCTGAAGTGCTGAGAAGATTGATCTTAAGAAACACCCAGAAAAGAGTTAAGAGTTGATGCACAGGCTGTCCTTTGGAATAGCCCCAATTGTAATGGAAGAATAAAAACGAAACAGGAACGAAATCAATAGCTCCTGCTAATTATTCTCAATATACGAAGGGGCGACCCGTCAGGATTCTTATGTCGTTGACTCGTTCCGGGCGGGTCGCCCCTACAATGCGCAAAATTAATAGGGCCTTGACAATAAATCTTCCAATACTTTTCCTGAACTCTCATCGAGCAAGGAATGTTTACTCTCCCCGTGTGCGTCCATGGTCACGACAACCGGGAAGTTTTTCACTTCAATTACCCACATCGCTTCCGGGACGCCGAACTCTTCCAGTTTATAAACGCCTAAAACTTTTTGAACCGTCTGTGCCAGGAAAGATGCCGCGCCGCCGATCGCATGGAAATACGCGCCCGGAGTCTCTACACACCCTTTGAGAGTTTTTGCCCCCATGCCGCCTTTGCCGATCACGCCTTTGATGTTGAAGTGTTTCATCACGTCTGCTTGATACGGTTCTTCGCGTGTGGAGGTGGTCGGTCCCGCGGCGACAAATTTATACTGCTTCGTATCGATTCCAGAGACAACAGGTCCGCAGTGATAGAGCACGCCCTGATCGAGATATTTCTTGATCTCATCGTGCACTTGTAGATCATCGCCGCGCGGCTCGCGCGTCTTTTGGATGAACGTTTCGCTCATCCACTTGTGGACCGCGTCGCGCCCGGTGAGCATCACGCCGGTTAATTCCACCGGCTCGCCTACATGCAAACTGCGAATAGTTTCATCGCTGATCGGAATAGTTATTTCTTTCATTCAAGCTCCTTACGCACCACGAAATACGCGTTACGTAACTCACATTTCGTAATGCGTAAAAGTAAAACGAATTAATCATATTCGACATTATCATCATGAACAACCATCTTTCGCCGGCGATATGCCCAGCACATGTAAGACACAGATACAAAATAGGATGCAGGCAAGCGGTGCATGCCTGTGATCTTTGTATCTAGCACCGTGGTCTGTCCGCCGAAGCCCATGGGACCGATTCCCATTTCGTTGGCTTCCTTGGTGAGTCGCTCTTCTAACTCAGCAATCTTCGGGTCGGAGTTTCGCGCGCCCATTTCGCTGAACAGCACTTCCTTCGACTTGATATAAGAAGAACCGCGATCCCCTCCGATGGACACACCTAAAATTCCCGGTGCGCATCCTTTTCCCTGTGCCTTTTGTACCGCATCCAAAACCACTTTGCGGACTCCCGCCAGGTCGCGTCCCGCGCCAAGTTTGTTATCGGGCAGAGAATATTGCGCGCCGACGTTCTCGCATCCGCCGCCTTTGAGCATCAGTTCGATGACTAGGGGCTGATCTGCATCTATTTCTTCGAAATGGATATAAGGAAAATCCTCGCCACCTAAGTTGTTTCCCGTGTTCTTATCGTAGATCGCGTCGACGGCGTTCGGTCGCATGTAAGACCGTTTGGTCGCTTCCACCATCGCGGCGCGGACCTGCTCTCGCAATTTACGCGTGCTCCACCCTTCCGGATAGTGAATATAGAAAATCGGCGTACCTGTATCCTGACAGACCGCGCGCCGCGGAACCTGGCTCCTCTTTTTCAATGGATGCCCGCAGGCGATCTTCCACATCCTTTGGCAAACTCGATGATGTTCGGCGAATCAGTTCTAGAATTTCGTTGGTGATGTCACGCATAAGACGCCTCCAAATTCATCTTTATGATACATCTATTCCAATGATCACTTAACTACTTTTGCCCTCATCACATATTTATTCACCCCACCAAAGCGATACTTATAATCCTCGTCCCCGCGCATGAAGTCAAATTCAGAGCGCCCGTTTTCACAGCACCATTGAATGACATGAGCAAGTAATACCCAACCCGGGGAAAGCTCCATGTGCTCGCGACCGACACCGGAGTTGTAGCCCCAGAGTCTGTTTTTGTAATCAAAATTGAGAGATGCTGCGGCTTTGCTTCCATCGATTTCGAGGAAAGCGAGCCAGAGATAGCCGCCCTCGAACGCATTGCGAATGGTCACGGTCATCTGTTGGCGCATTGCGGAATGCAGGAATTGTTCCTTGTTTGGGTCCTGCACCATCAGATCAAAAAAGGAATTGGTTTCCGATGCAATATCTGCATTCGAGTCGATCACATGAAAACGGACATCTTTCTCGCTTTCGGCAGCGCGGCGCATTTTGCGGCGGATCTCGTGACGCTGCTTCTTTTCAACCCGCGAGAGATATTCATCAAACGATCCATTCAAAGGAATGCGCGGCGTTGGGCGATAAATCTCTTCGTGATGAGTCCAGCCACGTTTTTCGGATTCCGCTTTGAGAACGGCTAAGGTGGGCGAGGAATCGGGGAGGTTATACCAATCTAATGCCGACCAATCGTAGGGGCGGGGTGACCCCGTCCCTACCACATCAGATGAGCCGAGAAAATCCAAGAGACCGGAGAGAAAACGTGCGTGATCCTCGGCGCTAACGATCAAATCCAAATAATCAGAAATTTCAATACTGCCCACCAGCATAAGGGCACGTTGTCCATCGTAATCAGCGATGAACAGTGGCGCAATGCCGATCAATTGATCATTCTCTTTTGCGGAAACTAAAACGAGTTCCGGCGAGCGGCTGTCCGCCGCTACATTATTATTCCATTCCCCGCCACCGAGAGTCTTCCACCATTCGCAGAGATATTCGTAACGCGAAAACGGCGTATCGGCGATACTACCTTCTACAAGCACATTCCATGCGGTTTCCGAAAACTCTGAAAAATCCTGATGCAAAAAAAATTCCATTTAAATTATTGTCCTTGGTCTACACTTGCACCTGACGCACATCGCCCCGGTGGTTCGGTGCCGGGGAGTGCAGATGTGGTCTATCGTCCCAGCCAGAAATTTTACCAGTATAATGATAGCAACTTTTCCCTCATTCTTACGCCGTGACTACTTTTGATCTGAACATTCTCCCCATTCATAGAAATAATGGACAGGAAATCCCAGACCTGCCCGGTTTGCTGGCTGTCACGCCACCTCGGAAAACAGCGCGAGGGCGTGAGAACGATACATTGATCCTGTATCTTATGCTCTCGGGGAATGCGACATTTTCAGCAGCAGAACTCAAAGCACTGATTAATAAAACCGCGACGATGTTCTACCAAACCACAGGCTCGCTGACCTTTGCCATGCGCAAGATAGCAGAGAACATCAATACTGCCCTGTTGGAACGCAATCTATCAACTACAGGACGTGGACAATATGCACTAGGTTATCTTGCGCTTGGGGTGATGCGCGGCGAGCAATGCACATTGCTGCTCAGTGGACCGACACACGCCGTTTGGGTCAGCGAGGGGAACTCACGTCATATTTATGATCCGGCGCTTTCAGGCAAGGGGCTGGGGTCGAGCCAGAGTATTCAAACTTATCTTTCACAAATTGAATTTCATACGCAGGATTTGCTTGCATTGTGCGGAAAATTTCCTCGAGATTGGGAAGCCGATCTTTTGAACGAGCGTCCGCCGGCTTCGTTGGAGGCAAGCTATCGCAAGCTGACGTTAACGCAAGGTGATTTGAATGCCGCATTGATCCAGGCTCATAATGGACGCGGTGTGCTTACTATTTTGCGACCAGAAGTGAGTGCAAGGCGCCAGGTGCAGTCAAGCCTCGCGGTTCCGCCGAATGCAGCGGCTCAGGAAGTTGTCACTGATACACCTCAGGAGGCACCTGCTATTCCCGAATTTTTCACAACGCAAACAGAAGAACCGGTGAATGAAAAGGTGCCTGATCAGGTTCCATCCAATTCTCCAGCCGCTGATTCCTCGATTACAGAGGAAGAACTCGACGCCCTGGCAGATTTTGCGGCGCACATGGTGCAGCCATCAGCCTACGCGATTCCTCCGCAGCCAGATCACTTGCCGCCTCTGCCCGGGACAGAGACACAGACAGATACATCCTCTTCCTCGCGGGCATTCCCCTCTTCCATTCCACGGGCAGCATCGGAAGAACCTGTTTCCACGCCAGTGATTCCCTCCCCGGCTGAAATAGAAGAAGAGACCGTAGCAGAAGAGGAAACAGAAGAACCAGTCATCCCTAAACGAAAGCGCGAACGAGTCAAATCGAACGCACATGCTGAGGCAACGCGTCAGATGGCAAAGGTAATGGTCGGCGGAATCAAAGCCGGTCGCCGCGTGAACGAGCGCCTGGGCGCAGTTTTCCAAAGATTTATTCCGCGATTGCTGCCCGGAGTCGAATCCAATCAAGCGGTTGCCATGCCAACTTATATCCTGGTATTCATTGCATTGGTCATTCCCGTGTTGGTCTCGGTGGTTTCATGGGTTATCTACAATAAATACGGACTCAGCGAGCGCTATAACGAATTGTTTGTGACTGCTGCCAATGCCCGCGCCCGCGCCGTCAGCGACACTGACCCAACGCGACAACGCGATGACTGGCTACAGGTGTTGGATTATGTAAACCAGGCACAGAAATACCGCGAGCCAAACGAATTGAAATTGATGCGTGATGATGCCCAGGCAAATCTCGACAAGCTAATGGGCGTGCTACGACTTGAATTCAAGCCCGCCTTCTCCAATGGACTGGGCGGAAACGCTCAGATCAGCCGTCTCGCCGCCAGTGAAAGTGAACTATATATGCTCGATGCACAAAGCGGCAAAGTTTTGCATGCCTCCTATAACGGGCACAGTCTTTCGCTGGATAATACGTTCAGTTGTCAACAGGGAAGCTACGGGGGCTATCAAGTCGGCGCGCTGGTGGACATTCTCGCCCTGCCCAAAGTCAACGGCGTGGGCGCAACTGTGCTTGGCATTGACGGAGCTGGAAAACTTTTGTATTGCGCGCCCGGACAAGTCCCGCAGGCTTTCTCCCTCCCAGACCTCCCCAACACGAACTGGGGTCGTATTAGCTCCTTTGCTCTCGATAATGGAAATCTTTACGTGCTGGATGCTACATCACGCGCAGTCTGGGTTTTCGTTGGAAAAGCTACCGTGTTTACCGATACGCCGTACTTTTATTTCGGCAATCAAATCCCAAACATTGAGAACTCCATTGACATGGCAGCCAGCGGTGATGATCTTTACATCCTCAACGCGGATGGACATCTGACCACCTGTACATTTAGTCGCATCTCCGAAACACCGACACGTTGTCAGGATCCGGCATCCCACATCGATAACTTTCCTGCTCACCGTGATATGGATATCTTTGCTCAGGCGCACTTCACACAACTGGCTCTCACGAGTCCGCCAAACCCGGTCGTTCTTTTGCTGGATGCCGATCATCAAAGTGTGTTTCGTCTCACGCCGCGTTCGCTGGAGTTGCAGAATCAAGTCACCGGATATGCAGGCAAAGGCAATCCATTTCAGTCCGGTCCAGTAACAGCGATGACCGTCAGTCCCAATTATGTGCTTTATCTGGCGATCGGCAATCAAGTTTACTTCGCAACCAATCTTCCTTAATTAAATTATGAGTCGGGGCGACCCTTCAAGGTCGTAAAGTCATCCGCTTCCACTGGGCGGGTCGCCCCTACATTTTTCAATAAAAGGATTTTTATGTCGATCCTTGATTCCCTTTTATCACCCTTTCGCAGACAGAAAAATACACCGCCTCCTGCCCAGCCGATGATTGATCCCGCCATCAATGGAGAACAGCCGCAACTGACAATTCTCCGCACACTGGTCATCGTATATGAACCCACGATGGATTCTGGCACAGGCACAAAGCTCTCGAAGTATATGCACTGGAACAATGTGGAGGATCTCGCCCGGGGATACATGTCCGATGTGCTGCAGGCAAGCGGGGGACTTGTCCGCTATCAGATCGTTCAACGCATTGATGTAGATGGCTTCCCTGCCAAAGTGGATGGCTACGTTTACGATTCACAGACCTATCTGGCTGTGATGCGCGGCACTCGGCCTCCGTATATGCCACAGGAAGCAAATTACCACGAGATTATCGATCGCTTCAACATCTTACAGCGCGTTGCTCAAAATGAAATTGATGAAGTCTGGATCTTCAATTTTCCCCATGCTGGCTTTTATGAATCCATCATGGCAGGACCGGGCGCCTTCTGGTGCAATGCTCCGCCACTCAAAAATACGGAGGCATCGTTACGACGCTTTGTGATCATGGGATTTTCATACGAACGCGGCGTTGGTGAAATGCTGGAGAACCTGGGGCATCGCGCCGAGTCGATCATGGAAAAGACATTTGAAAAATTAAGAGGCGAAGATAACCTGTGGAAGCGATTTACGCGCTATGACAAGACCAGTCCTGGTCGGGCGGCAGTGGGCAATGTCCATTTTGCGCCGAACAGTGTGCGCGATTACGATTGGAACAATTCATCCGTTGTCGTCAGTGAATGCGACGACTGGCTGGATAATTTCCCCAATTTCAAAGGCGTGAGGCGCAAGGTCACCGCCAGCGATTGGGGCAATGGGGATACCCGTAAGCACCACCTCTGGTGGCTCACCCATCTTCCCAAAACAGCCGGGCGGATTAACGGCATTCATAATAACTGGTGGCAATACATTATGAATCCAAACAATGTGGATATATAGCAAAGGATTACTGACCTCAGCACAAGTAGGGGATTCACCTATTCCTACATACAAAACTGAAGAGGAAATTATCGTTAAGCTGTAATTTTCCTGATTGTGGCAAGAGAATAAAATGAGATAAGCCTATTGATTCATTAAGCCCTGCTTACCTCTCTATGTCTAAACGTAAGGTCAAAGTAGTATCAACATGAATAGGTTTATGTATCCGAATCGTAAATTCTTTGCTTACATGGTTATCATCCTTACGTGGGCCGGCTATGTAATCATTTTTGAGATCTATCATTATCAATTAGGACCTGGTATCGCGCCGCTCGCGATCATCCCCGTAATAGGAGGAAGCTGGTTCTTCGGCATGTGGGGAGGGATATTTACAGCAATTTTCTCTATTCTTTCCGATGCAGGTATCCTCATGCTCGATGGTTTATCTTTGAGGACCTTATATGAAGCCCCCGGCAATATCATCGGTGTGTTTTCTTTGCTCATCATTGCTTTTGTGGTTGGTAGGCTTTCTACAATCACTCGTGAACGCCAGGAAGCCATTCGCAAACTTGAGGAATATGAAAAGAGCCGAAAAACCCATACGGAGTTCCTGGAATTACTCAACCAGATTACTGCCAAAGCGTTAGAGACAGATAGCTTCCAAATCACGCTGGAGATATTAACGGAAAAGATCGCCAAGCTCTTTTCTGCCGACGATGCTTTTCTCGCGTTATGGGATGTAGAACGGGCAGTGCCAATCCCAACCATAGCCTTTGGCTCGATGAAAGATATTTATCCCTACATGCAATTCGAGCCTGGGGAAATCACTCTCACTGCTTCCGTAATGAAAGTAGAACATCCGCTTCCGATCGAGAATGTAGAAACTTCCGAATACATCAGTCCCAAAGTCGCTGGCATATTTCCCAGCCGCTCGATGTTAGCTATTCCGCTGATTACACAGCAGCGCAAACTTGGCTCCATCATTTTAGGATATAACCGAAAACGCACATTTGATCGTGCAGTTATTGTTCATGCGGAAATTACCGCAGAACAAGTAGCCCTGGTGCTCTCCAAGTCGCAATCCCTGGAAGATGAACGCAAGCAGGTCCGTCAGTTGACTACCTTACACGATGTGGCATTAATATCCATCGAAGCAAGCAATGAAGATCAATTGATCGAGAGTGTAGCCGAAATTATCCACCGAAATTTGTTCCCTGATAATTTTGGCATCATGCTATTGGACGAAAGCAAAGGGGTTCTTCATGCCCATTCCTCCTATCGGTTTTACTCTGCAGAAAATCTGGAAATGAAGGATATGCCGATCGGGCAAGGGATCACAGGCATGGTTGCCCAAACAGGCCAGCCTCAACGTATTGGAAATGTGCGACGCGTTCAACAGTATGTTGACATGGATGAACGAACAGTCGCAGAATTATGTGTTCCTATTAAATTCAGGGAACGCGTTTTAGGCGTGATCAATGCCGAAAGTACAAAGCGGGATGCGTTCACGGAAGAGGATGAGCGTATGCTGGTTACTCTTGCCGGGCAACTTGCCACCGCCCTCGAACAACTCCGCAGAGCAGAAGATGAGCGGAAAGTGTTAGATCAACTCGCTCATTCCAACGATCTTACCTATGCCATTGCACAGATCGCAACCCAAATCGAAAAATGTCTAACTGCTGATGAAATCATTCGAACGATGGGTGATGAACTGAAGAAGCTTGAGTTGACTTGCATTATGAGTGTTTATGAAAAAAGCCGCAAATCATTTCGGGTGAACTACACTTCATTATCCCCTCAATTTCTTGAAATTGTGGAACATGGCCTTGGCTATCCACTCATTGAATACACGTTCTCCAAGTACAAGCTAAATTCAATTGTGAAATCGGAAGATGTATTGCGACCCATGGCTGTCATCGAGCCGGAAGAGGAAATCGCCGCTTTATTCACTCATATTAATAAAGAGCGAATTCCAGCTACACTCAATAAGATTGGAGTAACAAACGGGACAGAACCCTTGCGACTACCCTTGGTATTTGAAGAGACCCTGCTGGGAATTCTGTGGGTGTGGGGAAAAACGATCTCAAGGTCCGATCTGCCTATTATGTCCATCTTCGCTAAACAGATCGGCATCTCGCTCGAGCGTGCACGCCTCTTTCAGGAAGTCCAGAGTCTGGCTCTAACCGATCCGTTGACCGGTTTGCAAAATCGTCGCAGCCTCTTTGAATTGGGGAGGATCGAGCTCGCCCGAGCACAGCGCATGGATCGCCCATTCTGTTGTCTGATGCTCGATTTGGATCACTTTAAACAAGTCAATGACACGTATGGGCATCCCGTTGGAGATTTGGTGCTGCAGGAGTTCGCCAAACGATCAGCAAAATCGGTGCGCGAGGTAGACTTAATCGGTAGGTATGGCGGCGAAGAACTGATTATTTTACTTCCTGAAACAAACAAAGAAAGAGCGCTCATGGTCGCTGAACGAGTACGCGCCTGCATTGCAGCAAACCCGATCAAGACGCCGAATGGAGATGTGAATATCACTGTCAGCATTGGCGTTGCGGGAATGGATCAAAACACAACACAGTTGGAAACGCTCATCGCCCGCGCAGATCAGGCAGTTTATATCGCCAAACATAAGGGCAGAAACTGTGTGGCGACTAGCGTGTAGTGCTGTCTTCCCAAATTTGATACAGTCCCAAGTTCCCTGGTTCGCCATCGGAATAAAACGTTTTGGTGACCCTGAATCCTGCTTCATTTGCCAGCATGGATAGTTCAGCTTCACTAAAGTGATGGACATACCGCAAGCCTTCTCCCCCGTTTCTCCAATCCAAGAGATAATCCTCTGCGTCCACATCGGATGGTTGGATTCCGACTTTTTCCCACGGCTGAATCCTAGCTTTGAGTTTCTCACTATTCAAGAATTGCCAATTGGAAAGAATAAACCTGCCATTTTCAGCTAACAAATCATGAACTGTTCGCAAAATATCCAAGCGAATTTCAATGGATGGAATATGATGCAATACGGCAAAGGCAGTGATCAGTTGCCAGTGTTTAGTGTTCAGCAACTCATTACTAATTACTGAAAGCTGATTGTTAAAAGCTGAAAGCTCCATCAAATCTGCCTCAACAAATTTTGCTGAAAAAACCCGCGACATAGCCTCCGCGTCTCGGAGCAGAGGCAGGCTGAAGTCCACGCCAAGATACGAGCCACGATGACCGCGCTTCACCAGTTCGCGCGCCAATTCCCCGTTGCCGCATCCCAAATCTAGAATCGACTCGTCCCCTTTCAACATTTCAAGCACGCGGCGCACTCCGGGCTGAATCCGGTGGCGCGTCGCCGAGAAGGAAGCCCCAAAGCGGGTATAAAAGTCCCGATTAATTTCAATTAAGCGTGCGGCGGTCGTCGGGTTCATGTCGCGATTATAACGGTATAATCTCGGCATGTTTTCCTCCGAAGAGATCGAGAAGCTATCGCAGGAATTTGAAACGAAGACGCCCCAGCAGATCATCGGATGGGCTGTGGATACCTTTTGGCCCCAGATCGCATTGAGTTCATCATTTCAAACACAGTCTGTGCCGCTGCTGCATATGGCTTGGTCGGTACGGCGTGATATCTTGATCTTCTTTCTTGACACCGGTTATCATTTTTGGGAAACACATATGTTCCGCGAACGCCTGGCCTCGTACTGGAAATTGAATGTACTGGATCTGTATCGCGATTCGCGTTGGGATGAGTTTGCACGAGGGCGAACTCGCTCTTTGCCGCTGGAAGACCCAAACTTATGTTGCTTCATTCACAAAGTGCAGCCCATGCAGAAAGCGTTGAAAGATATGAAGGCCTGGATCAGCGGCATCCGCCGCGATCAAACTGCGGTGCGCGCACATGCCAAAATTCTGGAATTGCAGGAAGATGGTTTGTTGAAGATCAATCCACTCTTGAACTGGACGAAGGAAGATGTAAAGAAATATTCAGAGGAACATCGCCTGCCCGCGCACCCTTTGTATCCGCGTGGTTATCGAAGCATTGGTTGTGCACCGTGTACAATAGCCATCGGCATCAATGACGACGAGCGTGCGGGTCGCTGGTCGGGACGCGGCAAAACGGAATGTGGTTTGCACACATCCATGTTCAAGCAAAAAGATATTTCTGAAGTAAAGCAGGAATTCAAGTTGGATATTCCTGATGTGGAGAATAAGTAAACCTTGCGAAGGTTCGCATCTTTCAGATGTACCTTCGCAAGGTTATGAGATATAAGATGCAAACAGAACGACAAGAACGCTGGCGCGAAACCCATTTCCTTACCCCGGATAAAAAAGAACTCGCACGCACTGTGCTGGAGGAGATTCGACGCGGGCGTGATGTGACCAAGACTCTGCGCAGTCATCCAATCCAGGGCGGTGGATATTTGAACAAGGCCATGCTGGTTACGATCTACAACGAAATGATCGCTGCGGGGGAACTGGAAGAAGATATACATCTGCTCGACCTCATCCGCATGAAACCGATGCGTACGCTTTCCGGTGTGACAACGGTCACGGTTCTGACGAAGCCATACCCCTGTCCCGGCAAATGCATCTTCTGTCCCACCGACGTGCGGATGCCGAAATCCTATTTGCCCGATGAGCCTGGTGCGATGCGCGGGCTGGAACATCAATTCGATCCCTATGCACAGGTTAATTCGCGGATTCAACAACTCAAATCGCTGGGACATCCCATTGATAAGATCGAGTTGCTGATCCTCGGTGGAACATGGTCGTCATATCGGCGCGATTACCAGGAATGGTTTATCAAACGCTGCTTTGACGCGATGAATACCCTCACCCCATCCCCTCTCCCAGTGGGAGAGGGTGTCCAGAGGACGGGTGAGGGAGAATTGAAACAAGCTCAATCCATCAATGAATCTGCTCAGCATCGTAACGTTGGGCTTGTCATTGAAACACGCCCCGATGAAATCACGCCCGATGAAATTCGCTGGTTGCGGCATCTCGGCGTGACCAAGGTGCAGATGGGCGCTCAAAGTTTGGATGATCGTATTCTGGAACTCAACAAACGCGGACATGATGTGGAATGCACACGGCGTGCTACCGCTTTATTGCGCGCGGCCGGATTCAAAATCGTATTGCACTGGATGCCGAACCTTTTAGGCGCAACTCCTGAATCAGACCATGAAGATTTTGCGCGATTATGGATGGATTTCTGCCCGGATGAAATCAAGATTTATCCGAACCAGTTGCTTGCGAATGCCGAGTTATATGAATACTGGCAGCGCGGGGAATTTCATCCGTACACGACCGAGCAGTTGATCGATTTGATTGCCGATGTGAAACCGACCATTCCGCGCTATTGTCGGGTCAACCGCGTGATTCGCGATATTCCATCAACGAATGTTGTGGAAGGGAATCGCCGGACCAGCCTGCGACAGGATATTCATGATGAGATGAGGCGACGAGGCACCGAATGTCAGTGTGTGCGCTGCCGCGAAGTGCGCGGAAAACCTGTCCAGGCTGAAATGCTCCAACTGCATGACCTCGTCTATCAAGCAGGCGCGGCAGAAGAACATTTCATTTCTTATGTGACACCAGATGATAAGTTAGCAGGTTTTATCCGCCTGTCGTTGCCGGGAACCGATTCACCACAGACGGGCATTTCCGATCTCGATGGCGCGGCACTGATTCGTGAAGTCCATGTTTACGGACAATCGCTGCCTGTTGGTGCAGAGAAAAAAGGCGCAGCCCAACATACCGGGCTGGGGACGCGCTTGCTCGCGGAAGCAGATAAAGTTGCCAAAGCCAAGGGCTTCAAACGTATGGCAGTCATCTCAGCGGTCGGCACGCGGGAGTATTATCTTGAGCGAGGTTTTGAACGAGGGGAATTCTATTTGATGAAAAACCTTGCGAAGGCTTGAAACCTTCGCAAGGTTATAACTGAATCAGCTGCCGGCTGCAACAGAGCCGTTCCTCATCCGTATTTAATGAATAAGAATTATGTTAATCATCCGATTGTGTGCTTGACTAGCCCCTCTCAGAGTGTCACAATACTAACTTATGGACTACAAAGATTACTACAAAATCCTGGGTGTAGATCGAAAAGCAGGCGAAGACGATATCCGAAAGGCATACCGCGACCTGGCAAAAAAGTATCATCCCGATCTTAACCCAAACAATAAACAAGCCGAAGAACGCTTCAAAGAGATCAATGAAGCCTACCAGGTTTTGAGTGATCCGAAAAAGCGCGAAGTTTATGACAGGGTGGGAAGCGATTACTCCAACTGGCAACGACGCGGCGCGCCTGGTAACTTCAACTGGGAAGACTACGCAGGTGGTTATCCCGGTGGCGGTACGCGCGTCAATGTCAACATGGAAGATTTCGAGAATATGTTTGGCGGTGGTGGAGGTGGTTTTTCTGATTTCTTCCGCACCATCTTTGGGATGCGCGATGCCGAAACAGCCACGCGCTCGCGCCCACAAGGGTATCAACAGCCGCTTGATATCACCTTGGAAGAAGCCTATCGGGGTGCCATGCGTGTGATCCAGGGCGATGGCAATCAAAAGCAAGTTCACATTCCGGCAGGTGTGCGAACTGGTTCAAAAGTGCGCGTTGCCGGCGCAGGTCCCAATGGCCTTGACTTGTATCTAATCATCAACGTTCCGGAAGACAGCCGCTTCGAACGACGCGGTAATGATCTCCATACCACGACAACCGTTAGCGTGTTTACCGCGATTCTTGGCGGCGAAGCCGAGGTGGAAACACTGGATGGAAAAATCAAATTGAACGTTCCTGCGGGCACACAGCCTGAGCAGGTCTTTCGGCTGGCTGGACGCGGTATGCCGCAGGTTAAGACGCCGAATCAAAAAGGCGATCTATATGTGCGTCTGAAAATTCAAATTCCCAAATATCTTTCTGCCAAACAACGTGAATTATTGGATGAAGCCTCACGGCTTAAATTCTAGGAAGGAAACATGAAACGCGTTTTACTTGTCATCTCGATTTTGATCATGGCATCCCTGGCCTGCCAGGTGAGCGCCCCGGCGTTTGCCCAGTCGACCGCGGCAGCACCCGATATCCAAGTTGCTCCGCCTGTTTTGCCAGCCAATGCACCGGACCCGAA
>WNFZ01003001.1_pt1 | contig 15893 bp, 9 predicted proteins | sample 5400081 | NCBI WGS metagenome assembly WNFZ01 (sample SAMN13153365, study PRJNA577476) | soil metagenome | isolation source: 80 cm soil or saprolite under grassland replicate 1 | place: USA:California | collected 2016-06-15 | reverse complement strand
TAGTTAATACATGTTTGCCGGGCAAAGGATTTACAGCCATCTGATGAAATTGTGTTGTGGCGCCGATATATTCATCATCAATATGCCAGAAGAGTTTTGCATTACTGGTTCGATCTGTAGCAGTAAAAACAGTTTTGCCACGTTCGCCGCTGAGTTCAACCGGCACATAAATTTTAGCATCTTCTTCAGGATAAATTATATCCAGTGGTTTTATAGTTTCATTTATGCAACCTGCTATAAGTGGCGGCAAGGTTTTATAATCCGTATGTTTTTGTGTGTAATAATATTCAATTGTAGGAGGTAATACGAACCACGACGGGTGCAGCATTTCAGAGGGTGACACGCAATTTGAAGTAACACGATGAGTTCCTGCTGCATCAAGATGAATGATTTTATGATAAGGGCAAAGCGTTGCATTGACAGCATTTGCTGAAACCATAATTGTATCAACCTCTGTACAATTGGGTCCGGCTTTATAGCCAGACTGATGGCAAACAGGCATGTAAATAAATCCGGATGAAGGTGGCTGAAACCATGGCGAACCGGGCAGTAAACGAAAGATTTCAAACATGATTGGCGCTGCGGTATTGATGCCGGTGAGGTCAGGTCTTCCCCCGCCTACTGTATTGCCTACCCAAACTATCACACAATATTTTGGTGTAAAGCCAACTGCCCACCCATCTCTGAAACCAAAGCTGGTACCCGTTTTCCATGCAATGCGTTGCGCAGAGGAGAATAATCCCCACAGGCCTTCTTCGCCCGGCCGCATTACTTCATTCATTGCATTGAATGTATGCCAGAGCGAAGTATAATCAAAAAGAGAAGCGTTTGTGGTTTGCGGTTTGTAGTTTGTAATTGCATGAAGCTCGTAGCTCGTAGCTTGCGGTTCATAGTTATATTTCGGCATAAACCAATCATCACTGTTCCATTCTCCTTTATTTTTATTTTGATGGTTATACATTCTTGCCATGCTGCTGTATGCACCTGCCAATTCATAAGGAGAAATTTCACAGCCGCCCAATATCAAGCTCATACCGTAATTATCTGCTGGTTTATTTAATGTAGTGAAACCACATTCTTTAAGCACCTCATAGAATTTTTGATATTTGAATTGCATCAGCATTCTTACGGCAGGAATATTAAGGCTTCTTGCGAGTGCTCTGTTTGCAGGTACTGCACCATCATAGCCCAAATCAAAATTTTCCGGCATATAGCTGCCAACCTGTGTTGGAATATCAGGAATAAGCTGGCGGGGCAACATTGTTCCTTCTGTTAATAGTGATGCATACAATAATGGTTTCAATGTGCTGCCAGGACTTCTCTTCGAAGCAAGCACATCAACATTGCTTTGCAATGAAGAATCTTTCGGTAAATAAACATTACCAACATAAGCAAGAACGTTTCCCGTTTCAACTTCAACAACCATCGCTGCAGCATTATTGATTTGATTACCCTTTAATTGTTCATGATGCTGGAAAATAATATTATTAGCCTGTTGCTGAAGATGAATATTAATGGTTGTTTGTATGGCTGTTGATCTTGCTCCATCATTTTCCTTTAATGAGACATAATCTTTTTTAAAGCGATCAAGTAAATGTGGCGCTAATTGTGATAGCGGTTTAGGTTCACCGGGTAATGGTTCCAATTTTGCAAGATCGGCCGTTGTTTGATCAATTGTTTTATTTGATGCGAGTTTATCGAGCAACTCATTTCTTTTGCGCAGCAATTCATTTCGGTTTCTGCCCGGATGAACGAGTGCAGGTGCATTAGGTAATACAGCAAGTGCTACGGTTTCGCCCCAGCTTAATTCATCTGCACTTCTTCCAAAGTATCGCCATGCTGCTGCATCAAGACCAACTACGTTACTGCCGAATGGTGCGTTTGACGAATACAATGCGAGTATCTCTTTTTTGTTGTAAGAAAATTCCAATCGTAAGGCAAGCAACGTTTCTGAAAATTTATTCCAGATACTGCGATCATCATTTTGTTTGCTCATTCTTGCAACCTGCATGGTGATGGTACTGCCACCACTTACTACTTTTTTATTCTTAACATTTTGTATGATAGCTCGGCCCAATGCAACAGGATCAATTCCGGGATGATAAAAAAATCTTTTGTCCTCAAATGTTGTAATGCATTTAGTGAACTTTTCTGGAACATGATCATTATAAGGGAAGCGCCATTGTCCATCTGCCGCAATGGATGCATTGAGTAAGCTGCCATCTTTATCTGTAATAACAAAACTTGTTGGCGTATTGAAAAGATGTAATGGAAGTGAACCCCAAAACCATAAGAATAAAATGATGCCAATGGGCCATTTTATTTTTGAGTAAATGGTTGATTTTTTAAAATAGTGAATAATATTTTTTGAAAGTGAAATCAAGAGAATATTTGATAAATTAAATTACCATTTATTGAGTGAAAGTATTTATTCATATTCAAAAGTCAAAGTGATTGCGACGCAACAGACGATGCTATGAAAAACAAAAGATGGTATCATAAAAAATAAAAAGGTGTCTGACACTTTTGAAGTGTCTGACACCTGTAAATTTACTCAACCACTTCTACCTGTTTACCACTTACGCCACCACTTATTGTATGATCATACATGGCTTCACAATACACTCCAGGCCAATAATACTTTCCGGGATAGGCAGCATTTAACTGCACATAATAAGTAAGCGTTGCACCGGGTTTGATATCGAAGTAATAATATACCCTGTCATCACGGATATCCATGTATTCACTTGGTGATGATTTGAATGTACCTTCACTGTTATACAATCTTGTGTTGAGAATTTCCCATCCGCTCGGAAAAATTTCTGATAAAGCCATTTCATTGTACGCACCTCGTTGACCAGGATTTGTGACAGTAACTTTTGCAATAAAATCCGTTCCCTGTTTAATCTTTGCAACATCAGTTGATTGCCCGTTTGCTGTGATATAATTTACTGACACCTGTAAAATGTTTGCATTATTATTCACCGGCATTGTTTGATAGCTTAATGGTTGCCCTTCATTAATAATTCTTATAAATAATACATTGCTTCCTTTATTAGTGATTTGCACATTTGCGTTTCCATTTTGCCAGGGAATATTTGTTTGCGATAGAATACTGTTTGAATTGACGTTTACATTTTGTGCACCTGCTTTGCCGGTAACTAAAATTTTTTTATCGTCTTTGCTGCTGCCACTGTATTTTGCAATTGCGATTAATGAGTAAGCTGTTGTCTGTGTGCTATACCATGTTTCCTGTGAAAGTTTTGTTGCAACAGTTCTTACCAATTGGGTTGCATCTGCTTTTCTATTCAGGATGGTTAATGTTTCGAGCACCATTGCTTCGTCGCGAAGATCACTTCCAAAGCTGATACCAGGATAAGTTCTTTGAGGAAATGAAGTGGGAAGACCACTAATCAATTTTAATGCGACCTGTGATTGACCAATCAACTGGTAAGCTGCTGCCAGTCTCCAGGATGCTTCGGGAGTGATGAATTTAAATTCTTTCAACCTGTTCATCGCTCCAAGCTCCGGAGCATTTGACAGTGCAAGCAAATATAAACGATATGCTTGAACAAGATCGGTTCCATACCATGGAGCGGAAGTTACATTCCACGCAACGGCTTTATTGTGCTCATATAATTTCCATGACTGTAACATAGAAGCAGGAACATTATAACCTCTTGCAGAAGCTTCGATGAAAAAATGGCCTGCATAATTGCTGCCCCATTCATCGCTTTCTGATTCGCCGGGCCAGTAACTAAAACCTCCGTCACTTGTTTGAAAGTTTTGCAGCTTTTGAATTCCTGCGCGAATGTTGCGATCAATTTCTGCTTTTCGATGATCATTTAATTCCATCAATTGATTTAACACGAGTTGCGGAAACACAGATGAAGTTGTTTGTTCAATACACCCATGCGGATATTGAATAAGAAAATTTAAACGTTTTTCTAAATTAATAGCAGGGATGCTTGATATTTCTAATACTGCCTTAGATGAATTACCATCACCAATCATCGCTACACTATTACTCCATGATTGATTGGGTTGCAGCGTATATTCAGAAACCTGTGTCACCAGTGAATTTGGATTGCGTATGTCAATTTCTGTTTCCAATATAGCTTGTTCTTTTCCACTTGTTGCAATGATCTTTATCTTTCCGATGCCTGTGGTTGATTTTACTTTTGCTGTGAAATAAACCAATTGTTCACCTGTGCCGCTGAAGTCAATATTTTGTGTACCGCTTGCTTCAATAAAAGGATTTGCCTGTAAACTCAAACTTGCATTCTTAATATTATTTTCTGTTGCAAAAACAGTAACAGGAATTTTTAATTCCTCCAATGGCGCCAACACTCTTGGTAATGTTGTAAGCAGCATCAATGGTTTTTTTACTTTCACACTTTTTTCTGCCATGCCATAAGCAGCATCATCATTATTTGCAGCAATTACCATTGCTCTTACACTTCCCATGTATGAAGGCAAAGTAAAACTATGTGTTCTGCTGCCGCCACTTAATTTGAATGGCCCGATAAATTGCACTACAGGTTTAAAACGATTTGCTCTTCTTGTTTTGGAAGTAATCTCTGCTTCACCATCACCACCTATTGTTAAGATGCGTTCCAACTGGCTTCCCCATGCGCCAATAACTTCATCAAATACATCCCAACTTTTTACGCCCAATGCTTCTCTTGCATAAAACGCATTATGTGGATCCGGTGTTTTAAATCTTGTAAGATCCAACAAGCCTTCATCAACTAAAGCAATAACATAAGTCATGCTTTTACCTGATGCTTCCGAAACTGTAATTGTATTTTTTTGTTCCGGACGAATTACATCCATCATTTTAATAACTGGTTTTAATATGGTGTTTTTATCTTCTACTATTACAGGAATAACACCATACATTCTTATTGGCAGATCATTGATGGTTTGCGCATGTGGCTGTATTAAACTTACATTCACATAAATATTTGGCGACATTGTTTTATCTGCCTTGAAAGAAAATTTTGTTTGACCCTGTTCTGTTTTTATCCAGTAAGTTTTCAATACTTTGCTTCCTGTTTCTATGCTGATTAATGCATTGCCGCCTTTGCTACCAGGTATAGTAAGTTTCACATCTTCACCAACGTTATATTTTTCTTTGTCTGAAGTAAAAGATAACATGGCTGCAGCGGAAGGATCATTGTTGTCGCTTCTGCTTTGCCAACTGTAGTCGTCAATATAAAAAGCACTTCCTGCTACATGACCACTTCGAGTATCTTTTAATAAGATAAGATAACGGCCCCATGCATCTTCATCCATTTTTACATTATAATATCCTTTGCCATTGCTTAACGTGATAGTTTCTTTTTTGATTAATTTATTATACTTATTCTGGGTGAAGTTGCTTAATGCATCACCGCTGTTATCCCACCACCAGCGCCATTGAATTTTATATATTTCAACTTCTGCATTGGTATTGCCATTTACCGGATTTCCTTTTGTATCCACGTCTGCAATATCAAAACGATGTGTTTGTCCTGACTGCAAAAAGCCCCATGTTTTATCTCCTTCGGGTACATGTACACCAACGTATGATGTGTAGGGATTGAAAGGCATTGAAATATTATCAATACTAAAATTGCCTCCCGGCTCAAATACTTTTACCATCAGATTAGCAAGTAGTTGTCCAGGTGCTTGTTCACCTACTTCAAATGTTGGATTAATGACAGCAGTTCCTTCCGCACTTAATGCACCGTCAAAAATTGTTTTTGATTGAGTTGTGAAGGATGTGGTTGGATTATCAAACACATAATCTTTAAACTTTGGAAAAGTAGTTTCTTTTTTATACAACTGAGCATCTACTCTTGCTTTTAAATTTTGCGCAGTTGCGCCAAACAACCATTTGGCAGTAAGTGTTCCGTTTATCCCGCTGTGCGGGACATTTTTACCTAATGCATCCAATCCATTAAAGTTCAGATCAATCTTTAAACGATTAGGCATCACCGTTTCTATCTTCAATTTCTTTTCAAATGTTGTATTGCCGATTTTTACTTTACATAGCCAGTTGCCAGTTGGCGCATCTGCATCTGTTGCTGTTCTGAATACATTGAAGCCGTCGTTAGCATTGATTTGTACAAGATGCTTGTATAATTGTCCGCGGGGTGAAATTAACTCCATTTCTATAGGATGATCCTGCGGCAGTTTATTATCCTTGTCTTCAATAATGCAACTTAGAAACAAACTATCGCCGGGACGCCATACACCTCGTTCGCCAAAGATGAAACCTTTAATTCCATTTTTCACTTCGTCTCCTGAAACATCAAAACGGCTAAGTGGCAAGGAGCCTCCATCATCCAATTTTAAATAGCCTCTTTCATTTCCTTGTTTGGCAATAAGTAAATAAGGCTTTCTCGGCAAATCAATAACAGCAATTCCATCATCATTGCTTTTTGCTTTTGCAATTACTTGTTGCTGGTAATCCAGCACTTCTAATTCAACATTACTCAATGGTTCCGTTGTAAGAATATTCGTTGCAGCAACAAACAAGCTTTTGTCGTTACCACGCTTTGCGGTAAGTCCTATATTGCTTGCAAGAATGTTCCTGCTTGCAAAGCGCTCTTTGTTATAATAAGATTTATGGCATGGATTATCTCTTTGTTCCCAGTTGTAGCCATAAGGATAATAATCATCATATCTGCGCCAAAATTCTTTATCATCATCTACCGCATTCCTGTTGCTTGCATAATAATAGTTGTAATCATCATCTTCCTCATCATCGTTTTTATCATTTGATATTTCATTACAGGTGTATAATGAATAATCAGGTCGAAAGCCAATCTCAACGCGATAGATAGCACCAGGTTCTGTGCGGATATACTTATCTAAATCGAGTGAAAAGCGATTCTTCTTATGAAGGTTTAAACTTTTATCATTATCTAATCTTACTGTTGCCTGTACTAATGGCTTACCTACTCTGCGCAGTTGTTGTTCACCGTTTAAATTATTCTCTTGTAAGAATTGTGCAATGTTATTTTCGTAAATTTTAATAACAGAAATATCCACGGCTTTCAAATTTGTTGCCTCAAAAGGTAATACAAGTTTGCCGTTGCTGTTGGGCAAGATGCTTCCGCGGCCTTGTATTTTTACTGAAGGCAGGCGGTTTTCAAAAAATACATTTGATGCAAAAGCTTTTTCTAATTTCTCGCCCCATTGATTTGATATGCCTTCATGAATGCTTACGGTATAAGTGCCATCAAGACGATTGGACGTATATACTTTTACTTCGCTTCCAAGAATGGTATAGCTTAAATCTTCCTGCTGGCTAATACTGATAAGACCTTCCAATGATTGACCAATTGCAATCGGATCACTGAATTGCACCAGGGCATATTGTTCTTCGTCCTGCACAGCTCTTGCATCGAGCACTTTAAAATCACCAATTGCAGGAACAATAACTTCTTTTTGTCCTTTGATATCGGTTCCTAAAGATTCGCCATTCCATGTGAGTATAAGATTTCCTGCTGCATTTTTGCGTTGAATATTGTTGATGATAAAATCTGAGCCCGGTTTGCTTCATTATGTTGCCATGCTATTTTTAGCTGCATGTTATCAAGTGAGGCCTTCAAAAGTTTTTCAACCTTCCCAGATTCTTCAACATCTGCCGTAATAATTTCTCCGCTTAAGGTCATTGTTTCTTTGCCATTGCTTTTTAAGCCATATTCATTAACCTCGAATGAAGGTTTAAGTGTTTGAATATTGAAGCGGAAAGTACTGTATTGTGAGGGCACATTAATTACCTTACTCAGCTTAAATGAAACTTCATAAAGCTTATCTGTTTGCAAATCCTTATCCGGCTTGAATTCTATTGTTCTTGCGTCAGTCCAGTAAGCCTTGCCTTCAACGGATGGAGAAAATTCAAATAGTGTTTCTTTCAGTGGCTCATTCAATGTGTGGGTTGTTGCTGCCTCCGTTGCGAGTTGAATGCGAATAGTATTTTTCTTTGAAACAACTCCTGATGTGTAAGCATCAATGAACTTACTGAATGCCGGATCAATCTCTGCCAGTTTGCTTTTGTTGTTGCAGGAAATAAAAATTGCAATACATGCAATTACAGCAAGCCGCTTTAAAAGCGGCGAACGTTTATAGGCTTCCATATATGGTGGGGAATTTGTTGAAGATGTTTTAAAAATTCGTACAGGAAAATTACAAAAAAGAAAATGGCACATACAAAGAAAAATTTGTTAATAGTGTATGAATTGTTTTGAAGAATCTTTTTATGGGACAAGCAGTTTTTTTTGGTCATCGTCCCTTGTGTCACTCACTTCATCGTTCCGAACTTTTATTGTCAAGGGTTAATGGTCAATGGGCCAATATGTTATGTGAATTTATTGTAGTTTCTTTTTTATTTACTATTCACTATTGCCCATTCACACTCTAACAGTACAAGTGCGACGCAATCAAAGCGCAATAATAGTACAAGCTTCTGGTTAAAAAGTATTCGTATAAAAAATAAAAAAGGCTGTCTTGTCCGACAGCCTTCTAAAAAACTTAAGGGATTATGTTTATTCTTTTACAAGCTTTTGTGCGTATACTACGTTATTGTTTTGCATTACCTGCATAAAATAGACACCGGGTTTAAATTCCTTTCCAAATTCTAAAGAGTTGCCGGAAACAAATTGAGTTGTGATTATTTTACCCTGTTCGTCGGTAACACGGACTATTGTTGCTGCATTTGCAGTGCGCAAATTAACAATGAATTCTTCTTTACTTGGATTGGGAAGTACCTGTACTTTTGATATGGGACTTGCAACTATAGCATTACTGCTTGAAGATAAAGTTTGGTAAACAAAAGAGCCATTGGAATTTCCCTGGAATACATCAACAGCGCCATCCTTATTGATATCTACCCAGCGAAGAGGTGTGAAGGTAAATTCAGCTTTTGGTTTGTTTTGAAAAAATGGCTGGCTTTCACTGCTTACAACAAATTCTGGTCTGCCAACTGTGCCCACATTTTTATAATAGGTTGTGTTAACAAATAAATCTGTTAGTCCATCTTTATTCCAATCATAAAAAGAAGGGCTGTAAGTTCCTTTATAGGATGATGTTAAAGCACTAAAAGGATCTTCTGAATTAGCGACATGTACAAAAGCTGGTTCTTTAGACGTTCCTGTATTTTTAAAATAATTCTCATTTCCGTCTTCATCTACAACAAGGCAATCGTAATCTCCATCGCCATCTAAATCTGCAAAGGCAGGATTTGCAATACCAGAAGCTAAAAATTTAACCATGCTTAGCGGATTATTAGCTGCAGATTGCTTTTGAAATACAGGTTCTGTAGCAGTACCTACATTTTTATAATAAAGAATTGCACCTGTAGATCCTTCGCCGATAAAACAATCATAATCTCCGTCAGCATCAATATCTATAAAATAAGGAAGCGTAAGTGTGTTTGCTGCTACCTTATTAAGCGGATTGTCGGCGCCAGTTACCTGTTTAAAGAAAGGATTTTTATTAGTGCCCTCATTGTGGTAATAGTAAATCTTTGGAAGTTTACCATTGGTATATTCACCGCTAAAACAGTCATAATCTCCATCTCCATCTATATCCACAAAAAAAGGATGGCTTTCCTTGTTTATAGTAACAGAGAAATCCTTTAATGGATTGTTGCGACGGTCAATGCTAAAATTATTTTTCTGTGCGGAAGCTTGTGTGCACAACAATGCAGAGAGACTAATAACAGCATAAGCTTTTACAGCACAAAGCTTTGAAAAACTTTTGAACAATGACAACCTGAAAAAGGGTTTAACTTTAATAATTTGTTGCAACTGTTCAGTTGCACAAAGCCACTTATAATAAGTAGCGTTTTCACGAGTAGGGAAGGGCATAAAAATGGATTTAAAAAATTAAAAAATGGAGATTAAAGATAGGATTTTATTTTTAATGCGGGCTAGCGAAAATTTCTATTTATAAAAAATTGTGCATAATAATACCCATCAGGTCAGGCATTAAAGAAATAATTTTAGGTAATGGGTGATTTTATGTTCCCGAAATATTTTTTGCCAATAAAGAAAATAACTTGCTGATATTTTTATGAATCCTGAATTTCAATTGTTCAAAAAAAAGATCACAAATTCTATGGGGCGGCGCTTGTTTATGTTAAGCAAGTTGCCCTCTGCTTACTTTGCAGGAATTAAAATTGAATCTTTAGATGAAAATCAAGCGCTTATTAGTGTAAGGCAAAAATGGTTTAATAAAAATCCGTTTCACTCAATTTATTTTGCCATTCTTTCTATGGCAGCAGAAATAAGCACCGGCATATTATGCATGGGTTGCATTTATAAACTCACTCCGTCTGTAAGTATGTTAATCGTAAAAAGCGAAGGATTATTTTATAAAAAAGCAACAGGAAAAATTTTTTTTGCCTGTAGTGATGGTATGGCTGTAAATAATGTTACTGAAACTGCTGTTGCTGCCAATGAGGCAAAAACGGTCACCTGCCATTCAATTGGTAGAAATGATAAAGGTGAAATGGTAGCAGAATTTTACTTTACATGGAGTTTAAAACCAAAAAAATAAATAGGACTATCATTTCATATGGCAATGAATCCGCAGTTTTTAGTTTTTAATTTTTTTAAAAGCTTTTTGCATTACTGGCTATATACAATGCAAAAGCCGCAATTGCCGTATCCTTCAGCATATTTATAAAAGACTGTTGCTTATCATCTAAGGAACCCGCATGGAGATAGTTAGGTAAGTGAATAGTTAATACGAAGATAAACAACAACAACGCCAACAGATATGCAGCAAGCTTTATCTGTCTATGCGTAATCAATGCGATAGCGGCAAGAATGAATGCGACACCTACAATATAAATCCATATTTTACCACCCGGTAAAAAGGAAGGCATCCAAACTAACATATTTTCCGGCTGTAGAAAATGGTAGACGCCAAAAACCGCTAAGACAATTGCTAATAGTGTAATGGCAATTCGGGAAACGATTATATCTTTCATAAGTGGGCGTTTTACACTATTAAATTACCATTTTGTTTCCGTTCAGCCAATAATTTTCTTCGATTTGTTCCACACATAAACTTCATGTGAGAACTTCAGTGTAATTGTATTTCATACCAGGAAATATGTAATTGAATGTATTGGACATAATGATTCATTTTCAACTTTAATAATTAGAAATTTTATTAAGGGAAATTTTTTTATTAACCCTGCAACAATTTTTTATAGCATCACCTGTTCCATCGTTGTGGAATTAACCCGCCCCAAAACAGGCGTATCGAATGTGGGTTTATTTGCTTCTAATCCAACGTCATATACCTGGACATTACCACCAGGATGTAGCCTGTCTGCAAAAAGCAGCGATGAAACAAATATTACATTAACTGCCCGTCAGGTTTCACTGGTGGTTCGCTTTCAGTTTGAAGCTCCTGAAACACCTGGTTTTGCCGGCAGGAACACTAAGCGTTTTGTTAGCGCAAGACTGCTTTCACATAAGTTGTTTGCAGAAATGATAATGCCTAACCCCGCAAGGGAAATAACTTATGTCATGTTTATTGCATCAGATGAATATAAGTACTTAGTTATATTACTGATATGTCAGGAAAAGTGTTTCAACAGAAGAATGGTGTTGCACTCAAAGGTGAAAACAAGGTAGGTCTTGATGTGCGGGGTTATGCGAATGATGCATACATCGTAACACTTATTGGCGAAAAGGATGAAAGAAGAACAATGAAGCTCATGAAAGAGTAAAACAAGAACAGCCCTGATCCCTGAGAACCTGTCGCTGAAATACACGGCAGGTTTCTTTTTTTAATGATTCCTGACTTTTTTAATAAAAATCGGTTTATAATACCTGTTTGGAACAAATTTTGCTAAAACTCCGAAACTTTAAAAACAGACCGGAAATACTGCTTTTGATATCCTTCAGCGAATGACTATTGCAAGCTCAAATCATTCCTCTTTTAAAAATTGTAATCCCAACAGTTATGAAAACTAAAGTAACCAACCTTTTTATGGGCATATTTATTTCATGCTCATTTTATTCAACTGCACAGGTATCAGCTAAGGATTATGGTATCTGGCAAACATTTGGTGAACCATTTTCAATTTCGCAATATCCTGAATTGCGGGGGCGATTATGCAATTTCAGGTGGAAAGATTTGGAAACTGCTCCAGGCGTATGGGACTGGAAAGCTTTTGATAATGATTTAGCAAGCCGTACCAAAGATGGATTACCTGTTATATTCATGGTATACACAAGGGAAGATGCACCGGATTGGTTATATACTCATGGAGTACCTAAAGTGATTATAAAAAATAACAAAGGAGACGTAATTGGGTATGCACCTTATTATGCAGATCAGGATTATAAATATTATTTCAAAAAAATGATTGCTATAGTGCATCAACACGTTGAAACATTGCCCGCCACTATGCGGAATAAGATTATCGGTGTGCAGGGTTGTTTTGGAAGCACCGGCGATTTTATAAGTTATTCAGACGGAATTGTGCCCTCACAATATGAATTAACACACAAAGATTTTTCTGACTTGTTCAGAGAGTTTTCCCAATACTATTACGATGAATATAAAAATACAAATCCTAAAATAATCTTGTTGAGTAATCCAAAAAATAAAGGAATGGATGATGCACTATGGGTTGTTCAAAATTGCCCGGGCTGGTTAAAAAACAGCACCCTAGGAAAAGCATTTCAATTAAACGATGAGCTTGATAAAGCATCCTGGTTATATGATCTTGTAAACAAACCCCGGGCAGGTGATTATATAAGAATGCGGTGCGAAATTATAGGAGGAAACACATCTTCAGGATGGTGGAAAGAATTTCCTTATAAGAACATGTTTGCAGTAATGTGTTATGATATTTATTGGGGTCTTGACTGGCCCAACGAAAGTGGCAAAGAGATAACTGATCCTTCATTTGATTCTGCCTTCAGCTTTTTTAATAAATATGCAGGACAAAAAAATCCCGCTAAAAGCACTAATGCTATGTGTGCTTTAAAAGATGGATTGGATGCATCAGATGATAAAAGATTTCCTGCTGCTAAATATGGAACTGTTTCGCGTTCCAATGAACAACGGTATAAAAGCATAGTAAGTGATTTTACAGCTTTTGGAGCGAGGCTTGAAGATCCACATACAGCAACCTTAACTGAAATGGATGAGCTTAATGCTTCAGGAACCAATGATGTGGGCTGGAGAATATTTCCGGGCAATTATGAACGTTACCTGCATCAGCTCACCCCTAACAAAACAAGTGTTGGTTATTGGAATGTTCAATCCGAAAATACCAATTCAATGTATGGGCGATTTGCAAGAGGTTTCGATGTAGGAAAAAATAAGAACGCATTATATTTTGATGTTGAAGATGCCTTTTTAAATAACGGACCATTGAAAGGAGCATATCCAGTTACAATTGAGATTACTTATCTAGATAACGGAGGCGGGAGTTTCCAACTTTATTATGATGCAAAAACATCCAACGATAAACATGCTATACAGATAAAATGCGGCACCAGTAATAAGTGGAAAAAAGCCACTGTTACTTTATCAGATGCGTATTTTGGAAACAGAGGACAAAACGGATCTGACTTTAGTATCAGGAGCACCAATAATAAAAATGTAATCTTCTCCGTAGTTGAATTATCGCGTCCTAAAAATTTTACAACCCTTGCCTCACAATCATTAACAGCGAATACAGCCACAAATGACACCCAATTATTAATAACAAATAATATCACTGCAAACAAAAACGGATTATTAATTTATCCTAATCCTGTGCAGGAAACATTTTCTGTTCAGTTAAAAGATAATAGTATCATAACGGAAATTGTTATGTATAACGAGGCAGGACAGCTACTGTTGCAAAGAACGACATCAGGTACAATAACACATTTGCACAGGAATGAACTTAACATTACAGCAGGTGTTTATTATGTGAAAGTATTCTCTGGTAATATAAGTTATACGGCAAAAGTGGTTGTGCTGTAAATATTACCAAAAATAGTTGTAAAAATTTTTTGGTACTAAAAGTTCATCACAGGTTTTTTGTTCGAAAAATTTTTTTAAATAAGACAGGTATAATAACTAAATAATTATCTTGCCTCTGTTATTTTGTATTTCTTTTTTCATCTAAAAAATTAACCAATGAAAATGCTTGCCCGTATATTTCTTTCCATGCTGTGCGTGGCTATTCTTGTACAATGTAATAACCAAAAATCAAACACCACGGCCAATAATGATACTACAGCAGCTTCACAGACCAATACTGCAAATGCAACCGCAAACTGGAAAATAGGTGTGCAAATGTGGACCTTTCGTATGTTTCCCTTTATGCAGGCACTTGATAAAGTTGATAGTGCCGGTGTTAAATATATTGAAGCTTTTTGGGGACAGCCGCTTGGTGGTGGTATGAAAGACAGTTTTGGCGTCAACATGTCCCCAGAGAGTCGTGCAAAACTAAAGCAGGCACTACAATCCAAAGGAATACAAATTGTAGCAATGGGTGTAATCTCTCCAAAGAACAAAGACGAGTGGAAAAAATCTTTTGATCTTGCAAAAGAATTTGGTTTAAGTTATATCACTGCCGAGCCACGCAAAGATCAGTGGAATATGGTGGACAGTATGGCCGGTGTATATGGAATAAAAGTTGCAATTCATGATCATCCTAAACCAAATCCGTACTGGCATCCTGATTCTGTGCTTGCTGCAATTCAGGGTCATCCAAACATTGGTGATTGTGCCGATGTTGGACACTGGGCACGCAATGGTTTGAACCCTGTTGAGTGTTTGAAGAAACTTGAAGGTCATGTATATGGTGTGCATTTGAAAGACATTAAGGAGTTCAACAATACAAATGCTGCAGATACAATCGTAGGCAAAGGCGTGATTGATTTTCCGGCAATCTTTGCAGAGTTAAAGCGTCAAAACTTTAGCGGCATGTTATCTATTGAACACGAATCCAACTGGTATCATAATTTGCCTGATGTTATTCAAACAGTTCAATATTATAATGAACAGGTAGCAAAGTTGAAGTAGTATTTTGTTAGCCGGGCAGACGACCAATACTTCATAGTACTAATGCAGCCTGGTTCATAAAAAATATTCTAACCTAACAATTGACAGTATAATTATCTGCCCATAAAATTTTTTTTATCAAGATTTGAGTTTAAAGTTTTGAAATAGCAGTATAACCAATATTTTTATCGCGTAATGCTTTCATCCAATAAAAAGCTTCGCGTACTTCAACTCGCTGCGGTAATTTTTCTTACCGTTTCAGGTGGACCTTACGGACTTGAACCTTTACTTTCTTATGCAGGGCAAAACGGATCGCTTTTACTGTTAATGCTTACGCCATTATTGTGGGATATTCCAACTATTTGTGCAGTGCTGGAATTAAATAGTATGATGCCTGTAACCGGCGGATATTATCAATGGGTAAAACGTTCACTGGGCATGCGTTTTGCCTTTTATGAAGGATGGTGGACATGGCTTTACACTTTTGTTGATTTAGCTATTTACCCTGTACTGTTTGTAGAATATTTATCTTTCTTTTTTCCAGGAATGGAAGCATACAAAATCCCTTTATGTTTAGCAATTATCTGGATCAGTGCCGGTTTAAACATACTTGGTATTGTTCCTGTTGGCGAAACATCAATTTTTCTTTCTGTAATTGTATTGTTGCCTTTTCTTGCACTTTTTATCATTGCCTTTTCACATTATGGCGGAGCAATTTCCTTCCCGTCACTTTCTTTAAAAGGTATTGGATTTTCTTCAATCGGTATGGCATTATATACGGTTATGTGGAATTTTATCGGATGGGATAATGTAACGACTTATGCAGCAGAAGTTAACAGACCGGTGCGAACATATCTTGTTTCTATTGG
>WNFZ01003807.1_pt1 | contig 15907 bp, 16 predicted proteins | sample 5400081 | NCBI WGS metagenome assembly WNFZ01 (sample SAMN13153365, study PRJNA577476) | soil metagenome | isolation source: 80 cm soil or saprolite under grassland replicate 1 | place: USA:California | collected 2016-06-15 | reverse complement strand
CCCTTCAGCAGGGGGCTGGCACGACGCGTGTCTACTACATCGCTGCCGACGAGGTGGATTGGGACTACGCGCCCTCCGCGGTGAACCAGATCACTGGTCAGCCATTCGGCGAAACCGAGAATGTCTTCGTCGAGCGGGGCGCAAATCGCATCGGCAAGGTGTACCGGAAATCGCTCTACCGCGAATACACGGATGGCACGTTCCGCACGCCGAAAGCCCCAGATGCACGGTGGCAACACCTAGGCATGCTCGGGCCGATAATCCATGCCGAGGTCGGCGACACCATCGAGGTCCGCTTCAAGAACAACACGCGCTTCCCGGCCAGCATTCACCCGCACGGCGTGCGCTACGCAAAAGACGCCGAGGGCACTCCATACAACGACGGGACGTCAGGGCCTGCCAAAGCGGATGACGCCGTGGCGCCAGGCGGAACGTTCACGTACCGCTGGTCCGTACCCGAGCGGGCGGGGCCCGGTCCGCACGATGGTAGCTCGGTGGTATGGATGTACCACGGTCACATCGACGAGGTCGCAGACACCAATGCTGGCCTGGTTGGCGCGTTGGTGGTGACGCGGCGTGGCAGCGCTCGATCGGATGGCTCGCCGGCTGACGTGGATCGCGAATTCGTCATTTACATGTCAGTGGTCGACGAAAACGCCACTCCATATCTGGATCACAACATCCAGACGTTCACCGGACGGCCGCCGACCGTGAAGACGGACGACGAGGAGTTCGTCGAGAGCAATCTCATGCACGCCATCAATGGCTTCGTCTATGGCAACCTGCCAGGGCTAGAGATGCGCTCAGGGCAGCGCGTGCGCTGGTACGTGATCAGCCTAGGTACGGAAGTAGACCTTCATGGGCCGCACTGGCACGGCCAGACCGGCCTTTTTATGGGGATACGCACGGACATGATCGAGTTGATGCCCGGCAGCATGAAGGTGCTTGACATGGTTCCTGATGAACCCGGCATATGGCTGATGCACTGCCACACCAATGACCACATTCTTGCTGGTATGCAGGCGTTGTTCCGCGTCGCGCAATAACGTACGACACGCGATGTGCCGGATCTCGCGACCGACCGGCGGGGGTGCTTGCCAACACCACCATAGATTGGAGCGTTCGATGAATGGACTGATTGCGCGACTCGCCTTTGCTTCCGCCTCCTCTGGCTCACCGCCTGCGTAGCACCAGGTGCAGTACTAGCTGCCGCGCGGGCAAAACCAACAGCCGTTAGTGATCGCGGTCCAGCCAAACGTTACGCCTGAGCAACTCTCCGCCGATGCTCAGGAGTTGCGCGCGTTCCTCGAGCAGCGCCTGAATCAGCCCGTTCAACTGGTCTTCCCAACGACGTTCGCCGGTTTTATCGAGGCACTGCGTTTTGGCCATGCCCACGCAGCATCCATGAGCGCCTGGCCGGCCGCGCTCGCCCAGAAGCACGCGGGCGCCGAGGTGGAGCTGGCGGAAGTCCGCGAGGTTCGTCATCGGCGAAGACAGGGTTGAGGCGCCTTACTACTTTTCGTACTGGGTCGTGCGCCCCGAGAGCGAGTTCCAGAGCCTCGATCAACTTGCTGGCGCTCGCGGCGCGTTCCCAAGTCAGTTGTCCACGTCTGGATACGTTGCCCCAACCGCGCGCATGGTGGAGCTCGGGCTGCTGGCCCCCGACGGCGAAGTGGATCCCAGGGCGTTCTTCTCGAACGTGCTTTTTGCCGGCGGCTACGCACAGGGATGGGAAGCGCTGAAGAACGGCCAGGTCGACGTGACCGTCATTGCCGGAGACGTCGCGGAGTCCCTGTATCACCACGTCACCTTCACTGACCTGTAGCCGGTCGCCCTGGCTCACCGTGATCCAGCAACTGCCCTCCGCGATGATGTGGAACAGAATCAGCCGCTTGGCGCCCGGCCTGAGGAGGCTGGTGAGCGCATCTGACGGCGGAGACTCGTAGGCCCACGTCGAGGTGTACTCGGCGCGCAGGAAGATAGCGCCGGCCAGGCGCACCGCGGCCAGCACGTCAATGAGCAGATCGACCGGCGCAGGGCGTGCCGCACGGTCTGGAAGATCGGTCAACTCGTTCGGTATTCGCGTCATGGTGGGGTCGAGTTGCGAGGCTGATACTGCGGCTATGGCGCCAGGCAGGGTACCGCCGAACGGGCCGCGATACGAGGTGCGGCAATGACCTTGTTGTCAATGCCCGGAGCCACTCAGAGTCTGCCCCCGGGTATAAGCGACCCCTCGGGACTCGAGCCCGGTCGACTCCTGCACCCGGAGGAGCTGCAACTCGCCCTGCGCAACCGGGCGCTACCACTGGAGGCGCTACGTTCTGAACGCACGCCGACTGGTCTGCACTACACGCTGACGCACTACGACATTCCGTTCCTCGACGCAGCGACGTACCGCCTGGCCATCACTGGACGGGTGAATCGAACGCTCAGCCTGAGCTTGGCCGAACTGAAACGCCGCCCCTCTCACACCATGCGCGTAACGCTCGAGTGTGCCGGCGACGGTCGGGCCTTCCTCCAGCCCCGCCCCATCAGCCAGCCGTGGCTGAGTGGCGCCGTCGGAACCGCCGACTGGACTGGCATCCCCTTGCAAGCGGTGCTTGATGAGGCCGGCGTTGATGACGCCGCATGCGAGGTCGTCTTCACCGGACATGACCATGGCATAGAGGGCAGGGTGGAGCAGGACTATCAGCGCAGCCTGTCCGTGCAAGAGGTGCGGCGCGGTGAGGCGCTGCTTGCCTGGTCGATGAACGGCGCATCGCTCGAGCCGCAACATGGTTTTCCGCTGCGGCTGGTTGTTCCCGGCTGGTATGGCATGGCATCGGTCAAGTGGTTGGGCTGGATCGAGGTCGTCGACCGCCCATTCGAGGGCTACCAGCAGGCGGCATATCGCTATAGCTCGTCGCGTAGCGAGCGCGGCACGCCCGTATCGCTGATGCGCGTGCGTTCGCTGCTGATCCCACCCGGCACGCCAGAATTTCTCACCCGCACACGAATTGTCCATCGGGGCAACCACGAGATCATGGGCCGCGCGTGGTCCGGGCGCTCAACTATCGACAGCGTGTCCGTGAGCGCGGATGGCGGGGCGACATGGGCCGATGCGGACCTCGAGCCACCCACCAGCGCGCACGCCTGGCAAGCATGGCGCTGGGTGTGGTCCGCGGAGACACCTGGGCCCCATGAGCTGTGCAGTCGTGCGCGCGATACAGCCGGCCAGGAGCAACCGGTACAGCCCTTTTGGACCGCCCGAGGTATGGGCAACAACGCCATTCAACGCGTTCCGGTGGTCGTTCTGTAAGCCGCACAACTTTGGATCCGGAAAGGATGGAGCACATGCCCCTGTTTATGGATGTGCACACAGTAAGCGGCGCGACGGCCGAGGCGGTCGCCGGCGCCCACCAGAAGGACCTGCGGGTCCAGCCTCAATATGGGGTGAAGTACGTCAGGTATTGGCTGGATGAGGGAACGGGCAAGATCTTCTGCCTGGCCGAGGCGCCCGACAAGGAGGCTGCCATTCGAGTCCATCGAGAAGCGCACGGCCTCGTTGCCGACGAGATTTACGAGGTCAAGGAAGGCACCTGAACGACGATTTAGGCTCGCTCGAATTCAATGCACAAGCCACCGGCAGTCATCCGTTGGCGCGTAGACACACATCGTGCCGGTGCTGATGGTGGTTCGGAGGTGGCGGGCTAACTCGGGGTGAATTCGTTCGATCCGCCTGAGCACGTCGCGGATGCGGGCGCCGACTGTTTTACGTGCTCGCTCCGTCTCGTCGCCGAGGCGACGGCGCCGCCTGCCGAGGCCGGCCGCCGCGGCAAGCTCATGGATGAGTGCTTTCCGCTCGGCGCACGCCTGCTCGGAGCGGAGCGAATCGTGGGCGGCGTCTGCCTCCGCGATCTCATGGTCGAGCTCAGCCAGCCGCGCCGCGTACATTGCTCGAGCTTGCCCGTCAAGAACGCTGTCGGCACCGCCGGGCGGGATTTCAGACTGGCTGCCAGAGCCTGCCGCTTCAGTCGCGAGGGAGGGCCGCCGGTGCCGACGCCGTTCAGATGCACGCACGAGCCTAAGGCAAACACGAGTCGGCGTCGGCGCACCTCCGCGATTGGCCTGGCACTACTCGTCGGGTTCGCTCGACTGCTCGCCAGCCCCGTAGCGGCGCAACCGAGTCCTGACCCACAGACCGGCAACGCTAGTCCCTCAGCAATAGCAAGATCAGCGGCTCTACTGTCCGACGAGGCGACGCGCCTGTCGCTCCGGGGCAGCGATTCTGGACTGTCTACCTTCCTGGCCGACCCAACTGCGTGGGGTGGGACCGTGTTCATTGGCGCGCTGACCGGTCTTGTTCGGGGGCAAACGGCAACGGCGTTGGTCTGCTGGAAGGGCTTCTTGGCGGGCGTGCCAATGTCATCGGCCAGACCCCGCCCGCTCTTTCCTATGACCTGCCGACGGTCCGTACGCTACGCGGCGTGGTGCAGGCTGCGGCCCTCGCCGCACTGATTGGCGTGCTGGTCTGGAGCGGAGGCACCGCGCTGGCCGCCCCTGCCCTGGATCCCGAATCCCTTGGCGGGCCTGGCGGAGATGCTCTGTCCGTCCAATGTCAGCAATCTGATCCGCGACACACTGGCGAACCTGCTGCAGCAGGCCATAACCGCGCTGCACGAGCTGCTGCTTGGCCTGACGCGCGGAGACAACAACGTGATCACCCGCGCGCCGGCCAGCATGACCTGCCAGCAGCGTTCGGTGGTTGCGCGGCACGACGCGCTCCTGGGTGCGGTGACTTGGGGCTTTGCCGCCGCGGTGGCCATTCTGGGCATCCTGGTCATCCTCGGGCCCAACTCGCCGCGAGGGATCGCTCATCGGCTGAGCATAAGAGCACCGGCAATCGGCTGGTCGCCGTGTCAGCCTCGAGTTGGTCTAGAACGGTCCAGCCCGTGTCTACGTCGTCCAGTAGGAGATCGAGGATCACGAGATTGGGCTGAAGCTCGTTAGCCAACGCGCGTGCTCGTGTCGGGTCCGGCTTGTGGCGTCGGCGTTGGGTGGCGTTGGACCAGATCCCATTGGCTGAGGTCGGCGTCGGCCAACGTCTGGCTGACGCGCCTCGACCTGGGGCGGTGCCACGCTTGAGTCCAGAGCGGAGGCTGGCCAACGCAAGGTGAGCACGGATGAGTTGACGCATGTGCAAGCGCTGGAGCGGCTGGCGCCCGACCTGCCGCCGCGGTCAGGCCTGGTGACGCGGCGGGAGTTCGAGTACATCCGCCACGGCACTTGCTCGTTCTTCATCAACTTCGATGTGGCAAGCGGACAGGTCTTCGCGCCTTCGAGTGGTCCGACCCGTACCGAGGCCGACTTCGTCGAGCACGTGCGGCGCACGATCGCGACCGACCCGACGGCCACTGAGTGGCACTTCGTGGTCGACAACCTCGACAACCACCGCTCGGCGAGTTTGGTGCGCTTCGTCGCTGAAGTGGCCGGTAGCAGAACTGGGCACCAAAGGGCGCTCGGGCGTCCTGGCTCGAGGCCACGCGGGCTGCATTTCTGAGCGATCCGAGCCATTCGATCGTGGTCCACTACACGCCCAGGCACGCGTCCTGGCTGAACCAGGTCGAGATCTGGCTGAGTATCCTGGTGCGCAAGCTCCTACGGCGCGGCGACTTCCGCTCCGTGGATTATCTGCAGCACCAGGTGCTCGCCTTCATCGCCTACTTCAATCGCACCATGGCCAAGCCCTTCAAGTGGACCTATCAAGGCAAGCCACTCCATGCCTGATCCACTGAACTCCGGCCAAATCAGCGCCGGGCTGTACTGGGTGGATGTTTGCTCAGCGCCAGCGACGGCGTCGAGCGTGTCCTCGAGGTACGCCGCTGTTCTCGGTAACGTGAATCTCTTCTTGCCCGTCAGTCTCGGGTGGCTCGTTGTTGACGAGAGCGAGCTCGTCCATTCCGCAAGCTCAGGCATCTAACACCTCGGACTGGGCGGTAGCGTCGCGGATTCTGACGGTTCCGCCTGAACCAACTCAGGGGTAACATCCCGCGCGCAGGCCGGTACAGCCGCCTGCCGGTAGGGCTGCGCGTGCTTCCAAACCTTGAACGCTCCCCGATCGTTGGGCGCCGCAAGGAGCTCGAGCTCGTGCAGCGGTGGCTGGGCCAACCCGCGGCACGGAATGGGCGGGTGCTGATCGTCGCGGGTGAAGCAGGCATCGGCAAGACCCGCCTGGCTTCCGAGACGGCCATCCTGGCCGAGGAACAACGCATGGTAGTCGCGCAGGCCGCGTGCTTCGAACAAGATGACTTGATTCCCTATGCCGTGTTCCTCGATCTCCTGCGTACTGAGCCCGATCTGGGGAGACTCCGTAGCAACTTGACGGCAGCCACCAGCATCGATCCACAGGAGGAGCGTCGCAGGATCACGCGCTCGTACATAGATCAGGTCGCGGAGATCGCGGCGGCCGGTCCAGCGCTGCTGATCCTGGAGGACCTGCACTGGTGTGACGAGCACAGCCTGGAGGTCATCCGCGGCCTTGCTCGGCGCGCGGCAGAGTGCCAACTGCTCCTGATGCTCACGTACCGCGTTGAGGAAGCGCCGGCCGCGGTCCAACACGTACTCGCGGGTCTGGAGCGCAGGCGACAGGCGATGGAGGTCGATCTGAGCCCGCTCGAGCCGGATGACGTCGACTTGTTCATTCGCGGCACGTTCGGACAGGCTGAGCCGGTTCGGCGCGATTTCCTCGACGCAATCTGCACCCTGACCGACGGCAACCCGTTCTTCATCGAGGAAGTGCTGGGGGCGCTGGTCGCGGGCGGCGATGTGTTTCGCCGCGGCGGCGTCTGGGACCGCTTGCCCGTTCATGAGTTGCGGGTCCCGCGCACGATTCACGACGCCGTTCAGCGGCGGGCCAGGCTTCTCAGCGTGGCTGCTCAGGAGCTGCTCGTGGCTGCCGCCGTCGTTGGGCGCCGGTTCGACTTCGCCCTCCTGGAGCAGGTTACCGGCCACGATGAGTCGACGCTCCTGCGCCTCGTGAAAGAGTTGGTCACCAGCCACTTCGTTGTCGAGGAAGAACCCGACCAGTTCGCGTTCCGGCACGCGCTGACCAGACAGTCGGTGCTGGTCGCCTTATTGACGCGCGAGCTTCGGGCCTGGCACGCCCGTGTTGCTGCCGCCATGGAGCGCGAGGAAAACCGGTCCGACGATACGGCTGTCGCTGCCCTTGCGCGCCACTACTTCGAGGCCGGCGATTGGCAGCAGGCCCTGGCGTATGCGCAGCGTGCGGGTGAGCAAGCGCAAGCGGTGTACGCTCCCCGCGCCGCTGTGGAGCACTTCGGTCGTGCGCTGGAGGCGGTGACGCATTCATCGGGCGTGCCGCCGTCGCGGCTCTTGCGTGCGCGTGGTCAAGCGTACGAGACGCTCGGGCAGTTTGAGGCGGCGGAGGCGGACTACGAAGCAGCGTTGGCGCAGTCCCGCGCCGCCGGAGATCGGCACGGCGAGTGGCAGTCGCTCATGGACCTGGGGTTCCTGTGGGCTGCGCGTGACTACGCCCGGGTCGGACTGTACTTCGACCAGGCTTTGGCACAAGCGCGCGCGCAGGCCGAGCCTGCGCTGATCGCGCGGAGTCTCAATCGCGTCGGGAATTGGCTGGTCAACACGGGTCGGCCACGCGATGCGCTGCCCCTGCACGAGGAGGCCCTGGCCATCTTCGAAGCGACGACGGATCGCTCGGGAATCGCCGAGACCATGGACCTGCTCGGATTGGCGGCGGGGCACAGCGGCGATGCCTTCCGCGCAGTCGAATGCTACGAGCGAGCCGCGACGCTGTTCCGCGAGCTGGAAAACCGCAGGGGTCTGGTGTCCTCGCTGGTGATGCTGGCACAAATGGGCACCGATCATCCGGGTTCAGCAATGGCGATGCCGACCGTCGATGCGGGCGTGACGATCCGTCGGGCTAACGAGGCGGTGGCGATCGCGCGCAGCCTCGACTGGCGCGCCGGCGAGGCGTTCGCGCTCGTGGGCCAGGCGTATTGTCTGACCGGACGCGGTGAGTACGGCCGGGCCGTCCAGGCTGCTCGCACCGCTCTGGCGATCGCCGAGGAGATCGAGCATCACCAGTGGATGCTGGCAAGCCACCTGTCGCTCGCGAGCGTGTATTTGGAGCTTCACGCGCCCGAATTGACACATGGCGAGCTCGACCGTGCTCAGGTCATCGTCGACGCCGTCGGGTCGGCGTATTGGACGGCACTGGTCACCGCCGTTCGGGCGGGGGCGTGCTTGATGCAGGGTGACCTCGACCGAGTCGACGCGCTTATCCACGCTCTGGCTGTGCCGGAGCGCGCTCCGATGAATCCCGCCCACATGATTGTCCTGCGCGGTCAGGTGGAGCTCGCCCTGGCATCAGGACGGGGGGACCGCGCGCTGGCGATCATCGACGAGCTGGTGTCCACCGCGACCCCGGGCGTCGCCGACTTCATCTCCCCCTATGTCTGGCTCCTGCGAGGTGAGGCGCTCAGGCGTATGGGTCGCGCCGAGCAGGCGGAGGCCGTCCTGAGACCGGTCGTCGATGCGGCCAGCAGCCGCGGCTCCTGGCCTCTGGTGTGGCGCGCACGAGTGACCTTGGGCCGCTTGGCTCAAGCCCAGGGGCGGCGCGCCGAGGCTGCGCGCGAATTCGACGCGGCGCGCACGATCATTGAGCGGCTCGCGGCGGATGTGCCCGGCGAACCCGAACCCGCGCTGGGCGGTACGTCACTTCGGGCGCACTTCCTGACGAGCGCGATGGCACAGCTTCCCCGCCGACGTCCCGCCACGGCGTTGCGCCAGATCAAGGCGGTTTACGGCGCGCTGACGACACGGGAGCGCGAGGTGGCTGCGCTCATCGCCCGTGGCAAGTCAAACCGCGAGATTGCCGAGACGCTTGTCCTGGGCAATCGAACTGTCCAAACGCACATCGGCAACATCTTCGCCAAACTCGGGTTCAGCTCGCGGGCTCAGATCGCGGCCTGGGCCGTCGAAAAAGGTCTGACCATCAGCGTCGACTAACGCGCGTCGGCGACGCTCAGGCTGCGTCCATCCCAGGACCTGCTCGAGCGGTTAGACACGATTCCTGGTGTTGGGCCGCGGGTGGCGCAGGCCAACCCTGGCTGAGATTGGCACCGACGTCAGCCGCTTTCCGACCGGGTCTCACCTGGCATCCTGGGCGCGCGTATGTCCAAGCAACGACGAGAGCAGCGATACAAAGTTCGGGCACCCCGGCAATACCATGACCCACGTGCGAGCGTGGGGAGCAGGGAGGGGCCGATGCCTGCGCTGGGACTTTGAGCCCGTACGAGAGTTTGGTCGTAGGCCCTCATCCGAATCACTGAATGGACCTCGAGTCCGGATGGGAGTGCGGCGGTACGCCGGGGTTGCGTCCCCATGCGGGAACACAACACACAGCCGGAGGATGAGGATGCGGTGCGTCGGGGTTGACTTGCACAAGGATCAATTCGTGACGTGTTTCCTGGAGGAGGACGGCGAGTCCACTGTGGAACAGTTCCACCTGGACACGCACAGCCTCGAGAAATTCGCGGCCTACTGCGCCGAGATGACCGGATCGCGGTTGAAGCGGGACGCAAAGTCTGGTATTTCGTGGCTCAGGTTCGGGACGCAGTAGGCGAGGTGGTGGTCGTCAACGCCTCGCGTTTTGCGCCAATTGCCCAATCAAGGCAAAAGACTGATCAGCGGGACGCGCTTGAGCTCGCGCGGGGACTCAGGGGCGATTACTTGCCGACGGTTCCGATCCCTTCAGCGCAGATCCAGCATGTGCGCGAATTGTTCGCCGCCTGAGACACACTGAACAAAATGGCCACTCAATGCAAGAACCTGGGGCATGCTGCATTGGCCCGTAATGGCCGCAGCGTCAGTCGTAGTGTGTTCGCCACCGGACGTGGCCGCGCCCGGCTGCGGAAGATGGAGGGAATTGCTCCAACCGATCGTGTGCTATTGGACATGGCGCTACGACAACTCGAAGCAGTGGAGACGGAGCTTGTAGACCTCGAGCGCGAAATCGTCCGGCTTGGCAAGCATCTACCCGGGCTCTCGACCGTACTACAAATTCGTGGACTGGGTGTGATCGCGGGGATCGGCGTCCTGGCCGAGATCGGCGACGTGCACTGGTTCCCGTCTGCTCGCAAGCTCGTTGGCTACGCTGGTCTGGGGGCTTCCGTGCGGCGCTCGAACCAGACGGAGCATCGCGGCGGGATCACTACGCAGGCACGGAAGCTGTTACGCACGCTGTTGATCCAGGCGGTCCTCGCAATGCTCAAGGCCAATGACCACGGCGCGCTGGTCGCCTTCGTCCGTCGCAAGCAGCGCGAGAAGGGCTCCGGAAAAGCGATCTGCGCCACCGCCCGCAAACTGCTGACCGTCATCCACGTCTTGCTGACGAAGCAGCTCGACTACTGGTTCCTCGAAGAGCGCCTCTATCAGCGAAAGCTGAAGGCCGTGGCTCGAGCAGCCTGACACACCAGCCAAAACCTCATTTGCATGGCACAGCGCCACTCCGCCAACTCTCGCCCGCCACCTTGACTTTGCATGGGAGCGCTGGCAAGCGCCGCAGCAGCCATGTCGGGCCAGGCAATCCCTCGCTACGTGCCACCCTGGTCGAAGCTGCCTGGGCCGCGACGCACGCCAAGCACACCTATCTGGCTGCACAGTACCGCCGACTATCGGCCAGGAGAGGCGGCAAACGAGCACTGGTCGCGGTGGCACACAGCATTCTGATCATCGCCTACCGCATCATCCGCGACGGCACCACCTACGAAGACCTCGGCAGCAACTATTTCGACGAACGCGACCGGCGGGCAACCCTTCGCCGCTCCGTTCAGCGCCTCGAGCGCCTCGGCTACAAGCTCACCGTCGAGGAGGCTGCCTAACGCCACTGCGAGGACGGCTTTTCGGGGGACGGCTTTTCGGGGGAATCAACAGTCAAGGGCTAGCGCAGTTCTTGTGCGGGCGCCGAGAAAAACGGAACGGCTTCGTCCCTGCTCTGTCAGATGTGCGGTTGCTGTGGACGGAAGGGCTTCGATTCTGGCCAAGTCGGCGCAGGAGTACGACATCCTCGCGGTGAATGGGCTCGTCAATGCGAGGCTTCTGAATATTCCCGCTCCGGGCGTGTCGGGGGCACTCATGGGTGGGCCCCGATGCTCGCGGCACCCGGACGCCGTGGTATGAGCGGGTGTTCAGGCGCCCGTCTCGACGTGTTGGGCTCTTGGAGCGACTCCGCCTGCGTTGGCACCGCTTTCTAGGTACGTCTTCAGGGCGGCCGTGTTGCTTTGGACGCTGCGTCTGAGCATCAGGGCCATGACTGGTGCAACCATTCTGAGAACGCCCCTGGGGCGGATGTCGATTTCCTGGTCGACGTGTGTACCGCCCTCTCCAGGCATCAATACGAAGTTGTGCCTGATCTCCGCCGCCTTCGCACTAGTCGTGAACCAGATGCGCCGCGGTCGCTCGTAGCGGGTGATGCGAATCTGAAGGTCACCCATGCCACGCATAGAGGTCCGGAACACGGCGTCGCGACCGACTGGGCCGTCCGTCAGCTTCTCGGACCCTGTGAAAGCCGGGCACCATTCCGGGTTGCGGCGTATATCCGCCAGTAGGTCGAAGATCTCCTCGGCGGGGCGCTCAATGACGCTGGAGAATGTGACGGTTGCCACGCTGTACCTCCCAGACTGTCGTTGCCTCAAGGGTGCGTGCGCGGCGGCGGCAAAACATCGACTCGCGAGGCTATTTTTCGGCGGCCCAGTCGGCCTCGAGCAGATCGTGCTGTAGGGCGAAGTGGGTGGCCGCGGCACGGGTAGACACGCCCAGCTTGTCGTAGATGTGCTGCACGTGATGGTGGACGGTGCTCTTCGAGAGGTACAGGCGCTCGGCCATCTGGCCATCGGAAAGCCCTCGCGCAACGAGTCGGAGGACCTGCACTTCGCGCTCGCTGAGGCCCGCGGGCCAATCGCGCCTCCGGCGGCGCATCCGGTGCCCGGCCGCGCCGAGCACGGCGTTAACCGCGTCACCATCCAGGCGCCCGGCGCGTACGGCGGCCTGCAACTCGTCCGAGGCGGCCTCTGGGGAGCGGGCCGGGCGATGCGGCCGTGTCTCGGTCAATGCGTGGTAAACGTCGGCCGCAGCCAGGAGTCGCGCCTCTGGCCGCAGCATCGTCGCTGGCGCGCCGCGGTGATAACCGGTGCCATCCAGGCGTTCGTGGTGAAGCGAAGCGAGGACCCCCAGGTGCGCCATGGCTTGCGGTCGCGCAAGGACGCGCTCGGTGTAGTAGGGGTGCAGTCGCACGCGCTCCCACTCGCCCTGCGTTAGCGGTCCTGGCCTACCCCAGACGGCACTGCTGATGCCGACGCGACCAATATCGTGCACCCATCCCGCCCGCTGGATAATTCGGATATCCGACGCCGCCAGCCTGCAGTGACGCGCGGCCTCCGCGGCCAGGTCGGCCACGCCACTCGAGTGCCCGCCGAGGTACGGCGATTTCAGGTCGACGAAGTCGGCGATCGCCCGCAGCGCGGTGTCAAGCTCGCGTTCCGACAGAACCCGCTGCGGCCCCGGCTCTGCCATGAGCGCGGCCTCCCAGGCCGGCTCAGTCCCCAGCCCGGCCAGCAGCCCAGCCGCCGCCTGGCAGAAGAGCTCGGCCAAGCGCGGGTCGTACGCGCCGCCGGATCGCTGCCGCGCCATGGCGACGGTCGCATCGACACCGCCAACTTGGTAGAAGGTTTCGGCATCCTGCGCCAACCGCATTACGCGGATGGGAAGGGCGATCTCCTCCCGCTTCAGGCCGCGGGGCTGGCCCTTCCCGTCCCAACGCTCGTAAATCTGCGCGAGACAAGCGCGGATCGTCGGCCCGAGATCCAGCCGGTCCGAAAGCTGCTGTGCCACCTCGCAGTGGGCGGCTCTTACCGCCAGCAATCGCGGCGCGCTGGCTACGGCAGTGGCGAGTCTCCGAGAGCGCTGGAGCGGGGGATCTCCCTCGCTGACGTGGCGCACCATCGCCAGTAACACGTCCACCGGTCGCCCGCTATCGACGGTGGCGTACCAGCCCGCGGCGGCGACCTCATCGCCAAAGACAGAGGCGGTCAGATGCGCATCGGCCGTGCAGCCCATGAACCGCAGCAGCGCAAGATAGTAGACGTCGCGCAGCTCGGTGTCGCTCAGGCCGACGGTCTCCCCCAGGCGCACGGCCACCACACATGAGCGGAGGGCGTGCTCGATGGGCTGGCCCGTGCCGAGATCGGTGGCCAGCGAGAGCGCGGCGATCAGCTCCGCGAGCCTGACCGCCGGCTCCTCTTTGTGGGGCGCAGCCGGCGGAGGGCGCATGGGTGGATTCTAGGCGTGTACTCGCGCCCAGCCAGAGCCCGGAGAAATCAGGATCGGCTTCGCCGCACCGCACTTAGCCCGTGCTCTCCGCCTCGCTGGCGGGTCGAGGTCAGCACGTGGACATTTGGCCCGACATGCACGTCGCTGCCGATCGTGCGACCCCCCACGCCGAGCACCGCATGCCTGAATTGCCGCTTCCTGACGACGAAGCACGGCACGCTTGCTCGACTGCCGACCGAAAGAGAGTGCCACCCTGTGGCGCCCAGGTCGGCAGGGTCCTTCACGCCTCGCGGCAGGCTGCCAGGGGTCTCGCGCGAATTTCTCCGTGCGAGCGCGACCAAAACTCCGTGTTTCGCACGAGTCGTCAGCGCTGCCCTGGCGGCGAAACTTCGACCGGAGCTTGAGCCCGAGTTCAAGCACGAACGAGGTGTTGAGGTGCGACTGACCATCAACGACACGGAACTGTACTTCGACGTCGACGGCGCAGCGCTGGTTGCCGACGGCCCGAGCATGCGCGAGCGCCCGACATTCCTGTTGCTGCACGGTGGGCCGGGCTTCGATCACACCACGTACAAACCGCATGTTTCGCCGCTGGCGGATTCGGGCCAGCTTGTCTACCTCGACCAGCGTGGCCAGGGCAGGTCCGCCCGAGCACCGATCGACAGCTGCTCGCCGATGCAGATGGCCGACGACGCCGCGAGCCTGTGTCGCACGCTGGGCATCGAGCGACCGGTCGTCCTGGGGCACTCCTTTGGCGGTTTCGTCGCGCTGCACCTTGCCATTCGGCATCCGGAGGTGGCTGGGAGGCTCGTGTTGCTCAACACCGCCGCCGCCTCTGCTGACATGGCCGGCGGCCTGGAGATGCTCGAAGATCGGCACGGGCGCGCAGTACGCGCCGCGGCGGAACGCGTGTTCGGCGGCGACTTCTCAGAGGCTGCCCAGGCGGACTTCCAGCGACTCGCGTTCCCGGCATACGTCAGTAACCCGGCCAACGCGATGCTGCTCGAGGAGGCGTTTGCGCGCGCGGTGCTCAACATGAATGTCGCGGCGCATTACTTCGAGCGCTATGCGCCAACGTACGACGTGCGCGGCGACCTGGGAGCGATCCGCGTGCCAACGCTGATCGTCACCGGTGACGAGGACTGGGTTATCCACCCGAACGCGAGCCGCGCGCTCGCGGCGGCAATCTCCGATGCTGAGCTGCTGGTCATTCCAGGCGTTGGCCACATGACCTTCGTCGAGCGTCCGGAGGTCGTCCTCAGCGCGATTCGGCGATTTGTCGGCGCCAGAGAGCTCGTAGGTGTCGGCGGCCTGTAAGGCGCCGACGCACCAGCAACCACACAAGCGGAGGACCACATGACTTCGGCTCTGTCAATTGCGGCGCTCAAGCGAGGCGTCATGGTATCGGCACCGATCCTGCTGGTGGCCTTTACTCTCCTGCACGGGGCGGATGAGTTGGTGGCGCACGGCGGCCCCCCCGAGCCCGACGAATGGCTGCGCTATCTGTCCACGATCCAGGAGCGGTGGCTGGCGCTGCACGTCGCCGGGCTAGCCTTGTTTCCGCTGCTTGGTCTCGTGGTGCTGTGAATGCTGCCGGCCGACGGCACCGCGAGCCGAGTCAGCCGCGTGGCGCTCGCCGCCTATATCGTGTTGTATCCCGCGTTCGACGCGCTGGTCGGGATCGGCTCGCACATCCTGATCCAGTACCGCCAGTCGCTCTCACCGGCGGACCGGCCGGTGATCGACACGGTCATCAAAGATCTCTTCTACGACCAGTCCGGCATTGCGTTCAAGCTCGCCGCCTCCGGCTCGATCACCTGGGGAGTCGGTCTCATCGCGGCAGCGGTTGGCCTGTGGCGGGGGCGGAGGTGGCCGGTGGCGCTCCCACTCGCCGTCGCGGGCGTAGCCATGAGTGTGAATCACGCGCCACCTTTCGGCACCCTGACCGCGATCATGCTCGGTGCGGCGGTCTGGCAGTTCTTGACGCACGCGGACCAGGCATCCGTTTGGGTGCGGATCCGCTCTGACGGAGTGAGGAGTCCTGCGTGAACTCTCCGACTTCAACGCACGAGGCGATCCAAACTGTCGATTGCTGCATCGCTGGCGGCGGACCGGCCGGCGTCGTGCTGGGGCTGCTGCTCGCCCGACAGGGGGTGGACGTACTGCTGCTGGAAGCGCACCAGAACTTCGACCGCGAGTTCCGCGGCGACACCGTTCATCCGTCGACGGTCAACCTGATCGAGCAGCTCGGCCTCCTCGACAAACTGCTAGCCCTGCCCCACGTGGCCATGCTGGACTTTCCGTTTCATTACCCCGACGGCAGCATCTCGCCGCCTCCGACCGAGCGCGACCGCGCGCGGCTGTCCTCCAGCTATATGATCCCGCAGCACCTGCTGCTCGAGATGCTGGTTCGCGAGGCCCAGCGGTACCCCACGTTTCGCCTTGCTACGGGCGCGCGCGTCGACGATTTGCTGCGCGACGCGAGGGGTGTGTGTGGGATCCGCTACACGGCGGCAGATGGCCCGCACGAGGTGCGCGCGTCACTGGTGGTTGGGGCTGATGG
>WNFZ01002995.1_pt1 | contig 15911 bp, 14 predicted proteins | sample 5400081 | NCBI WGS metagenome assembly WNFZ01 (sample SAMN13153365, study PRJNA577476) | soil metagenome | isolation source: 80 cm soil or saprolite under grassland replicate 1 | place: USA:California | collected 2016-06-15 | reverse complement strand
CTGCAGGCCGGCGGCGGCGACGTGATCTCGTGGGCAGACTTGCTCGCCTCTCCCGCCCAGGCCGCCGTCTCGGGGAACACCGTCATGAGGGTGGCCGACAAGAAGGCCCGGCAGATGAGCAGCACGCTCGCCCGGCTGGCTAGCGAAGAACTGGTCGAGCTAACCCACAGCGGGGAGCCCGGCATCAGGAAGTACGAGAGGTTCCGGCTCCTCCACGAGGGCGGCCGCAGGCCGACCGGCACGAACATCGCTTACGAGGTCCCGCTCCGCGACCCGGCCTTTCCCGTGCCGGCCATGCTGTTCACCGGCGGGTGGATCCACGTCCTGGAAGACACCGAGCTGGCGTTCATCCTGATGCTGGCGGCCTGCCACCACGAGAACGGCGGCCAGCAGGTCAGCATCCCCGGCGAGACCCGGCTGGACAGGTACGGCATCGGCCGCGACGCGTACGAGGCCCACAAGATGCTCAGCCGCGTCGGCCTGGTGACGGTCACCGCCGACCCCGGCCGCCACCCCGACGGAAAAGTCGAAGGCTACAACGAGGGAGATCAGCCGCTCCTGCACGCCTTCAGCTTCCACCCCGGCCAGTTCAGCCGCGATGCCATGACCGAGCTCCGCACGCAAATCGACGGCCAGCTCAGCCGCTGAGCCCCCCGCCCCGGACCAGGCTGCTTACGGCGGGTGCCGGGGTCCTGCGCACCACCCGGGAGGCCCGGGACCCGCTGGCCAACCCCGACATCCAGGTCGCCGTGCAGTGGACGCTGCCGACGCCGCGATCGAGCGGATCGAGAAGATCTGCAACGGGCGGGAACGTGGTCATCTAAACGGACTTTCAGTACGCGCTGATCAGCCCGGGGAACCGCCATGCCCGGCCGCCGCCCCAACGGCCGATCCGGGTGCCTGGCCCCGGGCAGCCCACCGCCGTCCGGGGTCGGCGCGCACCTGCGCGCCGACCCGCCCTCATCCTGGCCGATCCCGGCGGCCGGGCCCGGCAGGTGCCCCGATGGCTCTGCCAGATCGCCGTCGGCGCCGGCCTGACCGGCATGGAACGCCTAATCCAGCGGCGAGCCGCCAGCTCTCCAGGCCGCCGCCGAGTCGGCGTCCGCATCCGCGCCGGCGCACTAACCAGCCCTGAGCGGCCTGGGTACTGCCCCTGATAGGGCAGACACCGGTCAGTAGCCGGTTCCAAAACTCCCGTCACGGTCCGCTACTAGCCCAAGGTAGGCTAAACAGCACGTAGTCTCGCAGTCGGCGCGAGTTGAGATGGTAAATTTTCACGTAGTAATGTCATAAAACAACGTAGTCAGCGTGACTACGTGAATTTGATGGTGAGGTACGTACATTGAAGCTTCAGATCCCAGCGATCGGCTATAAGCAGGGTGGACGGCAGATGGTGGTCACAGCCATGAACCCGGACGCTCTGGTCAAGACCGTGTCGCGCCCAGAGCCATGGAATCCCGTTGGGTCGCAGCCGCACGGCAACCGGCCCGTCGACAAGGCCCACCGCAAGGGCATTGCCGAGTACCTGGAGAGCGAGGAGCACTTCGTGCTCGGCGCCGTCGTGCTCTATGCCAGCTCGGCAGAGGCAAGGTTCGTTCCGCAGCAGGACTGGCCGGAAGAGGAGGAGCGGGCTCCCGGGACGCTCTTCCTGGAGTACGGCGCTAACTTCGACGTCGGCGACGGCCAGCACCGGATCGGTGCCTACTCCGACGTGATCAGCACGCACCCCGAGGCCGACGACCCGGTGATCAAGAGGCTCCACACATCCGGCCAGCCGATCATCGTGGTCATCGACGACAACCCGCTGCACCGGGCCCAGGACTTCACCGACCTGCAGCGCAACGCCAAGCCGCTGTCCTCGAGCCTGGGCCTCTCCATGGACCGGAGGCAGCCGGTCAACCAGCTGCTCATCAAGCTGGTCCAGAACCCGGCGCTGCCGATCTTCAACGACGGCGGCGACACCAGCCGGGTGGAATTCCTTTCCGATACCCCAGGCAAGCTCAGCGCCAAGCTGTTCAGCTACAAGGCCGTCCGCTTCGTCAGCGGGCTCGTCCTCGGCGTCAACGAGCGCAGCACCAAGGGCTGGGAGAAGACCGTCAACGACATCGTCAGCAGCGACCACGCAGCCGTGGAAGAGAAACTGGCCGGCTTCTGGGACGGGCTCGGCACCCTCAAGCCCTACGCCGAGGTGATCGACGGAACCAGCACGGCCGCCCAGCTCCGGGAAGGTACCTACCTCGCCAGCGCCGGCGCGCTATACGCCCTCGGGTGGGCAGCCCATCTCGCCAACGCGGAGCACGGGATAAGGCCCCGGGACTTTGCCAGATCGCTTGCCGTGATCGACTTCGCGCGGCCCGGGAAGGCCCGCGACCTCACCCCGGAAGACACGATCTTCGCCGGGAACCTGGTGGATCCAGCGACCGGCCGGATCTCGGGCAGCCGAACCGGGTGGGAGCCGGCAGCTAACCTCATCCTCGACCGGGCGCTCGCCGCAAAGTGAGCCACGACGGGGCACGTTAGTCGTGGTGCTCGTGACAGGGGAATCGAACCGTGAGCGATCCAACGCTGGCTGAATATGCTCGAAACCTCGGTCCGGTCCCATATGACCGGACCGAGGCCAGTACCCGCCGCAGCGTCGTCGAGGCCGCCCTGCGTACCTCAAGCCTGCGGGTGACATCCATGTTCGAGAGCGGCTCGTGGACGCATGGCACCGCGATAAGCGCCAAGAGCGACGTCGACTACATGGCAGTCGCCACCGGCCTTCGGCCCGCCTGGCCGAGCAGCGCACTCGCCGCGGCGAAATCAGCGGTGACGGGATGCGACTGGAAGATCACGGACGTGCGCGTGTCCTCGCCGGTCATCGCCGTCACCTACTACAGTCAGCCGAACTTCGAGATCGCGCCCGCCTGGTACAAGGAGCGGATCAACGCTTTTGACGTCTACTGGATCGCGGGGCGGGGGGACGAGTGGGTGTATTCCGCACCGGGTGCCCATCTCGCGTACGTCAACCGGCAAAACGACCGTCTCGATAAGAAGGTCAAGCCGCTGGTCCGCCTGCTCAAAGCATGGAAGTATCACGTCGGCGCGCCAGTGTCCTCCTTCTACCTGGAGATGCGGGCCGCAGAGTACGCGGCTGGGGAAACGGTCATCCTCTACGACATCGACCTGCGCCGCGTCATGAACGCCATAATGGCCGCCGGTGCCAGGGACATGACCGACCCGGAGCACATCGTCGGCCGGATCCCTGCCTGCGCATCCGATGAGAAACGCCAGTGCACCGTGGGGCAGCTTCGCGCAGCCGCCGGCGATCTTCTTGCCGCGGACACGGCGAAAGAGGCTGGCGACCGCAGCGGGTACTGGCAGGCAATGCACAGAGTCTTCGGGAGCAGTTATCCATGGCCGACATGGTGACGGACGACGCGGCAGCCTGGCGGGCGGCCGCTGGCGAGGAACTCCGTCAGCTTATCGATGACATGCTCCACACGGAGAAAACCCACATGGCCGCAGCAGAGCGGCTTCAGAGACTGCACCAGTGGCTGGGGATCGCCGCGACCATGCTGGCCACCGGCGCGGCCGCAACCATCGTGGCCGCACTGAGCAAGATAGCCGCGGGCCTGCTCGCCCTGGGCGCCGCCATCGTCTCGGGCGTGCTCACCTTCATGAAACCAGAACGCGCCGCAGAACAGCACCTCGCCGCCGGCCGCCAGCTCGCCACGCTGCGAGTCCACGCACGCCAAGTCCTGAACCTCGATCTCCCGGTACTCGGCTTCGAGGCGGTTCGCGAGGCCATCGATGACATCGCCACCAAGAAGGCTGCCATCGACGATGCCGCACCTGGCACTCAGAACAGGGACTACACCGCGGCCCGCAACAAGATCACCAAGGGCACCTTCGACCGCGACAGATGAGCGGCCGCCCCGGCCCTCCGCCTCGTCCCACACATGTTCGTTACGCAAAGCCCCTGGTCACAACGCGGTTAACAGGCTCGACGGTCAGTAAAAGGTACATACAGAAGACCGAAATCTCCGTGAGACACCGTGCGCCGACATGCTCTGAGACCCTGGGTAACGCCCCAGGTCACACTGGTCCTAACCGACATGCAAAATGAGAACCTACAGTGACCGTACCGAAGGGTTCCAGCCGGGGATCTCAGCAGCCGTCCCTGAGGCGAGTGGGCGGTGGGGGCGCTATGGTCGACGCGTGCGATTTGCGATCTCCATCCCCCAATCGGTGGCCGACGGCGCGTTCGATCCGGTCGGCCTGCACCGCTATTTGACGCGAGCCGAGGTCCTAGGTTTCGAAAGCGCCTGGACGCATGAGCAGGTCGTGGGCACGATACCCCATATGAGCTCCATGGAGATCATGACCTACGCGGCGGCCTGCACGCAGCGGCTCCGGCTTGGTTGTGCGGTCTTCGTCACGCCGCTGCACAACCCGGTCCACCTGGCCAAGAGCCTCGCCACGCTGGACCAGCTCAGCCGAGGGCGCATCGAGGTCGGCGTGGCCACTGGCGGGCGGGTCCGGCCGTTTTCCGCGTTCGGGGTCGATCCAGACGGTCTGGTCGCGCGGTTCACCGAGGGGCTGGCACTTATGAAGGCGCTGTGGACCGAACCCCGTATCACATTCGATGGGCGATTCTGGCAGTTGGACGGCGGGGCCATGGAGCCCAAACCGTTCCAGAAGCCTCACCCGCCGATTTGGTTCGGGGGCAGCCACCCGAACGCGGTGCGGCGTGCGGTCCGGCATGGCGACGGCTTCTTTGGCGCGGGGTCATCTACCACGGCACAGTTCGCCAATCAGGTGCGGATTCTGCGGGACGCGCTCACCCAGCAGGGCCGGCCTGCTGCCGGTTTCCGGATCGCCAAGCGCGTCTACGTGGCGGTGGACGACGACCCTGAGCGCGCGCGGCAAAGCCTCGCCGCCGCCTTGGACCGTCTCTACGCGTTCCTCGGGATAAAGGTCCCCACGGCCGTCGCGGTCTATGGCCCACCGGACGCTTGCGTGCAGGGATTGCGCGCGGTGGCGCAAGCGGGCGCCGAAATGATCCTGCTCAATCCGCTCTTCGACGACGCCGAGCAGATGGAGCGCCTAGCCGCCGAGGTGGCGCCTCAGCTGTCCTAATGCCGGCGGTGCGAGCGACCGCTGGCACTATTGCGGGTGCCCGCGGCTTCGCGAACGAGAATCGGTGCGAGATCATGGGCCTCGTGCGCCCATGGCATTGACGGCGAGACGCGAAGGACGGGCGATGGCCACAGCGCGACGGATTGCCGTGGCGGAGCGGCGGGCGCGGCTCGCCCTGCGGCACCATCTGGCTCCGCAGGCGCGCGCAGCCACCCCGGCCCACGTGGCCAGGGACCTGGTCGGCCTGCACGGAACCGACCCGGCGTCTGTGTTTCTTGCGATCCAGGCCCGCACGCTTGGCTATCCAGCGGCTCACGTGATCGAGCGCGTGATGTACGAGGAGCGCGCCCTTGTCCGGATGCTTGGCATGCGCCGCACCATGTTCGTCGTCGCCACGGAGTTCGCGCCCGTGGTGCAGGCGGCGTGCACGGACGAGATCGCGGTACGGCAGCGATGTCGCTACATTCAACTGCTGACCCAGGGCGGACTACCAGGCGATGCGGGAGCATGGCTCAGCGACGTGGAAGCCTCGACGGCGCGGGCCATCGCCGCTCGAGGCGAGGCAACCGCCGCCGAGCTGGGAGCTGACGAGCCACGGCTTCGCCAGCAGATCATGATGGCCGAGGGTAAGAGCTACGGCGGCCTGCAAAGTGTCGCCACCTGGGTGCTCCTGCTGCTCGCGGCGGACGGGAAGATCGTGCGCGGGCGGCCGCGCGGCTCGTGGACGTCCAGCCAGTACCGGTGGCTGCCGGTCGAAGCGTGGCTGCCTGGCGGCCTGGCCAGGCCGTCGGCCGCGCACGCCCGCGCGGAGTTGCTCCGCCGCTGGCTCGCGGCGTCGGGCCCGGCGACTGCCGACGACCTTAGGTGGTGGACAGGCTGGACGGCCGGTCAGGTGAGCGCCGCCACCAAACAGATCGGAGTCACGCCGGTCGATCTCGATGGTTCGCCCGGCCTCGTACTGCCGGGCGACGAGGATCCCGCACCGGAGGTTGCGCCATGGGCCGCGCTGCTCCCGGCTCTCGACCCGACAGTGATGGGCTGGCGGGCACGCGAGTGGTTCCTCGGCGAGCATGGGTCTGCGCTCACCGATCGGTCGGGCAACATTGGCCCGACGGTGTGGTGGAACGGGCGGGTGGTCGGCGGTTGGGCGCAGCGCCGCGACGGCGGCATCGCGTACCGGCTGCTGGAAGGTGCAGATGCCATGGCCATACGTGCGGTGAACGACGAAGCCGAACGGCTGCGCTGCTGGATCGGCCCTACGCGAGTGACACCACGCTTCCGCACCCCCTTGGAACGGGACCTGTCGACCTGAGCTGGCATAGCGCCTGTTTGTGAACCCCGGTCCGGCTCCCGTGCGTCACGTTAAGGACCATGGATGTCACATTGTGGGGTGCAATGGGGGCAGTCGCAAAATCGAATTCGACCAAAAATGATCTCCACTTGGTGCTGGTTGGCACCGACTCAGAGTGGAGATCGCTCCACCTTGCTTGGTCACATGGCACCTCCCATCGGCCCAGTCCCCCACTACCCGCCGGTAGGCGGTTATTCTGCAACAGCCCCTATCTGGCCTGGGTGGCCCACTGTGGCCCCTCCCGCATGGCCGTCAATGTGTACCCACCCTGATGCCAGCCACGCCGTCCATGATCCGCTACGTCGGAGCCTTTTCAGCTGTCCGCGCTGAAAAGGCTCCGACGTAAGGGATCAAGCTGGCCCGCGGGCCCTTAGCCTTCCGACCTCGCGCAGATGCAGAACGGATGGCCGGCCGGGTCGGTCAGAACATGCCAGCGGTCGCCGCCCGGCTGGAAGGCTGGCTTCGACGCGCCGAGCTCGAGACACCGCGCCTCTGCCTTGTCCAGGTCATCGACGTACAGGTCAAGGTGGTACCGCTTCGGCGAAGCCGGATCTGGCCAGTGCGGCGGCTGGTAGTCCTCGATGCGCCCGAAGCCGATGTCCGTTCCTCCGCTGCTGACCATGGCGTACTCGTCTTGACTATGCGTGATCTCCCAGTCCAGAAGATCGTGGTAGAACTGCGCGAGCGTGCGGGGATCGTCGCAGTCGAGGTTGACCATCGCGAGAGTGGCCGTTGCGGTCATCGCTGTGCTCCGCCTTTCAGTCGTCGGGCCCTTTCGTCATGGGCCCTTGATCACGGTCTCGCGCCTTGTGATCGTTTCCAGTCGACGCCTTGTCGCGTCGGCACCTCCATCCTGGCGCCAAATGCTGACATCTACTGGCAGGTACGGGACCCCGACATCGCACCGCGGCCTGGAGCGAGACCGTCCGCCTGGAGCTCCGGCGCTGGAAGACAAGAATTGTCGGTGGCCGGCGGTACAACGGTGAAAGACCGATCCAGTGCTGAGCAAGGGAGGCACATGGCTGACTTCGACTCTGCCGCTGCGGCCGCCGAGAAGGAACTCGCGGAGTTATCGCAACGGCTAACGGAGCCGGGTGAACGTGAATGCCTGCGCTGTTATCTGTTGCGCATGCTCAACCAGTTCGGCTGCGACAACACCCATCGCTGGACCGAACTCTGGCGGCGTTTGCGTGCGCCGCGCGCACACGCCCTCGTGGCCCGCCTCAAAGACCGAGGCGCGCTGTGCTGTGACTGTGAAGTGATCTTCAATGTGTTTACGGACTACCCGGATACGGGCCACCTCCTGCCTTGTGCGGGTGTATCGCGGGCCGGGTCGACGCAGCCGTGCCAACTAGGACCGCTGAGAAGGAGCGCGTGAGGTGGGATCTCGGTAGGAGCAACGATCGGGCCGACCGCGCCCGATGAGCCGTGCGGGTGGCACAGATGCAGGGCCGGGTCACACCGGTGCGGGACTCCGGGATGTTTCGGGCGGGGGCGGTTACGGGCGAGGACCGTGGAATGCGGGACCGTGGAATGCAGGACCGTGGAATGCCTGGTGCCGACTTGACAACTAAGCGTTACATGAGATGTCCTACCGTCATGCCAGCGAGCGCACAGCGTGACGGCGGCGTGCACCACCAGGTGTACGGCCGTACCGTCACGTCGCCCCCATGCGCTGCACGCTGCGTCTGTCTTTCGTGTTGTCGCTGACGGCCTTCCTGCTGACGACCGTCCTGGGCCCTGGAGCCCTGCGATAAACGAAAGACTGGCAATGAATCCCGACATATCTGCCGCCCCTGAACTGGCTCAGCTTGCCCGCGTGCCCGCATTCGCACCGCCGTTCGGGATAAGCGAGGGCAGTAACCGCCCGGCGACCGCTGGCCGTCTCGCGGGCCTGGTGCGGGCGGCGGCCGCCGATCCCGCACGTTGGTGGCATCTGGTCCGGTTCGACCCGCGGCAGCCGGTTCACCTGCGACTGGACGCCGCACCAGGGTCCGAGCTGTGGCTTGTTACCACACCGCCCGGCTACCGCGGCGCGCCGCGTGATCACCGGCCGGGGTGCGAGGTACTCACGGTGGTCGCGGGCGAACTCTCCGAGCGCACCATCACCGCGGCGGGAGCGGCGGAACTGCCGCTGCGGCCGAATCGAATACGCGTGCATGGCCTCGGGCACCTGCATGAATCCATCAATCCGGGCAGTTGTTACGCGGTCAGCCTGTGCGCGCACAGAGCCGAGGGATGGCAAGAGCAAGCAAGGTACCGGGGCTGACACGCACCGGGCGCAGGCGGCGGATTCGCTGTTTGCACGGCCGTTTCACGACGGGAGCGGTATAAACGGTCCGGAGCCTGCTGTCGGATCGGGAGGACCGTGCGGCGCAATCGCCAGGGGCGCATGTCCCGCCCTCCGGTCGGCCGTCGGCGGGCCGTTACGTTCGCGGACCGCATCTCCGCGAGCGGAACCGCCGCGGCGGTGGCCATTTGCCTGGCGGGCGTGCTGGTCGCCGGGCATGTAGTGCTGCGCGGAATCGTCCGCTCCGCCATGCCGCGACCCCATGGCACGGCGTCGGCGAAGCCCCCGGCCGCGGCGCGGCCGTCGCCGACCCGGCCTGCGCCAGCGCGTGCGCCGGTGGCGACGCTCGTGAGTGACGTGCGGCAGATCATGACCACACAGGAGGGAGCGGCTGCGCGCCGCGCATACGGCACACCCGTCAAGACGCAGCCCATTGTTCGGCTGACCCGAACCGCCCGCAACCGGTCCTGGGCATTTGGGACCACCGTGATCCCAGTGCCCGCCGGAAGCGCTTCCCCGCCATCGACCGCGTTCTTTCTCGCATACGAGCGCGGCGGGCGGTGGGATATCGCCCTGTCTGGGAGCAGGCGATTTGGGCAGATGGTCAAGTCAGCGTCCGGCAAGGTGCTCACGGCGGCGGAGGCATCGGTCCTGGCAAAGTACAGCCCGAGTAAGGTGACGGCGCCTGGTGCGGGCGAAACGTCAGCCGGCATGCGATTGGCTCTGCCCTGGCGTGCCGGTCAGTCGTGGCGGTTTGTCGCCGCGTTCAGCGGCTCGGCTCGCGGACCGGGCGCGGCGTCGATGCTCGCGTTCGCCGCCGGCGATGGGCGGGTCTTGGCGGCTGGCCCTGGTAGGCTCTACAGGTTCTGCGGCGGGCGGGGCTCGGATGCGCTCATCGAGATCATCCACCCGGACGGCAGTGCCACGGTGTACTACCAGCTGCGGGACGAGACGCGCGCCCGTGATGGAACCTTCATCACCGCAGGCTCATATCTGGGGATGACCGGGACGTCGCTCGCTTGCGGGGGGACCGCGGCGGCTGGCACCGGCAGAGGCAAAGGCAAGGGCGGCGGATTGCGATACGGCGTTGTCGCGTTCGCGGTGATCCGTCCCGGCGGGGAGATGAATGTCGATGGCCTGACGATCGGTGGCTGGACTTTTCATGCGAAGGCGAAGGCGCAATCGGTGTGGGCGGAGCGGAAGGCGGTTCGGGTGAAGCTCGGCGGCTCGCTGCGAAATTTCGGCCCCCCCGATCCGGGCGCTCCGACGGCTCCGACCGCTCCAACCGCGAGCCAAGCTCCTGATCCGACTTCAAGCCAAAGCCCCGGTCCATCGCCGAGTTCGTCGCAGGGCAAAGCCGCCTCCACGGATACTCTTCCCGTGCTATCCGGAGTGGGGGAACCGGGACCTGCGGTACCGGTCTCAGGCAGCGGTGCGGGAAGAGTTGCGGTGCGGCGCGGGACGTGATCGGGCCGCGGTGACGCCACGGCGACCTTGCTGCTCTCGAACCTCTGACCTGGGACAACACGTGCTAAGTGACACCTTTATGGCGTTTCGCGTGCGGACGGGAATGTGCGGCGGTAGCATCATTGCCGACCAGGGAACGCTGCCGTGTTACGAACGTGTAACAGGGCACCGAGACCCTGGTCCCTGTATCTGGCGTCGTGGCCAAGCATCGGGTCATGTGACCCCCTGCTAAGGGAGTCAACATGTCAGCGAGGACCGGCCAATTGCGGAGTAGGAGGTATACGCAGTCGGCACGGCGCGTGGGTACTGCGCGTCTGATCATCTCGGTTATTATCTGCGTGATCTTCGCTTCGGGGGTCGGCGCCGAAACCACCAAGACCGGTGCCGACATCGCGAGCGGGACGCAGCGCTTCCTGACGTTCTACTCCGGTGTCTTCGCTCTTGTCGCGCTTACCGCAGCGGTCGCCGCTGGGCTGCTCGCGACGGATCGCATCGTCATGTCGCCCGGGAAGCGCATCGTCTCCCAGGCTGCGCACAGGGCAATCGTATTCGTCTCCGTTGCTTTCCTGGCGACGCATATTCTCACGGAGATAATAGCGGCGAAGTCGCACCTGATTGATTCTGTTGTGCCTTTTCTCTCGCCTGGCCGTACGTTCTACCTGGGGCTTGGCACTATCGGTTCCGACTTGATAGTGCTGCTCGCTGCGACCGGCATAGCGCGTCGGCGCTTTGCCGAGAAGATGAGCCCAGTCGCATGGCGGGCCTTGCACGGAACCGCTTACCTGGCGTGGCCGATGTCGATTGTTCATGGCCTCGCTGCGGGGCGCCAGCCAAAACCTTACGTCAGCTGGAGCTACGGCGCCTGCTTGTTCGCGGTTGGCCTCGCGCTCGTCCTGCGCAGTGTCGCGACGGTCAGACCGCAGCACGCGACCTCATATGCGCGGCGGGATGAGGCGTCGTCGGCTGAGGAGCGGACGGCTGCCAGCGCTGCGGCTCAGGCGTACCTTCTGCATCATCAGCAGGCTGCGCTTGCTGCTGGGGCAGGCGCCGGGTTCCCACGGGCCGCATCAGCTTCGGCCATGCAGCCCACCACGCCTGCGGGTGAATTCCCCGCGGCGCCCAAAAGGTACCCATCGACGCCCGCGGGCGGCCTACCTGTCGTTCGCGGCGATCACGCCCACACTCAGGACGGGTTCCCGGGCGGCCCTCTGCCCGCAGTGATGCGGGCCCACATGGCGCCCGACTGGGCGCGCAACGAGCCACCCGCCGAGGATGCACGGATAGGGCACGACCTGGCGTCCATCCCATACCAGATGCAGGCGCTTCATCACGCACCGCCCGGCGAAGATCCGCCTACTAGAACAGCGGCCGGGCAACGATGAAGACATCATTGGCCACCGAGTTGGTCCAGATTGGGACCCCGCGCCTGACCGCCGGGCTCGACACGAAGTCCCGGCTTGATCTGGCTGATCACCTTGAGGTGCATGGGCTGTTCCCCCGGCTCACGCTTAGGCAACTGATCACGATGGTCGAGAAGGTCGAGATCAAGGGCCGTGGCGGCGCTGGCTTCCCCCTGGCCCGGAAGATCAGGGCGGTCGCCGAGTCGGCAAACACGGATGGGTCCCGGACTGTTGTCCTGGTAAATGGGGCGGAGAGCGAGCCTTGCAGCGCGAAGGACGCGCTGCTCCTCGTCCGGGCTCCACATCTTGTGCTCGGTGGCGCTGTCCTAGCTGGGCGCGCGCTCCGCTCCCGCGAGATTGTTGTCGGCGTGGCCAGCGGTTCACCTGGGGCGCGGTCAATTCTCGAGGCCGCCGCAGAGGCCGGCATGAAGAGGCAACTGAGAGTGGTCGAGGTACCTGACCGGTTCATCTCTGGCGAGGGCGGTGCCCTCGTCAACGCGGTCAACGGCAGGCAGCCGTTGCCGCCTGGCCGTAAGACCCGGGCAAGCAGCAGTGGCGTGGACGGCCTACCGACCCTGCTCTCGAACGCCGAGACCTTCGCCCAACTGGCGGTACTCGCGCTGCTCGGCCCGGATGAGTACTGCTCGGCCGGGACCGAGGACGAGCCAGGCACGGTCCTGCTGACGGTACGCGGGTCAGCGAGGAAACCGGCCGTCGTGGAGACGCCGACCGGCGTACCGCTGGGCGCGATTCTCGACATCTGCGAGGCCACCATCGGCGACGGAGTGCTTGTTGGCGGCTATCACGGCATATGGTTGCCACCCGCCAGCGCGGTAAGCGTGCCGGTGTCACGCAACGGCATGGTCGCGGCGGGGGGCACTCTGGGCACTGGCGTCGTTATGCCTCTCGGTGAGGGAACATGCCCGTTGGGTGAAGCCGCCCGCATCGCCAGCTACCTCGCCGGAGAGTCATCAGGACAGTGCGGCCCATGCAAGCTCGGCCTGCCCGGTCTGGCCCGCGCGCTGAAGGCACTTGCGGATGGGTCGGGCGGAATGAACGCCCTGGAGACCGCCCGCCGGTCCGCTGGGGCCGTGCGCGGCAGGGGAGCGTGCAAACATCCGGACGGCGCGTCAGAGTTTGTGCTTTCGGCGCTGAACACATTCACTGACGACGTCGCAGCGCACGTGTTCCATGGCTCATGCGGGCGGCCCGTGCGTGGCGTGCTGTCGCTGAAAGCCGAAAGGGAACGACCTCGGCTCGAGGTCGACTGGACGCGGTGCAAGGGGCACGGACTGTGCGCAGAGCTTGTCCCTGAACTGGTCCATCTTGATCGCAACGGCTATCCGGTATTGCTGGACGCGAGTGTGCCGTTCTGGCTGGAGAAAGATGCGCAGCAGGCGGTTGAGATGTGCCCCTCGCTGGCGCTCCGCCTCACCCAGGCAGAGCCCCGGCCGGCCGCGCCATCTCAACGCGTGCCCGCGGTGCCCGGCGCCCGTTACGGGCGCGTCATGCTCGAACTTCCAGCCGGGCGGAACGACTAGGAGCGCGGCAGGGCTCCACCTTGGCCCCCGCGCGGCTGGTGTCCGCCGGGCCCTATCCTCAGGACTCCTGACATGAGTGAAATTCGGTGTGAGGTTGTGAACTCGAAGAGCTTAAGCCGAACTTGCGTGATCTTGATACGCGGTGAGGGCCGCCTGGGCTGGGGAGATGATGCCTTGATCTGGGTCTGGCCGATGATGCTTTCTGGCTACTTGAGGGTGAGGGGCACCGGCGCGCCGAGCAGTTCGAAGGCGCGGCGCTGGAGGGGGGGTGGGGGTGGTGAGTTTCTCGATCCTCTGCCCGGCGAAGGTGATGGTCTGCCGGTCGAGGGTGGACAGGTGCTCGAGCAGGTCGCCGTATTTGCGCACGGGCAGGCCATCGCCGTTGTGCTTGCTGCTGTCTTTTGCTTTTGCCTGGGCTGAGCGCTGGGCGGGGGCGACCGGGTCAGCGGGTGCCGGGGTCGGTGAAGGTGAGCTCGGCGAGGGCCTGGCGCAGGTGCAGGTGAGGTAGCAGGCGAGCATGCAGATCAGCACGTGGCCGCGGACGCGGTTGTCAAGGTAGTGGTAGATGGGCCGCAGGTCCAGGTCGTCGGCCTTGGTGATGCGGAAGTCCCGCTCGACGTATTTGAGGTTCTTGTAAGCGGTGACCGTGCCAGCCGGGTCGAGGATCTCCTCGCTCACGCTGGTGCGGATCACGTAGAAGCCGTCGAGGGCGGCCTCGGCGGCGACCTTCTCCTCGTCGATGCGGTAGGTGAAGCTGGTGCCGGTGATGTCGCGGAGGAAGTGCTGGCCGGCCTTGTGCTTGCCGATGACTTCCCCGACCTTGGTGCCGATCTCGGCCGCTCCGGTCAGGCGGCCCGCGTCCACCGATGTCTTGATCTTGGCTAGGTCTTTGCTGGTCGCGGCGAGCAGGTCCTGGCGCTTGCGAGCCCGGTCGGCGGCGAGCACTGGGTTGTGGCAGCAGATCAGCCGCTCGCCCGGGTAGCCGGGGTGGGTGATCCCGGCGAAGTTCTGGGCATCGAACAGGCTCATCTGCAGCGGCCCGCCGTCGCGAATCGCCGCATACACCTCATCGGTGCTGGCGCCCGCCACCCCCAGGTCGGCGCCCAGGGTCGTGTCGCCCCCGGCCCACCAGCCCACCGTGGATAGCTTCGACTCCGGCCGCACCGCGCGGGACAAGATCAGCGCATAGGCGGTCCCGCGTTCCCGGCAGGCCGGTCGCAGCAGCTTCGGCAGGCCCAGCTTGGCGGCCATCACGTGCGCCGCCGCCACATCCCCGTGCGGCACCGACCGCTCGGTCTCGAACGCCGCGCCGGCCTCGACCAGGGTGGCGCCTTTCAGTGCGGCGTCGACCAGCGCGATGACCTGCCCAGGAAGCTGGGACAGATTCGCCAGGGTCTCGTGCCGGACTTTATTTTTACTGCCTTCGAGCGCCAGAGCCGACAGCGAGCCCAGTAAGCGCGCAGGTCAGCAACGTTCGGACCGGTCGGTGACATTCGCTATGTCAGGAGTCCTGATCCTTGACACCTGACCCGGTCGCACAGGCAGCAGAATAGCTGCTCGCAAACGCCGCTCGTGGAGGGGATGTGAGGCGAGTCGGGCTCCGGTTCGGCGCGCGATTCCCGTAGAAACGAGAAGCCCCTCGGGCACCCCTGCCGGGTAACTGGCAGGCATCCCATGAGGACCTGGGATGACGGGAAGTGCTTCTTGGCCGAGAATCAAGGCTATTTGCATGGCACCTGGGCCTCTCGCGCTTTGGCGAGAGGCCCAATGCCCAAATATGAAGGTTAGGTGGCCTGCTCACGAGCCAGCACGGCTCGCTTGGCGAGGCGGAGCATGTAGGCGCGCAGGGCGTGTCCGGCGCGGCGTCGGCGTTCGTCGGGGGATAACTTCCTGTCTGGGTCAACTTCGTGCTCGACGCGTTTGAGGGAAGGCTTGGCGGGCGGGCCTGGTGCAGGCACTGCGATCGGTTGTACGGCTCCAAGAAATCTCGGCGGCGATTCGCCTATTGACGTCCATCACTGATGGAGGCACTTACCTCCTCGGCGGGCCCCTGGCTGCGTGTTTCGTCATCGGCCAGGTCTAGAGTCTGGTCGTGGTTTCGTCCTTATGGGTCGCTCGTCTCGTCGTCAGTGACGCGACCGCCCGCAAGCTGTCCGCAAAGCACAGGCTCGACTGGCGGGAGGTTCACGACGCGATCGTGTGCGTCTCAGGTTTGCGATACATCTGGCAGCACCATGCCGAACGCGGGCGCCGCGCCCTTGCGGAGATCGTCATACAAGGTCAGAGATGCGTCGTTGTCCTCTACCCGATCGGTGTGCCATCCGGTGACGTGTTTGCCCTGGGAAGTGCGTACCCCGGCCCGAAGGGGGCATCATGACAAGTGTGAAGGCGGAGGAGGCTGAGCGCTTCTACGAGGAAGACGAGGACCCGGAGGAGGTCTTCGCCGCCTTTGATGCTGGCGAGAAAGGTCGTACAGCGCCACCTGGTGGCAAGCCTCCACCCTCGCAGTGGTTGCACAAGCTCCGACATGAGATCGCCGTCGCGCTGCGCCGGGTGGCGAATGTCATCGAGCCGTCTCAGGTGAGAATCCGCTAAGCGAGGGCGAACAGGACTTCCAGTCGTGGTGGTGGAGTCCGATTGCTAGCGGCTCGACTCATGGGTCCAGGGCTTGGTGTGGGTGCCGTACACTAGCGGGGCACCAGCGCTCGTAGCTCAACGGACAGAGCATCTGACTACGGATC
>WNFZ01010148.1_pt1 | contig 15920 bp, 12 predicted proteins | sample 5400081 | NCBI WGS metagenome assembly WNFZ01 (sample SAMN13153365, study PRJNA577476) | soil metagenome | isolation source: 80 cm soil or saprolite under grassland replicate 1 | place: USA:California | collected 2016-06-15 | reverse complement strand
AGGACCTCGGCGACCAGGGCAAGGTGTCGTTCAACGACATCATCGTGAAGGCGACCGCCCTCGCGCTGGTGCGCCACCGCGCCTGCAACGCGTGGTTCCAGGAGGACCACATCCGCTACTGGAACGAAGTCCACCTGGGGATGGCGGTCGCCGTCGAGGATGGGCTCATCACGCCGGTCATCCGGAACGCCGACCAGAAAACCATGTCCCAGATCAGCGCGGAGGCGCGCGCCCTCGCCGACAAGGCGCGACGCCGCCAGCTCAAGCCGGACGAGTACACGGGGGCGACGTTCAGCGTCTCGAACCTCGGGATGTTCGACATCGACCAGTTCACCGCCGTGATCAATCCCCCCGAGGCCGGGATCCTCGCCGTGGGAACCGTGGTGGAGAAGCCCGTCGTTCTCGAAGGGCAGGTCGTGCCCCGCAAACGCCTGCGGCTCACGATGAGCTGCGATCACCGGGTCATCGACGGCGCCGCGGGAGCGGCGTTCCTGAAGACGCTCAAACAGATGCTCGAGAATCCCCTCGCCATGGTGCTCTAAGAGGATTTCGTGGCCACTTCCTTCGACGTCATCATCCTCGGCGGCGGCCCCGCGGGCTACGTCGCCGCCATCCGCGCCGCCCAGCTCGGGCTCGCCACCGCGATCGTCGAGAAGGAAAAGCTCGGCGGCGTGTGCGTGAACATCGGCTGCATCCCGACCAAGGCCCTGCTCCACTCGGCGTACATCGCCCGGTTGCTGAAGGAGGCGAAGGAGTTTGGTGTCGAGGTCGGCAGCGTCAAGACCGACTACGGCGTCGCGATGAAGCGCTCCCGCCAGGTGAGCGACCAGAACTCCCGCGGCGTCGAGTTCCTGATGAAGAAAAACAAGGTCACGGTGGTCAAAGGATCCGGGGTGCTGCAGCCGGGGAAGAAGGTCAAGGTCGGCGGTGACGTGTACGAGGCGAAGAAGGGCATCATCATCGCCACCGGATCGCGCGTCAAAGGCATCCCGCAGATCGGCCTGGAGATCAACAAGAGCACCGTGATCTCCTCGGACGAAGCGCTGTTCCTCGAGAAGACCCCGGCCTCGCTCGCGGTGATCGGCGCGGGGGCCGTGGGCATGGAGTTCGCCGACATCTTCAACGCCTTCGGCGCCAAGGTGACGCTGATCGAGGCGCTGCCGCGGATCCTGCCGCTCGAGGACGTGGAAGCCTCGGACACCCTCGTCAAGAGCTACAAGAAGCGGGGCATCGAGGTGATCGCGGGCGCCAAGGTCACCAAGGCGAACGTCGGCAGGGACAAGGTGGCGCTGGACGTCGAGGCCGGCGGCGCCAAGCAGACCGTCGAGGCGGCCGTGGTGCTGATGGCGGCGGGGCGGGCGGTGAACACCGAGAACATCGGACTCAACGAGTGCGGCATCCAGCTCACCGACCGCGGCTTCATTAAGGTGGACCAGCGCCTGCAGACCTCGACGGCCGGCTACTACGCCATCGGCGACGTCGCGGGCCCGCCGATGCTCGCGCACAAGGGCAGCCGCGAGGGGGTCGTGGTCGCGGAGCTGCTCGCGGGCCACAAGCCGCATCCCATCCGTTACGACAACGTGCCCAGCGTCACGTACTGCCACCCCGAAGTGGCGAGCATCGGGCTCACCGAGGAGCAGTGCAAGGAGCGCAAGCTCGACTATGTGGCCGGGAAGTTCCCCTTCTCCGCCAACGGGCGGGCGCGGGGCACCGGCGAGACCGAAGGGCTGGTCAAGATCCTGCGCGACAAGAAGTACGGCGAGATCCTCGGCGCGCACATCATCGGCGCCCACGCCTCCGAAATGATTCACGAGCTCGCCGTGGCGCGCGAGAACGAGTACACCGTCGAAGAGATTGATCTCGCGATTCACGCCCACCCGACGATGTCCGAGGCGGTGGCGGAGGCCGCGCTCGACTCGCTCGGGCGCGTGATCCACATGTGACCGCGCCGGCTCCCCAGAAAGACCCCCTCGCGATCGGGCTGGGCGCCCTCGCCACCGGCGCGGGGCTCGGCGGGGGCGTCGCCACCCTGGCGCAGATCTTCGTCGAGCTGCTGCAGACGCGCCTCGAGCCCGCGGACTACCAACGCGTCGCGGGCGACCCGCTCCTGGCTGGGCTGCTCGCCGGCATCGTGGTCGCGGCGCTGTTCGCCTGGCGGCGCAGCACTCCCCTCGAGAACCTGTGGCAGAGCGGCGTGATCGGCGTGCTCGCAGCGGTGGGCGCGCTCCTCATCGGCTTTCTCGCCGCCGTCGCCGATCGGTTCCTGGGGCTGGCGGGCATGATCGGCTGGGGCCTGCTGAGCGTCGCGTGCGGAGTCTGGGGGAGCCGCTGGGCGGTGCGCGCGGCGACCGAGGGAATCCAGGAAACGGAGAGCGCGCCGTGAGCGACCGCGTGCTCGAGGTGATTCAGGCCGGGCGCGTGCCGTATGGCGAGGCGCTGGAGTGGCAGCGCCGGCTCGCGCAGGATCGCCTCGCCGGCCGTCTCCCGCACGACGTGCTGCTGCTCCTCGAGCATCCCCCCGTCATCACGCTGGGCCGGAACAGCCAGGCGGAGCACGTGCTGTCGGCGGACGACGGCGTCGAGGTGTTCGAGATCGAGCGCGGCGGCGACGTCACCTACCACGGCCCGGGCCAGCTCGTCGGCTATCCCATCCTCGACCTCACGAGCTACCGGCAGGACCTGCACTGGTACCTGCGGACGCTGGAGCAGGCGCTGATCGACGCGCTGGCCCGGCTCGGGGTCCCCGCCGAGCGCAAGCCCGGCTATACGGGGGTGTGGACGGCGCAAGGCGAGCGCAAGATCGCCAGCATCGGCGTGCGGCATCACGGGCGTGGAGATGACGTCGATCGAAAAAGAAAGGGGAAGGGGGAAGGGGGAAGGGGCACTCTGGGATGAGGCGGTCGCGGCGGTGATACAGGGCTTCGAGGCGGCGTTCGAGGTGGTGGCAAGAGCGTCGTCGACGGTCTCGTGACGGAGCGCGTCCCACCCGGTCAGGTGGTCACCAAGAAGTGGCCCGTGCTGCACTACGGCAACGTTCCTCGCGTCGACACCGCGACGTGGACGTTCGAGGTCTCGGGCCTCGTCGAGCGCCCCTTCGCGATCACCTACGACGACCTGCTGGCGCTGCCGCGCAAGACGGTGGCCTGCGATATCCACTGCGTCACGACGTGGAGCCGGCTCGACAACACCTTCGAGGGCGTGGCGGTGCAGCTGCTGCTGGAACGGGCGGGAGTGAAGCCCGACGCGCGGTTCTGCCTGGTGCTCGCCGAGCAGGGGTTCACGACCAATCTGCCGCTCGCCGATCTCGACCGGCCGGACAATCTCATCGCGCTCCGGTGGGGCGGCGAGTGGCTGAGCCCCGAGCACGGCTGGCCGGCGCGGCTCCTCGTGCCGCACCTCTACTTCTGGAAGAGCGCCAAGTGGGTCCGGGGCTTCGAGCTGCTGGCGGAGGACATGCCGGGCTTCTGGGAGCAGAACGGGTATCACATGCGCGGCGATCCGTGGACCGAAGAGCGGTACGGCGGCCGGGGGCTCACGCAGCATGAGATCAACAAGCTAAGAAATCGTAGTAAGAAAAACGTATAGAAAAAGACGTTGAGGGACTACGTGGAGAGACGTCGTTTCTCTACGAATCCCCTCTACGCATTTTCTCCACGGTTCTCCTCAACGTCTTTCTATCCCAAAGAGTTCATAGAATCTGCTGAAGACCCTGATCCCGTCCCACAGCTGCTCGACGTCCAACTTCTCGTCGGGCGCGTGGAGCCGGTCGTCCGGGAGGCCGATCCCCGTGAGCAGGATCGGCGCCCCCCCTTTAGCAAGCGCCGGCACGACCGGAATCGAGCCGCCCGCGCGGGCCGGGACCGTGCCCCGCCCCACCGTCTCCTTGAACGCCTGATCGAGCAGGCCAAAGACCGGGTGGCCGAGCTTGATCTGCGCCGGGTCCGACCCGTGCAGGAACCGCACGCGGGCGTCCACGTACCGGGGCGCGAGCTTCTTGACCGCCGCCGCCAGCTGCTTCTGCACCGTCGTCAGCTTCTGTGCCGGCACGAGCCGCAGGCTCACCTTGGCCGTGGCCTCGGCGGGAATCACGGTCTTGGCACCGGTGCCCGCGAAGCCGCCGGTGATGCCGTGGATCTCGAACGTGGGCAGGGCCCACAGGCGCTCGAGCACCGGGGCGCCCTTGAGCCCCGTCAGCGCCCGGGCCTGCACGCGCCGCTTCAGGAAATCGGCTTCCTTGAACGGCAATTTCCGCCACGCGGCGCGCTCGGCGCGGGTCGGTGGTCGCACCGGTGCGTACAGCCCCGGCACGTGAATCTTGCCGTCGGCCGTCTTGAGGCGGCCCAGCAGGCGGCACAGCTCTTCGTGCGCGTTCGGCGCCGCGCCGCCGTACTCCCCGGAGTGCAGGTCGGACTTGGCGGTGCGCACGGTGATCTCGGCGTAGCAGATGCCGCGCAGCGTCGTGTACACGGCCGGCCAGCCCGGGGCGATGTACGCCATGTCGGCGACGAGCACGGCATCGGCCCGCAGGCGCTGCGGCTCGCGCGCCAGCACATCGAACAGCACTTTGCTGCCGAACTCTTCTTCGCCCTCGATGAGGAAGCGGAAGTTGACCGGCGGGCGCCCGCCCTCGGCGATCGCCTTGAGGAGGCAGAACACCTGGCCCTTGTCGTCGGCGGCGCCGCGCGCATAGATGCGGCCATCGCGCAGCGCGGGCGCGAACGGCGGCGTCGTCCATTCGTCCAGCGGGTCGGGCGGCTGGACGTCATAATGGCCGTAGAGAAGCAGGGTCGGCGCGCCGGGCACTTCGGGCCCCCGACCCCACACGACGGGATGCGTGTCGCTGCCCAGGAACTGGATGTCGTGCGCCCCGAGCCCACGCAGCTCGTCGGCGACCCACTCCGCCGCGCGCCGGCAGTCCGCGTCGTGCGCGGGAAGGGTCGAGACGGACGGGATGCGGAGAAACGCCGAAAGCTCCGCGAGCAGGCGCTCGTGATTCATGGCGCGGACAATCTAGACGCGGCGACCTCGGCTAGCCAGCGATGCGGCCGGGGGTAGATTAGCGCCATGCGGACCACCGCGTCCTACGATCTGTTTCCGGACGCACCCAGCGAGCGGGCGATGGCGCGCGCGCGCTGGCTCGCGCGCGAGGGCCGCGTCGCCGACGCCGAGGCCGCCTACAAGGACGTCCTCGCCACTCATCCCGATTTGAAACCCTGCTGGGCCGAGTACTTCGATCTGCTGCGCCGCAGTGGTCGTCGCGACGAGGCGCTGCAGCTCTCCGCCCGCGCGCTCGCGCAGTTCGGCGCGACTGGGTTCGCGCTCGCCCTCGAGGGCGCGGCGCTCATTGAGCTGGAGCGCGTCCCGGAAGCCCTGGCGTCGCTGGAGCGCGCGGCGGACGCCGATCCCGACCTGGCGCTCGTGTGGCACGAGCTCGGGGTCGCGGCCTGGAAACTCGGCGACGGCAATCGCGCCCTCCTCGCGCTGGACCGCGCGTTCGCGCTCGAGCCGCACACCGAAACGCTGCGCCTGCGCGGCCGCATCCTCCGCCACGCGGGCCGCTACCCGGCGGCGGAGGTCGCGTTCGAGGGCGCCGCGCAGGCCGCCGAGCATCCCGAGCAGCGCGAGGAAGCCGAGCGCGAGATCCTCGCCACGCGGCGCTACGCCTTCTATGCGCCCCGGCGACCCGACCAGCTCACCCCCGGCGAGCAGTGGTTCGCCCTGACCGGCGTCGCCGTGCTCGCCCCGGACCCCGGCCCGGTGGCGCCGAGCGACGACACCCTCGTGGCCACGTTGCTCGAAGTGGCCGGCGACCGCGGCTGGCGGTTCGGGCAGATCGTGGTGGTGGGCCCCAGCCTGCCCGTCTGGAATCGCCTGGCCGAGTCATGGGACGCGCCGCTCGTGGGCCGGCCGGGGGAGGGGCTCGACCCCGGCACCGCCCCGCTCGTGGTCGCCCCACGCCCGCTCCCCGCCGACGCCGCCTGGCAGCACGCGGTACGGGCCGTGGAGGAGCACCAGAGCGGCCTCGTCTTCGTGCTGGAGCACCCGGCGGAGCTGCCGGCGACGCTCCCCCCCCAGGCCGACGTCGTCGGCGTGCTCACCGATGCCGGCCAGCGCCGCGAGCGGATGCCGAACCCCGTGCAGGCGATGACCGAAGTCCAGCACCCGGCGGCGCGCTGTGCCGGCCGGCGGCTGCATCCCGTCTGATTCCCGGAGGCCGTCTGTGACCGCATCCGCCCGTGCCCCGATGTCGGGCAAGGCCATCGCCCATAGCCAGTTCGACCGCGCCGCCAACCTGATCAACCTCGAGAGCTACCTCCGGCGCATCCTGCTCGCCCCGTTCCGCGAAGTGCAGGTGGAGGTGCCGGTGCGGATGGACGACGGCCACATCGAGGTGTTCACCGGCTATCGCATCCAGCACAACGGCGCGCGGGGACCGTGCAAGGGCGGCATCCGCTACCACCCGGAGGCCGACCACGACGAGGTGTTGGGACTGGCCACCATCATGACGTGGAAGACGGCGCTCATGGACATTCCCTTCGGCGGGGCCAAAGGCGGCGTCCAGGTAGATCCCAAGCTGCTGTCGCAACTCGAGCTGGAGCGGTTGACCCGGCGCTTCACGCAGCGCATCGCGATCGTCCTGGGGCCGTACCGGGACATCCCGGCGCCGGACGTGAACACCAACGCGCAGGTGATGGCCTGGATCCTGGACGAGTACTCCAACCGCCAGGGCTATACGCCCGCCGTGGTCACCGGGAAGCCGCTGTCGCTGGGGGGGTCGCTGGGCCGCGAGGAAGCGACGGGCCGCGGCGTGATGTACGTGATGGCCGAGTACGCCCGGGACTTCGGCATCCCGCTCAAGGGAAGCCGCGTCGTGATCCAGGGGTTCGGCAACGTCGGCGGCAACTTGGCGCGCCTGCTCGACGCTGAAGCGGGCGCCAAAGTGATCGCGGTCAGCGACGTGGAGGGCGGCATCGTGAACGAGAAGGGCCTCGACGTCCCCGGCCTGCTGGCGCACGCCGCACAGAAGAAGAAGGTCTCCGAGTGGCCGGGCGGTCGCGCGATCACGAACGACGAGCTGTGGGAGGTCCCGTGCGATTGGCTGGTGCCGGCCGCGCTAGGCGGGGTGATCACCCGGGAGAAGAACGCGCGGGCAATCGACTGCAAAGTGGTGGTCGAGGGCGCCAACGAGCCGACGACGCCCACCGCGGACCTGATCCTCGAAGAGCGGGGCATCCCCGTGATCCCCGACTTTCTCGCGAACGCCGGCGGCGTGACGGTGAGCTATTACGAGTGGGCGCAGAACCTGCAGCAGTACCGCTGGACGCACGAGCAGGTGAACAAGGAGCTCAAGGCTACGATCACCAAGGCCTACACGGCGGTGCGCGACCTGGCGAAGCAGAAGGTGGTGACGTTCCGGACGGCGGCCTACGCGATCGCCCTGCAACGGGTGGCGGAGGCGGAGCGGCTCAGGGGGAATTAGGTCGGACTGGCGGACGGGCGGACGGGCGGACGATTCCCTTGCTCTGCCTTGCGACTCACGGTGGCGTAGAGGCCCCACGTCAGCTTGCCCGCTTTCGTCCGCACACCCTCGAGTTGCTCCGCATCACCCCGGGCCAGGAGTCCAAGATCTCGCGCGAGCAAGATGGCGTAGGACAGCTCGGAGAGTGACCCGAGGGCGATATCTAAGAAGCGCCCGAGCTCAGCGCTGCCCCGCTTCGCAGCCCCCTCGGCAATGTTGGCGGCGACGGAGAACGCTGCCCTGCGCATCTGGGAGGTCAATCCGTAGCGCTCCTCGGTTGGGAACGCTCGCCTGGTACACGGCCATCGCAAGTTCGTGGCTCGCCTTCCAGGCCGTGAATCTCTCGTAGGGCATCATGCATGCAGACTATGCAATCAGGCGACACGCACCTAACCGAACCGACGCCGGTGTGATCGAAAAAACGCGAGTGGAGGCTTACGTCCGCCAGTCCGCCCGTCCGGCCTAATCCGCGGGCAGTCCCGGCCGCGAGTACAGCGCCCGGTAGGGATCGTGGTCCTGCTGGGTGAAGACGCGGATCTGAATGGCGCGGATCGTCTCGGCGAGGTCCGCGTTGTTCTGCAGGTAGATCTCGTCGAACAGGTTCAGATCCATCCGGTACAAGCGCTGCGCGATGACGACCGCGTTGTTGAGGGTGCCCTGCGCGAGCCAGCGCCAGTCGTACGTCTCGAGGGACTGCCCCACCGGCCCCTTCAGCTGGTCGCGCGCCCAGCCGAAGAGCACCGTCCGCGCGCGCCCCAGCTCCGCCGCCCCCAGGGGCTCCGCATACGCCGAGTCCAGTCGGCGCGCTAGCTCGGCATAGAACTGGTCGAGCGTGCGCTCGTCCCGCCAGCGCGCCACCGCGCGGCGCGCGTCCAGCGTATCCCCGCGGGCGCGGAAGAAACGCTCGGCGCCCCGGTACCCCACGAAACTCGCGAAACTCTCGTTGAACGGCGTCTGGCTCGCGATGTACAGGGTATTGTGCGCCAGCTCGTGCAGCACCGTCGCCACCAGCTCCATCGTGTCGCGCTCGACCGCCGTCGAGAACAACGGGTCGCTGAAGTATCCGAGGGTCGAGAACGCTGCCGAGGGCCGCAGGTACGTATCGTAGCCCTCGTCGCCGAGCGCCGCGGCATCGCGGCGGGCTCGCGCGAAATCGAAGAACCCCTTGTAGGGCACAACGCCCACGATGGGAAACCGCCAGGTGTATTGCCGCAGCTTGTCCTTGCGACTCGCCGAGAGGACCAGGAGCAGCGTGTCCCGCCCGACGTTTACGTACGTCGTGTAGGTCTGCCCCGCCGCGAGGTGGAGCGAGTCGATGGCGAACGTGCGCGCGGCGAGCACCAGGCGCAGGCGTTGTTTCAGCGCGTCAGGCACGGCCGGGTCGGCCAGCAGCTTCGCGATCGGCCGGCGGCGCCACAGGATGCGCGCCTCCTCTACTCCCGCCCGCGCCACGTACCGCGCGTCGGCGCTGAAGGCCAGCGCCAGCCCCACCACCACGACCATACCAAGCGCGGCCCCGGCCAACACGCGCCGCAGGATCCGGCCCCACGCCGGGCGGCGCCGCTCGGTCAGGTTGTCCATCGCAACCCGACGCGGTGCGTCGCGCCTCCCAGCAGGTCGAACCCCTGATACGCGTAGTCGAGGTGCACGTGGCCGAGCTCCAGACCGCCCCCCACCGAGAACCGCGAGGCGTCGCTCGTCGGCGAGCGCGTCACGTACCCCACCCGCCCCACCAGCCCGACGCTGCCGGTCACGATTCCCCCTTCCACGCCCTGCACGAGCAGCGCCTTCTCCCCGGCCGGCCACTGGGCCTCGAGGGTGGACAGGAGCCGGAACGTGCCCTGCGGGTCCACGTAATTCATCGTCACGCCGACGCGTGTGCGGCGCGGCATGCGCGCGCCCCCCCCGTCGCCGTAGTCGCCTCCTAGGTTCTGCACGCTGGCGCCCAGGGCGAAGATATCGAATACCGCCACGGCAACACCGACGTCCCCGGCCCAGGCGTCCACCGCGTCGCCACCGATCTGCTGGCGCGCGTACTTCGCCGACACCCCGCCGGCGATCAGCCCATGGCGGTACACGATCGCCGCGACGCCGAGGAGGTCCGCCGCCGTGAAGGTAGCGCCGGTGGCAATGCCACGGCGGCCGCCGCTCGCCGGATCGGGGACGATGACGGGCTCGCTGCCGTAGTCCAGCGTCTGCGCGCCGACGCCCCACGTGAAGCGACCGAGGCGCATGCCGAGGGCGGCGGTGGTGACGCTCGTGCCGGCGAGGTAGGGCTCGTACGAGCCCTCGAGGGCGAGGTGGCGGATCGGGGCGAGGCCTGCGGGGTTCGCGAACACGGCGCCCGCGTCGCCCACCAGCGCGACGCCGGCGCCGCCCAACCCCGCCGAGCGCGTCGAGCCCGGAAGGGCGGCCAGCGCGCTACCCTCGGACTGGCCGATCAGGCGGTCAGGCGGCCAGGCGGTAAGTAACGTGGCGATGCATAGGACCGCCAGACCGCCCGACCGCCCGACCGCCCGAGCTCTCACTTCACCGTATCCGAATTATCGTGAGGCGCGGCACGATGTTGGCGGGCAGGTAGTTCCCCGCAGCATCCCCGAACTGCAGCTGGAACCCGGCGGCGAGGGGTGCTTGCAAGGCCCGGTGATACACTCCGGACCCGGCGCGCAGCGTGCCGGCCACGTTCGTCAGGTCGCCGGCGCTCGCCGTCGGCACGAGCGGGAACGGCTTCGGGAAGTTTGCCGGATCCGAACCGTGGAGACTCCCGTACGTCGTCCGGAAATTCCACGACGAGTACGTGAGCTCGGTATCCGGCGTGAAGCCCGGCAGGTCCGAGACATAGTTGGCCAGGGCCCAGCGCGCGACTAGTGTGTCGAAGCCCACACCGGTCTGGTGCGTCACGTTATCCGCCCCGGTGCGCGTCGAGTCCTCGAGCTTGCGGGTAAACGCCACCGTCGCGGCGAACGAGGTATCGGCGCGGAACCGATCGGTGATGTACCGCACGAACAGCCACATCGCGCCCCGCTCGGCGAGGGTGCCGATGCCGGCGTTGGCCAACAGATAGTGACTCCCCGTCGCGTCCAGATACTGGTAGGCGTTGTACAGGTCGCCGATGACGAAGCGCGTGAACGTCGCCGAATCGGCGGCGGTGCCGGGCAGGTAGCTCCGCCCCCCCAGCTCCTCGGCGAAGTGGGACATCCCCTCGTTCAGCCACAACACCTCCGCCTGCCCTCCCGCCCCCGCTACCAGCACGTGCCGGTTAAAGCTGATCATGTGCTGGAACTCGTGCACGAACGTGACGGGCGCGAGCCGTTTCACCTGCGTGCGCGTGTGCGAGCAGCTCAGCGTCCCCGCCGAATCGGCGACGAGCGAGTAGAAGATCTCCCCGTGGTTCACGCGGTTGTCGCGGGCGAACTGCGGATCGATGTCGGCCGCGAAGAAGAACCCGGCCACGAACCCCGAGCTGCCACACTGCGATGCCGAGACGAGCTGGTTCACCGCGTTCGTCATCAGCACGATCACCACGGTGTTGTTGTCGATGTCCGACTCGCGGCCGAACGCCGTCGTGTCCAGCGGATAGAGCCGATTATTGAACGTCGCGGCCAGCGTGTCGAAGTCCGCCTGGACCAGGCCGTTCGCCGTCGGCGCCAGGTTGTCCACGTACAGGGCGATGTGGCCTTGCACCACCTTTGCCGTCGCGGTGACCGTCTTGAAGGACGAGCAGTCAATCTTGGCGCACAAACTGAACGTCCGCGAGCTGCCTACCGTTGGCGGCCCGGCCTGCAGCAGCGCGGACGGCGGGGCGGCGCCGGCCCCTGTCTGCGACGCGAACCCGTACCACCGCAACCGCTCCCCCTGCCGCAGAAAGTCGTGGAACTGCTGAGCGGGAGATTGGGTCGCGAGCGAAGCCATCAGCGCCGCGACCGGCGTGTGGACGGTATCACCCACCAGCAGGAAACTCGACGACACGCCGGGCGAGCCGGCCGCGGACTGCGGGACGAGCAGATACTCGGCGGAGTCGATCGGCGAGCTGTTGGCGGGGAAGATCACGCACCCCGAGTCACGGATGGGATCCACCGAGACGAACGAGTCGACCGCCAACGACACCGCGAAGCCCCGACCCCCCGTGCACGCCGGCAACGGCACCGGCTTGGGGGGCGACGTCCCGTCGCTACACGCCACCGCCGCTGCGAGCAGCAGCGACGATCTCCCCACCCACCTCAGGCTTGCTCGCAACATGCAGTCCCTCCGTCACTTCGCCCGCCCGCACCAACGCCCGCCGGAGGCAGATGGGGCCAACCAGTTCATGTACACCAATCATCGCGACAAGCAGCGCTTCCAGCGAGACCCCCCATTCGGGGAAAGCCCGGCGCGCGGCGGCGGCCAGGCTCAGGGCGACGCCTCCCTGAGAGATAAGCCCCAACCACCCGTCGCGGGCTATGGCGGGCGTCACATTCCCCCCTCGCCCTGCCTCCGTCCACCGCAGACCGTAGCGCAAGCCCCACACGCGCAGCCCCACCAGCAGGACGACCCACCACAACCCCACCTCCTGCAGCGCTGCAACCTGCAACCCGGCGCCCGTGAGACCGAACAGAATGACATACACGGGCAGCGAGTGCTGGCGCAGTGAGCGCACGAGCTCGTCCCCTTCCCTCCGGAACACGTTCGCCACCACTACGCCGGCCGTGACGGCGATGAGCACCGTCTCGAGATCGAGGGCCCGGGCGGTCTCGGCGGCGAGGAACGCCAGGGCGACGAGGAAGATCACCGTCCCACGGCCAACGAGGCGCAGGTACCGTGCCACACCGAGCCCCAGCAGCGCGCCCGCGCCCACCGAGCCGCCCAGCCGCAGCACCAGCGTCCCCGCGACACGGGCGTTCACGGTGCCCGGGGATCCGACCGCGTGTCCAACCGCGAAGACCAGGCTGAGGAGCGCGATCACCACGACGTCCTTGGTCACCGTGACCGCCAGCAGCGTGCGCGCGAGGGGGCCGCGCGCGCCGACCTCCTCCACGACGGCCATGGTGAGCGCGGGCGACGAGGCCGCGGCCACCGCGCCGAGGACCAGCGCCACGGCGATCGCGTCGCGGAACGGCTGATGCACCGTGATGGGGAACCACGGGCTGACGCTGAGGGTGACGAGGGCGACAAAGAGGAACGGGACGACGACCGTGCCGGCGATCGCCCGGAGCAGCGGCGCCCGAACGGACGCGGGGCGCAGCGTCTCGAGGCGCAGCTCGGTGCCGACCGCGAACGCGATCAGCGCGACCGCCGCGCCGGCGAGAAAGTCGAGGGCCCGCACCTCGTCCGCGCGCACCAGCCCGAGCCACGCCGGCCCCACGCAGAATCCCACCAGCAGGTACGCCGTGACGCGCGGCAGCCGCGCCCGCGCGGCGAGGCCGCCGCCCAGGTACGCGGCGAGCAGGAGGAAGCCCAGCGCCAGCGTCGCGCGCGCCTCGACCGGACCGGCCGCGGTGAGCCGGTGGAACAGAGCCATCATCAGCCCGAGCGCGGCGAAACTCGTGACCCAGCGCATTGGGGGGCAGGAAATCTCGATGGCCGAAGCGGTTTTGACAACGCGCGGGCGCGCCGGTAATCTTGCTCCGATGGCGTTCGCGCATCTCCATACCCACAGCGAGTTCTCCCTCCTCGACGGCGCCAACCGGATCCCCGACCTGGTCGACCGGGTCCAGTCGTTGGGCATGGACTCGCTCGCCATCACGGACCACGGCAACCTGCACTGTGCCTGGACCTTCTACGAGGAAGCCAAGGCCCGGAAGATCCGGCCGATCCTCGGCTTCGAGGCCTACCTCGCGTTCGGCAGCCGCCACGCCCGGGAGAAGCCCGTCGACGCGCCGGGCGTGTACTCGCACCTCGTCCTCCTCGCCACCAACCGCACCGGCTACCAGAACCTGATCAAGCTGTCCTCGATCGGGTTCCTCGAAGGGTTCTACCGGCGCCCGCGCATCGACCGCGAGGTCCTGGAGCGCCACCGCGAGGGTCTCGCCTGTCTCGCCGCCTGCCTCTCGGGCGAGATCGCGCTGTACCTGCGGCAGGGGAGCTACGAAGCGGCAGCGGCGAGCGCCCGCTGGTTCGCCACGACCTTCCCCGGGGCGTTCTGGCTGGAGGTGCAGGACCACGGCATCCCCGAGGAGCAGGTCGTCCGCGAGGGCATGTTCCGGCTCGCCGCGGATCTGGGACTCCCCGTGGTGGCGACCAACGACGCCCACTACCTGCTGCGCGAGGACGCCGAAGCCCACGACGTGCTGCTCGCCATCGGCACCGGCAAGGACCTGGACGACCCCAAGCGGTTCCGCTTCTACGGCCAGGAGAGCTACGTCAAGTCGGAGAAGGAGATGCGGGCGCTGTTCAAGGACCACCCCGAGGTCCTGGCGGAGACCGCGCGCGTCGCCGAGCGCTGCGAATTCGACTTCGAAAAGCGCTACTTCCTTCCTCAGTATCCTCGGCCGCCGGAGTTCGCGAGCGACAGCGAGCTGCTCGTCCACCTGGCCCGCCAGGGCTCCCGCGAGCGGTTCGGCGATCCCCTGCCCCCCGAGGTCGCGCAGCGCCTCGACTACGAGCTGGACGTCATCAACCGCACCGGGTACGCCGGCTACTTCCTTATTGTGTACGACCTGGTGAAGGCGGCCCGGGACCGCGGCATCCCCGTGGGACCGGGACGCGGCTCCGCCGCCGGCTCCCTCGTCGCCTATGCCCTCGGCATCACCAAGATCGACCCGCTGCGCTTCGACCTGCTGTTCGAGCGGTTCCTGAATCCCGAGCGCATCTCGATGCCGGACATCGATCTCGATTTCTGCTTCGAGCGGCGCGGCGAAATCATCGAGTACGCGCGGCAGCGCTACGGCCGGGAGTCGGTGGGGCAGATCATCACCTTCGGGACGCTCAAGGCGCGCGCCGCGTTCCGCGACGTGGCCCGCACGCTGCGCGTGGAAATGGGGGAAGTCGACCGGCTGACGAAGCTCATCCCCTCGGGCCCCGCGGTCGCCTGGAGCCTCGCCGAGGCGCGCGAGAAGGTGCCCGAGCTCAAGGCCGCCGCGCACCAGGACGAGCGGGTCCGCAAGGTGCTCGACCTGGGCAGCCGCATCGAGGGACTGGCCCGGCACGCTTCGGTGCACGCGGCCGGCGTGGTGATCGCCCCGGGCCCGCTCGCCGACTACATCCCCGTCTGTCTCGACGCCAAGGACCCGAACGCGATCATCACCCAGTACGATATGGTGGCCCTCGAGAAGGTCGGGATGCTGAAGATCGACCTGCTGGGGCTGAAGACGCTCACCGTGCTCCACGACGCGACGCAGATGGTCGAGCAGCGCCACGGCATGCGCGTGGACATCGACCGGCTCGATCTCGAGGACCCCGAGGTGTACGCGCTGCTGCGCTCGGGCCGGACGGCGGGCGTGTTCCAGTTCGAGTCGCCGCTCGCCACCGACTGCCTGCGCAACATGCGCTGCGACCGGTTCGACGATCTGGTGGCGGCCAACGCCCTCCTGCGCCCCGGGCCGCTCGACACGGGGATGCACCTCGTCTTCATCAACCGCAAGCTCGGCCGCGACCGCGTGACCTACCCGCACCCCGCGCTCGAGGAGGTGCTGAAGCCCACCTACGGCGTCATCACCTATCAGGAGCAGGTGATGCGGATCGCCAACCTGCTGGCGGGCTACTCGCTCGCTGAAGCGGACGTGCTCCGCAAGGCCGTCGGCAAGAAGATCAAGGAGCTGATTCAGGAGGAGCTGCAACGGTTCGTGGAGCGCGCGGTCGCGCTTGGCCACGATCGCCGCACCGTCGAGGACATCGCCGCGCAGATCGAGACGTTCGGGCGCTACGGCTTCAACAAGTCACACGCCGTCGCCTACTCCGTGCTGTCCTACCAGACCGCGTGGTTCAAGACGCACTACCCCGCCGAATTCATGGCGGCGCTGCTGTCGTCGGAAATCGGCAACACGGACAAGGTCGTCGAGTACATCAACGAGGCGCGCGAGCTGGGACTCGACGTGCTGCCCCCCGACGTGAACGAGTCGGGATTCAAGTTTACCGTGGTGGCCGACACCCGCATCCGCTTCGGCCTGGGCGGGATCAAGAACGTGGGCGAGGGGGCGATCGCGTCGATCCTGGCCGGGCGCGCGGCGGCGGGCCCGTACCGGTCGCTCGTGGACCTGTGCGACCGCGTGGACCTGCGCCTCTGCAACAAGCGCGTGTTCGAGTCGCTGATCGACGCCGGCGCGTGCGACTCGCTCGGCGGCCACCGGGCGCAGCTCATCGCCGCGCTCGACGCCGCGTTCGCCGAAGCCCAGGCCCGGCAGAGCGAGCGCGACGCCGGCCAGGTGGGGTTGTTCGGCGAGGACACTCCCATCCCCCATCCCGCCTCCCCCATCCCCGAAGGGGC
>WNFZ01002987.1_pt1 | contig 15920 bp, 16 predicted proteins | sample 5400081 | NCBI WGS metagenome assembly WNFZ01 (sample SAMN13153365, study PRJNA577476) | soil metagenome | isolation source: 80 cm soil or saprolite under grassland replicate 1 | place: USA:California | collected 2016-06-15 | reverse complement strand
GAATCAAAGGTACCAAGTAACGAGACATCCAAGACAATCACTGGTCCTTTGGAAAAACCCATACCTTCTATACCTTCTAATGAATCAAAGGTACCAAGTAACGAGACATCCAAGACAATCGATAATGGGACTACAATGGGTTTCCAGACTTATCAGAACAATATTTTTGGGATAGAAATCCGGTATCCGGACGGCTGGTCTGTAAGGAGTTATCCCTATAATAATGCAAGCAATAATACTGTTGTAGGATTCTACTCGCCGTCAAAAACTGCCTCCCAGCTTGGCAATATTTCAGGTGTGTCAGGTCACTTTGTACCATACTTAGATATTTTTGCATTCGATTCTAAGAATATGTCCCTAGATAAAATAATTAATGGACGGATAAATAGAATTCAAAATACGAGTGATTTTGTACTGGATTCAAAACCGTTTACTCTCAAAGGAAACCGTTCGGCGTATATGTTGGTTTACTCTACTATTACAGGGGGAGATGAATTTTTCAAGAAAATGCAAGTCTACACAATCATTGGCAATAAAGTATATTTAATTACCTTTACAGCGCAAGAAGCTTTGTTCTCTAATTACTTGCCAACTATTCGCAAAATGATCGATTCATTTGAAATAGATTTATAGGATGAAAACAAGTCTTTATGATATATTAATATCTCTTGAAAAGTCAATTCCTTCGTTATTGATTATTTTGCAATTTCCTGCCACTGTATCCCCGTTATCTGGATTATAATCTAAAACTATGCTATTCCCGCTGCAATCATATTCATTGCTTCCAGTTCCACCATTCATTATAGTCGTGCCAGCTCCTGCAATAAGTTGATCGTTATCCTGGCCTCCTACAAGCAAGTTATTTCCAAGTGCCCCGAAAAGTACATCATCCCCAGGCCCGCCGTCAACTAAATTTGAACCATCTCCAGGGATAATGATATCATCGTTACGTTCACCATATAATCTGTTGGAACCCAAACCACCATAAATTATATCGTTACCCATTCCCGCCCATACTCGATCATTTCCTTTAAGTGTGTATATGATTTCATTGTTACTATCACCCTTTATGTTATCGTCACAATCGGTTCCAATTATCAAATGTCCTTTCCTCATTATACCTGAAGTACCCCCTGTCAATGCGTCGGCAAGACACCCAGCATCTGAGAACCTGTCAAGAGGGTTCGAATTGAAAAGATAATTCAATTTGTCATCTATATTAGCAATAATATCCTCAAGGAAACCCAAATCTACTTGCAGGAATTGTGCGTTTGCCTGTTGTTCCTCGAGCATTAATAACATTGAAATAGTGAGACTAATACCGAGAAGATTGACAAGGATCCTAGGCACAAGCGAACAAAATTTTTTGTTTCTTATTAACATTTCGGTTTAATCCGTTCATGACGGTACTAATGAGTTTTGACCAGTTTTGATTATTCATTAAAAGACCTTATTGGTGATTCATTTACTGAAAGATATAAGAAAAAATTTAGCCGAGCTTTGAAGTTGAAGTTCAAGCCGTTTATACATTGGAATGTGGAGCACATAGATTTCACATCAGTATTTCTGCCTTTGATGGAATTATAATAGTGTGGAGGAATACTTCCAATATTAGTATACCGAGGTACGCGAGTGACAATCACGGTTATGAGGTCAGCAAGCGCATCTGCACAAGGATTACTTGCCATTCCCAATAACTCACTACTAGTATTTAGGTTTAGAGTAACAGTACGAAGTATCCTCCAGTTACTACCACTATGTTACCAATACTAATTGAATTGGTTTCTAAAGACTATAAACAATACAAATGTCTTATTACTATCTGAAGATAGCTTCGAAATTGGTGGAATGCAACTTGAAGAATGATAAAAGTGCTGTTCCTGTTGACTAAGCCAAATCTATTATTAATATAATACTGGGATAGAAAAACTGAATGAAAACGATATGTATCTTATTCAAATGATAAGAGAATCTAAATTAATATTTCAAAATATGCTACTAGTGTATTAAGATTGAAAGACTATATATAGTAGAGTTTTCGATAATAGAATGAATTTATAAATGGAAAAATCAGCAGGATGGTTTAGATTCGTAGAAATTGGACTTGGTATACTTATCGTCATATTATCAATTTATGCACTTACATTTCCGGCAGCTACGTTTGTGTCTGTAGTATGGATACTTGCCGTAATCTTATTTATTCTAGGAATTGAGAAGATTATTGCTGGCATTTTCTTTCATATCAAGGGAAGAGGTGCAAGTATAGGCCTTGGCATATTGATACTCATATTTGCGGGTCTTGCGGTCGCATATCCAGTAGGAACTGCATGGATTATAACAATCTTTATTGGCATTGCACTTCTGTTTGGTGGTTCTGCAAGCATAGTTGAGGGGTTTTCAGGAAAGGAATCTGGCTGGAAAAGAGCTTTCCTTATTGGAGTAGGTGCATTGTTAATAATCATTGGAATCATCACGCTTGTCTCACCTGTCTTTGGTGCAGCATTTGCAGGATTTATTATAGCAATAGGACTTTTGATAGCAGGAATTGAGATGATCGCAGCTGGTGCAACAGGCAGAAAATTGAACTTACCGTCGAAAGATAACGTCGATAGCCTCACTGGTAAAAAGTAAGAGGCTAATCAAATTTATCTCAAATTTTTATTTTAAATTTGACTTGAGTTTGAGTTTGGACCATAAATCACGTTAGCGACGCATGTACGTCCCAAGGTATTGTATTACTATACGTCCCAAGGTATTGTATTACTAGAAAATTATTTTTTGTGTTCACATGGAATCTAGGTTATTTCATTTGATTAATAAGATCTAAACATTTTGCCTGTTTCCCTTCGATGTCTGAAAGTCTACTCATTAGTTCATTTTTGAGTTGATTTAGTTGCTGTTGTCTCTGTTCTATTTCTACTTTATCATATCTTCGTCTGTAGAAAGAGTTAGTAATAACAAAGAACAGCAGTGATATCATTGAAATTCCAAAAAACATGTAAAATATTGCTACGATTCGTCCTAAGTTACTAACCGGTACTATATCACCATATCCTACAGTAGTAACTGTGGCAACACACCACCATAATGAGTCAAGATAGCTTTTTATTTGCGTATTAGGTACCTTCGATTCTATATTGTACATAACAATCGTTCCCACCAATATGACCAATCCTGCTGCTATGATTAAATGAATAATTCTATTCATAACACATAATGGCTAATCATACTTTTTAAGTTAACTGTAAAGCCATAAAAGCACTAATATCATAACGAGTTCGAATAATATAATGAAGGAGTTGTTTCAATTAAAGTTAAGTACGATACTCAAGTAAAGTACTTTGGTTGATTATACAGTGCGGGTCAATCATAAAATGTATTCTGTAAGATCCAACATGTACAGAATTACTGCACTCATATTGGCATATCAAAAATGCCCCGTAGGTTTCCAAGATAATAACAAAAGCTGATAATATAGTTCTTGACTTTACCCTTTTTTCATTTTTGGGTAGAATGGTAACGACGGCTCGAAGACGTTGTGACAGTCCCAATTGAATGTCGGTCATTCTTCACAAGTTCGGCTCTGCCGCCTCACCATGTGTAGGAAAATTGGAACAGAAGATTTACTCGACAACTTCAGGCGTAAGATAGTTGAAGTTTCCGCTTAGATTTAGCCTGATAAAAGCCATATCCTTAATATTGCCTACCAACTATTCGAGTAGCTGTGAAGTCCCTCAATCTTCAAAAGAGTAAAATAGTCAACATGGCAGTGGTTGTTTTTACCATAGCGTCTATAATAATAGTATTTGCTACGTACTTATACCCACTTTCTGAAAATCAGCTATGGACTCTTTACATTTTTGATCTGTTTGTCACTGCAATGTTAGCAGTTGATTTCTATTCTAGGATAAAGAAATCAGACAACAGATTGAAGTACGTTATTGCTCATTGGTACGAATTTCCTGCCCTGATACCACTTATAGTCTATGGATACGCTGACATGTCCCCGGTAATTCAACAGACAATTCGGACAACAAGGTTTATTGCACTATTCAGGCTCGTCAGGTTGTATAATCTGGCACTAATGATGAAAGGTAGTGAGATTGTATTACTTACTTCCCTAGCTGTAGTAACTATAATATTTGGAGGTTTTGGGTTCTATATTTCAGAGGTACAGTCTTCAGACCGCCACGCAAACGTAAAAAATTTGAATGATGCCATATGGTTGGCTCTGGAAACTATGACGACTGTTGCCTACGGTGAATTTTATCCCGTCACACCTCTAGGTAGGGTGATCTCAGCTATACTTCAGTTCTCAGCAATAGCAATAATATGGACAGTTATCGCTTTGATTACTTCCAAATTCGTGGAGAAGAAAATCAAGCCAACCAAGGTGGGAATTGTCGAGGAAACGAAGTCCATGATAAAGGAAAAAATAGATGATATTGAAAATTTGAATAAAACTGAAATAGAAGCACTAATTCGCATGATAAGATCACTAAATAATGGAGTTTGACAGGGAGTGATCTTCTATTAGGAGCAAGTGAGATGATGTTATTGTGGGACGTTCAAGATTTGACTACTTTGATTGTAATGTGGGAATAGAGTGTTAGACTATAATTCAGAGATATTCTAAATACAAATTATGATTTATTATAACAATAATCCTATAATTTTTAATAACTCTCCTATATTTATGGTTGATTAATTTGATTCTCCACAAGTAACACAGTGTTCATCCTTTATCGTTCTTGATACTGCAAAATGGAATCCGATAAGTGGTGAAAAAGCCAAAATAGTGATTAGAGCAAGACGATTTTCTGAAATATATAAAAGATAAAAAGTAATTCCAATACAAGTCATTATTTCGATCCATGTACAGGTACATAATTGAAGGCCAATTTCCTTTAATTGCATTGATTGCTATAACAAAGTAATACTATTTTTCTTTTTATCCAGATTTATTCCAAATTTAACTTCCTTTCGACCCTAAAGTCAGTTTAATTCGAATATTATATTCCAATTCCAATTAATTTTTGAAGTGAGTGCAAGAATATAATACTCACTGTCAACACGTGAGTTATAAGTATAAGTGACCCTCTATGGTCCGCATTGATGAACCAGTTTAGGTGACTATGAGATTGTATATTCTACGAGAATCCGTCTTGACGTAGTAGCAGTATCCGCCTATAAAACCAATAACATAAAGTCAAAAAATAGAAGTATTATCGATTGACTATATTTTCTAAATAGTCAATATATGTCTATATTTTTTATTTTGTAAATCGTTTTAACGCTCAATGAACAATTAATTACAACGTTCCAAGTACGGCCAGCGGGTGGGTTAATTGGTTGTTTCTTGTTCATCATACAACCAGCTCCCACCAATTAATTATGAAGATAACTCAGGGTTACTAATTACATTATTTTTTTGTGATTGAAGATCGTTACTTATTGTTTGTATAAGGTGACTATTAAGGAGATATGTATTAATATTCGAAAGGAACTTAATTTCTAAAAGTAGAATTTGAAATAAATTAGAAGAAACGTTATTTTATGAGTCCGTAAAGACGTCGATTGTTAATAGCTTGGATCCACTCAAGGGAATATGATAGAATACTTGGATGCTAGATTCACAATGCATACCTGAATATATTACAAATCATAAATGCATTTATAGACAGACTATGGATATTGTAACATATTATGTATGAAAGCACGAGGAAAAAATATACATAAAAGGAGCTGATAATCTACATAGCAGTAGACCTATCAAGTATCGGGAGCTCTTTGTTTTGGGGATTTGTTGTTTCCGTACCTCTACTATTAGGCTGTCTACTGGCACTTACTACGAGGCTTTCCAAGAAAACTATTGCATTTATAATGGCATTTGGCAGCGGTGTGCTTGTTGCATCTCTTGCTTATTCCTTAATTGAAGAGGCATTTAAAATGTCACAGTCAATACCTCCAGTAATTATTGGATTTGTCTCTGGTGGATTAGCTTTTACTATAGCTAATTACTATCTAACCAAACGTTCTCCTCAAGGTAGCATCAGACACAGGAAAAAGTCTCATGGGACCGAAGCCGGTGGGGGAAAGGATGTCTCAGGTACAGCCATACTAGTAGGTTCAGTGATGGATAATATTCCAGAAAATATGGCACTTGGTATTTCGTTAGCAATAGGTGGATCGGTAGATCTTGTTCTCTTGGTGGCCATTTTCATTTCCAATTTTCCAGAGGGACTATCGTCTTCGGAAGGTATGGAATCTCATGGAAAAAGTAAAAAATTGATACTTCTTTTATGGACAGGAGCTGTATGCATAGGAACAATTTCTTCTGCGATTGGCTTTACAGTATCTTCATATACAGAACCTAATGTGTTGGCAATAGCTTTGTCATTTGCTGCAGGTGCGATTCTAGTCATGCTAGGAGAATCCATGATTCCTGAAGCTTACGAGCAAGGAGGAGCGAGTATTGTAGGCATTGGTATAATGGTAGGATTCTCACTTGCCTTCATATTGGGAAATGTGTAGATATTCATTTTTGAAAATAATTAAACTGTTTTAATTTATTATTTCAAAATGGTTTCAATATAAGTACTTTAAATCTTTAATATGTTAATGGAGATAAGTACGTACGTATGGACGCATTTGAATGTGTAGCGACTAAACTTGATATAAGAGAATTCAGCTCAAAAGAAGTTCCACGTGAAATAAAATTAAAGGTGCTCGAGGCTGCGAGATTAACAGGAACGGGCCTTAATACTCAGCATTGGCGTTTTATACTAATCGAAAATAAGGAGAATTTAAAGAAGCTTGCGGAGGACAGCACTAGTGGAAATTGGGTTGCAAATTGTAATTTTGCAATAATAATTCTGACAAATCCAAAATATCATTTTCATTTGATCGATGCAGGGAGGGTTCTACAGAACATGCAGCTGGTAGCATGGAATTATGCGGTAGGTTCGGGAATATTTACAGGAATTGAGGAAGATGAATTCAGGAAGGATTTTGGAATTCCGCAGGAATTGAATGTCTCTGCTGTAATTGGATTTGGTTATCCCATAAAAAAATTGACAGGTAAGAGAAAGGACCGGATACCTTTGAATGTGCTTGTCCATTATGAAAAATATGGTATTTCGAATGAATCATAAGGCAATAATAGATAAAGATAATATAAGTGGATTCGAATCATAAATGTCTTTTATGTCATCATAATAGAGAATTTCATATTTCTGACAAGCATGGACAGAGTTATTGTTTAAAGTGTACCTGTAATGGATTCGCAGAATGAAACAATTTGCTAGCTGCTTGGATAGTCTAATAAACTCTTTTGTTTAGCCTTACGGTAATCAGTCTTTCCGTTAGAAAGCTCTAATTCTGTACTGTAATCTATATCCTTGCTTATGCCCCATTCTACGGATGGAAGGTTGTTCATCACCCTAAACATATTAGCGGTTGCAGCCCCAAATCCGGCATAATGATTGTTGGCAGCTACAATACCTATCTTGACATCTTTTTCATCTTGCTGAACTGTTCTGAATTTGTCAGACCAATATCTCATCTCCTGTTCTCTATCCTTCTGTATCTTTCCAAAGTTTTCTTCTTTAATACTTCTATCTCCAATCAATCTAAGATAGACAAAGTCAGTTGTTACTATAGGGGGAGATTGTATTTTATCTAATTGATTCCACACCATACAAATATTATTGTTTGAAAAGAAATTGTAAGCTAAATCTGAAAACCATGATGGATGTCTCACTTCCACGGCATATGTGAAACTATCATCAAAGAAGAAATCATATTGTTTTAATGCTTCCAATCCTTCTGTAATTTTTACATAGGGTGGGAATTGTATTAACAACGCAAGTAGCTTGTCCTTCAAAGGTTTCATTGCACCATAGAATAATGATAACTCTTTTTCTACATTTTTGAATTTTTTATCATGTGTTATTACTTTGGGAAACTTGGCAGTAAACCTAAAATCTTCTGGAGTTCTTCTAGCCCAGTTTTTGACCATAAATTGATTTGGAATTCTATAAAATGTAGAGTCAATTTCTACATAATTGAAAACTTGAGAATAGTATGATAACCATAGCTTATTTTCCAGATTGGCTGGGTAGAATGGCCCCTGCCAAGAAGTATAGCTCCAACCCGAGCATCCGATGAAAAGCTGCAATAGCCTATTCATGGTCAGCGTGGAATAAATTCATTCGTAAGAAGTGTTTGAGTTTAAATTCCGTACCCTGTTTTGCTTTCACAATTCCATAATTGTGCCCTCCCTCTCTGAAAGTAGCTTCTCCATTAAATAGAGCTCAATATGCTAGAACTAAGCTCCATGTCAAACCTTATTGCAGAAAAACCAAATAGAACAATGTCGATCCAACAAGAGCCGCTGAAGCTAAAAACAGCTTATGATTATCTTAATCGGCTTTCATTTACAATTAACGGTACATGTAATAAAACCGTAGAATTACTTCTTGGAGACGCAGTCTGCCTTTTAGGTGATTCAAGGATGATAAATCTGATATTGACAAAAGTAGGAGTTCATGCATTAATGCCAAAGAGGTATGGCGGCTTTGGCAGGAACTCAAATGTGTTTATTCTGGATGCTGGTAATTGTACAGACATATATCAGTTTGTAGATTTTATGAAACAATATGGGCTGGATATCAAAGAGACTTTGAGGCAAATAATGATTTCAAGAGTATTTACTGTCTACCAGCTTACACATTTTTTAAAATATGAATTGTCCAAAACCATTCATGAACAAAAGACCAACGTGGTAATAATTCCCGATTTACTTGCGATGTTCGCTCAAGAACCGGAGATAAATATTAGAGACGTACAATCCCTGTTAAGAGAAATCGCAGACCTACTTAAAGAAGTACCTTCCAAATACAAAGTTTTATTGATAACTTCGATTTCACTCAATAACGACAAATTATCAGCTGACGTACTTGGCGTAAGAAACAAGATCCTTTCCATGTTTAACAAACACGTTAAGGTTGATATGAACAAAACAAATGACAAATTTAAAGTGCTCATACAGGAAAAACAGGATGTTGACTATGTTACTATCAAGAAATATTTGTCGTTATCTTTTGAAGATGTATTGACTGTCGTAAGGAGATGAGTTCTTAAGTGGGTAGAACGATACCGTCTTTCAGATTAGCTTGTATTGCAGAAGAATTAAAGTGGCGCAGCTTTCGTTCCTATCTAGATAAGGATGACAGAAAAAAATTTGATGAAATGTTTTCAGTTTCACGTCTATATAATAGCGCCTGTTCTAATTCCGCAAGACCAATTATCATACACAGCATTATAATGGCAATTATGCTGTATCACTATAAACAGTTAATGGGATTAATGAAAAAAAATTGCAATAATATTGTATCAAAGAAACAGAATCAATCAGGCAGATAATAAGACATGACATTGTTTCCAAATGAAGATATATTAGCACAAGAAATTGAATCGTGGAAAGGATTTGCAGATTGTCTACGTGAGGAAGACAGAGTACTTTTTTTACAGATGTTGGATGAATGTTACCAATATATAAATTCAATCAATTCAAAGGGAGAGTATTTTTCAACTGAATCCGTACTGATGAGTTTAGTTTTTGTGCAGCACAAGATAATCAACTGGTTAATTAACAAGAAATGCTAGAGTAGAGTAATAAAGTAACAGAAACATTCAGGCTAACATTAAAAATGAACTTACAATATGTGTTATTATTGCCGGAAGCTCCTATCTAGTGTCAATTGACTCGAGGTTTCTGAGAAATAATTTCGGGCGTGTTGCAATGCTGCTCTCTCTTCCTCGGATAAAACTGTACCCAACATTTGTTTGAATTCCAGTGCATTTACAACGGCTCTTGCACCATAATGATTATTAAAATATCCTCGCACAACAGCTGTTTCTCTTGATATTTGTTTTACCTTCTCAGCCCATGGTTTTAATTCTTCTTTTGAGTAAAGATAATTATACCTAGGTTTAACTTGCCTTCCATGCCATCTAATAAAAGAGTGATTTGCTGTTACAATTGTGTCAGAAAGGAATTTCAGCTTATCCTGCTCAGGAGAGTCTGTCATGACTGCTGCTATATTGTAGTGCTTTAACATCTCCCATGGCCCTTCAGTATTCCAGGAGGGATTTCTAAATTCAATGGCGTAGTCATATCCACCAGGGAGTCTATCAAGAAATTCTTCTGTATTTCTAAATTCTTTAACAGTAAAACTTGGTGGCAGTTGAATAAGCACTGCTCCCAGCTTGTTGGAAATTTTTAGAGGTGATATCTTATCAAGGAATTCTTTCAGATATGTTATCGCCTCCCTATCTATATCGAGTCTCTTATTGTGTGTTACTAACTCAGGAACCTTAACTGAGAACTGAAAATTATCCGGTGTTGCTTTGGTCATGTTGACAAATGTTTCTTTTGTCATATATTTGTAGAATTTTTCATAGAATGTTGCATCCATCTCCGCAGTGCTAAAAAACTGCGAATAGTATTGCAGTTTCTTAGTTTGAGCACCTGGATAAAATACCTTAACCCAACCTCCTTTCTCAACGGGATCAGCATAACTCCAGCCAGAGCAGCCTATGTACACAGGCATTACAAAACGCTGTGCCTTAAGTACAATTAGTTTGTTTATTATTTTACAAAAATTAAGGGAAAATTGAATATGGTTCCTTTCATGGCTGGTGGAGATGTACGGGGTTAATTCAGAAATAGTGTCTAAGGAGCTAATTCCGATTCCGCAGGAATGCAATACACTAGCGTATGTAATCCATTTCGATTGTAAAAAAACAACCCAAGTATGGGTCCGGAGGGATATGACTGAATATTCAACCGGAACTTTTTTAGAATTTTTAATTTGTCCATATTTCGTATTATTAGGGATCTCATTCATTCCATCCGAATTACCGTAGACTACAGATTCGGTCAAACAGTAAGGATCAGGTGTCGAACAAATCAAATTCTCCAATTGAACCTAGAGAATGGATATCTTACTCTTCGAGTTGTACTCGGTCTCCGCGATGAATTGTTCCACCCCGATGCACTGATGCGTAGACTCCGGCGTGCACTTGGTTGTATTTTGCAACCGTGTGTAAGATACCTAAATCTTTAGGAAGGTCTCCCTGTGGCAGAGTCGTCATCACACACCTAGTGCAAGGTCCAGTGACCCTTAGCAAAATCTCTTCCCCGATCATTAGCTTCTTGCCGACCCATAAATTCTCAATAAAATCCTTTTCTCCAGACCCTGAATCTATCACTATGTTTGGTCTAAACCGTCGAACCTCGAAGCGCCCTTCTGGATAGAGTTCTCGGAGACGATTGATTGTAGAAGTCGTCAGGATATGAATTACAGCAACGTCGAAGAAAGTTTGGGGAGGCATGGCTTCATCGGTGACCTTTTCTCTTTGTGCTAAGCCCTCTATATCTGGCCAGTACTCCTCGTAGCTTGGCTTGTCCAAACTAGCCCTCATGAGCCTAACTTCTCTACCAAGAACTATTGACAAGGTCTGATCAGTTTCATCCTGATCGGAGAAAATGTGGGTTCCATCTGGAAAGGTAATTCGAATTGTGGGAATGTTCTCGGCGACTTGTGGTGAGTCTATAACCGCAGCACGGAAGTCAAAGAGCTTTCCCCATTTCCTAGGGTTCTTGGCACTAGCGACTTTGCCAGTTTCCTTATCGATTACTGCGTACGTACGATCCCCTATGAGTCCACGTTCCGTTACGTACGAAGAATTGAGCTCCTCTCCTAACATTGACTTCACTGGATATCGCCACATGGAAACTACCGTTCCTTTAGCCGTCTGAGCTTGATTCACAAACTTTCATCCTCTATGAATCTTCAGGGTGCAGTTTCTTATTTATCGTTTGCTACATAAATGTGGTTAATAGACGGTATTGATGTTAGCCATGATTTAGCGAATCAGGAAAACGTATGACCCAATGTGGTAGTGTCACAGTACATATCGTTGATACAGTTAGCTGTTACCAATACTAAGATCTTAAGATATCTAGGAATCCTAAATAAAGTTTAATTTTTTTGGTTCACTGGTTTGTAAATCAATTTTGACACAATTTTTAGACCCATTCTAGTAGAACTGATTTGGTATCGGGTTCGGTGGAATGAGGGACAGAATTGACACTATTTTGCAACGCGAAAAGGGAATGAAGAGAGCAAATAAGGCAGTTATCACTGGACTAGTAATACAAAAGAAAAAAAGGAAGAACGACTTAGTGGAGGATCTAATCTATGACACGACAACCTTTCCTACCAGAGTAGGGTGAATCTGACAGAAGTAAGGGAATTCTCCTGCCTTAGTAAATTTGTGAGAGAATGTTTTACCAGCTATCAGTACAGTAACTCCTGATAATCCGGAATCAAATTGTTTTCCCATACTTGGATCACTTGGTCCGGTACCAGATGTTACTGTGTGCTCCATGTTGTCAATGTTACTCCATGTTACAGTATCTCCAACATTCACATTGATTGGGTTTGGCGAAAATCCTTTGTCAGCAAGAGTAGCAGCTCCTGGTACGATAAGGACCGTGGTTCCACGTGCTACCGTCTTGACCACGCCAGTTTGTGTAGTTGTTACGTTTGAGTGTAATATCCCATATAGGACTGTTATACCTAAAAGACCTTGTATCACAAAAGCGGCTGCCACGAACTTTCCAAGTCTGCTATGGACTCTGTAAAGTCCGAGAGAACTCTTACGGGATTTCTTCCGCAGAAGCATGGTGATTCCTAGACCTGATTGGACTGAAATTAGTATCGCAGAGATCGTGGCCATCCCCAGGTGTGGAATTAAAGTTAGGGGCCAAATCATGAAACGAGCATATGACAAGAACACGGCGCGTAATCCGATTGGGATAGCCACTGCCGTGAGAATGAAAGCTGCCATGGCAACAAGATAGTGTGCTCGATAGTACTTCTTCCTTCGTGCCTTGAGGATAAAGGCTACAAGAACTAGCGAAGTAGATGGGATAGCAATGCTCGGGTGTATCAAAAGACTAGGATCGATCATTAAGATGAGAGCCTGCTTTGAACTTAATATCTATAATGTTCATTGTTAATAGGAAAACCATCATCTTTCATTATTACTGGAATCTGACATATTTGCATTACCAGAGGAATCCACACTTCTGGTTTGTCTGAACCTTTTGAATCCCCAGCTTTGACGAATATGTCACGTCCTGTCAAACTTTTGGACGCAGTTATTATGAGATTCTCTAGATTTCATACTAGGTTTCTCAGTCGTATTGCAGAATTAAGGATTTCTCAAATCATACTACCATTTTACAATTGTGGCATACTTAGGAAAATTTCCTTTGGTAGTACGAAAGATAACCGATGCGTAGATATAGTGTGAAATTATAAAAATTTACTTGCAGAAGCATGAATTACTGGTACAGATGCAATACTGGTACAGAACCTTTCGAGCATATTCCTTTCAAGAACAGCCTGTATCCCTTTTCACTTGAACAAGAGTATGAGATGCCAATTGTGTATAATTTGTAAGTGGTTCTAACAATTCATTAATAATATTCAAAACCTTATTGTTACTTTTTTACAGGCATATGGAAGAGCATTAGTGTCTATGTGTTAGTTTCCAAGGCTCTAATTGTAGCCAATTTTCTGTTACAAAATAGTTTCTCAAGCCTTCGATATGTATAACCATCAAACAACTTTCCTATTATGCCATACGGTAGTTCAAAATCAATCTCATCTATCACTTGTGTATGCTTTTGGTTATTATTGTTATCAACATCATAGAATTTGTGCAAATGTCTCCAAATTTTGAATGGACCAGTTAGCATTTCATCTACGTATTGATATTGTTGTGGAGATACAGAATACGAACTTATCATAGAATGCCACCTACTTCTTTTACGAAACATCATTATTCTTCCTTCAAACCAAAATTCTGATCCTTGGGTAAGTTTTTGGCTTGTGGCACTAGTAATTTTGAGTTCTATCTCGGTTGGGGTAATTATTTCAAGGTGTTTGATATCTGTATAAAACTGCCAAACTCTATCTATGGGACAATTCACAACGAAGCTATGTTTGAAACGCAAATATCTTAGAACCTTCGTGTGTCATATATTAAATATCTATATGTAATTACCAATTTCGAGCTATCTGCTGCAGAAGAACATTCGTCCTAAATGTCATTGTTGTTGTATTCATGCAGAATGCTAAACACATAAAAAACAAATTACTTAGAATTATGGGTAAATCCTTGCAAAAAATAAGAGATGAGGGTGCTCAATATGTTCAGGTTGATGTACATAAGGAGCACTATTTCCCATTGTTGTCATCCACTACGCTGGTTTAGGAAGTACCAATATCTGGCCAACCATGTTCGGCTCATGTATGTGACACCAGTACGTTATCGTTCCAGGTTTATCTGCGCTAAACGATACTGTCTGGATATGCCCCCTATCAAGTGGAAACGTTCCAACACCTTCGACAGTTATCACATGATGCGGACCTTGTACACCTAAGAAATGAAGAGTGACCGTGTCGCCTTGATTAACGACTATTTGATCTGGAGCAAATGTAAATGATCTCGTATCCCAAGCTCCTACTTTGTTGGGTGGTCTTAACACAAGCCCTGGTCCAGCAGGCAGAGTAGTATTTGGAAACTTCTCGGCTGGATGCGGTGGAATATTCTGGGTGCAATTACCACATGCTACACCAGCTTGCAAGCCTGTTGGTCCATCAAAGTGTACTGTACTTATCCAGAAAGTCTTGTTAGTTGATTGGCTTGGGGTGACTCTTACAACAGTAGTATTTGCTGCTGCTGTTGTTGCATTACTCTTGGCACTTTGTGCTAATACGTTATGCGATGTTTGGCCCTGTATTCCAAGAATCATACCAGCAGATATGATCACTACCATAATAGTTGCTGCTGTGGTTATGGTTGAAGGTTTCGAGGTTTTTTTATTGTCATTCAATTTCTTTGCCTGATGTGTAGTCGCTTCTATTTGTTATAAGCATTTTCATACCTCGTTGTTACAAGCTATGGTGCTACAATCGATTGTCTCCAAAATTTGTAAATAGAATTCCTTCGCAGTGTATTAAAAAATAAAAAAAGCAGTTCCAGTAGCTAAGATCAAGACTGTAAGCCGTTCACTGTTCTACCTGAAAATTACTTACCTTCTTGTTGGTTTCAGCAGGATAAGCAACCAATAGAATATATTTTCTTGGTGGTAAAGTAAAGGAGTATTGGCCGTCTATAGAAACGATTGAATTTACGGTATAATGAGTCTGTTGTTCTGCAGCTACTACTGCAGCAGAAGAGTTCACGTCTTATGAAATATAAAATCTTTAGCTTGTTGAGAATCAGTTCCTTCTTTGGCAAAGACCTCTAACATATAGATTGCGGTGACCAGAGGATTTTCTCTCTGACGAGTTAATAGATGGTTAATAATGTCTGGGTCAACTTTCGGAAGATATTTCTGATAGTTGTTTTGCGACTCCTCAGATGGTTCTTTGACTTATATTAATTTAGACAATTTTGGATGTAACCCTCCTCCATTGTAATGCTCTCAGTATACCTAACCCCATTATTACGTACCCTATTACACTGACTGTCAAAAATGTTGCTACCCTTTCGCCTGTATCTATCACTGATACTCCTAACGCAGTTGTACCGATAATTGCACCACCCACTATAAGTAGAGTAGTTGTTGCGTTTGATTTGTTTTTTTCTCGTATACCGATCCCAAAAGCTAGGAAGAACAAGATTATTGATGATATACCAAAGTTAGATATGCCAAAGGGCCTCTTATCTATACTCACTGGTAAAAATCCATATTTGATAGTACGTTCCATGGATCCATTTGCAATATGGATCAGTAATAAGGTCATCGCGGCTATAGCAAGCATTTCAGATAT
>WNFZ01002985.1_pt1 | contig 15922 bp, 19 predicted proteins | sample 5400081 | NCBI WGS metagenome assembly WNFZ01 (sample SAMN13153365, study PRJNA577476) | soil metagenome | isolation source: 80 cm soil or saprolite under grassland replicate 1 | place: USA:California | collected 2016-06-15 | reverse complement strand
TGTGGGTGAAGGCCGGGATGAGCGAGGCCGCCGCAAAGAACTACCTCGGCGCCATACGCGACAGCCTCCAGAGCCCGAACATGATCCTTGACCTGCGGGTCCCCAAGTCCGCCCAGTACGAGGGCGTCGTGCTCGACACCGCGCTCGCGCAGTTCCTGGCGGGAGAGCTCAACGTCGACCAGACCATGAAGCAGATCGAGGCGGGCTGGGAGAAGCTCACCAACGATCAGGGACGCGACAAGCAGAAGCAGGCGTATACCGCGAGCTTGAACATCCAGCGATAGCCGTCATGGATGCTGGAAGGCTGACTCGAGGCCGCCCCGCCACCGCGCGGGGCGGCCTCGAGGCGCGAACGACCGGACCGCGGGCTGCGCTCGGCCCGACCTTCGCGATCCGGACCGCGTTCATCTGGCCGGCGCTGCTCGTGATCCTGTTCGTGTCGGTCTTCCCGCTGTTCGCCTCCCTGTACATCAGCCTGTCCCGCCTGGAGCTGGTGCGGGGTGGATTCGCGTTCCATTTCATCGGGCTCGCGAACTTCCGCGAGCTGCTGTTCGGGGGCGAGCGGACACACTTCCTCGGGTTGGCGCGTCCCCTGACACCGCTGGGATGGCTGGTCCTCGTGGCCGGGCTCGCGGCGCTCTGCTGGGGGCTCCTCAAAGCCTGGCGGGGCGGCGTCCCAGTCGCGGGGATGGCCTTTCGTCTCGTGGTCGCACTCCTCGGGGCGGGGGGCCTGTGGCTGGTGACCCATACGCTCCTGGCCCAGGGCGGGCGCCCGGGCACCGTCGTCGTGACGCTGGTCTACGTCGCCGTGGGCATCGCGGCGCAGTTCCTGCTCGGGCTCGGCCTCGCGCACCTGCTGACCCAGGGACTTCCAGGGCAGCGCTTCTTCCGGGTCGTGTTCCTGCTGCCGATGATGATCACGCCCGTGGGCGTCGCCTACATGTTCCGTATGGTGACCGACACCGGCAAAGGGCCCTTGGAGCCGCTCTGGGCGGCCTTCGGGCTCACCAACTTCTCCTGGGTGAACAGCCCATGGGGCGCCAGGGTCGCCGTGATGGTCGGCGACATCTGGCAGTGGACCCCGTTCATGTTCATCGTCCTGCTGGCCGCGCTGGAGAGCCAGGATCCCGAGACCGTCGAGGCGGCGATGGTGGACGGCGCCAACCGCTGGCAGGCCTTCCGCCACGTCACCCTGCCGGCCATCCTGCCGGTGTGCACGACCGTCATCCTCATCCGGCTCATCGAGGCCTTCAAGATCATCGATCTCCCCAACGTGCTGACCAACGGCGGCCCTGGAACGGCGACCGAGTCGCTGAGCCTCCATGCCTATGTCCGCTGGCGGACGCTCGACCTCGGCCAGTCAGCGGCGGTCGCCTACTCCCTGTTGTTCATCGTGACCCTCGTCGCAGTGGCCTACGTCAGCCTCCTGCGACGGCGGTTCGCGGAGGAATGAGCCGATGAGCAGGCAAGCAGCGCCACGGCTGCGGAGACGGACGGTTCGGCACCCGTTCCGGCGCCGCTCGGTCAGGGACCTGTCACCGCGTGGCAAGCTGGTCGCGTACCTGATCCTCGGGTCCTGGGCGCTCGTGGTGCTGTTCCCGCTGTACTGGCTCGCGATCACCTCGTTCAAGCTGCCGATCCAGGTGAACAAGGGGCCTGTCTATCTCCCCTTCGTCGACTTCCACCCGTCCCTGGATGCCTGGCACTACATCTTCGTGGACCTCAGGGACGACACCCTGCGGCCGTACCTGAACTCGATCATCGTCGCCGTGGGCAGCTCGGCGCTCGCGATGCTGTTCGGGTCGACCGCCGCCTACGCCCTCATCCGCTTCCGGTACCGGCCGCGTATCGGAGTGATCGCGCTGTTCGCCGGCTGGCTGGTTCTCGCCGCCGTCGCCATCGGCCTCGGCGTGCCGCCGCTGCTGGCCATCGTCGTGGCCGCCGCGTGCTTCGCCGTGCTCGCGGGCGCGGTCGGCCACCGCTTCAAGCGGACCATGTCGAACCGCGACATCGCCTTCTGGATGATCTCGCAGCGGATCCTGCCGCCGGTCGCGGTGGTCATCCCGATCTACGTGCTGTTCCAGCACCTCGGCCTGCTCGACACCCGGACCGCGCTGATCATCACCTACGCGGCAACCAACCTGCCGATCGTCGTGTGGCTGATGAGGGATTACTTCAACCGGCTTCCGTGGGAGCTCGAGGAGGCCGCGTTCGTCGACGGGGCTTCGACCTTCCGGGTCTTCCGGTCGATCACCTTGCCGCTGTCGGTCCCCGGCCTGGTCGCGACCTTCCTCATCGTCTTCGTCTTCGCCTGGAACGAGTACCTGCTGGCGCTGTTCCTGTCGAGCGCTGACGCCCAGACGATGCCGCTCACCGTGGCCGCCCAGAACGCCACCCGGGGTCCACAGTGGTGGTACATGTCGGTGCTGATCCAGATCATGATCCTTCCGGTCATCGCGCTGGCGATCGGGCTCGAGCGGGTCATCTCGCGCGGCCTGCTCGTCGGGGCGGTCAAGGGCTGAGTGGTGCGCGCCGAGGTGACCGCCGTGCCCGAGGTCGTCATCACCGGCTTCGACACCGTCGACGTGCGCTTCCCCACCTCGCTGCGGCTCGACGGCTCCGACGCGATGAACCTGGCGCCCGACTACTCCGCCGCCTACGTGATCCTGCGCACAAGCGACCCGGACCTGGAGGGGCACGGGTTCTGCTTCACCATCGGCCGGGGCACCGACATCTGCGTGCAGGCGATCCGCGCGCTGGCGCCCGTGGTCGTCGGCGAGAACGCCGAGGACCTGTTCGCCGACATGGGCGGCATGTGGCGCCGGCTCGTCGGCGACAGCCAGCTACGCTGGCTCGGCCCGGAGAAGGGCGTCATCCACCTGGCCACCGCGGCGGTCGTCAACGCCGTCTGGGACCTGTACGCCAAGACGCGCGGCAAGCCGCTGTGGAAGCTGCTCGTCGGCCTGGACCCAGAGGAGATCGTCGCGCTGGTCGACTTCCGCTACCTGACCGACGCGCTCACCCCTGACGAGGCGCTCGCGTTGCTGCGCGCCCAGGCGGCCACCAGGCACGAGCGGGAGGCGCACCTTGCAGCGGGCGGGTACCCGGCCTACGACACCTCGCCCGGGTGGCTCGGCTACGACGACGACAAGCTCCGGCGCCGCTGCCGTGAGGCGGTCGCCGCCGGCTTCACCCACGTCAAGGTGAAGGTCGGCGCCAGCATCGAGGACGACCTGCGGCGCCTGCGCATCGCCCGCGAGGCCCTCGGCCCCGACCGTGGGCTGATGCTCGACGCCAACCAGGTCTGGAGCGTCCCCGAGGCGATCGCCTGGATAGGGAAGCTGGCCCGGTTCGAGCCGTGGTGGGTCGAGGAGCCGACCAGCCCCGACGACGTCCTCGGCCACGCCGCCATCGCGCGCTCGGTCGCGCCGGTCCGGGTCGTGACCGGCGAGCACGCGCACAACCGCGTGATGTTCAAGCAGCTCCTGCAGGCCGGCGCGGTCGCCGCCTGCCAGGTGGACGCCTGCCGCCTCGCCGGGGTCAACGAGGTCGTGGCGGTGCTGCTGCTGGCGGCGAAGTTCGGCGTGCCGGTCTGCCCGCACGCGGGCGGCGTCGGCCTCTGCGAGCTGGTCGTGCACCTGTCGGCGTTCGACTACGTGGCGGTGAGCGGCTCGCTCGACGAGCGCATGATCGAGTACGTCGACCACCTGCACGAGCACTTTGTCGAGCCGGTCCGGGTCGTCAGCGGCCGCTACCTGCTGCCACGCTCCCCGGGCTACGCCGCCATGACCCGGCAGGCGCTCGACGAGCACCGCTTCCCGGACGGTCCCGCCTGGTCGGGCCGCTGACCTGCGCGCCGACGGTCATGGCACCGGGGCCGCCGCGGGCAGCAGGCCGGTCGCGCGCAGCTCCTCCCACACCGCCCCGGGGACCGGCACGTCGAGCAGCGCGGCGTTCTCGCGGACTTCCGTCTCCGAGCGGGCGCCGGTGAGCACGGTCGCAACGGCCGGGTGCGCCAGGGGGAACTGCAACGCGGCGGCGGTCAGCGGCACGCCGTGGCGGGCGCAGACCGTGTGCAGGCGGCGCGCCCGGTCGAGCACGTCCGGCGGCGCCGGCGCGTAGTCAAAGGTGGCGCCCTCGCGCGGGTCGGCGAGCACGCCGCTGTTGAACACCCCGCCGGCGATGACCGCCACACCGCGCTCCTCGCACAGCGGCAGCAGCTCCACCAGCCCGCGCTGGTCGAGCAGGGTGTAGCGGCCGGCGAGCAGGACGCAGTCGACGTCGGTCTCGCGCACGAAGCGCGTCAGCATCTCGGCCTGGTTCATGCCGGCGCCGATCGCGGCGGTCACGCCCTGGTCGCGCAGTTCGTGCAGGGTCGGGTAGGCCTCGCCGACCGCCTGCTGCCAGTGCTGGTCGGGATCGTGGATCAGCAGCACCCCGACCCGGTCCACGCCGAGGCGGGCGAGGCTCTGCTCGACCGAGCGCAGCACCCCGTCGCGGCTGTAGTCGAAGACCCGCTGGTAGGGCAGGGCCCCGTAGAAGCCCTCGACGCCTTCGGGCGGCGGCCCGCCATCGGGCTCCACCAGCAGGCGCCCGACCTTGGTCGAGATCACCACCTGCTCGCGCTCCTGCCGTGCGCGGCCGCGCAGCCAGGCGCCGATGCGCCGCTCCGACAGCCCGGCGCCGTAGTGCGGCGCGGTGTCGATAAGACGGACGCCCGTGTCCCAGACGGCGTCCAGGGCCAATGCGGCCGCCTCGTCGCTCACCGGCTCGAACAGCCCGCCGATCGGCGCGCCGCCGAAGCCGAGCCGCGTCACCTCCAGCCCACGGCGCCCGAGCGGCACCCGCGCGGCCGCGCTCAGAGCTGCCATGCGACCATTCAGCCCGACGGCGTCAGGCCAACAGCCGACAGCGCCTCGGCCTCATCGGGGTAGTCCTCGAAGAAGACCAGCTTCCCGCCTCGGACCGTGATCACGTTCGCCGCAACGACTTCCTCCGGCGTCATCTCGGTCGCCTCCCTACCGCCTGCGCTCGGCGATGATCTCGTTGCACAGGCGGATGCACTCGTCGCAGATGAACACGCCCGGCCCGGCGATCAGGTGGGCGACCTGCTCCTTGGCCTTGCCACAGAACGAGCACCGCGGCCCGTCCGCCTTCGATCGCCGCCCGATGCGCGCGGACCTCCCGGTCGGCATGTGACCCTCCCAGCCTCACCACCAAGGAGTCTAGTTCCGGCGGCCTCGCTTCGCAGGTGCCAGGTCGTGCGGTCAGGATCTGCGATGTCGCGGTCGTGAGGGCCTCGGCAAGCTCTCGGACGCGCCGGGGGCACCGCCTGGACCTGCCGCGGGGCCGCTGTCGGCCGCCTGGGATAGCCTTGCGGGTGTGGACGCCGACGGCGGGCGGTGCGTGCCGATGAGCGAGTTCAGCGAGAGCTACCACCTCGAGGCCGAAGCCCAGCAGGACGGCGTCCGCCTGCTCCAACGGGCTCACCTCGAGGGTTTTGTCCTGCCGCCCAAACGCGGCTGGGTGACCCTGATCCCCCGGTCGGAGTTCGGCCAGACACCCGATGCGCTGGTCGAGGCCAATGCGGGCCGCCTGCTGCACTACCTGCTGGACGAGGACGCCGGCTGGATGTTCGCGGTCTACAGCGGCCCGCTGCTCGTCTCGTACTACGAGTGCCGCTGGTTGGACTGGAGCGACCCGGAGGACCGGATCAAGGTCGATGCCAGCGGTGTGGACGTCGAGGTGGTCTGGGCGCTCGCCCAGCGCCATGGCCACGGCCCGCAGCTCTTGGAGCTGGACCGGATCCTGCGCCCTCGTATCGAGTGGCGGACCGACGAGGAGACGGGTGCGCACTACGATGGCTTCGTCGACTGGCAGTGGGGGTCTGGGGTGGCGTATGCCCTGGCGCAGCTCCTCGCCCTTCCTCACTATGAGTGGCTCCGGTGGCGGGACGACCTGCGCGATGCTGGGGAATGGATAGCGCAGGGCGCGGTCAAGGTCGGGAGCTGACCGTGTGGGCGTCCGCCCGGGGCTATTCGCCGGGGCGGACCAGGCCGGTCTCGTAGGCGAAGACCACGGCCTGAGCCCGGTCGCGCAGGCCGAGCTTGGTCAGGATGCGGCTGACGTGGGTCTTCACGGTCTGCTCGGCGACCACCAGGTGCGCGGCGATCTCGGCATTGGACAGGCCCCGGGCGACCAGGGCGAGCACCTCGGTCTCGCGCTCGGTGAGGTCCTCGATCCGCGCCCGACTGGGCCCTGTGGGCCGGCCGAGGCGGGAGAACTCGCCGATCAGCCGCTTGGTCACCGAGGGGGACAGCAGCGCGTCACCGGCGGCCACGACCCGCACCGCCTCGGCCAGTTGCCGCGCGGACGCGTCCTTCAGCAGGAACCCGCTGGCACCGGCGCGCAGCGCCTCGTAGACGTACTCGTCCAGATCGAAGGTGGTCAGGATGAGCACCTTGGGAGCGGCGACGCCAGCGGCGCGGGAGGCACCGCTGGCCGCGGACCCGCCGACGATCAGCCTGGTCGCCTCCAGGCCGTTCAGCACCGGCATGCGCACGTCCATCAGCACCACGTCGGGCCGGACCTCCACAACCTTGCGGACGGCCTCCTGCCCGTCCACCGCCTGCCCGGCGACCTCGATGTCCGCCTGGGCGTTCAGCAGCACAGACAAGCCCTCCCGCACCATCGCCTGATCGTCGGCGATCAGCACCCGGATAGCTGTCATGCGCGCTCGCTCTGCGGCAGCGGCAGGACAGCGGTCACGGCATAGCCGCCCACAGGCGTCGGCCCCGCCGTCAGGTCACCGCCGAGCATGGCGGCTCGCTCCCGCATCCCGAGCAGCCCGTGGCCGGGACCCGGCAGCCTGGAAGCCGCCGCCCGGGACGGGCCGTTGACCACGCACAGGCGCAGCGCGGCGGGCGCGTAGGCGATCTCGACACGAACGTCGGACCCGGCCGCGTGCCGCATGGCGTTGCTCAGCGCCTCCTGCAGAATGCGGTAGGCCGACAGCTCGACACCCGCCGGCAGCGGCCGGGGCGGTCCCGAGACCGCCGTCTCGACCGTCAGGCCGGCGCCGCGCACGCCCGCGACCAGATCGCCGAGCCGGTCCAGGGTGGGCTGCGGCGCGGCCTCGGCCCCTTCCTCCTCGTCGCGCTCGGCGCGCAGCACGCCCAGGACGCGGCGCAGCTCGTCGAGCGCCTGGAGCGCGTTCGCCCGGATGCCGGCGAAGCTCGCGGTGAGCTCGCTGGGCAGGTCGGGGACGCGGTAGGGGGCGGCCTCGGCCTGGATCGCGATCACCGACATGTGGTGGACGACGACGTCGTGCAGCTCCCGGGCGATCCGCGTGCGCTCCTCGAGCACCACCCGCCGGGCGCGCTCCGCCTGGCTGATCTGCTCCTGCTCGGTGAGCCGCCGCCCGCTCTCGTTACGTCCCCGCCAAGCGTCAGCCACGAGCAGCGCGATCGCGGAGACGACGACCGTCGTCGACAGGCCCCGCCAATCGCGCCGGTCCGGTACGGCCAGCCAGGCGGCGGCGCTGAGCAGGGCGAGCAGCAGCCACAGCTCGACCAGCACCCGTCGAGGCGCCCGCAGCCCGATGATCACCAGCACGACGACCTGGGCGAAGACGCTCGTCACCGGCCAGGGCCACGGCTCCGCGCTGCTCACCGGGTGCGCCACGAGCGCGGTCAGCGCCGACGCGCTCAGCTCGAGCCACCACCCGGCGATCGGGCGCGACAGGCACACCACCAGGGGCAGCGCCCGGGCCACGCTGAGCGCCAGGGACGCGCCCGGCGACAGGCGGTAGTGCTGGTCGAGGTCCAGCGTGCCAAGCCCGAGCACCACCAGGACGCACGTCAGCACAGCCCATCGCGACCCGCGGGGCCGCGCCGCGAGCACAGGCGTCGGGGCGGGCGTCGCAGAAGGGGACAAGTCGCTTGCGAGCGTCTGCAACCAGGAGACGGCCACCCGCGCCACGCGCCTGGTCGCCCTTCCGCTGAAATCCCTACCGTCAGCGTCCACCACTGTCAGGGTATCTGCATGGCTTGCGCGAGCCGGCCCTGCAGCGAAGTGATTGCCTTGACGACCCACGGGGTCACGAACAGGAACACCACCCCGCCCGCAGCGTGGAAAGCCCACGCGCCCGCCAGGGTCGGCCCGCCCCAGGAGTGCTGGTAGGAGTCCATCGTGCCCGGCCGCAGCGGGTACGCAAGGTTCGCGGCGACCAGCAACCACAGGTAGGCGGTGAGCGCCAGCGAGACAAGGTTGAGAGGCAGGCTGAGCAGCGCGTGGGCGATCACCCGGCCGGCCGTGCCACGGGGTCCCGGCCCGGCGGCGCGCAGCGCCGGATACCGACGGGCAAGGCCTCGCTGCAACCGCGCCGCGGCCCGGTGGCCGCCCAGCAGCGCAAGCGGCACGGAGACGAGACTGACCGGCAGCGCGAGGAGGATAGAGAACGTCCGTCGCCACGTGTCCGCACTGGACGGCATCCTCCACCAGGGGACGCGAGTCGACCGGGACGGGGCCTCCGCCACGCCGGGCTGCGCGTGCAACTGGCCTGTCGTCACCATGGCGCATCCTTTCGTCGCGTGGCCAACCCGTGGCCAGCCGTCGCCGCCAACGGTAGGCGTCACGATCGGTAGTCCGCGTCGCCCTGCGGAGCCAATTTGCGCCGTAGCTCCCCGGTAGTACGTGGACGGGAAGGTGAGAGGAGCGCGATGAGCAAATCGATCGAGCTGATCCCTGGCGGCGTGGTCGTGGGCGGGCGGTACGAGATCGTCGAGGACCAGCGAGAGCGGCTGGGCTCGCCCGTCAGGCGCGTGCCAAGGCCAGGAGGAACTCGATCTGGCCGTGGTCCTCGGTCGTCACTGGACCAAAGCTCGGGTTGGGGATGCTCCAGTCGGCGAAGGTCACCGGGATCGTGCCGCTGACCTGGAAGCTGTCGCCGCTGCGGCGGGCGGTGACGTCGACCGTCACCGACCTGGTGGTGCCCCGCAGGGTGAGCTGGCCGTTCGCGGTGGCCCTGATGGTGGCCCCGCTGGCCGGGACCGACCCCAGCGCGATGGGCTGGACCAGCTTGAAGGTCGCCGTCGGGAAGCTTGCGGTGTCCATGATCCGGCCCTGGAACTGGGCGTCCCGCTGCTGCTTGTCACTGGCGACCGTGCTCAGGTCGACCGAGAACGAGCCGCTGCGCACCTGGGCGCCGGCCAGGACGAGCTGCCCGGTCACCGCGCTGGTGCGCCCCACCGCCTGGCTGTTCTGGCCGAACAGGACCTCCTTGACGCGGTAGCCGGTCTGCGAGCCGCTGCCCGCCGTCCAGGTGCCGTCCAGCGACCCGCTCGCGCCGCCGCTGGTCGCGCCCCCCGCGGTCTGCTGGGTCGCCACGTCCAGGCGGGCAGGCGTCGTGCCTTCGATGAGGTGGACGTAGACGTACGGACCGCCGACGACCAGCGCGACCGCGAGAACCCCGGCGGCCACCACCCAACGCCTCCAGCCCCGGGCTCTCGCTGTCCTGGCCACGCGCATTCTCCTTACCGCTGGGATCAAGGACCGATGGCGGCAGTGTGCGCGTCGAACCTTGGAGATTCCTGAACGCATCCTGGCAGATCCCGCTGAGTCCCGGGCGGGCGCGCGGGCATGGGTGCGTTCCTCGGCCGGGTCCCTTGTCGGCTCAGAAGGGGACGCCGATCGCGTCGCAGAGGAAGCGCATGAACGGTGCCGCGGCACGGCAGACCTGGGCGTACTCGTCGATGAACCCGGGGGAGAGAGCTTTCTTCTCGGTGAGCGCCACGACGCCGATGAAGTCCTTCCGCTTGAGGTCGGCGATCACCGGGTGGTCAGGGTCGTAGCCCCGCGGCGGGCGGACCAGCGACGCTCCGTCGAGCCGGTAGGCGGCGACGAACGGCCTGCCGTGGGCGACCTGGGTCCACTCGTCGGGACAGGCGGCGATCGTGTCGCGGATCCTGCCGAGCGTCGCGCTGTCGGGATGCCACACCCCGGCGGCGGCGAACACGCTCCCGGGCTCCATGTGCAGGTAGAAGCCTGGGGCGTGCACGTCCCCGGTCTGCTGGTGGCGGAAGCTGATGCCCACGTTGGTCTTGTAGGGCGTCTTGTCCTTGGAGAAGCGCGTGTCGCGTTGGATGCGGAACAGCGAGCCGCCGACCGGGCGGGCATCGGCGCCGAAATGACGGCTGATGCGGCGCAGGTGCGGGGCGAACGCCGCGATGAACGCGAGCGCGGGCTCTTGGACGGCGTCGTCGTAGCGTTGCCGGTTGGCCTTGAACCAGGCCCGGTCGTTGTGGTCGGCGAGTTCCTCGAGAAACGAGAACAGGTCGGGGGAGAAGCTCGGCGATTCCACGTTGGTGACGCCCCCTTCTCGATCAGAGCCGCGGTCCGCTGTGCCCACCGACTCTTATCACAACCCTGTGACCGCTACGACCGTCGGCGGCGAGCACGCTACTGCATGCGCCGACGACCGTGGGGATGATCCGGGTGTCAGGCCGGGCTGACCGGCTATTCCGTGTGCCGGACGGCGTCCGCTGGGGGGAGGCGCGATGCTCGCCACGCCGGGCCGAGGGTCACCAGCAGCACCGCGAGGTAGATGAGCCCCAGGACGCCTCCGACGCTGGCCAGGTCGATGCCGAATCCTGGTTGGGCGTCGCTCTGGCGGTAGAGCAGGTAGCCCATGGCGACCCCTGCGGCGGTGCCCACCGCCGTCCCGATGGTTGCGGTGACCGCGGACTCGGTCAACAGCGCGAGGATCACGCTGCGGCGCTTGTACCCGATAGCCCGGAGGATGCCGATCACGTGCCGGCGCTCGGTCACGGCGCGCAGGGCCACGATCCTCAGGCCGAGGATGCCCACCACCAGGCCCATCCGCATCAACGCGTCGATGACCGACAGCAAGGCCCGGTTGGCCCGGTCGGCCTGGTCCAGGAGCGTCTGGACCGAGTCGGCGTCCACGCCGTGCGCGAACAGCCCTCGCTCGACGGTCCGGGCCACCGCGTCTGCCTGGGCTGTGTCGCGGATGTCCAGCAGCATGGTGGCCCCCAGCGGGGCGGCCCGAAATGGGGCCAGGCCTGGCTCGGTCCCGAACATCCCGTCCAGCAGGCCGAACGGCTGCGACCCGACGATGGTGAGCGTGACGGGGCCGTCCTGTCCCTGGAGGGTGAGCTTCTGTCCGGGGGATGCCCCGCCCAACACGCCGACCGTGGTCTCGGCGATGTGCAGGTTGGCGGCGGCCAGGATGGTCAGCCCGAACACCGCAGCGAGCAGGGCCACCACGAACACCCCGATGAACGCGCCGGGGTCGGCGTTGGGGTCCGAGGTTCCGATCATGGCCAGCGACCATCCCGCCAGGGCCAGCCCCGTCAGCGTGGCGTGGGTCCGTGGCGACAGCCGCGGACGGGCCAGCGACGACAGCACCACGATGAGGACGATCCCCCCGGCCAGGCGGGGGAAATACGGCCGGACAAGGGCCACCCCGCCGACGGCCGCGGGGATCGCGAGCCGGACCCTGCGCACCCAGGGGCGCCGCCTGGTCCCGGCGGGCGGCTCCGGCAGGTCGCGGATGGCCGCGACGATGGTCATGCGGGCGGTCCGGCGGGAGGCCAGGAAGATCACGGCCAGGGTGAGGACCGTGCCGGCGATGAAGGCGGCTGCCAGCGTCGAGGCCTTCAGCGAGAAGGAGAACTTCCAGTCGAACTCCGACCCGGCGTAGGCCGCGAACACCCGGCCGAAGCGGGCGGCCACCAGCCGGCCGGCGGCGGCGCCGACCGCCGTCCCCACGACCCCGGCGGCCAGGCTGTACAGGGCACCTTCGGTCACCGACAGGCCCACCAGCCGCATGTAGCCCCCGGGCACCTCCGTCCGGGTGATCCCGGCGACCCGCAGGTCGACCGGAGCAGCACCGGGCTGCCCGGCAGTGTCCACGCGCACCTGGACCCGGTCGCCTGTCCTGGCCCCGAGCTTGTCGGCCAGCACCCGCGACACCAGCACCTCGCCGGGCGAGAGGTCCTGCCCGAAGGTCCGCCGCCCGTGGTCAGCACGTAGCCGCCGAACGGTTGCTGGGCGCCCGGATCGAACCCCACCAGCGTGATCTTCGAGGCCCCCTGCCCTTGCGCCGGACGGCCTCGCGCACGGCCAGCCGCCCGAGCTGCTGGTGGCGCAGGGCGAAGACCGCCACGGCGCCGTAGCTGAGGACGAACAGCGCGACCAGGCACACCGCCACGAGGCTCAACGGCACCTCGCCTCGGCGCCCTGCCCGGGCACCGCCACCGCTTCGCCGTCGACCGGGGCGGCCCCGGTGCCTGTGCTCCCGTCTTCGATGCGGCCGTCGCACATCCGGACGGTGCGGGCGGCCGCGGCCGCGATCTGGGGGTTGTGGGTCACCATGACGATGGTCTGGCCCTCACGGTTCAGCCGCGTCATGAGCGCCATGACCGCCTCGGTGGATTCGGAGTCGAGGTTTCCGGTGGGCTCGTCGGCCCACACGACCGCCGGGCGGTGCACCAGCGCGCGGGCCACGGCCACGCGCTGCTGCTCCCCACCCGAGAGCTGGTCGGGCCGGTGCCCGCCCGCTCAGCCAGCCCCACCAGGTCGAGCGTGTCCAGCGCCCTGGCCCGGGCCTTCCTGCCGCGCACCCCCACCAACAGCAGGGGGAGCTCGACGTTCTCCGCCGCGCTGAGCACCGGGAGCAGGTTGAAGGCCTGGAACACAACCCCGTGCTCCTGGCCCGGTACTCGGTCCGCTGGTTGTCCCCGAGCGCCGCCAGGTTGGCCCCCGTCCACCAGGATCTCGCCGCCGTCGATGCGCTCCAGGCCCGACAGGCAGTTCAGCAGCGTCGTCTTGCCCGACCCGGACGGTCCCGCGATCGCCAGCAGCTCCCCCCTCGGGATGTCCAGGTCGATGCCCCTGAGGGCCTGCACCTCGCCACCGTTGCGGTAGACCTTCCGGACCCCCCTGGCCCGCACGATCTGAACCATCGGCCTCCCTCTCAGCTCGGACCACCTGCGTGGCTGCCAGCAGGATCGCCGGTGACCGTCGCCGGACCGTTACGGCGCCCGTTACGAGCCTCAAGGGATCGCCATGCTGCAGGTCTGCGAGCACGGCAGCGCGGGGCCTTGAGCCCGATGCGTGCCCCTCCCCTGAGTGGCGCTCCCTCTGCCCCTACAGGAACTCGAACAGCTCGGCGACCTCGAAGTCGTCCACCCTGCCGTCCAGTCGTCGGCGGCGTCGTCGCGGGCGTGCTCGCTGGCCTTGGCGACCTCGTGGCGCTCGACCGCCAGAAATCAGGTGGATCAGCTCCTCGCCGAGCAGCCCCGCAGGGTGGTGTCCTTCTCCAGCGCGTCCAGCGCGGTCTCCAGGCGGGTCGGGATCGGCGACCGGGCCGTCCCTGCCGTAGGCGAGCCCATTGGTCGGGGTGGCGGCTCGGTGTGGTTGCGGAGGCCGTCCAGCCCCGCGGCGATGGCGGCGGCGCCGACCAGGTAGGGTTGCAGGCGCCGCAGGACACCCGGTGCTCACGTGGAGGCGGTCGCCGTCCCTGTTCCTCCTTCGGCATTGTTCGCGCCGCATCCGGTTGAGTGTCATCCCGGAGCCGAAGAACCCTGCCGCTGGGTTCACGGGGAAGACCGCCCATGTCGGGAGCGGCGCCTATCCTGGCCGCCCGATCGAATGAGGAGGTTCGATGGAGCAACGGGTCAGTCTCGTCACGCTCGGCGTCCGCGACCTTGGCCGTGCTCGCCACTTCTATGAGGCGCTGGGCTGGAGCACCACCGCGGGGCCGGACGACGACGTGGTGTTCTTCCAGACGGGCGGGTCGATCCTCGCCCTGTGGGACCGGGGCAAGCTCGCCCAGGACAGTGGGGTGGAGGACGCCGGCGGGTGGGGCGGGATCACCCTCGCCCACAACGTCCGATCCGCTCAGGAGGTCGATGAGGTCATGGCGCAGGCCGGTGCGGCCGGCGCCAAGGTCTCGCATCCCGCTGGGGAGACCTTCTGGGGTGGGTACTCGGGCGTTTTCGTCGACCCGGACGGCCATCCATGGGAGATCGCGCACAACCCGGGCTGGACCCTGCACGACGACGGATCGGTCGGCCTCGCGCACTGATGATGGCGTTGCCTTGGCGTAGGCTGCCATCGCTGCCTCCATGGAGGCCGGTGCCGGCGCCGTCTGCAAGGGGAGCTCGGTGGTGACGTGGGAGACGGTGTGCGAGATCGTCGCGGCGCTGCCGGGCACCGAACTTGATCCTGCCGACCGTGACAACCCGGCATGGCGCGTGAACGGCAAGGTGATCGTGCGCCGCAACCCTCGCCTGCGAGTACCCGGCGACGAAGCGATGCGCCGGGACCGCGGCGAGGTTGTCGCCGTCAGAACCGACCTCGGCCTCCAGCGCAAGCGCGGCGTCGGTCGCTCCAGCGGCGCGCCCGAGAGGGGCGGGGACGAGAGGGCGGAGAGTTCAGCCTGCCGTCGTGAAACACCTCAACCCCGGCGGTGTGACAGAGATGTGACAGCAAGCACCTCCGACGCGTGACACGCGACACTGGCAAACGACCTGCAGCAACATGCTAATACGGGTCCACACCCCGATCAGCAGGAACGTCCGGTTAACGCTGGTCGGGTAGCGCAGTATCGGCCTGATAGTCGCGGATCGGGGGGCAGGCTCGTGGACAGCATCGTCTACGGCAACCTGCGCATCGAGATCCTCGCTGAGCACGGCGGAAGGATCCAGCGCACCGCACTCCAGGCCAAACCACCTGCCATTCACGCCCGACCACGCTCGTTCGTCCCTGACGGACCTGTCCGGCTTCAGGGCAGGGACGCCGAGGTCGCCACGGCGCAAGCGGTCAGCGCTGGCGAAGCGATCGAGTTCCACGCCGCCTGCGGCTTTGGCAAGTCCACCCTGCTGCGGCACTTGGCCGCACAGTCAGGCGCCGAGGAGACGTCTGCCGTCGTCTACCTGCGCGTTGGCGGCCAACGCCGCGACGACCTTCTCCAGCGCCTCGTCGATGCGCTCTACACCGCCGACCCGCCCTTCAAGCCGACCCCTGAGCAGCGCGCCCAGTTGCTTGCTCAGGCACGAGCGCTGGTGCTGCTCGACGACGTGACCCTTGGCCCAAGCCAGCTCAGGGAGGTTCTGGACGCCCTCCCAGCCTGCAGCATTGTGCTCGGCTCGGACCGGCCGGTGCTCGGGCGGCGGGGCAGGTCCGTCCCCTTGACGGGGTTGCCCGGCGCCGTGGCCCTGGACCTGCTGCGGCGCGACCTTGGTCGGGACTTCACGGCCCCGGAGCGGGCCGACGCCGAGCGGCTGTGCGAGCTGGTCGATGGGCAGCCCCTGCACCTGCGGCAGGCGGCCGCACTGGTCCGCGAGGGGCGCTACAGCTTCGCCGACCTCGCCAGGATCGCCGAAGGCGATGTCTTCGCCCTCGATCGGCTGAGCGTGAACGCGCTGGCCGAGCAGGAGCGACGGGTGCTGGCAGTGCTGGCACTGGCGGCCGGCGCTGCTGCCGACGGATCTCATCGGGGTCGTCACCGACCTCGCCAACGTTTGGGGAGTTCTGGACTCGCTGCACCGGCGGGGTCTGGTTGAGCAGGAGGAGGACCGGTTCGGCCTGCCATCTGCCACGCCGAGGATTACCGTGCGCTGCTGCTGCGCTACCTCGGGTTGGCGCAGGCCGCCCGCGAGCTGGCCACGTGGCTCCAACCACGAGCGTGGAGCAGCCAGGAGGCCCAGTCCGCCGCTGGTGCGGCGCTCCAAATCATCGGCTACTCGGCCGAGCGCGGCGAGTGGCCCGCGGTGGTCCGCCTGGTCGAGGCGATCGAGCCGGTGCTGGCCCTGGCCGGGCAGTGGGACGCGTGGAGGGATGTGCTTCAGCGGGGCTTGGAGGCTGCCCAGACGGTCGGTAACGTCGCCGCCGAGGC
>WNFZ01004621.1_pt1 | contig 15929 bp, 14 predicted proteins | sample 5400081 | NCBI WGS metagenome assembly WNFZ01 (sample SAMN13153365, study PRJNA577476) | soil metagenome | isolation source: 80 cm soil or saprolite under grassland replicate 1 | place: USA:California | collected 2016-06-15 | reverse complement strand
CCTTCACGCGCCCCGCTTTGATGAGAAAGCGATTGGCGGCTTCGTAGTCGGGACGTTCGGGCAGTTTGGTTTCGGCCAGGGCACACTCGCAGTCGCGGTGCAGTTCCTTGCACCAGGGTGCTTGCGCACGGCCACCAACTTCGGCCCACGGCAGTTCGCCGCGTCCCGTCCTCATTCCGTTTTCTCTCCTTCCACCTGGTAGCCCGGCGGTTGTTCACGCAGAATGCCCTCTTCCGACGCGTGCCGCTTCGGACGGATGGCGAGCGTGCGTTCGCGCAAGGCGTCCAGCATGGCGAGCTTTTCCGCAATGGGCCGGGTGGCGAGGCGTTGCCGGAAGTCGCGCTTGCTTTGCAGAACTTTGGCAAGATCGAACGTCATGGCGTGTCGCCGAGGAATTGTTTTTCAAAACGTTGCCACGCCACCTGCAATCCGTGCCGGGAGAGGATGGCTTGAAAGCGCGCGGGGTCGAGCGCCCCGGTTTCGATGAACTGGAGCAGGCGCGCCTTGTCCCTGGCGCGGCCGGTCTGGAGCGCGATGGCGGCCAGATGCTCGGCGGTGAAGACGCGCGCGGGCGTGCCGGCGACATCCTTCTCGACGGCTTGCGCCAGAGCTTCCTCGATCAGAGGACTGGCGGGCGGAAGGAATTGCACCGGCCATCCGGCGATGACGATGTATTCGCCGTCCACCTTGCCGCCCCGCGCCTTGAGGTAGTCCAAGATGAGCTGCGGACTCGCCAGCAAATTCTCCGCTTCGGGGCGGAAGTCGATGAAGATGTCCACATCGAGCGTGGCCACGGGCTCAAGATAGAAGGTCGCGCCCACCGCGCCGCCAATGGCGTAGCGTTCGATGACGCCATCGGCTTGCATCTGATTGATCGCCGCGATGGTATCCTTGATGTTCACACGTTCATCGTCTCATAAGCGAGTTGTTCGTACCTCGCGCCTCGACGAGCGATACCACTTGGGTGCCCGCAAAAATGTTTTCCGGTTGGTTTGACATTCGGCCCAAAGTATAAAGAAGACGACGGTCTAACGCGAGCCTATGGTTTTCTGCCGCCCCTCTGGGGCTTGGATACTTTTTGTTCGTTAACCCAGGGCGTCGCTCGTTTCATTTCGCTTGCCCTGGGCTATTATCTGTCGGGCTTCCAGCCCTTCAGTTTGAGCCTCCTCACGTCGGCTGCAACAGTTCAGTGGCTGAGGGCGAGCACTGCAAAGGCGGTTGCCGCGTCGGACATGGGCTTGCCTGAGTGGCTGGCGGGATCACGTTTCTTGTTGACCGAGACGCCTCGCCACGCGCCCGTTGCCGACTGATTGCTTTTGAGCCAGTCCAGACTTTTGACAATCTTCACGCTGTCTTCTGGCGCGCCGGCAATCTCATCCAGGTATGTTCGCGCCTCATCTGGCTTCCAACTCTTACGCTCTCCACCGGCTCGAGCCATCGGACAAGCGACCAGAACAACGATTAGGACGAGGATGATTTGGAGACGGCTCGGCACCAATTTCATAACGGTTCGAAACTATTTCTGCGTCGCGCCGGCCTTCATCGGGCAACCCCCTCACCTTAGTCCTCTCCCCAAGGGGCCGAGGAGATTCACCGCCCGGGGCACGTCGGCCTCCCTCTCCCCCATGGGGGAGAGGGTTGGGGTGAGGGGGCCGCGTGAAGGAGCAGATGGCTCAATCTATGGTCTCCGCGGCTGGAGGCACTGCGCGGCCGGTCAGTGGTGCGACCCGCGGGTCGGAATGATGACACCCAACAAGCCGTGCGTTTCGTCGCCCGGACCGGCCGTGAAATAGAGCGCACTGTTCGGGCCGTGGCCGTCGTCGTCGTCGTCTCCATCGACGTCCGCGTCCCGGCCGAATTCCAGGGCCCACAACCCCTCGATCGCGATCGGCGCGCCGGTCGGATCGGTGAGTTGGCCGAGGAAGTCCCCGTTACGGAGATTGTAGGCGTTGATGGTCCCGTCGCCGAAATTTCCCACCAAGAGCGCGTTGTGCAATCTGCCAAAGTGGCGCGGCGCCACCGCCAGTCCCCAGGGCGAATTGAGCGGGCCGTGGGAGGCGAATCGGCGGGCCAGGCGACCGTCCGGGCGGAAGATGTCCACAAAGCCGTTGCCCGGTCCCGCCTCATCGTCCTCGTTGTCCGGGCCGAGTTGTTTGGCAAACGTCACAAAGAGCCACCCGCCGATGTTCCGGACGTTAAACGGGGCGAAGCCCGCTTCGGCATTCGGGTCGGTGAACGAGCCCGTCCAGTGGAAGGAACTGTCGAAGACATCGACCCGGGCGTTGTGGAAATCCGTCGCGTAAAGCAGGACCCCGTGGCGGGTGTGGGCCAGAGCGATGCCTTTGTAAACCGCGTTGGATGAGGAATTGTCGGCCACCACAACTGCATTGCTTGGATCCACATTCGGGTTCCAGGCCAGGATCTTCCCCGATTCGGTCGCGTAAAGGAGCCGGGCAGGATGGGAATTGGCGCCGTCGCTGATCAGAAAATCATGCGAAGACCGGTTGACCGTGATACCGGTGGGTTCATCTTCGGCCTGTACCGGCGGATTCACCGCCGTCCCGTCCGGACCGTAAAATGTGGTGAGGTCACTGTGATTGTCGGCGACGATCAAGGTGCCGTCCCGGTCGATGACGAGTCCCCAGGGATTGACCAGGTTGGTATCCAAATTGGCGGCCAGGCCGGCCACATCGCTGACGAGATTGACTTGTTGATAGCCGGAAGCCGGCTTGGGCGGCGGCAGGGCCGGGTGTTTTTCAGCCGGTCGAACTTCCCTGCCGCGATCCGGTCCGTCATGTCCGGAAGAGGTGCCGGGCAGCAGGAACAAGCCGGCCACGGCGGCCATCATTGCGGCCATTGTGCTGCGACCATTCTCTGTAATTCGATTCCACGCTTTCATGTTGACCAACTCCTTTCTCATTCTCGATTCCTGAATTTGGACCACTTCAATCCATCCCGGCGCGGTGGACCGCGATCCTGGCCGGGTGTTCCGGCCGCTGCGGCACACGTCCGTGCACGGGGTTTTGGATACGCTCGGTTCGCGGATCCGCAGGGTGAGATGACAAAGCACCCGTCCGGGTTCCGTTCCTGGGGGTTTTGTTTTTGCCGCGGCGTGCCCCGGGCTTGGCGTTCAGGAAACGGCGCTGACGGGAAAGACCCTCCGTGGCGAGCGGCGGTGATCCCGGCTCCTGCGGGATGAATCCCGCGCCCCGTTGCGGAGTGGAGCGCGGACTTGAGTCCGCAGGGTGCAGGGAGGAACAAGCGCGAAGGTCCGGGCACAGATAGCAAGTCTTCGATGGCAACAGTGACGGCCCGGCACGGGTACGGAGCAGGCGAGTCCCAAACGACGCCGCGCGTAAGCTCTGCGGAAAGCAAGCCGGTTGGTTCAGGCAAGGGGGGCATCAACAGGGCGCTTGACAAATCGCCCAACTGTCATAGTGTCCTATGACTGTTAGCAACGCAGCATGCTTTTCCAGGTCAATTTCAAGTCCGGCAAGCCGGTCTATCTCCAGATCGCCGACCAGATCCGGCGCGCGGCGGCGGCGGGCGCATTGCGCGAGGGCGAGTCGCTGCCTTCGATCCGCCCGTTGGCCGAGGAATTGCGGATCAATCGCAACACCGTGGCCAAAGCCTACGCCGAACTGGAGAGCCAGGGCGTCATCACAACCATTCCCGGCAAGGGCTGCTTCCTGAAAACTGTGAATTCACCGTTCACGAAAGCGGCGCGCCAGAAACTGCTGGCGCAGGAGATCGACCAGGCGGTCGTGGCAGCGCATCACCTGCAGGTTGGGGACGCGGACTTCCTTGCTTTGGCGGAGGACCGCCTGAAACACTTTGCGCGCAAAGTCGGGCCGGCTGAGGCCGGGAAACACGGAGGCGAATCATGAACAGCGAATCCGCAGTGATCGAGATCAGAGACTTGAAACGCCGCTACGGCAAAGTCGAGGCGGTCAACGGATTGAACCTCACCGTTCGGGCGGGGCGCTGCTACGGATTTTTCGGGCGCAACGGCGCGGGCAAAACCACGACGATCAAATGCCTGCTCAATCTGTTGCGTCCGCAGGCGGGCAGCGTGCGGGTGTTTGGCCTGGACCCGCGCACGAACGAAGTTGCGGTGAAATCGCGCCTGACCTATGTCCCGGACGCGGTGGCGTTTTATCCCTGGATGACCGTGCGCGACACGCTCGATTACTTCGCATCGTTCCGCCCGCGGTGGAATCGCGAGATCGAAGCCGACCTGCTCCGGCGCTTCGGCCTGGCCGCGGCCCAAAAAGCCAGCGACCTGTCGAGAGGGCAGAAAACGCAGTTGGCGTTGATCGCGGCGATTTGCCCCGAACCGCAGTTGCTGGTGCTCGATGAACCCACCTCGGGCCTTGACCCCATCGTGCGGCGGGAGTTCATCGAAACGGTCATCGGCGCGTATCAATCCGGCGAACCTGACGAACGCACGGTCTTCGTCTCCACCCATCTCATCTCGGAGTTCGAGGGGCTGATTGACGAATTCACCATCATCGAACAAGGGCGCGAATTGTTGACCATGGCGGCGGATGCCGCGCGGGATCGCTTCCGGAAAATCCGCGCCCGCTTCGCGCAACCGCTCGGGACGATCGAACTCCCCGGCGCGTTGAGCGTGAAACGCAACGGCCGCGAAATCGAGGTCCTCGCCAACGGCAGCAGCGAAGAACTGATCGCGAAGTTGAAGGCGCAACAGCCGGAGGATCTGCAGATGGAAGCGTTGACGCTGGAGGAAATCTTCGTTGCCTCTCAAAACCTCGGCCAATCGAGATCATGAACGCGCTGGCGCGAAAGGAAATCCGGTTGCTGATGCCGAGCTTTGCCGCGGCGCTGCTGTTGACCTGCTCGGTGTGGTTGATTGCGCAAAACCCATCGGCTCCGGGCCTGCGTGGTCTGCTGGCCGTATTTCCTTATCTGCTTTGCCCCGCATTGGTGGTGATCATGGCGCTGGATTCGTTCGGTCGGGAAATGGCTTCGGGCACCTTTGCGAATCTGCTGGCGCAGCCCGTTCCGCGTTCGCGCGTGTGGTGGACGAAGATTCTTGTATTGGCCGGCGCGCAAGCCATCGTGTTTGCCGCGTGGTGGTTGTCTTTCCTGATTTTCCATCGGCACACCGCCTTGCGAATCACGAGTCAAGACGTGCACGAGATGATGGTCGCGAGCGTGCTGTTCGTGCTCGCGGTATTTTCGGGCGGGCTTTGGTCGGTGCTGTTGTTCCGGCAGGTGGCGGCGGCTTTCTGGATGACGCTGTTAGTGCCGGGGGTGCTGGCGTTCATCACGGTGCATTTGACCCAAAAATATGTCGCTTATACGGAACTCTGGCTGATGGTCATCCTGGTGGCCTATAGCATCGCGGGGTTTTTTGGGGCGCGGCGGCTTTTTTTGGGCGCGCAGGACGTGCAGTGGACCGGAGGCGCGATCGCGATGCCAGGCATGTCGGCGCTGACTGCCTGGGCTCCTGGGCGGCGGTTTCGTCCCCGCGCGGCGCTGATCGCGAAGGAGTTTCAATTGCACCAGTCGCAATTCGTAATCGCAATCGTGTTGGCGCTGCTGCATCTGGGGGTGATCGGGTTGCGAAAGATCGGAGACGGCTTCAGGGACTCGCCGGCGCTGGAGTTCTTCGTCGGTCAATTCTGGGTTTTTTGGATGGTGATGCCATTGCTCGTCGGTTGCACCGCGGTGGCGGAAGAACGAAAACTCGGAACGTTGGAGGCGCAGCTTTGCCTGCCGTCGCGAAGGTGGACGCAATTCGTCATCAAGTTTTCCATCGCCTTGGGGGTGGGGATATTCTTTGGCGTTGCTGCGCCTGTGCTGCTGGAAGGAAAGAGAATCCTTCCCGACTTCCACGCGAACTTCCGCGCTGAACAGCTCAACTTTTACTCTCACATGCCGCATGGAACATTTCTGGTTGCGGCGCTCGAATCGGTCGCAGCGCTCAATCCCTTGTTGCCGTTCCTGCCGCAACTCCTCGTTTCAATTGTCCTGGTCGCCATTCCGTTCTACGCCTCGACGCTCGCGCGCCACACGCTGCAGGCCATCTCGTGTGCCATTCTGGGGATCGTTCTGGCGTCCATGGGCGTGGGCGTCATGCACGACGCTGTTCACGATTCGGCTTGGCACAGCCCGTTGATCTACCTGATCGGCGTTCCAACGTTAACGGTGACGATCGTGTGGCTTGCCTATTGGAATTTCAAACGCGTCTTCGTCGGCTGGCCGATCTGGCGACGAAATGTCTTTGTGTTAATGGGATCACTCGCGGCGGTGATTATGTTCACCAGCGCGATCTACAACCGCGTGTGGGAGCTGTTGTCGCCGACCGAACCGCCGCACGCAGCGGCGCGATTGAAGTCGCCGCAAGGCGTGATGTTGCGGAACGAATATGCCAGTCTGGTAGTGCAACTCCCGGACGGAAGAGTCTGGGCAAACCGTTTCAGCCCCGCAGTTCCGAGCCTGAGCGCGATGTTGTCCGGCGACTGGAAGATGGTCGAAATATATCCGGGCGGCAGGTTCCTGGAGGGCACGAATTGGACAAGCGTCGCGTTCTGCTACCGCGACGTGGTCGCCATTCAAAGGGACGGCAGCCTTTGGGTTTCGGTGCAGCCCGAAAATCCATCCATGTTCTGGCGGCAGCGGGGTGCGTCCAATAGGGAGCCGATCAAACTGGTGAGATTCGGCGACAGCAACGACTGGAAAAGTGTGGCCGGCCATCATCCCGCGGTATTCCTGCTCAAGACGGATGGCACGCTGTGGCGATTGGGGCCGGCGCGTGTGGACGTGCGAACGAACTGGCCGGGTCTGCGCGCCTTTCAACCGGAGCGATTGGGGACAGACTCGGACTGGGCGGAGCTTGCTTGCGACGACAACCAGATTTGGTTTCGTAAAGCCGATGGGCGGACTTGGGTGAATGCCGGGTATTGGGGCCGTTCCGAGCCTGAATCGCTGCGTTTCGACGAGGAGACCAACTTTGTGCGCGCGCCGAATCGGGATGGTCGCGAATGGCGCGGCCACGCTTGGGTCAACAGCCCTCGCGGATATCAACTTGCAGTGGGATTGCGGGAGGACGGAACCCTTCGAATCCGTGGCCAATGGGGATGGTCGAAGACCGGCAAATGGGAATTTATCGGCGCAGATATTAAACTTGGTGAGGAATCGAACTGGCTGGCTCTTGCAGGGAACAACGGAGTCCTTGTGACTCTCAAGGCCGATGGGTCTCTGTGGAAATGGGAGTTCCCGGATGATTCCGTCACAAAGCCAAACACGGCGCGCGCAACGCGACTGGGCTCTCATTCGGACTGGGTCGCTGTTGTCCAGAATTTTGGTGGCATCTTCAGCCTGGCCGGCGACGGCAGCCTCTGGCTCTGGCAGTGCGGGCGGCAAAATTACTCTCCTAGGGAGTTCGCGCTACCGCCTCTGCTGGGGCCGTCGCGAAAGCCTCAACTGGTCGGGAACATCTTTACGTCGTTGTTTCCCTGAACCGACCCAATGACCGCCAGGTTTTGGACTGCGCCAGTCCTCTGGCGCTTTTCGATCTGGTCCGGGGGCACAAAAGCGGCAGTGGACTGCCGCAGTCCAAGACGCTATCGCGACGGCGCACCCACCTCCGCGGTTCATACCGTTTTGAGTTTGGCGATCGAATACCTCTCGCGCGCAAATTTCATTCAGCGGCGACACGGCAAGGCCTTGAAAGCGCTCCAGACCGCCCAGGCCGCCCGGCCTTTGGGTGTCCGAATATTCCGATACGGTTCGATGCAGCGCAGCAGGTCCTGGTTGCACTGGCAGTCGAAGTAGCCCCGCCGGGCGTAGCACTGATCGTGAGTCTGGCAGCAGGTGTCCACCTCGTCGATTGGCGCGCCCGGACCGCTGCAACCCGGGCCGCACCAACGGCCGTAGATGCAGGGAATAGCGGCGAGTGTCCCGGCACCCGGCGCCACGGGTTGGGAATCGTTGATGTACATAGAGACCTCCAATTCTGATCACTTGTTGTTGACTCTTGCAAAACACGCGCGCTTTTGGGCCACCACGATCATGCGTGGCGGACAATATCGGGGGACACGAAGGGTTGCTTCATCGTGGACGCCGCGAATTACAAATCCTGCTTCGACCAATCCGCGCCCAATATCGCCCGGTCCATAAGCCCGTTCGGTGTGCAGTTCGACGGTCGGGAAAGCGCAGCCGGAGTGTTGGTGCAGGACCCGGATACGGATCAACCCCTGCGTCGGTTCCCACCGGACCCGCTGTTCCATCGAGTGCCGCGCCGTGCAATGCGCGCGACGGTAGGTCCGCAGTCCACCGAGCGGGTGGCAGGGCGTGACGATGTCGAAATAGAAGTGTCCACCGGGCCGCAGGTTCTGCGCGATGCGACGAAAGGCCAGCTTCAAGTCCGAAACGGTGACCAGATGGTTCAGGGTGTCGAAGTTGGCCGTTGCCAGGTCCACCAATTCGGGCAGGCACAACTCTCGAATATCCTGCTGCAGGAAGCAGACGCCGGGGCCGCGGCAGCGGCACTGCGCCACGCGCAGCATCTCCGGCGATTTGTCCACGGCATACACGGGCACGCCCCGGCAACGGTTCAGATAACAGGCGAACAGCCCCGTGCCGCAGCCGATGTCCGCCGCCGAGCAAAAGCGAATGTCGTAATGCCGCGCGAGCGTCTCGAACGCCCGCCGCACACGCCGAAAGAACTCGACGCCGACCATGCCATCGTAGGCCGAGACAAAGGAACTGTATGGAGGGGCAACGAGCAACATGAGTGATTTCCATCAGAGATTCAAAATGGTTTTTCGTTCACCGAATGAGTCTCATCCACGCACAGAGAAACCTCTTCCAGCCGGACTGATAGACGCTGGCAACCGCTTTCGCGATTCTAGCGTTGAATACTCTGGCTTCAGTCGATTGCTCGAGGTGAATGCCGCACTCGGCCAGCCGATTGATAATGTTGTCCGGACTGAATCCCTGAAATTTGGGATTGTCAGCGGCAGTGCTGATTTTGACCTTGAGCGGGAGATCCAGGTCGTTCAATTTCCTCTCGATGGCTTTCTTCAACGACCGCGAGGCTCTACCTCCGATATAGACGTCAGCTTCGTCACTCTTCCGGTGGAAGCCATGGAAGGCAACTCCATAACAGAACCGCCGCGACAAGAGCGGTTGAAGCCCTGGGAAAGAGGCCGGATGAATGTCGGTCGAGGTGATATGCCAGCGGTCAGAGGCACCTTTGACGTCGTCGCCGTAGCCATTGCAAAACCACAGCGACGCGGAAAAACCGGCAGCCCGCAGCGCACGTGCCGTTTCCCTGGCCTGTTCGTCGGTATGTTCCTCGATCGATCCGCCATGCGGAGCAATGGCGATGAAGTAACTTTGCTTCCCGTTGTCCTCGGCCGCTTCAAAGAATCTGACTCCGATGGGTTCGCCGGGCATCGGCGCGGGATCAACCACCGTACGCTGAACTGTTGCTTCCAATTCACCGGCGGTGCCGAGCCGCACCCGGCCCTCTCGACCGGTTCGAACGACACTGGATCGGCCGGGATCGTTTGAGTCCACAGGAGGGTTCGCCTGCTTGGCCGTGTAAAGCGCAACGAACCGGGGATCGTCCTTCCGCGCGATTCGCACCTGCTGGCCGACGGCCCGGCCAATGGTCGCCAACTTGCGTGGGTCAACCGAACAGTGTTCCGCCTCGTTCTTAAGCAAGTCCTGTTCGGGAAGCCGAAGCTTCAAGATCTGCGCATCGTATTCAGTGGGCATGGTCGGATGATGAACCGATCATCAAATGGAAATCCAATGTCGTCCATCGACCAGAACCGATTCGTGTTTCTTTGCCTTCAATCATTATTTCGGACACGGCGAAACAGGGCGCGTTGATCGCCCTTGCGATTCGCGCGGCAATTTCACCCTGTGGCAACAGCGGCCAGCACTGGCGAAGCTCCGGTCTGCGGACTCCGCACCCACCGGAAGGCGACCTGCAGTATCGTTCCGTTGTTCGCGAGCTCGATGTGGGAATATCCCGAGCCGATGTAGTGATGAACGCCCTTGGCGGGGATGAGATGCCCGCGAGGGCCCACGCTGGTGGCATTGACATACAGCGGACCCGGCGCGAACCCGAATTCCCCGGCATTTTTTTGCACCTTCAGTTGAGCTCCCGCGGGCGGGCGCACTCCGCGGGTGTCCTTCTCCTGAACCGATCGGATGAGCATCTCCCCGGCGACCGCCGGACCCAACGCTCCCGTCGCCGGGTAGGCGACAAACAAGCCTCGGCGGTGGATATGCCCCGACAAGACCAGGCGCACGCCATGGCGCGGATCGCCAACGCGCTTGATGAACCAGGGCCTGTTCCTCTCGAACGAATTGTAGCTTGCATCCATGCCGTGCACCGCGTCGGGAACCACCCCTTTGGCAGGGCGGATGGCGAACAGCGGATGTCCCTTGAGGGTCCTGCCGTCCCGAGTCTTGAGAGAATAATGTGGATACCCGCGGCCCCCGATGTCGAACGACTTCCACCCCCCCGACAGCTCGGCGTCATCCCAGTTGTCCCAGGGGCCGATGGGGGGCGCGTGGATGCCGATGATCTTTGCGACTCCGGGCGCTTCGGTGAATTGTTTGACCAGTGCCACCTGGAGGTCCGTCAAACAGTTCCGGGCCGTCGGACCCTCGTCTCCGGAGCTCTTATCGAGCGACCCGTAGCGCTTGCCCTGGAAAATGTCCCCAAAGAACACGTTCTCATCCTCCGCCCAATCCAGCATGAGGACGTTGTGCCCGGCGGGCAGCGTGAATCGATAATCGAGAAAAGGATTGATCGACAGGAGATACCACACCACGGACTCGACCGTCGTCTCGGTCGGCAGACCCGGCGCGTCCAGGGTCTTGTCTCCGCCGAACACTTTCAGGAGAACTTGCTTGGCGAGTTGGCGGAAATTCCTCCACGCGACGCGATACTTCGATTCGACGGTGTCGTTGTAGGAGATCGAGCGCTCGTGCCCGGGGCCATGCGCCTTGCGAAGAGCGCTCTTCTGCTCTTCGGAAGAAAAGCCTACGGCGTCGGGGAACAGCGTTGGGGGTCCCGGTGCTCCGGCGATGGCGAAGGGAGGGTACGGATTGAGCCTCCAGTCGTGGTTTCCGAGGATCGTATAGACAGGCCGCTGGTAGGCGTCGCCCGAGGCGAGGAGGTAATAGAAGAGGAACCAGTTGCGGTCCGGGTGGTAGAGATTGTCCTGGCCGAGCTGCTGCCTCATCTTCACGCCCCAATGCCCCCGGCCGTAGTCGATCAAGTCGCCTGTCAAGAAGAGGACATCGGAGTCCTGCTTGGCCTGGTTGTAGGTGCTGACGAAACTCCTGTTCCAATTGTTGTAGTTGTTATAGGCAACCGCCACCCCTGACAGTCTCAGGTTTTCTTCGTACACGTCCGCCCGGACGTCCACGTTGAGGTCCGAGAGTTGACCGACCCGCAAGACGGCCGATGAAGGACGCTGGATGAACAATGGGTGCAGAATCTCCGCCCGCGCGCGCCGTGCGGCGTCCTTGGTCCTGTAGGGGAGGTGGATCGCGCCGTACTCGAACTCGTACTCGTTCAACAGATATTTTCCGTGCGTCTTCCAAAGCTGCCCGAGGCGCTCCCGCCGCGGCCGCGCGAATTGGGTCAGCAGAAGCGCCATCTCATCGGAGGGCACCGTCTCAGGCGTCCCTTCATTGTTCCAGAAGAGATGGTAGAGCCCGTTCTGGAGCCGACCGGTTGCGGCCTCGTAAACCCTGATCTCGTGCAGATACTCGAGGCCTTGCTGCCGGTAGAATTCCCAGACGCGTTTGCCCAGGCTTGCCACAATGCCGTTCCCGCCACCCGCGTTCGCGCCGAACGCCACGAGCCCGCCGAGCGCGTCCTTGGGACGGGGCAGTTCGAGGGGCGGCGCCTTGTCGGCGCTATGAACGGCGAGCTCTTCCTCGCGGAAGCTGCCGACCTGGCCGGCGGGGATGTGGCGCCGTCCTCGCTCGGCCCACGGCACGTACCGGAGGTATCGTGCGGCCTCTTCCTTCGAAAGCCACTTCCGGTTGGAGAGCAGCAGGACGCAAATGCACCGGGTCGCATCGCCTTCGACAAACGGGCTGGCTGATGGCGGGGTCCTTGGGGCGATCACCGCGGGAAACCCGAGTGCGGGCCAAAGAATGCGGGCGCGGATGGGCGACGGCTTCGGAGCGCCTGGTCCCTGACGCATGCGCAGAGAAGTGACTGAAGTTCCACGACTGACCGGCTCGCCCAACCCGCCGAGGGGTGAGACTGGTCCGGCGTATTCAGTGAAGTAGGTCATGGTTGCTCCTGTTCGTGACGGGATCGGTCCATCTTTTTGTTCTCGCGGATTTATGGGTTCCGTTGACTGGCGCCCCCTCTCATGGCAGCGGCACCTGCAGGAGTCCCTGCACCGTACCACGTATTGCTTCCTGGACCTCACCCGGCAGGTCGCTCGCTTCGAGGATTTGTTTCAAGAACGCCTCCGACCCGCGGCTGATCGCCGCATGAACACCGTCCCGGATTGGTTTCCTGAGTGATGGGGGAACCCGCAGCCGGCTCATGGTTGAATCCAAACTCTCGTCCACTCTTTGCCAGACCGCCTGGCTTACCGAGCGGCGCCGCGGTGGTGAAGGCGGGGCGGTCCTCAGAATTCGCTGGATGCGTTCCTCCGGCGTTTGACGGAACTCTGATCAGCGGCGGCACTGGTGGCGGAGTCGGACCGGCCCACAAATAAATCTCAACCTTGGCGAGCGTTGACAGGCCGCGGTCTTCCGTGATCCAGCGGAGTCGTGTGGCCAGCCCGGGTTGCTGGCGGCCCAAGGCGACCACCAGGGCGTCGCGCACGGCGACGGCCCGTTGCTGGCCCAAGTCGGACTGCCCCTCGTCACGATCGATGTAACCGGTGACACGAATCGAAGTGATGGGAGAGGTGCCGGTCCAACTGCGCGCGATGAATTCCGCCGTCCGGTTCACGCGATCGATTTGGGCCGCGCTCAAGCCCGCTCCCCCGCGCGCAAAGCCGGCGATCGTTTCGAACGCCGGCATGCGCAGTTGCAAATCGCCCGGCAACGACGCGCGGGACCGTCGCGGCGGCAATTGGCCGAACCGGCCCCATCCGCTCAAAGTCAATGCGGGAGGCGCTGGGCGCGCCGCCGGCGTCGGCGCGGGAGAGGAACTCTCCTCTTCTTCCTCTTCGGGCACGTAGCGTTCGCCCAACCGAACTCCGCCTGATGGTTATGCAAGAGCGGAGATGCCGGACTGACCGGTGGCGCAAGCGCCTGACGGACTGCAGCCCAGCCAACCCGGCTTGGATTCGTCTTCAGTGATCCAATCGTATGCCATAATCAAGCCGGTCTATCCCTGCATTGTGTGATGTCTGAGGGGTCCGGGGAGTGGCCCGCGACCTGCAAGGTAAAGGCCTCGTAGCAGTGGGCATTGTCCCTCCGCCTCTCCTGCGGGTCGTCCGGATGAGGGGGGACTGTCGCATGCCGGAAAAATCCGCGATAGAGCAGGTGGAGCATCTCGTGCAGAACAATTCCGGCTCTCCAAAATCGGGCGACACGGGCGCGACCCGCCGCTGTTGCAGGAAAGGGGGGAGTAGCAGGGACGAGGGGTTCCTGATTCCAAAACGGCGGGCACAGGAAAATCACGTTCGGATGGAGGCCTGGAATTGTGAATGCGTTGGTGCCGACTGCGCATTGTTGGCCGGCCGGAGCGCCGGGAAAACCACCACACCGAAAATGCGTCACACGTCCATGAAATGCCTCCGCAACCTTCCGCAACCGATGGGCTACGATGGCACCGGACTCCTTGTTGTCCGCCCAGGGGACCGGACGCGAGGGGTCGTGGCCGAATAAGGAGCGAAAGATGTTCCGCGTCCTGATGGAACGAGGAGTGGCTTCGAGCTGGCTCGCCGCGTTTAAGCAGAGCCCGATGGCATCCACGAGCGCCCGGTACAAGACCCGGCGACATGCTGCCTCTGCGCCTTGGGGGCAACCGGTGGGGCATTCGAATCGGAAGACCGGTCCGGCAGGTGGAGCCGGCGCGGGCGCCTGCCCCACGACAAAATCCCCTTCCGCGAGGCCAGTGCCGCCGCCGAAGCGACGCGGCGTCGCGTCTGCGGAAAATCCCTCCACCCGTGTTGGCTCCGTGAGCGAGACCGGGAACCAAAGCCGCGCGAAACCGCCCTGGGGCACTGTCCGCACCAGAGTGCCGTTGACGAACACGCGGTGTGTCGGAAATTTGCTGCCGGAGAGGTTGACGGACACGTCCGTTCCCTCCGGCGTGCAGCGCACGCGTCCGGAGACGCGATGCCAGATGTAAACCGACGTCCGGGGACACACCAACTGGAAGGGGGGCTCGGCGGCCAGATGCGGCCGACCGCGCGCAAACCAACTGAATTCAAAACCGTCGGCGGTCCGCACAACCCGCACAGGCGAGGCGATCAGCGGCGGCGCCTGCAACGGACCTTCCTTTCCCGTGTCCGTGTCCAAAGCCGACGGTGTAACCGCGGTCACGTTCCCATTCTGACAAGTGACCTGGAACGTGCAGGCGCTGAAAAGCCGGTAACGCTTGTCTTTGCGGTCGTGCATCGGCTCTTCGCACATCATGCGGTCCGTCGCGAAGGCCATCGCCCTCAAGCGCAGCGAACTGCCGAGAGGGCACCAAAGCGGCAACGAGCCCACGCTCCCGCCGATGCACCGAATGAAGCTTTTGACCACGACACGCACTTCCCGGACATGGGTCGGCGCGGGCGGAGTCTGAGCCAGGCCGGACAATCCGCGACCGGCGCTGCAACGGCAATCCCTGTCGCAGCCCAATCCAGCGGGCGCATAACGATCTTCTTCAGCGAGAGCAGCGTAGCTCATAGATCAGGAAGTTTATCGTTTCGGAGCCCCATCAGGTCTTATAGGTTCGCAAGGGTCCCGGTTTCGCACGGACCTTGGGCGGGGAGTTCAAGTCTTCCAGTTCTTTCTTCCATCGGGCAATCTCCGCCTCGATCTCTTCCACAGGCGCTCCCGCGAGTTTCTTTCGCTCTTCGAGTTGCGCAATCCTCCCCTTCAACGCGGCTTCGACCTGTGCCCGTTGAAGTGTCCTGGTTGATTTGACGAGCTCGTCGAAACGGCGGACGAATTCCGTCAACGCTTTGATCCGCTCCTTTTGTTGATATTCCAATGTCTCCAACTGTTGCTTCGCCTGAACAAAGCGGTCTGGAGTCGTCCCGCGCGCCACTTCGAGCGCGAGCGCGCGGACCAGCGCCGTTGCTTGCGGCTCGGTCCCTTCCTTCTTGAGCCTGCCGAGCGTCTCCCGGGCCTTGTCGCGCGCTTCCAGCAGCGCGAAGAACTCCGCTTCGAACGTCGTCGCGAGATACGTCCCACCCGGTGTGCCCGTGCCCGGCAGGTGCAATCGGCGTCTTCGTCTTCGTTTGGACATAACCGGTAATCCTCTTGAGCCGCGCGTCGTCCGGGCGCGCGGCATTTCTGTTCACACCTCTTTACGCCGCCAGTAAATCTCCCATTCGGTAAACATGGTGCGGGAATCGTATCCAGCGAGTTCCAGCGTGCGCCGCGCCCATTCGCGGATGAAGGGATGATGCAATCCGCCACGGGGCGGACGCACCCCCCAGAGTTGTTCCTCGAGATTCTTCCCCGGGAGCAGCATTTGCCACTTGCGCAACTCGCCCCGGAAGCCGAACAGCCGGCGAACGGCACGCCGGGCGGCGCCGAGAAGCGAGCCGGCGGCGCTGAGATCATACAAGGCTTCTTCGCGACTGATGCGAAACTCCCACGGCTTGATGAACGTTTCCGGAATACCCGTCTTCAAGGCGCGTGCGGTGGCGGATGTCGGCGGCGCCGGTGCCTGCTGCGGAGGCGGAGGCGGTTGCGGACCCGCCGCGGCGCTGCCGGGCGCCTCGGCGGTTTGA
>WNFZ01007225.1_pt1 | contig 15935 bp, 18 predicted proteins | sample 5400081 | NCBI WGS metagenome assembly WNFZ01 (sample SAMN13153365, study PRJNA577476) | soil metagenome | isolation source: 80 cm soil or saprolite under grassland replicate 1 | place: USA:California | collected 2016-06-15 | reverse complement strand
AATTGGTCGCGGCGATGCATGACAAAAAAGGCAAAGTTACTTTGCCTGGTTTCTATGATAAAGTCCGCAAGTTGAGTAAACAGGAACGCGCCGATTTTGCTCGGCTGCCCACAAACGAAGAATTTTATCTGAAACAAACTGGTGTGCCTACTTTATGGGGTGAGCCGACTTTCACTCCTGCCGAACGTGTTGGGGCACGTCCGACCCTTGAGGTCAATGGATTGCTTTCTGGCTTTACAGGGCAGGGTAGCAAAACAGTTTTGCCAGCCTATGCCATGGCAAAGATATCTTGTCGTCTTGTGCCAGATCAGACTACGGAAGAAACTTTTGAGCAAATGAAAGCCTATCTCGAAGCCAACACACCCAAGACGGTTCGCTGGGAACTGATTAACCTGCACAACTCAGGCACGGCGATCACCGATCTTGATAGCGCGGGCGTAAAAGCCATGACCCAGGCTTTTGAAACAGTATGGGGTAAACGTCCGCTCTTCAGGCGCGAGGGTGGTTCGATTGGCGTGGTCGTTCAATTGCAGGAATATGTTGGTGTAGAATCAGTGCTTACCGGCTTTGGGCTGCCGGAAGATAACATACACTCGCCAAACGAAAAGTTACACCTGCCCACTTGGTATAAAGGTATTGAAGCTTTGGTTCATTTTATTTACAATATGAAGGATTAATACTTATTTTGGCGGGTTGTCCCGTACGTTCAGTGAATAATTTGGATGAACCGGACGGGATTGTCCCTTTTCAGGGATGCTTAGCTACAAACCCGCCCTACGAACAATTGATAAATAACTTATAGGTTAAAAATATGGAAGATCGAATTATTACTTATGGTGGTCAGGCTGTCATCGAAGGCGTGATGATGCGCGGGCAAAAAGCCTTCGCTGTAGCAATGCGCGCGCCGGATGGAAAGATTGTCGTCCATACGGAAAAACTTGCGAAAGTGTATCGCTCCCGCATCACAAAAATTCCCTTCCTGCGTGGAATTGTCTTATTATGGGATGCGCTCGGCCTTGGGATGAAAACGCTGACGCTTTCTGCCAATACACAAACTGGTGAGGAACAAAAACTCGAAGGTCCAGCTCTTTATCTGACGCTTGGCTTATCTCTCGCCTTTGGTATTGCTCTCTTCTTTTTGCTCCCTGCCGCGCTCGGTGGATGGGTTGAACATCTACTGGCACCGGATGCTTCAGGCAGTGGAGGCGTCCTGCCGATACTGATCCGAACCTCTGCCTCTTCATCGAGTTTCTACGAGGGGCTTCGTGCAGCGACTCGGAGCGGGCTTTGGATTGGGAATCTATTAGAGGGTATTGTGCGTCTTTTACTGTTGGTTGGCTATATCTGGGCAATCGGATTTATGCCAGATATCAAACGCATCTTTGGTTACCACGGTGCAGAGCATAAGACCATTAATGCCTACGAAGCTGGTGCAGAATTGACGCCCGAATCTGTTGCGAAATTTCCGCTCGAACATGCGCGTTGTGGTACCGCGTTTTTGTTGACGCTTGTTTTGCTCTCCATTTTGGTCTTTGCTGCACTGGGCCCTCTGCCCATCCTGTGGAGACTCGCCAGTCGTGTTTTGCTTATTCCTGTATTAGCAGGCATTGCAGTTGAATACATCCGTTGGACAGCGAATCATTTAAAAAACCCGATCGTGCAATGGATGATCAAGCCAAACCTTGCCTTGCAACGATTGACAACACGCGAGCCGGATAGAGCGATGCTGGAAGTTGCAATTGAATCTTTTCAATCCATGCGTAAGGCTGAACACGAAATCATCGCATAGGGGTTTCGTACTCAAAAAGACAGGGAATCGCCTGTCTTTTTTGTTGCCCAGTTCACTATAATAAAATTCATGAAACATCCAACTTCAAGAAATCTCTGGCGATGGGTGTTGATTATCATCTTGATATTTGGCCTCTTTGCAGGATACGCGCTATATGATCGGGGACGACCAGCGTCGGTTCCTATGAAGCGAAAGCTGTATGAAGGTGTGACCTATCGTCGAATCGTCCGCCTTTTACCACGGCCAATGATTGCCCATATCCTTATCATTGACACAAAAACAAAAGGAATTCAATTTCTCGTCACGCCACCTGAAAAAGACTGGCAGCCAGCGGAACGTCCAATCAGAGCGCGAACAACCTCCCATTTTTTGGAAGAGTTCAATCTACAAATTGCCATAAACGGCGATGGTTTCTATCCATGGTGGTCGCGTGGGCCGTTGGATTATTACCCGCATGAGGGCGATCCCGTGACACCAAATGGATTTGCAGCGTCAGGTGGGCAGATCTATTCTACAGGAATTCGAAATGACAAGATTGGAGTTGCTCCCACGCTTTACATCAGCCGACGCAACGCGCTGGTATTCAATAACCCTCCAAATAAGATATTTCATGCAATTTCAGGTGATAGGATGTTAGTGATGGACGGCCAAGTTGTGGCTGGCCTCGCTGATACGGATTTGGATCCACGCACGGCAATTGGATTCAATAAAAATGGACGCTGGCTGTATATAGTCGTTGTAGATGGTCGCCAGCCTTTTTATAGTGAAGGTACGACCTTTGCTGCGTTGGCGCATATTCTATTAGACGTTGGCGCGGATTATGCCATGGCACTTGATGGTGGTGGTTCTTCCACAATGGTGATTGAGGATGAAAATGGCGACACAGTTATATTGAACTCGCCAATCGATCAATATGTTCCCGGGCGTGAAAGGCCTGTGGCTAACCATTTAGGAATTTATATAAAAAAGTAGCAGACGGCAGCTGCCGTCCATTACAAGTTTAGAGCGCGATTTCCCCGATCTGCTCGAAATTGACATCGAACAATTCTTCCGCTTGCATCTCTGCTTCGGCATCCTCTATCTCTCCAGCGTGGATGCCGCGGTCGCAGTAACTCCTATAAGGACAATAACTGCACTTTTGACGGTCCTCCGTTTTCGGGAAGGAAGGAGTGGTCCTTATTTCATACGCAAGTTTTATTAGCGCGTCCCAGTCACGTTTGAATTGAGTCGTGTTGTAGGGGAAGTTTGCAGGTTCAGCAGGAAAGTCTGCAAACCAGTAAATCATTTCGATTTGTTCAGGGTCGAGAAGTTGATTATTGTTTAAGTGTGCACCTGCCTGCACCAGCAATGCGCGGTAAACGCGAGTCTGCCAGCGGGTGGCGAGCCATTCATTTTTCGGCCGTTTGCGATAAGTCTTCCAGTCAAAGATGATCGCCTTCTCACCGGGTTTGATCGCGATGAGATCATACTTCGCTACAAGGCGATAGGATTCTAATGGGGCAGAGAGGGTAATTTCAGGAAATATCGCATAACCACCTAAATTTAGGTTTGCCGCTTTATAGTTAATCCACCAGCGTTGCAAGTTCGCGGTATTTGCTAAGCGTGCTAACTTTTCCTCTGGGATGCCAATCAGATGTTGTTGAACGAGGCGGTGAAAATATGCGCCCTCTTGAAGATGTTGCTCATTTTCCAGCGCAGGCTCTAGCTCCACGGCTGGGTATTGCAAATGTTCGAGATATCGCAACTGAAAGCGGCGCGCGCAATCGTAGTAGTCCTGAAGGGAGGATTGGCTAAGGACATTAAGTGGTATAGTTGCCATCCCCCTATTTTGCCATAGATTTTGTCCTTTAACAAAAATCTAGCGATTTTTGGGCGAGAATACCCCACCCAAAATTGGCGGGGAATTTACGGCTCTTATGCTATACTTGGCTCATTGGGAGTATTATGAGTAGCGGCTCAAAAGTTACCATATTTATAGACTACGATAACATCCAAATGAGTGTGGAGGAGTTGTTTGGCAAAGGCACGGATGTAGATTGGGCGCGTGTTATGCAAACAGCCAACTCATTAGGCCGGGTGATCGTACGTCGTGCCTATGCAGATTGGTCACAAATTCACGAGCGCAAGCAGCGTGAGTTGCTAGGGATGGGGCTGGAACTGATTTATGTCAACAGTCGCCGTGGCAAGAATGCTGCAGATATCCGTATTGTGATTGATGCATTGGAATTGCTCTACGGCGATCAAAATGACTTTACACATGTACTACTTGTTTCGGGTGACGCCGATTTTACGGAACTGGTGCATCGTTTACGTACGCGTGGTAAGGTCGTGATTGGTTTGGGCGTGAGTGGCACGAGCGCGGAGTTCCTTGTTAACGCCTGCGACAAATTTTTATATTACGATAAACTCCCCGGGATAAAGAAAAAGGCTGCTCAAGTTCAGCCGGTATCCAAAGGCAATGGGGGAGCAGGTAAGTCAAGTCCTGTGCCAGCGAGTCAAACTCGTCAACCGGCTCCCGTTAATGTTGCCTTGCCGACCACGCCTGAAGCGAAACTGGCGCAATACCTCCATATCCTGCTTGAACAAAAGATCCGCATGACTCCCACCGAACATCGACCGGAGGTCATCTTTAAGCTCTATGAGCTGAAGAAAAACAATCCTAAGCTGACATTCAAACAACTAAAAGAAGAGGCGTTGGCCCATTATGCGATGAACAACACGGCGATTGAAGCAACTTCGATCAACGACATCGCGCACCAACTCTTCCATACGTTTTGCTTCGAATTTGAAGATGGTAGCGGCGAACGTATCCTCGACCGCAAAATGTCTTTCGTCCCTGAAATCAAAAAGGCCCCAGACTTACTGGATATGTGCGACCGCAGGATTTTGCAATTCGTCGCTGAAGGTGTTGGCTCGCCCGATAGAGTTGACGCAGAAGTGGCCACACGATTGTTGTATGGAAGTGTTCGCACACCACGTATGCTGCAGCACGTTCAAAACATGCTCACAACTGAATCTTAATTCTGATATAATCCCGCACATGATTTACGTCTTCAATAAAGGAAAATCCCCGTTGTTTATCGGTGTACGTGGCTTTATTGCCGAAGGGTTTCCTCGAATCGCGCCTGCACGAAGTTTATGAAAGATATTGTTACCGAATTTTTCGCCGCAGGTTGTCCTGCGGCGTTTTTGTTTAATAAGGAATCATATGATCCAAATTCAACTCTCCAACGTCACCCTCATCCTGGGGGCAAAGCGTATATTCGAAAACCTGAACTGGGAGATCCAGCGCAGACAAAAAATTGGATTGATTGGTTTGAACGGCGCGGGAAAATCTTCGTTATTCAGACTCATCCTTGGTGAATATTCTCCCGAATTGGGTGGATCTGTCACCCGCGCCCGCCTCATTACGACCGGATATCTGCCTCAACAACCTGAGCTTGATCTCACGCTGACAGCTTTTGAAGCCGCGTTGGCCGGTAACCCGCGTGCGACTGAAGTACATGCCGAGCTCGAGCAAGTCGAAGAAAGTTTGGGCGATCCCGCGATCTATGGCGATGACCGGAAACTCGCCGGGGCACTTGACAGGCAACATCGCCTCATCGAAGAATACAACTCCTTCGGAGGTGACTCGTATCCCGAGCGCGTACGCAGTTTACTGCTTGGGCTGGGACTCGCTGAAAGTGAGTTGACCAAGCCATTGTCCATGTTGAGCGGCGGGCAGAAGAAGCTGGTTGGGCTGGCACGCTTGTTGCTTGTGCGTCCCAATGTTCTGCTATTAGACGAACCGGATAACCATCTTGATTTGCCCGGAAAAATTTATCTTGAAAAATTGATCCGTGAATATGAAGGGACCGTCGTTATCATCTCGCATGACCGTTACCTGTTGGATGCCGCTGTTACTCACATTGCAGAACTCGAAGATGGCAAGTTGACTCTATTTGAGGGTGACTACTCATCCTATGTCGCGGATAAAGAATTGCGCCTAGCGCGCCAGGACGAACTATTTCGCGCACAGCAACACGAGATCACGCGGCTCGAAGTTGCGATTAAGCGTTTTGCGATTTGGGGCAAAGTGTATGATAACGAAAAGTTCGCCGCAAAGGCCAAGTCTATGCAGAAGCGGCTGGACAAGATGGATAAAATCGAAAAGCCTGTGATCGATCGTCGCCGCATGGATCTTCGGGAACTCAATGGCTGGCGCGGCTCGAATAAAGTGTGTATTCAAGGATTTGAATCAAATTATCCGGCACGGCGAGCGCGTGGGACTCATTGGCCCAAATGGTTCGGGCAAGTCTGTATTATTGCGGATGATCCTTGGAGAAGAGAAACTTGATAAAGGCGAGGTCAAGATTGGTCCGAGTGTTTCGATTGCCTATTATGCACAGGAGCATGAAACCCTCGACTTCAACCAGACCGTTTTGGATGCTGTCCGCTATGCGGGTGAGATGAGCGAATCAAGGGCAATCGCGTTTTTATTACGCTATCTATTCACATACAAACAGGTCTCGCAGAAGATCAGTGAACTTTCAGGCGGCGAGCGAAGTCGCCTGCAATTGGCGTTGCTTGTTTTATCGGGTGCGAATTTCCTTGTGCTTGATGAGCCTACGAACAATCTGGACATTGCCTCTGCTGAAGTACTCGAGCAAGCCCTGACTGATTTCGTTGGCTCGGTTTTGGTCATTTCTCACGACCGATATTTCCTGGATCGAACTGTACAACGCTTGCTCGCGATCGAAAATGGGCAACTGGTTGAGTATCAAGGCGGTTATAGTGATTATCTGGAAAAAGTAAATTCGCGCTGAGCGGAAGCCGGGTGTAAGTCGAGGCTGTAGTCGAAGCGCGTTGCCATGCTATCCTTCGACTTCGGGCTACGCCCTCCGCTCACCTGTGCCTGCGCAACAGGTGCAGGCAGGACGAAGTTAGTATTTATGTCTCTTTTTCAAAAGGATCAGAGGAGGCAGTTTGTGTTTGAACGCGCGGTCTGATGACCAAGGAGCGAACGGGGCAAGAGTCAGCGCACATAATGCGAGCAGGACCCTGTCATAATTGACGCGCCAACCACCAAAGTCCTGCCATGCCTGATCACGGTCACGCTTAACCGGAAGATTGTTTGCAGCAAGACGGTCGAGCATAGCGTTGAATTCCTCGCGCTTGATAGAGATCGGTGTTTCTGGAAAATGCGGGTCTGATGGGTTTGGAATGTCGAAGTAATTCACAATCTGTCTCAGGGCCAAATAGCCCGAACGGATACAAAGACTGGCAGATGCCTCCTGCGGAATATCAATTGCCGAAAGCGTGATCGAAGCTGCATCAAGGATTGCACCCGAGGCTGTGACCCATGAGTGGTTGGAACGCGGAGAACGAAAGAAGACCAGCGCAGGCAGAACTGAATGACTCTCCTCAATGTCTGAAAACCAGATTTCCCAATTTTTCCAGTAATCGCGCAGTTGATCCAGTCCATGAATACGGTTGAAACGCAGGAGCATAGTCTCCGCGGAGGGTGGGTCGCCTGCGCGGACTTCGAGCATGGTCACAGCTTGTTCGCGGCGAGAAAAAGCAGAGTACATCGTTGGTAAATAAGCAATAAGTAACGCAACTAGTATCAGGCCTATGATGGATTCTGAATACATAAACAGGTTTGTGATAAAACTGTTAGATGAGACAACGCCTAAGGTAAGCAGAGTTGAACTGCTCAGTTGGAAAGATTCGATGAAGCTTCCAAAGCCGAGAACCATATACATGAAGGCATAACCGGTTGCAATCAACACATACCAGGTGGGAATGAGCATCATTAAACCGATGGGCGCATAATAGGCCATGATCGCATCGCGTTGAGAATAATCGTGTGTTAAATGCAAAGGGATTTCAAAGATGCGCCGCAATGATCCGAATACGAAACGATTGAGTTGACTGCGTGCTGCCCGTGGCAGGACGACAGTTGAAAGTGCGGAAGAAAGGGTACCGACAACGAGAAAGAAACCGGCCAGAAAAATGATAATTTGATTCATAAGTAAGCTCTTATTTTAAATGTCGAATTCTTAGATAATAAATCCACAATAGAGAACTGCCTGTTCTTATCCATTCAATAAAATCAGGTATATTTCGGCTATTGAAAGGATAGTGTATGGAAATCCATTATAGCCAATTGGATAACGGAATTCGATTGATCAAGCTCAGCGGGAGACTTGATATCTTTGGTACGACAAAAATAGAATCTCGGTTAAATAAATACACCAGTGGCGACACTTTACTTATTATTCTGGATATGGCGGAGGTGGATTTTATCGCTTCGATTGGCATCCGTATGCTTGTCATGAAGGCAAAATCAGTTGGAAATCATGGAGGCAAGATTGTAATTCTGCATCCACTTCCAGATGTAAAGGAAGTGTTTGAATTAACTGGCATTTTGAAGGTAATCCCTGTTTACAGTCACCTTGAAGAGGCAATGAAGTACCTGTTGACGTAAGAAGATGGCAATAATAAATCAAAAAATCGGGATATCAAATCCCGATTTTTTGATTCTTAATTTACTGCCTCCTGACGAATATTCCCAGGTGATTGGCTACAGGCCGTTCGCGGCCCGGGATATTGTCGTCAACGGGCGTGTTTACAACGTGGGGGCTTCCATCCACTCCTTCGACCACCATGGTTGAAGACCCACCGCCGTCAAAGCTCATGGCTGTGTATGCACCAAATGAGATCAACATATCAGCTAGTTCGGGGAAAGTCGCTCCTAGACTTGTTTCACGACCATCCACGACGACTAAGATAATCGATAGGCTATTCTTGCTTAACCCGAACGCAGTTCGCGGATTTATTGAACTTGCTTCCAAGCCGCTGACTCTTTGCCCGTTCTTAACTAATATGCGATCTCCAGATATGGCATTAAACACGGTACCCTGTGGCTGGTCAAACGTAATTGCATTATTTTGGTTGATGTAAAGAATTGGGCGCCCTGGTAGCTTTTTGTTGTAAACAGTCCCACGGGAAGCTGCAAAACCAAGCGGCCAAAGAGGGTCGCCCCCATTCGGGCAAAATTCCGCTGGGGGGTACGTAGCAGGATCCGTGTAAAAGAACCCATCTCCATTGATAGCAATTTGGAGGTTATGTTCATCTAAGAATTGCGATGTCTTGCGCGTGCACAAAGGAGGTCCGCTTGGACGGAGTGGTGGCGTGACCAGGAACTGAAGTCCTTGTGCTGTGCTCTTATCAATGATAAGGGCATGCGTCACTATTTTGCGCGGCGTCGTGCGTTCTCTGCGCTGATAGGTGACTCCATTGAATAGTTTTTGAGTTACTGAACTAGGGATGGTATCTCCCAAGCTGACCAGATACTGGCCAAAACTCCAGCCAGTGAGTCCATCGACGCGGCTGACTCGAATCCAACCCTGTTCGCCGGTCGGGTCATAAGAGACAACGACATCGTTCCTTTGAAGGAAGCCTAATGCTCTACTGCTCGAGCTTGGAGCTTCGCGCACATACAAGGTATTGGCATTGACTCGGTACCAGTGACCTGTCTGCGGTGGTGGTATGGGAGGTGGCGGCTCTTCATAGACGGCAAGATACTGGCTGAAGCTCCAGCCAACCAATCCATCACTTCGTTTGATTTTAAGCCAGGTTCCATCTGTGTTGGCTTCAATAAAGTCGACGATCTCGCCCTGTCCCAATGTGCCGATTTTATTGAATCCAAGACCAGGTCCATCTCGAATGTTTAGTACGGCAACAGTCACGATGTATTTAACGCCTGTTGGAGGCGGCGGAGGTGTTGGTTCATCTGTAGGAACAAGATATTGGGCAAAGCACCAGCCAGTGAGACCATCACTGCTTCGTTGGATCTTTATCCATGTCCCATCCTCATTGACATCAATGGACTTGACTATCTCATCCTGTGCTAAGGAGCCAATTTTGTCGAACTGAATCCCTGGCCCTGAGCGAACATTCAATACAATAGCTGTAACCTTGTAATTAATACCAATCTCGGGTAAAGGAGTAGGGGGTGGTGTGGGAGGAACCTCAAGATGGAAGCGTTCTGCAAATTTTACAATATCACCATGGAAGTAATTCAGGTCAATCCCTCCGCTTTCTACGCCATATGATGCGCCGTCCCCTCCTTCAGTAAATTGCCAAAATAGCCATTCATCAGGCCCCCAGGGTTTGGGAACATTGGGGATTGGAACACCATAATGAGCAATCCATAGAGGATAGCGGTGAAAGTATTCCAAGTTTTCAGATCCTATGGCCGGCGCGTTATCTCTCCAATAATAAAAGGATGTGTAAATGCCAATTTCTTTTTGTCCAACAAGAGTTCTCAGCCGCTCAAGGAAGTCAAACCATTTTCGCCAGCCACTGTAGGGACCGTGGTAAGCTTCCTCAAAATCGGCAAATAAGAGCAATTCCCCCAGGTCGCCCTGATGCGTATTGAAATATAACTCCGCTTGCCGTTTCGGATCCGCGCGGCTATCATAGAACCAGTAAGAACCGCGTGCCAAGCCGGCTCTTTTTGCTCCAGTCCAGTTGATCTTGAAAGTGGGGTCTGGCCATAGATTTTGCCCGGCGCGAATGATCACAAAATTCGTTTTTTTTCGCATGGCGACGAAATCAATCCCCTGAGGAGTTTCAGGCAGGTCTTGGTAAAAACTCACATCCGGACCAATTATGTTGGCCATGGTACTCTCCTTCTTTAATGTCGGTGCTGAAATTTTACCAGCGATGAGACTGCTTTTCAAATAGACAAAGATTTTATCTTTTCAGTCGGAAATTCAAGATGAAAGGATCGAGCCGTTCGGGATAGCCTTCTGATTGATACGCGACAAGATAACCTTCGTAAGTATCTACCGAAAAGGGCCAAGGTGTGACTCTAATCACACCGTCTTCGACATGATATTGGACAGAGATTTCCTTCTCTTCATCATTTCTCTGGAATATTGAGACTTTACCTGAGTTAGACACATCAAAGCAAAAATCAAAGGAGATACTGTCACACAAATTCGTGATGCGGTCAATCCGGTCAAATATTTCTTTTAAAAGATTATTTTGTTTCAATTGTTCGTCTATAACTTGCGAGAATTCAACGACCATGGCTTTTCGTTCAGCCGAGTCGGAATAACTGGCCAGTCGCCTTAGGTGATATTTTACAATCGTATCAGCGACGACATCCGAATACTGCATTGCAAAACTGCGCCGTGTAATTGCATTCCATTCGGCTTCGCTCATCCCTCCGATAGGAGAATTATCTAGGATACCGTAGCCGCGATCATGCAATCCTATACCGGCGATCATAGAATTCCGCTCGATGGGTGGAGAGTCAAAATCGTCATTACCCCACAACATAGCTAATATCCCTACCAGCCTGAGGTGTTCCGACTGCGGAATTACGATCGGTCTGCGTTTGGATTTGAACATAGTATGTCTCCCGCTAATTACTTATCCGCCAACTTCGATTCTGACGTTGATAATGGCTTTGCCCTCTTCTGTTTGAATCTCAGCAGACTTGATCAAATCAAGGATTCTTTCTTGTTCTGGATCTTGAAGAAAAGATTTAATATCAACAATGACTTGATCACCACGTATATTGATTCCATTTGGCAACGCCTTAAGAAATGACCCCATTCTTCCTAATAAGAGATAATTTTCCAGAAAAGCCCTAATTTTTGGAGAACTCGTAAGATCTACCAACTTGAAAAGTCGCAATTTCAACTTTAAGGGCCATGGCCACAGCGGCGTTTTTAGATTTACAGTAACTCTATTTTCCCCGCCAATTGACACCAGGCAATAATCAATGCTCTTATTTTCTTGAAGCGCTAATTCAATGATTCCGTTAATAATGTGCTCTGGCACGGGAATAGATGCATCGACTTTAAGTCCTTTGAAGTCCGCCAAATTATTGTCGATTATTCTTTGGAAAATTTTGTCCATTGAGTTGAATTCTAGCCGATTTCTACTAATAGAGACAATTTTCTGCCTGCTCATATCTCTCTCCCTTTGGGAACTCCATAGAGATCTTCGCGAAGGGCAGGGTGAGAGGGAGAAAGCCATCTCTTTTGCGGTATGGAGCTATTTCATCCAAAAAACCATAACCTGTTGTTAACAACAAATTTCCTATACCTTAATATAATTGCTTTAATTATTCCAAAGGACAGGTGATAAATCATGGAACTACAATATAGCGAACGGGAAAACAACATCCGCATGATCAAGCTCATTGGCAAATTGGACATCATTGGGGTAGGCGAAATCGAAACCAAATTTGCAGGCTATTGTGCGGGAGATAAAGTTCGTGTGGTTGTAGACTTATCCGAGGTGGATTTCCTCGCCTCAATCGGCATTCGTCTTCTTATCCTTACCGCCAAGTCGGTTGCCAGCCGCGGGGGTAAGATGGTGTTGTTGAATCCAATCCCTGAAGTACAAAGTGTATTGGAAATTACGGGTATGCCGGCAATTATTCCAATTTATTCTCATCTTGAGTCTGCAGAAACGGTGTTGATGGCTCCCTAAGCAGACTCCCTCGCGCAGGCTACACATTCTTTCCAAGCGCTTGTATCTCTAACTCATTTAAATCAAAAATCGGGATATGGGATCCCGATTTTTTGATTGTACTCATTGCTTTAGTAATTAGGCTGCACGTACTCTTTTTTTCAATTCAGCCTCTGTGACATTCTCTTTGCGGGCTTCCTGTTTCACCCGCCGTAAGTGTTTACGTTTTCCCTTGGATACTCGTTTGCGTTTTTTCTTGTCTGGTAAAGTTTCCATTGGCATTGCTCCTTATGGCCTCAATGACTTGAACTATTGCTTATGTATTAATCTTGCTTTTGGCTTCGTACTCTGCCAAGCGCCTGGCGATCTCCTCGCGGGCTTTCTGGCGGGTATACCCGTATTTAACTCCGAGCATGCTAACATATTTGTCGAACTTAACTTCCGCTTTATCCACTTTATTAAGATCGTATTCAGCCATTAGACTCCACCACGTAGTAGACTGGCTTCGAATCACATTCCATTTTTCTTCAAATATCGTTTTGTTTATGATCATGCGTTCCTCCTTAAGGTAGCGCTTTTTTCAGGGTTTTGGACTCATTGGGAGTTTTCTGATTTCGTTTACAAGCGACTATCTATGTCCCCACAAATTGGCAAAACAAAATTGTCAAACTCTTTCGCCATCTGGCGATCTACATTCATTGTACTACGTACTGAGGATAATAGTAGGATTTGTCCCTGCGAATTCCGTTTCTTGTTGTGTAAATGAAATAAAAACGGCCTCGTTGACATCGCGTCCAAGATCGTTGTTCATTCCTTAGATACTCCTTCTGGTCTCAGGCCAAGCCTTCACGTAGCCTCGTAGCTCACTAGATCGGGTCAGACTTATCTTGTAAGTGCCAAAAACGACCATTGTCATTCAGTTCCAATCTAAGGAGGGGGCTAGGCGCTATGATACATTCCTGCTATCTGTAACGAAAACGACGTTTTTTCGACATATAGGATAGACACTTGATGAATTCGCAATCGAACCTTCCTAAATTGCTAGCCTTGACAGCTGAAGGCGACCGGAACTCATTTGGCGAATTCTATGAGTTCTACCTGAACGAAATTTATCGTTATATTTTATTTCGCGTAAGTGATCACAATGAAGCGGAAGACTTGACTGCAAAGGTATTTTTAGAGGCATGGGAGAGTCTAAATAGCGCCCGCCGCAAGCAAAGGATAGAAAATATTCGAGCCTGGGTTTACCGAATTGCCCGGAACAAGGTCACTGACTATCATCGAACTAGAAAGCCTCAGGAACCGATCGATAATAATCCAGATAAAAAGTTACAAGGTGCCTGGTTGGAAAGTGAATTAGATGATTTGTTTATCAGTCGAAAGTTAGCTGAAGGAGTGCGGCAACTACAGGCAAATTTTCAGGAAATCATTATTCTGCGCTTTATTAATCAAATGAGCCATGCCGAAGTTGCTGAGATTATGAATATCACAGAGAGTCATGTACGAGTATTGCAATACAGGGCTTTACAACAGATGCGAGAAATCATGTCCGAGGTGACCAATGAGTGAAGCAATTACAGAAATACTAGCAAAATGTTTGGAGCGAATGGAAGCTGGAGCCACTTTGGAGTCTTGTCTGGCCGATTTTCCCAATCAGCGGGCAGAGTTGGAGCCGCTCTTGCGAATGACACTGCAAATGCAGCGTCTGACAAAGGTTGGACCTCGTCCAACTTTTGCTCGAAATGCACGTTTGCTTCTGGAAAATCAACTGGCGGCATCTGAAAAGGCTGTAACGTCCAAGCGATTAAACCGACATACAAGACAAGAACCAAAATTCTTACCACAAAGGAGATTCAGTATGAGTCTGTTAAAGTTTATTGTTTCTACTTTTTTGGCATTAACGGCTACAACGGGAGGTGTGGCGTACGCGGCAAATGCTTCCAGCCCCGGTGATTTATTACATGGTTTAGACCTTGCGATGGAAAATATCCAATTAAATCTGGCACCAGACGTAGCGAGCAAAGTTCAACTTCGGCTTGAATTCGCCAGTGAACGGTTAGCTGAAGCTCACACAACGTTTTCAGAAAACGATGTTGCCGATGGACTTGAAGCGGTGAATGAATATGGAGAGCAAATTTCGGCGATTGCTCAACTCGTGGGAGGTCCAGGTGGAGCGGATCAGGAAGCCTTAGCTTCCTTATTGGAAACGGCGCACGGAGTCCATACAGAAGTATTGACAGCGTTACTGGACAAAGTTCCCGAGCAGGCGAGAGATTCAATTCAAAAAGCGATCGATGCCTCCAGTTCCCCAGCAGGTATTCCAGGATCTACACCTGGTGCTACGAGCGTTTCTGATGATGTCGGCGAATCCAATGATGCTGGTGCTTCCAATGCTGCGGGTACCCCCGAAGCTGTTGGCACCCCCAATGGCGCTGGCCGTCCTGAAGGTGTCGGTACTCCCAATGGTGCTAATGCGCCAGGAGCTGATATTAGCGCATGTGCAACTTCACTCTCCCAGGAGAACGCTCAAGCCCTTGCTGATTTAGCAAAACAGCATGGTGTAGATTACCAATATGTATTAGAAAACTTTTGTACATTGAGAACTTTAGAGAGGGTTGAAGAAATGCTCTCTGGATTACAGGGTCCTCCAACCAACGTACCTGCTGGCCCGCCTACCGATATTCCCAACGGACCGCCATCCAACACTCCGGGAGGCCCACCCATTACTCATCCTGGTAGGCCATAGGTACGAGAATATCGTTCAAACAATGCTCCGAGCGTCGCCTAAAAAACAGTACAAATATTTATACATTGTGAGCGCATATCTTTTGAAGCACAAGTTATTGTGGTCTGCAATACTGCTACAAGAATCATCCAACTTTGCAGGATGAGAGAGTAGGACTTCCACATTATGCAACACTAAAGAGGCAAAGACCAAAATATTGCTGACTATTTGGAGGCTTACTATGGATATGATCAAAGTTTCTGCTACCTCACGTACCTCTGCGGTGGCCGGGGCCATTGCAGGCATAATACGAGAACATAAGCATGCAGAGGTGCAGGCGATTGGTGCCGGAGCGGTCAACCAGGCTGTGAAAGCTCTTGTATTGGCAACCCAGTATCTCAAAGATGACGGGATCTTTGTAACCTTTGTACCTGAATTCGCAAATGTCATGATCGAAGACAAAGAGAGAACCGCCATTAAACTTGTAGTTAACCCCCACTAATTGTTGGTGGCTTGATTAACTCGAGTTACTTTTTCACAAGTTTATGATTAGGAGATAATCTTCTTGCCAACCTGCGCATTTGCGAAATATACGAGTCCCATTCCAAAAAGGTTTGACACAAAAACGGTCTCGTTGGTATCAAGTCCAAGACCGTTTTCATTTCACATCACCGAGCCCTCTCCAAATCCGTATCACATGGAAAAAATAACCTGTGCAATCTCCCTTGCGGATTTGAGGAGGGTGTCCCCTTCGACAACGTTTCGACAAGCTCAACGCGGTGGCTCAGGGTAAACTCCGGTCGGGTGGGGTCATTGACATCACGTCCGAGACCGTTCTCAATCTTTATCCTATATCTCTTTATTTCCTTATTCATATTGTCACCACATCGAAAGGATAAGTCGGCAAAACTCTCCTGCATTTTGGGATGTGTCTCACTTGCCTTT
>WNFZ01008593.1_pt1 | contig 15937 bp, 13 predicted proteins | sample 5400081 | NCBI WGS metagenome assembly WNFZ01 (sample SAMN13153365, study PRJNA577476) | soil metagenome | isolation source: 80 cm soil or saprolite under grassland replicate 1 | place: USA:California | collected 2016-06-15 | reverse complement strand
CTCGCACTGCCTTGCGCGATGCGGAGCAGGCCCATCGCAAGATATGGCAGGACGCCACAACTGCTGCTGAGGAAGAGTTGGCCGAGCTGCGGCGTGAGGCGCACCGCATTCGTCTGCAGCTGCAGTCGGCGCGCGAGCGCAGCGTATCGACCGAGTCAGCGCGTGAAGCCGTGGAGTCAGCGCTCAACTTACCCGCATTCAAAGCGCCGCCGGCCCCCGCCGTGCCCGAGCCCGAGCCGGAGCCCGCTGTCCCCGCGACAGTAGCGCTCGGCGCCGAAGTGATGATCCCGCGACTGGGCCTGCCCGGCCTGGTGACGGCCATCCGCGATGACGACGTGGAAGTCGAGGTGCTCGGCCGCCGCGTGCGCATGCCGCTACGCGAGCTGGAAGGCGCAACACGGCCCACGTCTGCCGAACGGCGACATGCCGAACCCTCGGCGACCATCGCGTTAGCTTCGCCGCGCGGGGACGTGCCACTACAGCTTGATCTGCGCGGCCTGCGCCGGGATGAAGCCCTGGAACGGATCTCCGAGTACCTGGCCGATGCAGCGCTGGCCGGCCTGCCCACCGCACGCATCGTGCACGGCAAAGGCACCGGCGCCATCCGCCAGGCAGTCCGCGAAACCCTGCGCAGCAGTCCCCATGTCGCGCGGTTCGAGCCCGAACGCGACGCCCACGGCGGCGACGGCGCTACCCAGGTCTGGCTGAAGTGAGGCGATTCACAGTCCCGATGTGATGCCGTTCACTGCTGGGGACGCGGCGCGGCGGCCATCCTCCAGTCATGAGCGCACCGCTGTTGTGGAGACACCTGGCCGAGCTGCAGAGTGCGCCGATGTCGGCGATCACGCTCGCGGCGGCGGGCTCCTTCGCCGGCCAGATCATGGCCGTGATCCAGGGGGCACCGCTGTGGGTCTATCTCCTCGCGGCGCTGGCGCCCTGGCTGCCCATTTTCGCGCTCGAAGTTGTGTGGACCTACCGCCACTACAAGTGGGTAGCCGTCTTCTGCGTGCTCATTCTGAGTCAGGCGGCGTACCTGCTGGAGCACGTGGCGCAGATCGTCCAGATCTTCCTGCTCGGTCGGCCGGTGGAGGCAGCGCCAGGCATCTTCGGCGTGCTCGACCTGCAGCGGGTCCACACGCTGTGGGCCATCTGGGGCTTCCTGGCCATCCTGCCTCTAGCAACCCGCTTCCCGCGCAACTTCTGGCTCTGGCCCTGCCTTGCGATAGCCGGCTTCGACGCAGTGCAGCACCTCGGAATCCTGATTCCGTTGGGTGTCCGCGCGGAGCTGGAGCTGGGCGTGAGCGTAGTCGAGTTCGCGACCCTCGCAATGGCGTTCATCTGGCAGGTCGGCCGTACCTACGATGCGTGGCTCGCCCGCGCGTTTCCCAACCTGCCGGAGCACGTGCTGATCGAAACGACCACACAACTGGAAGAGCTCCGGCTGCGCCCAGGCGAGCGCATCAAGCCGAACGGAGGCCGCTGGTACATCGTGACCCGCGGCACGGGCTCGCTGATCCGCGGTGGCCCGGGCGGGCACGACATCCTCTTGCGCGTGTTGTCGCCCGGCCAGGTAGTGCGCGGCGATGGCACGCTGTGCGCCGACTCCGCGCTCGAAGTGCTAGCGCTACCCGCCGTCTTTGGCTAGGTCAGTACATGCGGCCGCGCTGCCGCGCGATGTCGAAGCTGGCCGTCTTCGCCACCGCCATCACTGTCATCACGCCTGCTTGAACGGGGTCACTTACCACCAGGTCAGCAGCCTTGGGCGCCGAGCCCGCCATATTCAGGCTCACCACCAGCACCCCGCGCGCGCGCACCTCGCGCACTGCGTCGGTGATCTTGCCGCCCATCAGTGCGCCAGCCAACACGAGCGCCGCCGCGCGCGGCAGCCGACTGACCGCCCGAACCGCGTTGGCCAGGTTCTCCTCGCCGACGATCGGAATCGTGTCGACCGAGATCTTCTCGCCGCGGATGTTGTGCCGATCCGCCTCGGCGATGGCGCCGAGCGCCACCTGCCCGACCTGCGCTCCCCCACCAACCACGATGATCCGCTTGCCGTAGATCTCCAGCATGCTCGGCACTCGCTCGAGCTCGTCGACGACGTCCAGCGCCTCCATGTCCCGAATGAAGGCGTCCTCATCGTCGAGGCCGGTGATCTCCCAGAACAACGCGCTGCGCTCACCGCGCTCGAGGATGTCCACGGAGACGATGTAGCCGCCGTGGCGCACGATCACACTGCTCATCGCATACAGCACGCCGGCGCGATCCGGGCCGCGGCACACAATTGCAAGCGGAGGCGCGGCGGTGTCCGACACAGGCAGAGAGTACTACTCGTGAACGCGCAGCAGACTGCCGACGGTCTTCACGACAGGCATGTGTTGCAACGTGGCGATGGCGTCCTGCACGGCCTCTTCGCTGGCCAGGTGCGTGGTCAGTACGATTTCAGCACCCGGCACGTCGTCGCCCAGGACAACGCTTTCCTTCTGCACCACGCTCGCCAGGCTGATGCCGCGATCGCCCAGGACCGTGGTAATCGCGGCCATGACACCCGGTCGATCCAGCGTCAGCAGGCGCAGGAAGTAGCGGGTCTGCAGCAAGCGCATCGGCCGCACTTGCGGGGCAGCCGTCGCTGGCTGCGCGGAGCCCCGACCCGCGCTGGTCCCAAGGGCGATGAGATCCGCCACTACTGCCGAAGCAGTCGGCTCCGAGCCGGCGCCGCGGCCATAGAACAACGCGGTCCCGATCAGGTCGCCCTGGACTTGCACGGCGTTGAACGCGTGGTCCACTGAGGCCAGCATCGACCCGTTGTGCACGAGCGTCGGATGTACGCGCGTCTCGACCTGGCCATCGACCAGCCGAGCAATCGCGAGCAGCTTGACGCGGTAGCCCATCTCGGCGGCGTACAGGATGTCGCGCTGCGACACCCTGGTGATGCCTTCGCGGTGCACCTGCTCCGGCATGACCGGCACCCCGAACGCAAGCGACGCCAGAATCGCGAGCTTGTAGGCAGCGTCCCACGCCTCGACGTCGTTGGTCGGATCGGGCTCCGCGTAGCCCAGTTGCTGCGCCTCCCCGAGCGCGTCCGCGAAACTGGCGCCGCTCTCGGTCATCCGCGTCAGGATGTAGTTGGTGGTGCCGTTCACGATGCCCACCACGCTGGTGATGTCATTCGCCGCGAGGTCGAGCTGGAACGGTCCGATGAGCGGGATCCCACCGCCAACGCTGGCCTCATAGGCGACGCTGACGCCGCGTTTCGCGGCTCTGGCCAGGATCGCCGGGCCATGCTTGGCCATGACTTCCTTATTGGCGGTCACGACGTGCTTGCCGCGTTCGATCGCTTGCAGGATGAGCGTGCGCGCGGGCTCTTCACCGCCGATGACCTCGATGACGATGTCCACGTCCGGATCGTCGATCACTTCGTTGGCATCGGTCACCAGCGGCAGCGCTGCCGACACCGGTCGCGACTTCGCCACGTCGCGTACCAGCACTTTACAGATCCTGACCGGCCGCCCAATGCGCCGCTCGAGAGCCTCGCGCTTGCCGAGCAGCACATTGGCGACGCCCGCGCCAACGGTTCCGAGGCCGAGCAGTCCTACGCCGAGCGGGCGCACCTGGCTACCGTAGCGGAACGTTCGCGGTTTGCGGAACGCTGGTCGCGGTGGGCTGCACCGCCGCGACTGGCGTTGGCGGCGGCGCGGCGGGCTTCGGAGAAACCTTCCAGAACTGCGAGCGGTAGACGTCCCACAGATCGAGGATCGCCTCAGCTCGGCGACTGGCAGTGCGCTCGAAGTGTTCCTGCACCAGGCCGTACACGAGCGACAGCTCGTCCGAGTCCATCAGCCGCGTGGCTTGCACCAGCTCGCCGTTCAGCCGCGAGGGAAAATCGCCTTCCTCGTCCAGCACGTACGCGACGCCATTGGTCATGCCCGCGCCGAAGTTACGGCCGGTCTCACCCAGCACCAGCACGGTGCCGCCGGTCATGTACTCACAGCCGTGATCGCCGACGCCCTCGACGACGGCAGTCGCGCCGGAGTTGCGGACGCAGAACCGCTCCCCGGCCCGCCCGGCGGCAAACACTCGACCACCCGTTGCGCCGTACAGGACGGTGTTGCCGACGATCGTGTTCTTGTGCGGCTTGAAGCGCGCCATATCGGCCGGCATCAAGACGATCTCCCCACCGCTCATGCCCTTGCCGAGATAGTCGTTGGCTTCACCCTCCAGGGTCAGCAGCATGCCCTCGGTGTTGAAGGCGCCGAACGATTGGCCCGCCGAACCGACGAAGCGCACGTCGATGAACGGGTGATTGCCCAACGGCGAGTACGTGTTCTGAGGGCGCTGCAATCGACCCGCGCCAATCTCACCGGCGATGCGCGCACCCACGGTACGGTCTCGATTTCGAATGAGCCGCGCGGCTTTGAACCGCGGCGCCGACTCGAGCGCGATCTGCGCTTCGCGCAGCAGACCCTCGTCCAGCGGCTCCTGGTCTTCGGGTCGATCGTTGCGCGACAGCATGCACCGACGCGGCTGCGTACCACTCGGATCCGGATCGGCCAGCACCGCCGTGAGATCGATGCCGTTGACGGTGCGTGCCTGGCATAACAGATCGACCCGCCCGACAGCCTCGTCGATCGAGCGCAGCCCGAGGCTTGCCAGCAGCTCGCGCACCTCTTCGGCCAAATGCATAAAGAACGAGATGACCTGATCGGGGGTGCCCTTGAATTTCGCCCGCAGCTCGGCGCGCTGTGTCGCGATGCCGGTCGGGCACGTGTTGAGGTGGCACTGGCGGGCCATGTCGCAGCCGAGCGCGACCAGCGGCGCGGTCCCGAACCCGAACTCCTCAGCGCCGAGGAGCGCAGCGATCACGACGTCGCGCGCGCGCCGAAGACCGCCGTCGGTACGCAGGCGGACGCGCTCCCGCAGGCCATTGCGGACCAGCACCTGTTGCGCCTCGGCCACGCCCAGCTCCCACGGGCTACCCGCGTGCTTGATGCTGCTCAGCGGGCTGGCGCCGGTCCCACCGTCGAAGCCCGACACGAGCACGTAGTCGGCGTATGCCTTGGCAACACCCGCGGCCACGGTCCCCACGCCTGCTTCCGAGACCAGCTTTACGCCAACCCGACCGCGCGGGTTCACTCGCTTCAGGTCGTAGATCAGCTGCGCCAGGTCTTCGATGGAGTAGATGTCGTGGTGCGGCGGCGGCGAGATCAGACTCGTGCCTGGTACGGCGTGGCGCAGCCGGGCGATCAGCTCGGTGACCTTGTGCGCCGGCAACTGCCCGCCTTCGCCAGGCTTGCTGCCCTGCGCCATCTTGATCTCCATCTCCTCGGCATGCGCGAGATAGCGCGCGGTCACCCCGAAACGCGCTGAGGCGACTTGCTTGATCTTGTTGTCGGCGCGATCGCCGTTCGCACGCGAGGCGTAGAACGCCGGGTCCTCGCCACCCTCGCCCGAGTTCGATCGCGCCCCAATCCGGTTCATCGCCACTGCCAGCGTCTCATGCGCTTCGGGGCTCAGCGCACCCAACGACATGGCCGTGCACACGAAGCGCGTGACGATGTCGGTCGCCGGCTCGACCTCTGCGAGCGGTACCGCTGCCCCGGCGGGGCTGATCTCCAGCAGGTCGCGCAGGACTCTGGGCTGCTCGGCTGAGTCGGTGAGTCGGTAGAACTCCTGCCATGCGTCGGGGGCGCCGTTATCGAGCCCCTTGTGCAACGCACGGATAACCGGCGGCTCCCAGGCGTGATGCTCCCCATCGCGACGGAAGCGGACCAGGCCGTAGTCGGGCAAGCGATCTGGTGTGTCCGAGCCAAACGCGAGACTGTGTCGATCCAGCACCGGTCGACACAGATCCTCGATGCGCAAGCCGCCGATGCGGTTCGGAGTCCCGGCGAAATAGCGGTCCACCACGCTGTGGCTCAGTCCGAGGCATTCGAAGATCTGCCCGCCGCGGTAGCTCGCGCTGGTCGAGATGCCCATCTTGCTCATGATCTTGAGCAAGCCCTTGTCGGCGGCCTTCAGGAAGTTGTGCTCGGCGGTGTCGGGGTCGGGATAGTCGCTCGGTGCGTTGTGCAGGCTGGTGCGTTCGTGGCCATTGCCGTTCTGCGGCACACGCGCCCGCTCGTCCTCGCCCAGGGCGCGCGCCGTGCGCAGCGCCAGCCATGGGCAGACCGCGCCGGCGCCGTAGCCAAGCAGCACTGCCAGGTGATGGACGTCCCACGCATCGCCCGCTTCGACCACCAGATCCACACGCGTGCGCAGACCAGCCGACAAGAGCCGCTGGTGGACTGCGCCGAGCGCCAGCAGCATCGGCATCGAGGCGCAGTCGGGACCAACCCGTCGATCTGACAGGATCAGCAGCTGCGCACCAGCGCGCGTGCGCTGCTCGGCAACGTCGGCCAGTCGCTCCAGGGCTGGGTGTAGACCTGCGGTGCCTTCATCCGGATCAAACGTCGCATCCAGCTCGACCACAGTCAGCGTCGTCTGGGCGCGAATCGCGGCGAGCTGGTGCTCGTCGATGATCGGCGACGGGAGCTCGATTAGATTGGGCTGGGCACCGTCCACCATCAGCAGGTCGGGCTGCGGTCCGAGCCAGCTGCGTAGGCTCATCACCAGCGTCTCGCGCAGCGGGTCGATCGGTGGGTTGGTGACTTGCGCGAAGCGCTGGCGGAAGAACGCGTAGAGCGGTCGCGGCACGCGCGCGAGCGGTGCGATCGGCGTGTCATCGCCCATCGACCACACTGCGTCCTGGCCCTCCGCACCCATGGTCCGCAGCACGATCTTGACGTCCTCGTTGGAGTAGCCAAGCGCCCGCTGCAGGACCGGTACGTGTCGAGTGTCGGCGACTGCCTTGTGCTCCTCGGGCTCGATCGGTACGGCGCTCAGCCACGACTTCCACGGCTTGCTCTGGCCGAGCTCGCGCTTGATGTCCGCATCGTGCAGGATCTCGTGCCGTTCGAGATCGAGCGACGATGCGGTAATCGTCCAACTCGATGGCGCCGACCTCGGAACCCGCGACGACGAGTCCCTCCGCGGTGACCTTGTAGCGACATGGCCGTAGGCCGTTGCGATCGAGCGCCGCGCCGACGTAGCGACCATCGGCGAAGGCGAGCGCCGCTGGACCGTCCCACGGCTCGATCATCGGCGCGTGGTAGCGGTAAAACGCCTGCGCGTCGGCCGACATCTGGGTATTGCCTTCCCAGGCCGCGGGCATCAGCACGCTCAGCGCGTGCAGCATGCTGCGACCTGAGCGCTCGAGCAAGTGCAGCGCTTCATCCAGGCTGGTCGAGTCGGAGCCAGCTTCCCAGATGACCGGTCGCACCGCGGGCGGCAGCTGCGCTTCGCGGGCGCGCATCCAGGCGCGATTGCCGAGCAGCGTATTGATCTCGCCGTTGTGCGCCAGCATGCGGAAAGGCTGCGCCAGCTGCCAGGTGGGGAAGGTGTTGGTCGAGTAGCGCTGGTGGTAGACGGCCAGCGCGCTCTCGTAGTCGGGATCTCGCAAATCCGAGTAGAACGCCGGCAGCTGGTGCGCCGCGAACAGCCCCTTGTAAACCAGCGTGCGGCACGACAGGGACACCACGTAGAAGCCGCTTCGGTACAGATCGTCGCGCTCGGCCCAGCGCTCCATTTCTTTCCGCGCGTAGTACAGGCTGTTCTCGAAGTCCTCGGCGTGCGCGTTGCGCGGCACGATCAGCGCCTGGCGGATGCGCGGCAATGTGGAGCGAGCCCCATCGCCTAGCTGTTCTGGATCGATCGGCACGTCGCGCCAGCCCAGCAGTCGCACGCCCTGCGCCTTGAGCGCGACCTCGACCACCTCTTCGCCAGCCTGTTCGGGCAGGAAGAACATGCCTACGCCGAGCAGGTCTTCGTCCACGATGCGGCCGAGTCCGAGCCGCTCCGCCTCGCGGCTCAGGAGCTTGCGCGGAAGCTGGGTCAGCACCCCCGAACCGTCGCCGCTTTTGCCATCGGCGGCGACCGCGCCGCGGTGACTCAGGTTCGCGACGGCTTCAACCGCTTTGGCGACGATGTCGTGTGCGGGCTGGCCGCTGAGGCGCGCGACAAAACCAACGCCGCAGGCGTCGTGTTCAAAGCGCGGGTCGTACAGCCCTGCGGGTTGGAAGGGAAAGTCGTGTCGGTGGGCCACGGTGAAAAAAGGCGCTTAAGACAACAGTAGCCGCCGTGCCACATTGACACGTCGGCCACATGGGGGACCGCCCTGGTCCCTTCGAACAGTAATCCTACCGATTGACTGGACCGCCGGCAAGCGCGGCGGCAGGTCGGACCTCGCCGGTCAACTTGCCGGCCCAATTGTGGATCTCGAGACACGGGCCATGTTCGTGCAGCGCGCCCCTGGCCACCCAGCCCAACCGTTCGGCGGCCGTTACGACCGTGACTTTGCGCGCGCGCTGCGCGGCATCACCGTCCAGCAGCTTGAATGCGACGCCCAGACCCGAGGTGTGGCCCATGCCGAAGTAGCCCTCTGCGCCACCCTTCGCGACCACGGCGCCGTTGGCTGCCCGCATGAGATCGGTGTCGACTCGCCCATGCGTGCCGGCGACCAGCTCAGGATGCGCGCGCATGGCAGCGCTCACCTGGTGCAGCGGGGACCACCATTGCTCAGGAGCCGCTTCTGGCCTGGCGAGTAAGGCAAAGCCGCGCGCCAGCTTGCGCAGCGGCACCGCGTACGCCGGCGCGCTGCACCCGTCGATGCCCACTGGCAAATTGTCGCCGTCGAGCTGCAGCACCTCGACGAGCGTGCGCCGAATGGCTTGCTGGGCGGGGTGCTGGAGATCCAGGTAGCCCTCGAGTGGCGCATCCAGCAGGCGCGCCAGCGACAACATGCCGGCGTGTTTGCCCGAGCAGTTGTTGTGCACCGCTTGCGGCTGCGTGACGTGCTTGGCCGCTTCTAGTTCGGCCGGGGCATGAGCGCCGCACGCGAGTGCCTCTGGCGTGGCGCCGATCTTGTCGAGCAGGCGACAGACCGCCTCGATGTGGATCTCCTGCCCCACGTGGCTCGCCGATCCGATCGCAAGATCGCGCTGATCCAGCCCAAAGCGTTCGACGCCGCCCTGCGCGACCAGCGCAAGCAGCTGGAAGGGCTTGAGTGAAGAACGCGGAAAGCTCACCAGGTCCGGGTCGCCGATTGACCACTGCGCGTTGCCGTCACTGCCGACCATCACGAGGGCGCCGTGGTGCACGCTCTCCACGATGCCGCCACGCGTGGTCTCGACGAGTACTTCCGATGCAGGCACCGGCTACACGGTATCAATATGCATTCCGTGGCCCGCACGCTGCTGGCGGTGCACGCGCATCCAGACGACGAGACCGTCACCACCGGCGGCACGCTGGCCCGCTACGCCGCCGAGGGTGTGCGCACCGTCGTGGTTACGTGCACGCTCGGCGATCTCGGCGAAGGCGTTGTGGGTGACGTCGGCGCTCATCGCAGGGCTGAGCTCGAAGCGGCCGTGAACGTCCTCGGCGTCAGCCGTCTCGTGCCGCTCGGCTACGCCGACTCGGGCATGCCTGGCTGGCCAGAGAACCATCGGCCGGGCGCCTTCTTCGCCGCCGAGCTACTTGAAGCCACCGAGCGGCTGCTGCGCATCATCGACGAGGAGCGGCCGCAGGTGGTGATCGCCTACGACGAGACCGGCGGCTACGGCCACCCCGACCATCTGAAAGCGCACCAGGTCGCGGTCGCTGCCTGCGCACGCGCGGCCGTACCGAAGCTGTACTTCATTCGCATCCCACTGAGCTGGTCGCACCGCTTCGTTTCAGCTCTCCGCGCCGCCGGCATCGATGCCCCAGCCAGCGCACCCACGGGCGCCAACGCCGGGCCGGACGTGAACGAGGTAGGCGTCCCGGATGAGCTGATCACCACCGCGCTGACGTCCGCAAGTTTGTCGAAGTGAAGCGCCGCGCACTGGCCTGTCATCGCTCGCAAATGCCACCCGACCACTTCCTGGCGCGCATGCCCCTCGATCTCGCCCAGGACCTCTGGGCCACCGAGTTCTTCTCCCGCGAGACGGGCCGGACGAGCGCTCGGCCAGGCGAGCTCGAAACCGATCTGTTCGACGGTCTCCCGTGAGAGCGCGCCCGCTACTGGGCGGCGATGGCGGCGCGGCCGCCGCGCAGCACGTACTTCTGGATCTTGCCGGTGGCGGTTTTGGGGAGCTCGGTCACAAACGTCACCGTCTTGGGCACTTTGAAGTGCGCCAGGCGATCGCGCGTGAACTGCCGCAGCTCTTCCTCTTCGGCGAGGGCGCCTGGCTTCAGGATCACGAACGCGTGCGGCGCCTCCCCCCAGCGCTCATCGGCCATGCCGACCACGGCTGCTTCCTGGACAGCCGGGTGGCGCAGCAGCATGCCTTCGACTTCCACTGAGGAGATGTTCTCGCCGCCGCTGATGATCACGTCCTTAATGCGATCGCGCACTTCCACGAAGCCATCCGGGTGCACCACCGCCGCATCGCCGGTGTGGAACCAGCCGTCGCGGATGACTGCCGCGGTGGCGTCGGGATCGTTGTAGTAGCCGTGCATCACGACGTTGCCGCTGACCACGATCTCACCCAGCGTCTGCCCGTCCCAGGCAACTTCACGGTCCTGCTCGTTGACCACCCGCAGCTCACCGGAAGTGATCAGCTCCACGCCCTGGCGCGCCTTGACCACGGCACGGTCCTCGGAAGACAGATCGCTGTGCTCGGGCCGCGGCTCGCACACGGTGATGAACGGCGCGGTCTCGGTCAAGCCGTACACATGCAAGATGTCCCAGCCAAATTCACCTTCGATGCGGCCGATCGTCGCTGCCGCCGGTGGTGCGCCCGCGGTCAGCACCCGAACGCCGCGTCGCACGCCACGCCGCTGCTGCTCTGGCGCGCTGGCGATGCCAATCAACACGGTCGGCGCCGCGCACAGCATGGTCACCTGCTCGAGATTGATCAGCTCGAACGCGCGCGCTGGCTCGACGCGCCGCAGGCACACGTGCTTGCCACCCACCGCCGTCACGATCCACACGAAGGTCCAGCCATTGGCGTGGAACATCGGCAGCGTCCACAGATAGGTATCCGCGGGCGACATCGCCACATGGATCAGCGTGCCGACAATGTTCACGTAGGCATTGCGATGCGTGATCATCACGCCCTTGGGTCGCGAAGTGGTGCCGCTCGTGTAATTGATCGCGAGCAGGTCGCGTTCGTCGAGGGTGGGGCGCACGAAGTCAGGGGTAGCGCCGGCGACGGCGCGTTCGTAATCCAGCCAGCCTTCGGCGCCGCCCTCGAGTGCTACGAAGTGCTGTACGTTGGGGATCTGGTCGCGGATGCCGTCGACCGCCGCGAGATAGTCGGAGTGGGCGCACACTACGGTCGCGCCGCTGTGGGAGATGATGTAGGCAAAATCGTCGGGGGTGAGCCGATAGTTGATCGGGACCACGACCGCGCCGATCTGCGGCACCGCATAGAACGACTCGAGCTGCGCGTGTGTGTTGGGGGCGATATACGCGACACGGTCGCCTTTGCCGACGCCCAGCCGCTGCAGCGCGGACGAGAACCGATCGCAGCGCTCGAAAAACTGGCGGTAGGTGAGTCGCAGGTCGCCGTCGACGACAGCTTCGCGGTCGGCGTAGAGCCGGCGTGCGCGCCGAGCAAATTCGAGTGGTGAGAGTGGCAGTTCCATCCGTGCCCCTGGGCTTGCAGGATAATCCCCCTCGAGCAGAAGTCACTGCGAGCTTGCGAGGAATCTCATGGCTGCGCGAGAGATCTCTCGCTTCGCTCGGGATGACAAGTTAGCCATGGACGTACTAACCGAGCAGATCGCCTACTACCGCGCCAGGGCCGAGGAGTACGACCAGTGGTGGTTTCGTCAGGGCCGCTATGACCAGGGCCCTGAACATACCGCTCAGTGGTTCACCGAAGTCGCGCAGCTCCATGCGGCTCTAGCCGAGTTTGGCCCAAGTGGCAGCGTCCTCGAGCTCGCCTGCGGCACCGGCCTGTGGTCGCAGGAGCTCGCCCGCTACGCCGACTCGCTGACGCTGGTCGATAGCTCGCCCGAAGTCATGGCCATCAACGCCACCCGCGTCGAGCATCCGCACCTGCAACGCATCCAGGCCAACCTCTTTGAATGGCAGCCCACTGACACGTATGACGTGGTGTTCTTCAGCTTCTGGCTCTCGCACGTGCCATTGGACAGATTCGATGCCTTCTGGGATCTGGTCAGGCGCTGCCTGAAGCCAACCGGCCGGGCGTTCTTCATCGACTCGCTGTACGACGAGCGCAGCACCGCTCGCGACCACCAGCTACATGGCCCGCACGTGACCACGGTAGATCGCCAGCTGAGTGACGGCCGCGAGTTTCGCATCGTCAAGGTCTTCTACCGCGCGGCTGATCTCGAGCACCGACTTCGAGACCGCGGCTGGCACGCCGATGTGCGCTCGACGCCGACGTACTTCCTGTACGGCTCGGCCACGCGGTAGGCCATGCCGCTTGCCGCACCGCAGGTCCGCATGCGACCAGACATCGCCGAAGCCCTCGCCTGGGGCCGGCCCGTGGTCGCACTCGAGAGCACGCTGATCGCCCACGGTCTACCCCGCCCGGACAATCTCGCCCTGGCTCGTGAGCTCGAAGACATCATCCGCGAGGAAGGCGCGGTGCCCGCGACGGTGGGGATGGTCCGTGGCATCCCGACAGTCGGTCTGACCGACGCCGAGGTTGAACGGATCGCCACGACCGATGTCCCAAAGCTCAGCCTGCGTGATCTCGCCGCGGCCACGGCGCAGGGCTGCGACGGCGCCACCACCGTGGCAAGTACAGCCTGGCTGGCTGGTCGCGCTGGGGTCCGGATGTTCGCAACCGGTGGTCTGGGGGGCGTACATCGCGAAGCTCGTGAGACGTGGGATGAATCGGCAGATCTGGTCGCGCTCAGCCGCGTGCCGATCGCCGTGGTGTGCGCGGGCGTGAAGTCGATCCTCGACGTCGGCGCCACGCTGGAACGACTGGAGACCTTGAACGTGGCCGTGATCGGCTACGGAACTCGTCGCTTTCCAGGGTTCTACCTCTCAGACAGCGGTTTTCCCGTTGACTGGTCCGTCGAGACACCCGCGCAAGCGGCCGATGTGATTCGTGCGCAGGTCGGCATTGGCCTGGGCGACAGCGGCATCGTGTTCGGCAACCCACTGCCACTCGAGGACCAGCTTGATCCTGCCTTGCACGAGCAGGTGCTGAAAGCAGGGCTCGAAGCAATTCGTCAGAAAGACGTCCGCGGGAAGGCGGTGACCCCGTTCCTGCTCGACTTTTTCCGCACCGAGACCGGTGGCGCGAGCGTGCGCGTCAATCTGCAGCTGGTGCGCAACAACGCGCGACTCGCGGCACAGATCGCTAGCTGCCTCTAATCAGGTTTAGCGGCAACCCGCCAGTCGAGCCCCGCCTGCAGCACCTCCGCCAGGTGGTGCGCAATGCGGAGTGCCTTCTCGGCCAGCTCAGGTTTGACGGCGCCCACCCGCACCACCGTCGCCAGATCCTGCTCGTCCACGACCTGCACGCGGCCGTTGGGGTAGCGCACGACGTCTACTTCGAGGTCCGTATAGCGCACCCGGCCAGGCAGAAACTCGACCGGCGTCTGCACGTTGAACAGCTCGCCGATCAATCGACCATCAGCGCGAAAGTACGCTCGCCGCAGTACCCAGCCACCCTCGATGACTTCGATCACGCCGTGATCGCCAGCTTCGATCCGATCCCCCAGGCTGTCGTACCGCCCGCCTGCCCGGAATGTGCGGCGGACGGTCAATTGCCCATCGTCCCAACGCTCGACGATGCCTGTGGTGACCTGCGTTGCCTTCCACGGCTTCACGTGCTCGAGCGTGACAATGGACCCCACGTCGAAGCCGGCCATACGAGTACCGTAGCCGGCGTGAGCCAGCCTGCGCGCGAGTACGCCCTCGAGACGTGGATGATCCACGCGGACATCGATCCGACCGGCGCGCTCGTGCCGCCCATCTACCCCGCGGTCGGGTATGTGCGGCCCAGGCTGGACGAGCCTGGCGAGTTCATGTACTCGCGCCGCGACAACCCCACCCGCCAGGCGCTCGAACATGTCCTTGCGCGCCTGCATGGCGCGCAGCGCGCGGTGGCCTTCGGGTCGGGTATGGCCGCGGTCACCGCGGTCGGTCAGCTGCTGCCAGCGAGCAGCCATGTCCTGCTCCCGGATGACGTCTACGGCAATACGCATCGTCTGTACACGCTGATCCTGCCCGAGCAGCAGATCGAGGTCGACTTCGTCGACTACACCAACCTCGAGGCGGCGCGGAGCAAGTTGCGCCCGACCACGCGCCTGTTGTGGATCGAGACGCCCACCAACCCCACGCAGAACATCGTCGATCTCAGCGCTGTGACTGAGCTCGGCCACGCCCACGGTGCGCTGGTAGCAGTCGACAACAGCTGGCTCTCGCCGTACTTCCAGCAGCCACTTGCGTTCGGCGTCGACCTGGTCGTCGAAAGCACGACCAAATATCTCAACGGGCACGACGATGTGCTGGGCGGGGCGGTCCTGACCAACGTCGCCCAGCTCGGCGAACGTCTGGCATTCCTGCAATACGTCGGCGGCGCGGTGCCCAGTCCGTTCGATTGCTGGCTGCTGTTGCGCGGTCTCAAGACGCTTGCGGTGCGCATGGAGCGTCACCAGCGCAACGCGCTCGCGGTCGCGACGTTTCTCACGCAGCACCCGTGCGTTGAGCGCGTCCACTACCCCGGCCTGCCCAACCACCCCGGGCAGGACATCATCCGCCGCCAGATGCGCGGCCCAGGCGGGATGGTGTCGTTCGAGGTTCGGGGTGACCGCGAGGCGGCACGTCGGGTAGCGGAGGCCACTCGGTTGTTCCGACTCGCGTCAGGTTTCGGCGGTGTGGAATCGCTGGTCGCTCATCCATTGACGATGACGCATGCCAGCCAGGTCGGCCTCGAGATCGCACCCAGCGAACGGCTGCTGCGCCTGTCGGTGGGATTGGAAGCCGAGGCCGACCTGCTGGACGATCTGGATCAAGCCCTGTCAGTCGCTGATCAGGCTTAAGGCTTTACGGTTGTACTCCAGCTGAATCTGGCTCAGCTGGCCCGCACTATCGCCAGATGCCGATCGCCAGCGATGCCCATCCGACGAGGAAGGCGAGTCCGCCAAGCGGGGTGATCGCCCCCAACCAGCGGACATCGCTCAGCGCGAGCAGATACAGACTGCCGGAGAACAGCACCGTCCCGGCCACGAACAGCCAGCCGGCAGCGCTGAGCCAGGTCGAGCCGTCGATCGAGAACCGCGCCAGCAGGACGCCAACCGCCAGCAACGCCAGCGCGTGGTACATCTGGTACTGGGCTCCGGTCTGGAACGTGTCGAGGGCGCTCCCCGACAGGCGCTCACGGAGCGCATGCGCGCCGAACGCACCAGCAGCCACCGCGAGGAACGCGCTCAGCGCTCCGAGCGTGATGAACACCCGATCCATCGCTGGTGCCTATGCTAACCGGCTCCAGTTCGCGGTCCACCGCCGCACGTGCTCGAGGTCGGCCGCAGCGTACCGTTGCGCCAGGTCGTTGAGCATCGCCCCACCTGCCCACGCATAGAACGGCGCCAGGTGCTCGCCAAACGGCCCGTACCCTGCCCGCCAGCCGACCTCGAAGAGCCTCAACCCGATGCGTTGGGCAGCGTTTGTTGTCCCGGGTGGCGGTAGCCGCAGGATGCTCAACGTGCGTGCGACGTCCGCCCGCGGGTCGCCAGCATGCGCATTGGTCCAGTCGATGATCGCCGTCATTCGACCACGGCTGGCCAGAACGTTCAGCGGGTGGTAGTCCAGGTGCAGCAGCCGATCGGTGCGCAACGACAGCGCGCGCAATCGCTCCGCCAGCCCTGGCTCGCACGCGCGCGGCCAGTCGATCCACGTCGTGCGCAGCCCGCCTGGTGCGCGAACCGAGTGCAT
>WNFZ01004525.1_pt1 | contig 15941 bp, 19 predicted proteins | sample 5400081 | NCBI WGS metagenome assembly WNFZ01 (sample SAMN13153365, study PRJNA577476) | soil metagenome | isolation source: 80 cm soil or saprolite under grassland replicate 1 | place: USA:California | collected 2016-06-15 | reverse complement strand
CTTGAGTTTACATCTTCCCATCCAGGGCATAAAAACCATTTTGCTATTTGAAGATGACCAGGATGTTTATTTGCAAATCCCAGTAAACGACACGTGTAAAATCTTTCCATACTTGTTATGACAAATTGGAACACCTGCATAGGGTTATATGCTTGTGTTCTTGGCACTGTACTCAATCCATTCTTAAGAAAATACTTGAAAAACAGTTGAAGCAACGTACAACAATTGAAGCTTTACAAGAAAGCAATATGGAATTAAAACATGAAATTCTTGAAAATTGAAAGTTTTTGCAAAACATACTTGCGATTTTGACAATAGGACTACTGCCCAGTAAGAAAATTGCATACTGAAAATATACTGAAAATATTCTGAAATTTAATGATATTTAAATATGTAATTAAGTATATTACAAGTATTATTTAAGTATAATTTCGGTATATTTCTTATAAGATAATTATATACATAAATAATACTGAAAATGTGCTTAAATTTACTGTATTTGACATGGAAATAATCCATAAAATATCCTTAAATTTTGCCCGTTTAAGTATATTTTAAGTATAAAATTATATATTTATTTTATTATTAATTTCTACTTAATTTAAATTTTGTTATTAAATACGTTTAAATATATTTAAAATGCATTATAAGTAGTATTTAACAGTATTTTTAATATATAAATATTGTATTTTAATTATATTTTATATACATTTTAATGATAAAAGCATTGTGTTAAAGATACATTTTAATTATAAAATAATGTGAATTTAATAGTATTTTTAATATGTGAATACCGTGTTAAAGTTATTTTAATTAAAATAGAGTAATATTTTAATAATAAAAAGACAGTATTTTTAGTAAAATTTTTGTATTTTATGTACATTTTAATAATATTTTAATAATAAAAAAATTACGCTAAGTACACATTTTAATTATGATTTGAATTGAAATAATGTATATTTTCAATATAAAATATTGTATTAAAAATATATTTGGTGCATATTTTAATAATAAAAAAATTACGCTAAGTACACATTTTAATTATGATTTGGATTGAAATAGTGTATAAATATCGTATAAATATCATATTAACCAGGAAAACGGAAACTGTTAAAAGTCCATCGCACTATTAGTAAAAAAATTATAAAATTGTTAGTGTTACAAAAAAATGATCAAGCATAATTAAAAAAAGGAAAAGCAGGGATAAATAGTCAGGATGGAAGGAAAATTACATGGGTTACTACAAATTTGTTCCTTCGCTTCGCTTCGGACAATAATGAAAAGATGACTTGAGATTTTCTTAATTTATCTAATAAAAATTTTTTCTATAATATTTAAAAAGTAAAAAATGAAGTAAAAAAATATAATTAGTATTGTTATTGAATAAACATAACTTTATAACCTACAATAAAAATAAGGTTTGATACATACCTATCATATTAAATAATTTTTCTCGGTTTTAAAATTATGCTGCAAAATATAAAAAAAAATTGCTGGTTACCTACGACTGTATGACATTTTTAGTCTGGCCCCCCCAGCCACATTCAAACAGGAAATGAAATGAAATAACCAGCATTTATAACACAACATTTCCCGCCGGGCTTAAGCTCTATTGTGAAAGAAGGTTCAAATATATTCATCAATTTGAACATGGCATTTGTGAATATATTTTACACCTCCAAACACAATACCAGTCTGGTAAGTCTCACTACACTGTTGTAAAGAAGGTACATAACCAGTTCTTCCTCCAGAATCAGTAGACTTTACAACAGGGATATTTGTAGTAGAGAATTTGAAAATATGCGTATGTCCTATTTTCATACCTGTTTGACAGTTTAATAGCTCTACTTAATCAATTTTTGAAACCCGTTTATTCTGATAAATAAATATTTAAGCAAAGTATTTTTAATAAAAAATAAAGAGAAAGTAAAGAGAAAGGATAAGTTAAAAAATAAATAAAAGATCGTAATAAATAAAAAATTTGTATTAGTTATTCGTGTTTAACTATTTATAGATACCATAATAAATCTGTTATTCGTGTTTAGCTATTTTTAGATATAAATTAATATTGATTGATCACATGAGTTTAGTATTAAAAATCTGGGCAGTTCGGGTACATTTCAAAAAATTTGGCCAGTATTATTGTATTATAAATTTCTATTTAATTAAAAAGTGAATTTTACTTTTTGTTGGGAGGGAGAACCTTAAACAACACCAAATTTATCAACACTCATATAAAATCATGTGATTTGAGAAAAAAGAATACGAAAAGAGAGATAGAGATTTTATTATATGACAATTATCACATAATGGATAAACTATTTGATAAGTATCTACTAAGTTACTAAGTTTTGTGGTTTTACCTGTAAATCTTCTTCGGAACCACACCAATAACATTTGTTAATTTGTTCATTCCATTGATATTTGACAAGAAATTTTTTCACGCACAAATAGCATGTTGAAGATCCATTGTTTGTTGTACTGTTAACTGTAAACATTAAAATTTGTGACACTCTACACACTCAATAAACTCTCAGACTTTATAAAGACGTTCTGATCTTCAATTTTTGATGGCTGATGTAGATCAGATTTTCTTTTTACCACATAGTGTATTGAATTCTGCATAATATTCGTTATTATTAGCTACATAAAAAAACAAAAAAAAAATGTTTTTTAATTATCAAAAAAAAACTACCTGAGGGCATTGGATCTGGAAGAAAAAAAAGCAATTGGAAAACTGAAATGGAGACGAGGTGGCTTGCAATGTTGCATGACATTTTTTAATCTAGATTTAAGTTTTTTGTAAGCAATATATTTTAAAATTAAATAAAGTATTGTATTTACTATTTATTTACATTTATTAAATAAAATTTCCATTTCATTACTTATATTTCACGTACTATAGCAACACCTTGCAAACCAAGATTTAATATTGACATTATGCGCTCTACTGGATTTGTCCAACTTTGCTGAGGTGCTGTACGTGCAGCTATTAATAAATCAAAATCTCCTCTAAGAAAAGACATATAAGTGTCGCTTGGACTGAACCATAAGTTGTACGATGGTCAGGACCACCATCAGTATAAAGACATAGAATGGGTGGAGTTTTACCAAGAAAATAATCAGTCAATGTGTTAAAGAATTCAGTACAATGGCGAATTGCAGAATTTGGTTCAAAGACTGTATCTTTCTTTATATGAAACATATATATCTCCACTATAAAATGATTCTGTAATTTTTTTTGGGTACATCATACAAAAATATCACTGATGGTGTTAGTGATAATTTTGTAAAGTCGTGATCACATGCTGCAAGAATTCCATTTTCGATATATATATATATATATATTGTACCAATGTTTGCCTATTTCTTACTCCAGTTGAAGTAGCTACAGATTCACCAATAGCAACTTTATGCTTATCATCAGCTGAAATAAAACAACATGATCTCAGAATTTGATGGCAAATTCTCTTAGAAAATATTATAGCACAATAATGTCCATCTAGGCGTTCTTTTCATAGTATTCGTGTTTGAACTTTGTACTTCATTTTAATTTTCCAGTATATTGGGTAGCCGCATGTGCATTGGCAAAAATTGGAGACGAATCTACTCATCAGATGGTGTATGAATTTCAGCTGGAAGTGGACTATTAAATTTAGTTTGCAATCGGTATATTATGATTTCTCGCAAATCACGAATTGAAATTGCAAGAGGCATGTAAAGTATTGATCCATGCCGACGACCATCAACAGCTGGTACGTTCTAAATAAAGTTTTTTTTAATTAATAATAAATTACACTTGAATACATTTGATATTAATATCTTGCAAATATTTTTACCTCATTAAAATAAGCATCTAATTCATTCCAAATCTCGTCAAAATTAGTTCCTTTAAATCCGTAATATTTGATCTTGTAGTATTAGCATCCATTGAAGACGTTCTTCCAATTCTTTTAAAATAGCATTTGGTGATACAGCAGCATAACCAGCAGTGAGATCATGAAATAGTTGACAAAGCGATTAAGGAATACTTAAATGAAAAGAATGAAAATAAATATATATAATTGTTTTAACGATAATTTAAAAAAATTAAAAAAGAAAATTCCTAATAAAAATACCTTCTTTAACATGTTTTTTCGCATTTCTCTTGAAAACTATTGTGGGATAGCCAATAATGCTTGGTTTAAGACCGATTATTCCGATTATTTGGAATTTTCCAAATAAAATTCTTAGTACCAAGATAATTGCCACAATGGTACCGATACAAACAAATTGAAACACCTAATACAGATTTTGGTAAATATAGTTCCAGATCATTGTTTTCTTGTAGTAAAATTTCCAGTTCGCTATAAATGCAATTTACTTCTCCCTCACACCAATCAACAGTTAATGCATGATGCATCTATATTATTTATTCCATCTCGTACAAGAGTTGTAGATGAATAATGCACCTTTTCCATTGCCGCATTAACTTACTTAAGATACTCAATGTACATTTCTGAAAATTCTAAGATAGATCATTTTATGTCCATGGCTGTACAAGACTTAAATCTAAGGATTTAACAAGATTAGTTGATTTTTCTTGTGTTACTTCAATTTTTTTGTGCTTTTAAAGTATTAAAAAATTGGTTGTAATGCTGATTTTGTATGTATGTCGGCAATTCTATAAATAATTGTGGTAATTACTTACATCCATGCTTTTGAAATTTAGGCGGATGTGGATCAATATACCTGAGTTAATCGCTCCATGAATATTTTCCTGATATTATTATGCAAACCACCTTTCCAGCCAACATTTTTTTCTTGAAAAAGAATAATAAGTTCATTATAAAGCATATCCAAACGATTATTTTCAGGTCTCCATAGCGATGGAAGTTGTGAATGTCATAATAATATCCAATGGATTGACTTGTAAAACATGTGAAATAGGAGAGGATGAAGAAATTTTAAACTTGGTTTCGGTAAATTTGAGAGACATTACAACTTCTAGCTTATCATCAAAGCATTCTTCGATTTGAATCCACTTAGATTTTGCATTTGTTCGACCATATATCTTAATATGTCTTTACCCAAATGTATTAGGTGTAACTTTATTATCAAATGTAATACAATCGTCAATTTTTGGCACCTTTAGTCCAATTAAAGTTTTCATGCCTTCTTCTACACTCACAATTAAATGAAATTCATCCTATCCTTTTTATATCAAAAAAGGTTGTAAAATGGTTCAATATGAAAAAATTTTTTATGCGTTCGCGTTTAAGATAAAAATGGTAACATGGATACATAATAAATTTCAATTTTTGATATAATAACGAAGAAGTTTAATTTCACTAAATTAAGGTATTTATTAAACTTCATTACTAACGAAATAGTAAATTAGAACGAAAGTAAAAGAATGAGGAAAGAAAATTCTATCGGGTATAATAAGCATGATTATCACTTGACATATATATAAAAAAATTAGATAATATCTTAATAATAAAAAGATTGCGTATTTATGTTAATCTATTACGTAATTATTTTATTAATAAAATGAAATTACATTTTACGTTTTCTACCCCTTCTTCTCGGTTGATTTTCTTGTCCATTATGTGGTGCTAAAGGAGGCACTGGAGAGGGGGATCCTTGTGGTACTGGAGGAGGAACCGGAGAAGAATCTCCTTCTGGTGCTGGAGGAGGAATTAAAGGATCTCCTTCGGGTGCTGGAGGAGGAATCAAAGGATCTCCTTCGGGTGCTGGAGGAGGAATTAAAGGATCTCCTTCAGGTGCTGGAATTCGGGATGTATCATTTTTCTTTCTGTTTAAATAGTAACCTGAAATAAAAATAAATAATGAAATATGATAATAGTAATAAAACAAATATCTCATAAAATTATTACTTACGTTTTCTTTGGATCGTACTAATTAACATTTCTTTAATCGCCCAATCTCCTGCAGTTAAAGGAAAATCTGTGGCTTTTTTCTTAAACTACAATAAAGTTAGTTAGCTAGTAGTAAATTTTTAAAGAAAAAAATAAAGGTAATATTTACAGCGCGTACAACTTGGGATGTTACCAAGTTCTTTTGAATTCTGTAACTTAAATCAAAATTCACGTTTTTTTCATAAAGACATTCTCGCATTATTTCCTATTATAAAAAATAATAAGTAAATAATAAAGATAAAAATTTACTTTTTATTAAAAAAACTAAAAAAGTAAAATAATTACTAAATAACTAAGCCAACGTTGTTTCTGGTTTTTTAAACCTATGGCGTCTTGTAATTTATACTTCTGTGTAGGTTTATAAATTGGGTTGATCTATAATATTAAAAATATTAAAATAATAAGCTATAGATAAATACATTAATAATGTAATATTTTAATATTTAATACCGAGGACAAAGGAATATTAGCAGAATTAGCAGGAGAAGACAAAATATTGACGGAAGAAGACATATTGTAAGCTAAAAAAAATAAGTTTTTGGGTTTTAAATGTGAGAAAAGAAGTTTTAAGTTTGAGTTTAAACATGAAGAAAAAAGGAGTTCTTTTATATTTAAAAAAATAAAAAATAAAAATAATAACGCGTATATCAAATTATCATGTTTAACGTGTTTGATAATGATCAGTTAAATTGATTTGTCGATAAAAAAAAAAATAATAATGAAGCTGATCATTGATAAATTTATTCAAGATTTTCCCAATTAGCATCGTCAAATGCATTTTCTTTATCAATTATATAATACTTATTGCCTATTTTTGCAAATCCTACGCAATGATCTATACATCTTGCATCAATAAATTCTTTTGATCTGTATTGAGTAAAATGCTTACATCCATATTCATCTTCTACAACTCTTGATGTTAATTGTATGTAGGCTAGCATGTAAACTTGATTGTTAAACTCATGTACAAAATAATAATTTACTATTCCATATATATCCACAATGACAAGCTGGGAAGGCGCGTTTGGTCTATGAGCAACTTTATCCATTGTTCGTCTTACCTAAAATATTAATATATAAAATATACAAAAATCTAATAATAATAATAATAGTAATTAAATTTTTACCTGAACACAATAATTATTTCTTGCAATCTTATTATTTCTTTTTATCCAATAGCTGCTAACATATTGTCCATCTGAAGTTCTTAATCTTCCGTATTTTATACCATAACTATTAACATTCTAAAAAAAATAAATAATGAATTTATTTGTTATTGTAATGATGAATTCAAAATTTAATAAATTAAATCTTACATCACAATTTATATTTCTAGTTCCCTTATAAAATTTAATCAGATGTTGGTATTCTTGGTTTGGTAAAGGATATTGTATAGAAGGTGAATAAAATTCTTCTTCACACCCTTCAATATTAAACACCCGTTTATTACTCCATTGTTTTGGCAGTTTTTCTTTGAAAATAGCTTTGGAAACAGAAAAGAATGGTAACAAATAAAATTGCTGTAACAAAGTAAGCGTGTTGGCAAGATTACTATAAGGTCTGATTCTTGATTTGATAAGTGGTTGTAATATGCCACACACTCTCTCCATAGGAAACTGCCAGTGAGTCCAACTAGGGCCGCAATATTTAATAGAGTCCGCTACATGTGAAATATAGTGGAAACTTATCCTACATGCTGCTAAACGTTGGTTATCATGCTGATAATACTCTCTAGAAATAAACAAATCTTTATATAAACTATAAATAAATAAGTTAAATTATAACAAAGCAGATATTATTACCTTTCATAATAATCTGAAAATTTTTTAAGCAAATTTTGTACATCATCTATTTGCTCTTCTGATATTTCAGGTTCTAAACAAAGCTTTACAGCTCTTACAAAATTTGACCATCCTTGAAGATGCCTATTAGCAAAAAGTAAATTTTACTTTTTATTAATATAACAGATAATACATTTTATAACTTTTGAATAGATAGTACCTTTTATCTAAGTATTCCTTTAATAATGGTAATGAAAATAAAATAATCCAATTTCTCCATTCCACTGCTTTGAAACCATTATGATATTTAAATATATTACGTGGGGGGCGACCAATGTCAATTGGCATATCTTTTTTTATTCTTTCCATTTGTACGCCAATACTTTCCCACTGCGAATTTGATAATTCATAATCATTAGATAATATTAGATTATTTTTAAAAAATTTGCCACTCCAATGCGCAAATATTTGTGGTGCCACATTCTCAAAGAACAAGTGCATTATGTCTGTTGGAAAAGACCATGGAAATAATATTGTTTTTAACTTTAACAGCTCACTTGATCCTTTGATTCCTGTAAATACAGCAAAGTGATAATAATTAATACATAATTTATTGGCAATTATAATTTTTTTCTTTAAAAAAAATCATACCTGCTTCTCTGATCATTTCATTCTTTTGATCTTTATTTGTTTCTTCTTCAATTAATTTTGCTATATTGACCGTATCATCATGATTTCTTATATTATGAATAGTAGATGATGGGTAGTATATATGTTTATTTGATGGGTGACAAATTCCTTCTAACATACAAAAGCGGCAAGCTTTATATGAATTATGTCCAGATAAGTTTAAGCTTTTGCTTAATGCTGGGATATCACCCGTCCATGTTAATAAATGCGCATGTAAAATAAAAGGTTCATTTGTTCGTCCATCTATACAAGAAACTCCTTCTATAATATTTAATAAAATAAATTTCCAATTAAAGAAGAAGTAAATTTCACTTTTTATTAAATATTAAAATTAGCTTCAGTTTACCTTCAAGTTCCTGTAATTCTTTTATAAGAGGATATAAAAAAGAATTAAAATCCTTTGGTGAACGGGGACCTGGTATTATCATTGTTATCAGTAGATTTTCTTTTTTTACACGAATATGAGGATGAAGATTATTATTTATTAATAAGATAATCCAGCAATCATCAGTTCTTTGTTCAAAAATTTGGTAACCATCACATGTCCCAGATAGTGCAATATCCCGTTCATCTTTAAAAAAACCCCTTTGCAATAAATCTTGATATAACCTAATAAATAAAAACATTACTGTATTAATTTACTTTTTAAAAAATACAATTTACTTAATTAAATTACTCACATTCCATCGAAGATATCAGCATATAATTCCTTTTCTTCTTTGTTTTGAAAATAAGTATTTCTATATTGTAATTCTTCAGCTCTTTCTTTATTTTTGTATTGAATTATTAGACGTTCTTTTAACGAGAAAAAAAATGTCGTATTTACAGGTTTACCATTATCATCAAACCTATTTTCATCACAAATAGGGCAATTGACTAAATTTTCGTATGATGATGTAAATGCAATACAACTGTTTTTGCAAGTATCGTATCTTTGAGGTTCAAAAGGAATTATGCTGTTGATTTTTTTTTTCAACTTATAGATTGTCAAGTTAGAATTAACATTATCAAGTATTTTGTTAAATGCAACATCAGATATTGAATGGAGTACTTTTGTATGTAAAAGACGTAAACCTTGAATCAATTCATCTAAAAATAAATAAAATAAATATCATTTATTATTATTCTATCAAAATTACAATTAACAACATAGTATTAACTGTACCGTCGCTTATTTTTGTCATCTCAGATTCCTCAAATTCTTCATCATCATCCGTTAATTCTTCATTCTCTTCAGAAATATATGACGAAATTTCACTTGTTTTTGAACAATCACTTTCAGTTTCTATGTCTCCTTTATCATCTTCTTCATCACAATCTTTGTTATCAAGACTTGGCTTATCATTATTCCCATTATAATCTTCGTTATCAAAACTTGGATTACCATTATTATAATCTTCGTTGTTAAAATATGGCTTATCGTTATCATCATCATAACCTTCTGATTCGTAATTTACACGACTTTGGTGATTACTATAATAGTAATGGTTACACTTACAATTAATAAAAAGTAAGATTTACTTTTTGTAAGACAATTAATTACCTTTTAGTTATTAAAGGAACATGACCATTATACGAAAGACTACTTTCTGAACTTATATCTGATTTATCCAGTTCATCATCTTCGAATTTTCTTTTTTCAGCTGCATTACAACTTGAAATTGATTCACTGTCGCTTCCCTTTTCTGATTCGCTTTCTGTATCTGGTCCATTAATTTTTTCAATACTTTCTCTTTCCTTTTTTTGATGTTTTTTAAAAGTTTTTTTGGTAGATAACCACCTTCCATTACCATTAATAATTTTACAAATCCGACAAGAACAAAAATATGGCATATCGAAAATGAAAATTTTATTTTATAAGTACAACCATTTTTATAAGCAAACCAATATTGTATTGTTGTATTACAGCCACAGATTGTATTACGAGAGTATTATGCATCATTGTATTACGAGCAATGCCTCATGCAAAGCCATACACACAAAGCCATACAGATTGTATTACGAGAGTAATATGCATCATTGTATTACGAGCAATGCTCATATAAAAATATCAGATAAATAAATTTATTATGTAATTGAAATCACCGGAGTGATGCAACACTTAAATATTTATTTTATTAATTTAATTTTATTTATTATATTATTACAATTATGATTATTTATTTGATATTTTAAAGATTGTATTTGACTATTTAGATCTTTAATACGACCTTCAGCTCCAATCGCCCGTCGAAGATTTCTGTCACTTTCTTGAGAAGTCTTACTTTCCTTCGCTATAATTTTAACAAGAAGTTAAGGATACTAATACACCAATGCTAGCTAAAGTCCACATTTATGAAGCTTACCCAGGATTCGTACGTTCCGCCTCTCCAAGTCTTGTATACGTTGGTCCTGGGAGACCTCAATCTGTTCCAAATTATTGATGAGTTGTTGTTGCTTTTGCAACTCTTTCTGCAGCTGTTGAAGTTGCAATTGTTGTTCCATTATCACATCGCTCTGCAAGCCCGTATGACGTTCTAGCTGTGAAATGTAAACTGCCGAAGCAGCCCAAAAAGGAAGGGAAGAAGGGGTTAACTATGCGCACTCGTAAGTAAATTATGTGGTATAGCTTCATCGCTGTACCAACTTCATCCATGACGTCTACAGTATCCTTTAAGACAGGAAAGATGAACCCAAGCAAGAGCGTCTACAGTCAACTTTAAGCACAAGCCATGTCCATCGGTACAGCTCCACCACCGAACCATAACTTACCATTCTTATCATGCCGACTTAATGGTTCCCTTATTTCTTTTCTTCGTTCTCTTCTTTTTGCTTTTATTCGTTCCAAGGCCTTTCTTTTGGAAGCATACGAACGGTGTACCACTTTACCCATAGCGAAAAGATTACAAAAAAATTTGGGGGGAAAAAGAAAATTTTTTTTTAATTTAATAAGTTCGAGAGTTGCGTGGGAATTGGAGCGTGGGAATGGGAGCGTGGGAATGGGAGCGTAGGAATGGGAGTTGCGTGGGAATCGAAATATTACCAATCAGTCGATGAGAAAATCCTTCAACAAACTGATCAGCCGATGGAAAAACCTTCAAAAATTACATTTTATTATAATATTTTAATTATCTGCAAGTAAATCTTACCTCTTGCTTCCTTATTTGCATATTGAATTTAAAATTAACAAATAACAGATAAATCATTGGTCACATGATTTTTAATATAGGTGATCACCAGAGTGAAAAGTCAATAATATTGTACCGGCACAAAGAAAAACTTTATTAATTTTAAAAACACATTATATTTTTAAAAATTTAAAATAAAAATTTATAAAATTTATATAAAAAATATATTAAAACACATATCAATGCTACTCTCCACATACCCAATCCCGTTTTTAATTTAGTTCTCAAATCATCGCAAATCTCTTTGAGAATTAGATGATCTTTCCATAATTGTTCGTACCATTTTCTTGGTACGAACTCACTATTACGCTTTTGCTCAAGAACCATCCTATTCACAGCACGAGCAAGAGCTTCATCAACCGAATTTTGTGCCTAACAATCGAATAAATATTTAAAATTCATTATAAATATATATTATTGCTATTTACTAACAATTACCGATTGATCTCTCTGACGGCGACGATGAATTTGGTGACTAAAATAAGTTGCACGTCTCCTATTTCTAGAGGGAGACGGCATAATTTTTTTAAAATTCAAAATAATTAACTGTTAAGATGAGTTTTTTTATTCATATATATTATCGTCAGATCAATTTTTTTTTGGAATAAAATAAACGTGCTGAATGGGCTGAAAATTCATTAGAATTTTAATTGGTACTATCCTACGCATAAATGTGCTGATCAATAATCTTATATGTTAATATATCATGATTTTTATCGCGGTTTTCAGAAGTTGAGTGATTATCTATAGGGGATAGCACAATTTTGAAAAACGCAAAGCGTAAAATTTTACTTATTCCTAATATAACTAATACATAAATACGTAAAAAATTTCTTTTTGTTCAACAAAATTATGAATAATGGTCACCCTAACGTTATACAACTAGTAGAAATAGAGAACTGGAAGCGCTTCGTGGCCACAGTTTACTGTGAACGTCCTTCTCTATTTCGGCTATCCTGGATAAGGCGTTGTATAACTGATAGTTATAATAATTTTTTTTGAGTTGCGTCGGTACTGACGTCCTCGTCGTGCAACTTGGGTATCAATGTAATTATTGATAGCGAACAAGTACCAGGTTTTATACATGATATATTATTTTCAATAAAAAATATACAAAAAGTAAAATTTTCTTTTTGATAAACAATATATAATTTTATGTAATAAAGTGAATTTAGCAAATTTTTATTTATTCATTTAATTGTTTAGTGCATTTTTAGCATTATAATACAAATTTTATAAAATTTTATAATATAAAACTACATTTCGTCGTCATCAGCAATAAAATCCTTTAAATTTTCATCGACTCCATTAAAATATGCTTTAACAATATCAAGCTTAGCTTCTTTCATAAACTTCTTTCCTTCTTCGCACATAGTTGGACCTTTCTTGTAATCAGCCATTTGTCCCGTTCTTACAAAATTAAGCCAAATTTCAAAATTAGCGCCAACTTTCATTTTACTTTTGAAGAATGTGGGAGTAATTTCTTCAAATACGTCCAAGAGAACCCAATTGCCGTTGGATACTTGTAATAATCTATATATTCTTGGCGAAATCTGAAGAATTAAATCCAAATCTCCAAGATCTATGTTAGGATATTCTTCTATTATTTTTTTCTTGGCTTGTGACCGGGTTGTCTCTCCTTTATTTCGTTTAAGATTTGCAGAACAGAATGCCTGCAAGCAAACGTACGATTTCCAGACTTCAACGTGGAAGCGTAGATCTTTACGTCGCAAGATATCTTTGGCGACTTGACTTTTTGTACTTCCTGTGACAGAATTAAAAATATTCCCCACTAATTTATGTAATACATATTTAATATCATTTTCGTCATTAGCTATAAATGGAACTCTAGTATGATTCGATGAAGCAATATCGGTTAAGATTAAATTATTTGCAGAGTCGTCAATTTGTTGAAAGCCCTTTAAGAATGAAAATTCTGAATCGTTCATTAGGTGATCTATAATGGCTTGTCTGTACAATTCATTCCGGGAGAAAATCTTTTTATCGCGAGTTGGAGGACAAGTCGGCAATTTATGGATAAATTGCAATATTTTGTGTAAATCTTTGCCAAGATTTATAGCTTTGTCATCAAGATAATACCTTTTTTCATTCTTTTTATGATTTTTTTCATCACTTTCGTTGTCTGATGATCCTTCTTCAAATTCTTCAAATTCCAGATTTTCTTCATCCTCAGTTAATCTCGGATTTTCTTTGACAGGTCCCAGATTTTCTTCATCAGGTATTTCTTCAAGTAGCCCCTCGGGTGGTCCCTCGGGTGGTCCCTCATGTAATCTCAGATTTTCTTTGACAGGTAACAATTCTAGATTTTCTTTATGAAGTTTTTTTTTACCCTTTCTATATTGAGCCCGATGTTTAGGCTTCTGGCTCCCTTCATTATTTGGTAATTCATTACCTTCATCTAATAACGGAATATAAACGTATGGTTCTTTGTTTCTCGTGCAATATTGAGCTTGATATTTAGACTTCTGACCTCCTTCGTCATCGGAATATGGGTGTAAGATCAAAGCGCCCTCTTCTTCAGTCACCAGCACTGCGTTGTTATCAGAATTTAAATTTACATTGCTAATATTCATTTTCTTCATTTTTCTCAAAGAATTAAGCCATTCGTCGATAATATTAGAGCCTAATTTATCAATAAGTCTCTTTTTTTTATCTTCACTATCGTTATTTATATCATTGTTGTTATCTTTATCAACACCATTGTCTTTATCATCCTCGACATCTGTATTTAAAAAGTTAATAATTAAGTAAAAAAAAATGGGTTATATTTTAATAAATCTTAACTTATACCATTTGAAGTTTCAACATTACTAGGATCATCGGTGGTGGTATCGTCAGTACTTTCTATAAAACGAGAAATATAATAATTACTTTATGCTTTTTGTAAATAATAGTAAAAAAAAAAGAAATAGACCTTACCTCCTTTCTTAGAACATAATTCATTACCGTTATCTTTGTGATCTTTAGTGTCTGTTGAAGATTTAAATTTTACATTTTAATTATATTATACAATATTATAAAATAATGTTAAACCTCAACACACCTGAACTTCTAAATTTTTTATTGTGTGATGGTACTTTTTGTTCATTATTAATAGGATCTTCTATAAAAAAAAGAAAAAAAGAATTTTACTTTTTGCTTTTTTATAAAAGATAAAAACATGAAATAGACTTTACCTCCCCTGGAATGCTTTTTATTTGAAGTTTTTCTCATATTTTGTGATGTCTTTTCTATAATATAATGTAAAATTTGGTTAATAACTTCGTTATAATGATATATGTGAAGGATGCTATATTTACCAGTTTTCTTTTTCGTATTTCGTCGCATATATTTTCTTTTAGTACTTGTTTGTTTTGAATCACTTAACATGATATGAATAAAATAAGGAAATTGATGGAGATAAAAAGTAATGTTTAGATAAGAAGTTTTGGTTAGAGGAAAGGGGAGGAACTCTTATTTTAAAGAAAGAAATTTAGTTTATAAATTTGAAAAATAAAAAAAATAAAAAAAAATTGAACTACATCAGATAAAAAAAAAAATCTAATTATGTTAGACATTTTTATCTTGTGAACTGAGAGACTAAAAAATCGAATTACATCTTTAGATAAAATCTAATTGACTAAAAAATCGAATTACATCTTTAGATAAAATCTAATTACGTTAGACGTTTTTATCTTGTGAACTGAGAGACTAAAAAATCGAATTACATCTTTAGATAAAATCTAATTACGTTAGACGTTTTGTCTTATGAACTGGGAGACTAAAAAATCGAATAAAAAAAAAAAATTTTTATTTTTATTTTAAGAATATATTTAGTATATTTTTTTGCCGATCGAATTTAATATCGAAATATTTCATACTTAAATTATTGGTAAATTAATTTTAAGGATATTTTGCATATCCAATCAGAATATTTTAAATATCCATTAATATTACAAATTCAAAAATTCAGTATATTTTTTGTATAATTTAAAATAATTTATTATTATAAAATTCTATTTAAATAAACCGTCTGTTCAATTTTTAGTATATTTTAAGAATATTATCACTGTATAAGGATATTTTAACCATAAAACTAGAACGTTTTAAGGATGTGGACTTTTTATAGGGTATTCTGCATTTATATATTATTTTTATAATTATGCATTCTAAAATTATTATAGGAAAATTAAATAAATGATATTTCTATAACTAATAATTAGAAAATATTCAAATATAGCTTGTTGGATTTGTTTTGATAAGACAAATCTAATGGTAGTAATTTTTATTTCAAATGGATCAGTATTAATAGAGATAACAAATTTTCAAAAAATTTTGGATTAGATTAGATCGGGTTATTGACCTGACCCAAATTTTTCAAG